>Ga0207705_10003411_pt1 | contig 12083 bp, 9 predicted proteins | sample KBSC13metaG_FD_184314 | JGI IMG/M metagenome (GOLD analysis project Ga0207705, IMG submission 184314) | Corn rhizosphere microbial communities from Kellogg Biological Station, Michigan, USA - KBS C1-3 metaG (SPAdes) (version 2) | ecosystem: Host-associated > Plants > Roots > Rhizosphere > Soil ...
AGATGGACGAGATCGGCGTCAAATCGCTCGGCATCGTCCTGTTGACCGGGTTCTTCACGGGGATGGTGCTCGCGCTCCAGAGCAGCGTGCAGCTCCAGGCGTTCGGCATCTCGTCGCTCGTCGGGCGGCTCGTGGCCGGCTCGATGATCCGCGAGCTCGGCCCTGTCCTCGCCGGCCTCATGGTCGCCGGCCGGGTGGGCTCCGGAATCGCCGCGCAGCTCGGCTCCATGCGCGTCACCGAACAGATCGACGCGCTCAACACGCTGGGCACCGACCCGATCAAGAAGCTCGTGACGCCGCGCGTGCTCGCCGCGCTGGTGATGCTCCCGATTCTCACGATCATCAACGACTTCGTCGGCATCCTCGGTGGCAACCTGATCTCGACGCTCATGATCGGCATCCCGACCAGCCAGTACTGGCGCACGGTCTGGGAACAGATTGCCGGAGATGGCTTCCTCTTTCGCTTCATTCCGAACGATTTCATCCAGGGGCTGGTCAAGCCGTTCGTCTTCGGCGGCATCATCTCCATCTCGGCGTGCTACTTCGGGCTCAACACCACCGGCGGCACGGAGGGCGTGGGGCAGGCCACGACGCGCACGGTGGTGCTCAGCAGCATCCTGATCCTCGTCGTGGACTACTTCCTCACGCAGATCCTGCTTTCGATGCTGTCCCCATGACGGACGAGCGCCGAAAGGAGGGACGCCGGATCAGCGAGCGCAGCGAGGAGGCGGCGCGGGCCGCCATCCGCGAGGAGCTTGCCGATCGCGAGCCGCAGCCCAAGACGGGTGACGAGTCGGTGATCGAGCTCGATCACGTCTCGCTCGCGTTCGACCAGCCGATTCTCGAGGACGTCTCCTTCACGGCGCGGAAGGGCGAGACGATCTGCGTCGTCGGGGAATCGGGCACCGGGAAGAGCACCATCCTCAAGCTCATTTTGCGCCTGCTGGTGCCGGACCGAGGGCAGGTTCGCGTGTTCGGTCGCGACATCACCGCGCTTACCTTCACCGAAGCGCTGGAAGTGCGCGAGAAGATGGGGATGGTATTCCAGGGTGCCGCGCTGTTCGACTCGATGACCGTGTTCGAGAACATTGCGTACCCGCTGCGCGAGCACACCGATCTCGATGACGATCAGATCGAGCAGCGCGTGCGCGAGAAGCTGGAGTTCGTGGACCTCGATCCGGACAAGGTGATGGAACAGCTCCCCAGTGAGCTGTCGGGAGGCATGCGCAAGCGCGTCGGGGTAGCGCGCGGCATGGCAGACAACCCGCAGATCATGCTCTACGACGAGCCCACCTCGGGACTCGATCCGCTCACCACCGGTACGATCACCCTCCTCATCCTCAAGCTGCAGCGCGAGCTGGGTGTGACGAGCGTCGTCGTGTCGCACGACATCCGTTCGGTCTTCCGCATGGCGACGAAGGTCGCCGTGCTGCACAATCGGCATATCGACTTCTTCGGGACGCCGGAAGAGATGGCCGCCTCCGACGACAGCTACCTCCGCGACTTCCTGGGCGGCTACTGACATGAAACGCTCGCCGAAAATCACTTGGGACCAGCTGCGCGTGGGGCTCGTGATCCTCGTCGCGCTGGCCATCATCGGTATCGCCGTCTACAAGCTCGGCCAGTCGGCGAACCTCTTCACCAAGCGCTACGAGCTCGTCGCCTATCTCGACGACGCGAATGGCCTGCGCGAGGGCGGCATCGTGTCCGTCGCCGGACAGCTTGCCGGAACGGTGAAGAAGATCGAGTTCCTCCCCGTGGACGCCGACACCACACGCAACCTGCGCATCACGCTCGCCGTGGACGCGAACGTGAAGGACCAGATTCGCCGGGATTCCAAGGGGAAGCTGCGCACGATGGGCCTCCTCGGTGACAAGACGTTCGACATCACGCCGGGCACGCCGAAGTACGCGGTCCTGCAATCGGGCGACACGATCCCCGTCGAGCCGTCGCTGGATTACGAAGCGGTGATCGCCAAGGCGAGCGGCGCGGTGGACGACATGGTCGGCCTCACCCGTGACCTCCGCGCCATCACCGGCGGCATCGTCGCGGGGCGGGGCACAGTGGGCCAGCTCGTGACCAACCGTGCGCTCTACGACCAGCTCAACGGAACGCTTGCTCGCGCGAACCAGATGCTGGCGCAGTTCCAGAACCCGAACGGCACCATGGGCCGCCTGCTGAACGATCCCACGCTGTACAACCGCCTCTCCTCGGTGATCGCGTCGACGGATTCCCTGGTGTCCACGCTGAACTCCACCAAGGGCACGGCCGGCATGCTCCTGCGCGACACCACGCTCTACACGAACATGGTGGGCATCACCCACGGCGCCGACTCGCTGATGAAGGCCCTCACGGGCGGGCAGGGCACCGCATCCCGGCTGCTCACCGATCAGACGCTCTACGATCAGCTCAACAAGCTGGTGACCGATCTGTCGGCGATCCTGGCGGATGTGCGCAAGGATCCAAGCCGGTACATGAAGGGGATGATCAAGGTGTTCTGAGGAACAAAACAGCTGAGGTGACAGTCCAAGCTTTCCGTGTTCCGAACACAGTCAGCTTTCACTGTTCCCTCAGCCGTTCGCCCTTGCCCTCAAACCAGCCAGCGACTAAAATCCGGATTCCGGCGTGCTCAGGTACGCTGGTAAGGTCGCGTAGCTCAGCTGGTTAGAGCGCTGGTCTCACATACCAGAGGTCCGGGGTTCGATTCCCTGCGCGACCACTCCCTCTCGACATGAAGTTTCTTCGCGCGTTCCTCCCGCAGGCGAAAATGATCGGTGCCCGTCACCTGCGGTCACTTCTGGTGGCCGCTTTCTTTTTGCTGCCAGTTGCCGTGGCGGGCGCACAGGTACCGACCACGAAGCCGACGCCGGCCGAAGCACAACTCCTGTTGCAAACTAGGCCGGACCTCGTGGCGCAGCTTCGGCAGCGGATGATGTCGAGCGGGATGACCCCGGATCAGATTCGTGCGCGGCTCCGCGCCGAAGGTTACCCTGAAAACCTGCTCGACGCCTACATGCCCGGCACCACAGGCGCCGTGAGCGGCGGTGTCACGCCCGGTGTCTTCCAGGCGGTTCAGGATCTCGGCATCGCCGACTCCGCGGATGTGGCGGGGCTGCAGGGCCTCAACGGCTTCGGGGGCATCCGCGCGGGCAGAGACACTTCCGTCCTGCTGCGAGTGGACCCGTCGCTCAGGCTCGATACGCTCCGCGCCGGTGCGGCACGCGACTCCGTCATTCAACTGCTGACGAGTCGCGACTCGGGTTACGTGATTTTCGGCCTGGACATCTTCCGCAATTCAACCACCGAGTTCCAGCCCAATGTTTCCGGTCCCGTTGACGCCAGCTATCGCCTCGGGCCCGGTGATCGCCTGGTGCTCGTCCTCACCGGCGACGTCGAAGCGTCGTACTCGCTCGACGTCACACGCGAGGGCTTCATCGTCATTCCGCAGGTCGGCCAGATCTACGTCAACAATCTGACGTTGGCCGACCTCGAGTCGGTACTTTACAGCCGGCTAGGTCGCGTCTATTCGGGTGTGCGACGCGGAGGTGGAACGACGCACTTTTCCATCAGCGTCGCCAAGCTTCGCTCTAATCAAGTGTTCGTCGTCGGCGACGTGCTGCATCCGGGCAGCTATGCGGTCTCGAGCGCGGGAACCGCGTTCTCCGCACTCTACGCGGCGGCGGGTCCGTCAGTGAATGGCTCGATGCGCCGCATCGAGATCCGGCGCGGCGGTCGGGTGGTCGATACGCTCGACGTCTACGATTATCTGTTGCGCGGCGATGCCAGTCACGACCCGCGTCTTCAGACCGGAGACATCGTCTTCGTTCCCGTGCACGGTCCCCGTGCTCGAGTGATCGGCGAAGTGGTGAGGCCGGCCACCTATGAGCTCAAGGCTGGCGAAGGACTTCCCGATCTGCTTGCAGCGGCTGGAGGCTTCACGGCCGAAGCATCGCGGCGGCGTGTGCTGATCGAGCGTATCGTTCCTGCCGAGCAGCGGGCTGCCGTGGGCGGCGACCGCACGACGATCGACGTCTCGTCCGACGTGCTCGCATCGGGCGTGGGTCCGGGCGTCCCGATCCAGAACGGCGACGTCGTGCACGTGTTCGCCATTGCGGACCGTGTGCACAACCGCATCGTCGTCCGAGGAAACGTGGTCACGCCGGGCGCGCAGGGCCTCAAGCCGGGCATGACGCTGTCCGACGCCCTCCGCTCCGCCCGGCTGCAGCCTGATACCTACCTCGGCGAGGTGCTCGTATCACGCCTGCTCCCCGATTCCTCGCGCGTGCAGCTGCGTGCCCGGCTGCAGGACACGACGGGAGCGGTAGTGAACGACTTTCCGCTGCAGGAGAACGACCAGATCGAGGTCTTCTCGCTCACGACCTTTCGTCCCGTGCGCTACGTCGCCGCGGCGGGTTACGTGAACAAGCCAGGTCGTTACGCCTTCCGCGAGGGTATGACGCTGCGCGATCTCATCCTTCTCGCGGGCGGCATGAAGGAAGGAGCGTCCCTGCAGGTCGCGGAGATCGCCCGCCTCCCCGAGGATCGAAGGGGGGGGAAGACGGCCGTGACGGTGCGGGTGCCTCTCGATTCGACGTACCTGTTCGACCGTCGGCCAGGACTGCCGTACGCCGGTCCGCCCGGCCAGCCGGCGCCGACGAGTGGCACTCCCGAGGTTCCGCTCGAACCGTACGACAACGTTCTAATCCTACGGCAGGAGAACTTTGAATATCAACGTACGGTCGAGCTGCACGGCGAGGTGAAATTCCCGGGCACCTATGCGCTGACGAACAAGCACGAGCGACTCCGCGACCTGATCGAGCGTGCCGGCGGTCTGACCGACGAATCCCAGGCGGATGCCATCGTCTTCGTGCGCAAAGGTGCGTCGAGCCCGGTGCTGGACCTGGTCAACGGCAATCGCGTCGTCTCCATCACCGCGCAGGACAGCCTGACTCGAACGCGCGCGACCAACGGGCGGATCGGCATCGACCTGCCGGACGTGATGCGCAATCCGAAGTCTCGCGACAACATCGCGCTCGAGGACGGTGACGAGATCACCATTCCCCGCTACAACCCGGTGGTCCGAGTCCAGGGTGCGGTGAACAGTGCGACGAACGTGACGTACGTGCCAGGTCGCGACCTCTACTACTACATTCGCGCCGCCGGTGGCGGGACACGACTCGCCGATGAGGATCGCGCCTACGTGACGCAGCCGAGTGGTAAGCTCGAAAGCGTGCGCGGACGGTGGATCTTTCCGGACGCGGTTCCCGTCCCCCAGGCGGGCGCTGTCGTGAACGTCCCCGAGAAGGATCCGAACGACAGGCGCGACTATGCGGCGATCGCGAACAGCGTTTCGCAGATCGCCGCCAGCCTCATCGCCATCATCGCGCTGCTGCGCAGGTGATCGACTGACGATGCCGAGGATCGTGTCGTGAACCGGCTCGACGCCCGCTCAGGACACGATCGCCGCGCGCCCCTCGTCCTCACGCTCGCGCTGATCGGCGTCTCATTCAGCGGGCCGCTCGTCCGCCTCTCCCACGCGAACGCCCTCGCCATCGCGACCTGGCGACTCGGCTTCTCGCTGATCGTCATCGCCGTCGCCCTGCTGCTCACCGGCGAATGGCGCCAATGGCGCCGCGTGACGCGTCGCGAGCTCACCATCGCCGTCGGGGCCGGGGCGATGCTCGCCATTCACTTCTGGAGCTGGAACGCGTCGATCGCCTACACCACCGTCGCGGCGTCGGTCGTGCTGGTGAACACGCAGCCGGTGGTCGTCGCGCTCCTCTCCACCTTCTGGCTTCGCGAACGGCCGACTCGACTGCAATGGATCGGCATCGCCATCGCGATGCTCGGAGCGCTCGTCGTCGCACTCCCTGACTTTCGGACGGCGGACAGCGCGGCACATCCGCAGGCTCTCCTCGGAGACGTGCTCGCGCTCGTTGGGGCGGTTGCGGCCGCGATCTATTTCGTCTCCGGCCGGCGGCTCCGCGCCACCCTCGATCTCTGGCCGTACGTTGGCCTCGTCTACGGGAGCTGCTTCGTCGTGCTGCTCCTGCTGGTCGCCGCGACCGGCGCAGCGCTCGCTCCCCAGCCGCCGCGCGAGGTCGCCATCTTCGCTGCACTCGCCCTCGGCCCGATGCTGCTCGGCCACACGGGCCTCAACTGGGCGCTCAAGCACTCGCCGGCATACGTGGTGAATCTCACCCTGCTCGGCGAGCCGGTCGGCGCGACGATCATTGCGGCACTGCTCCCGGGGATTCGCGAACTGCCCGGCGTGTTGACGCTGGCCGGGGGAGCGATCGTGTTGTGCGGGATCCTGCTGACGGCACGCAGAAGCGAGGGGTAGCGGCACCCGTATGTGGTACGAGCTACCGGGTGTGGTAGCCGATACCCGCTGCCAGCAGTTGCCACACGGCACTTTACCGAGGTGGGAGTTGGTTATTGTTAGACCATGGACCACCTCCACCTCGACGCCACCGTCACTCGCGGCGCGATCGTCGAATCGCACCATCAGGTGCATGCGGCCGTCGTGGATGCGTCGGGTCGCACGATCGCCACGGCGCGCGATGCCGGCCTGACGACGCACTGGCGCTCGTGCGCCAAGCCCTTCCAGGTCATGCCGCTGCTGGCGAGCGGCGGCTTCGACCGAATCGGCTGGGGCGACGATCAGCTCGCTCTTGCCTGTGCCTCCCACGGCGGTGAGCCGGAGCACGTCGCGATCGCCGAGGCGATGCTCGCGTCCATCGGCATGGAGCAGGGCGACCTGGCGTGCGGTCCGCATGAGCCGCTGGCGCAACGCGGGCAGAAGCTGCTGCGCGAGAGCGGCTCGCGCCCCACCCGACTGCACAACAACTGCTCGGGCAAGCACGCCGCGATGCTCGCCCGCGCCTACTCGTCGGATTGGGCGGCGGTGGGCTACGAACGACAGGACCACCCGGTCCAGCGCGACATCCTGCGAGAGGTCGCACGCTGGGCGGGGGTTGACGCCAACGGCATCGGCCAGGCGGTGGATGGTTGTGGCGTCGTCGAGTTCGCGCTGCCTCTCGACGCGATGGCCCGCGCCTATGCTCGCCTGGCCGACGACGCTCGCCGATCTCTCGAACTGCCGTCTCGAATCGTGCACGCGATGCAGACGCGGCCGTTCCTGATCGGCGGCTCCGATCGCTTCGACTCGGCGCTCATCGAGGCGACGGAAGGCCGAGTCATCTCGAAGATCGGCGCCGAGGGCGTGCACTCCGCCGCCATCATCGACGACGGCATCGGCATCGCCGTCAAGGTGCAAGACGGTGCGCAGCGAGCGCAGTACCCGGCCGTCATTCGCGTGCTCCAGCATTTCGGCGCCCTGCCGGCCGATCTCCCACCACGGCTCGCCGAGTACATGCCGCGCCTCCTGCGAAACACCCGTGGCGAAGTGGTGGGCGAGGTTACCGTGACCGGCCCGTAGCACTTCAGCCGTCTGAGCGGGACGGCAGGGCGGAAGCGGCCCAAGAGGCTCCGTCGTTTCAGAGCTGAGTCCTGGCCGACTTCTCGTCGTCGCCAATCGCCGAGCGCTGCTACCTTTGCTGCATGCCGCTCGACCCACCGACCCGCTCACTGATCCTCCTCGCCGCCGCGATCGCCGCGGGCGGCGAGAGTGACGTGCGAGATGCCTTCGCGAACGCGCTGTCAAGCGAGATGCCTGAGGCATGGCTCGAGGAACTCGTCCTGCAGAGCTATCTCTTCTGCGGCTTTCCGCGCGCACTGAACGCGGCGCGCGAATGGCGCCGGCAGTCGCCGAGAGCGGCGTCGAGTGCTGAACGCGAGCTCGATGCTCCCGCCACGGAACACGTGGACGAAGCGGATCAGGTGAGTGAATGGCGCGTGCGCGGCGAAGCCACCTGTGCTGCGGTCTACGGCAGCATGTACGAGAAGCTCCGCCTCAACGTGCGCGACCTGCATCCGCTGCTCGACGAATGGATGATCGTCGAAGGCTACGGCAAGGTGCTCGGTCGTGCCGCGCTCGACCTGCCTCGGCGGGAGTTGTGCATCATTGCGGCCTGCGCGGCCACGGGACAGGACCGGCAGCTGCACTCGCACCTCCACGGCGCGCTGAACGTCGGCGTCGAGCCGCAGATGGTCCGGGACGCGCTTGAAGTGCTCGCCCCCGTACTCGGCGAAGCTCGTGCGCGCTCGGCTCGACTCCTCCTCGCACGCGTGCTCGGCAAGTAGCTTGCAACGCTGCGTCGCATCGACGTCGTCCGCAGTCGATCGGTGCTGCTCCGACGCACGATCCTTCTACCTTCAGCGCCGACCACCGGGGTGTTCACGAGATGTTCACAGATCGCGTCATCGTTCGCGTCAGTGCCGGCGACGGCGGGTCCGGCATCTCGTCCTTCCGCCGAGAGAAGTTCACCCCGCTCGGCGGGCCCGATGGCGGCGACGGAGGCAAGGGAGGAGACGTGATCGTTCGCGCCGACAGCAATCTGTCCACTCTGCTGGACTTCACCTACCGTGATTCCTGGTCTGCCGAGGCGGGCGATCATGGCAGTGGGTCCAACAAGACCGGCGCGTCGGGCGATGACGTCGTGCTTCCGGTGCCGCCCGGCACCATCGTGCGCGACGCCGACTCGGGCGAGATCGTCGGTGAAGTCCTCGAGAACGGTGATCAGTTCGTCGTCGCCCGCGGCGGACGCGGTGGGAAGGGCAACGCCTGGTTCGCCACGTCGGTGCACCGCAGTCCGCGTGAGTGGCAACCTGGTGAGGACGGTGAGAGGCGTACGCTCGAACTGGAGCTCAAGCTCATCGCCGACGTCGGGCTCGTCGGCCAGCCGAACGCTGGAAAGTCCACGCTTCTCTCCGTGATCAGCGCCGCGCGGCCGAAGATCGCCGACTACCCATTTACCACGCTCGCGCCCAACCTCGGCGTGGTGCAGATGAGCGATCACCGCACCTTCGTGGTCGCGGACATTCCAGGCATCATCGAGGGCGCGCACGAGGGCAAGGGGCTGGGACTCCAGTTCCTCCGACACATCGAACGCACTCGATTGCTCGCCTTTCTCATTCCCATCGATGCGGAGGATTGGCAGGCGGAGTACGACCAGCTGCGCAGCGAGGTTGAGCAGTACTCGCAGGAGCTCGCCGCCAAGCCGCACTGCGTGGTCTTCACGAAGATGGACCTGCTCGGTGACGACGAACCGCCGCCGATCGAGGCGCCGGAGGCATTCGGCATCTTCGCCATCAGTGCCGCGGCGCGCACTGGATTGGACGAGCTGCTCCTCGCCTGGTGGCGGCGGGTGCTGGAAATGAAGAAGGCCGTCCTGACGCCCGTCCGTGACGTCGAGCTGCCGTAGCGTCGTTCGCCCGGGCGAGGACGGCTATCCGCAGCGGCTGCTCGACGCGCCGCATCCGCCCCGGGTGCTGTGGGCACAGGGCGATCTCGCGCTGCTGGATCGTCCATGCGTGGCGATCGTCGGGACGCGACGCGCGACCGCGTACGCCGAGCGCGTAGCACGTGAGTTGGGCAGGGTGCTCGCACTCGCCGGTGCCACCGTCGTAAGTGGTCTGGCGCGCGGCGTGGACGCCTGCGCCCATCGCGGCGCGCTCGATGTGGATGGTGCAACCGTCGCCGTCCTCGGCACGGGGCTCGACGTCGTTTATCCCCGCGCACACGCTGCGCTGCAGCGAACCATCGGCGAGCGAGGGCTGCTGCTCTCGGAGCTCGAACCGAATGACCCGGCGCACGGCGGCTCTTTTCCGGAACGCAACCGGATCATCGCCGCGCTCTGTGCCGCGACGATCGTCGTGGAGGGCAGCGAGCGGAGTGGTGCGCTCATCACCGCCAGGCACGCGCTCGACATGGGCCGCAATGTCGGCGCAGTTCCCGGTCCTATCGACGTTCCGCAATCTGCGGGGAGCAACAGGCTGCTCGCCGACGGCGCCGTCGTGATCGCCTCGATGGCCGACGCGGTCACCCTCGCCGGACTCGTCGCGCCACTTCGGGCGTCGGCGCTTCCGGAAATGGGCGCCGAGCGTCGTCTGTGGGACGCGCTGGCAGAGGGACCGGCGGATCTGGACACCCTGTGCACTCGGGCCGCGCTTCCGGCGCACGAAGGCGTCGCAGCGGTCAGCGCGCTGGAGATTCGCGGCATGATCGAATGCGCCATGTCCGGCGAGATCCGGCGAATGTGACAGTCTCGTCCGGCGGCGCGCAGACGACTCCGTCATCACGCAGCCGCCGTCCGACCGGTGTTGTCTCGCAGCCGCCGTCCGACGGGTGCCATCCCCCAGCCGCCAGGCGGCTATCGGGATCAAGTACGCCCACGTAGGCGCGACGTGCGATATTTCAGTGTGTCCGCTCCTCGCCACGTCTACATCCACGTCCCGTTCTGCGCCCGTCGCTGCGCCTACTGCGATTTTGCCATCGCCGTGCGTCGTGAGGTGCCGGTCGACGACTACCTCGACTCGCTCGACCGGGAGCTTTCCCTCCGCTACGGCGACCACGAGCTGGGCGAAGTCGATACGATCTATTTCGGCGGCGGCACTCCCTCGCGCCTTGGCGCCGAGGGTCTCGCGCGAGCCCTGGAACTCGTGATGCGACGCTTCGTACCGACCGACGTCGCGGAAATCACGGCGGAAGCCAACCCGGAAGACATGTCCCCGCACGCTCTTCGGGCGTGGCGGGATGCGGGCATCAACCGCCTCTCGATCGGCTCGCAGAGCTTTGACGATCGCGTGCTCGCGTGGATGCACCGCACGCACGACGCGAATGCAATCGCGCGCGCGGTCGCCGATGCACGCACCGCCGGCATCGCGAACCTCTCGCTAGATCTCATCTTTGCGCTGCCTCAGTCCCTGAATCGCGACTTCGAGAGTGATGTCGAGCAGGCGCTCGCGCTGAAACCCGACCACATCTCTTTATATGGTCTCACAGTCGAGCCTGCAACGCCGCTGGGACGATGGGTCGCTGCCGGAAGGGAAGTCGAGCAGCCCGAGGAAGGCTACGAACGGGAGTATCTCGCGGCGCATCGTCTCATGACCGGAGCTGGCTTCCAGCACTATGAGGTTTCCAACTACGCCAGGCCGGGCCGTCGGGCCGTGCATAATTCGGCGTACTGGGACGCCATCCCCTACGCCGGGCTCGGCCCGTCGGCGCATGAGTTCAACGGCACCGAGCGTCGCTGGAATGCGCGCGCATATGCCGATTGGCGACGCCACCTCGATGAGCACCGCGATCCGCGCGAGGGCGGCGAGGTGCTCACCGACGAGAATCGCGAAGCTGAGGAGGTGTATCTCGGTCTGCGCTCCGATCGCGGACTCGCGCTCAGACCCGAGGAGCACGCGATTGCGGATCGCTGGATCGCGGCCGGGTGGGCCACGCTGGCCCCCGACGGGACTCTCCGTTGCACCGGCGACGGTTGGCTCCGCCTGGACTCTCTTGCCGCCGCCTTGACCGCGTCCAGAAGTCGTTAGTACATTTGAACTTATGGCCACCGCAGACGAGCTCACGCCGCGCGAGCGCCGCGTCCTTGAGGCGGTGATCCAGACCTACGTCCAGACCGCCGAGCCAGCTGGCTCCCGCGTGCTGTCACGCCGTTTCGGCCTGGGCGTCTCGCCGGCCACCATCAGAAACACGATGAGCGACCTCGAGGAGAAGGGGTTTCTAACGCACCCGCATACCTCGGCAGGAAGAGTCCCCACCGACAAGGCGTATCGTCTCTACGTCGACTCGCTGCTCAATGCGCCGGTCAACGCCATCGTCGTTGCCGAGCGCGAGCGCCTGCGTGACGATATCGCGCGCAGCAGCTCCACCATCGAGACGATCCTCCGTCGCGCTGCGCAGAGCCTCGGGGTGTTGACGCAGGAGCTCGGCGTCGCCCTCGGTCCGCGCCTGGACGCGAGCGTCCTTCGCCGCCTCGAGCTCGTGCGCGTCGGCGGTGAACGGCTGCTCCTCGTGCTGACGCTCGACGGTGGGGTGGTGCGCACGGTGTTCGTGGAAGTGCGCGGATCGCTCGCGGACTCGGCGGTGATCGAGGTGACGCGCGTGCTGAACGAGCGGCTCGCCGGCCATTCGCTGCGCGAGCTGCGAGCGTCGGTCGCCGAACGTCTGC
>Ga0207705_10003417_pt1 | contig 12076 bp, 12 predicted proteins | sample KBSC13metaG_FD_184314 | JGI IMG/M metagenome (GOLD analysis project Ga0207705, IMG submission 184314) | Corn rhizosphere microbial communities from Kellogg Biological Station, Michigan, USA - KBS C1-3 metaG (SPAdes) (version 2) | ecosystem: Host-associated > Plants > Roots > Rhizosphere > Soil ...
CGACAAAACACACCCGCACGCCCTGCGCCGGAAGGTCGAATGCGGGCCCGTGCGGCTCCGCGCCGAACATCGCGCGGTACATCTCGAGGCTCGCCTCGATCGAAGGCGTCGCCACGCCGACATGGTTGAGTCTTCCCAGCTGCATCAGTCCTCTCCGTCATCCCGGCCTTGAGCCGGGATCCGCCCATTCTTCGTGCCGTAAGAAAGGAAGGCAGGCCCCGGATCAAGCCCGGGGTGACAGTTTAGGCAGGCTCGATGGTCACTTCCGAATTGACGCTGTTGGCGATGAAGCAATCCTCGTGGGCACGGTGGTGGAGGTCGGCGATCGCTTCCTCGTCGGGGGCGATGCCGTGCCAGATGATGCGCGGGCGCAGGGTCACGCGGGTCATCGCGATCTTTCCGTCGGGCCGCTTCTCCATCAGCCCTTCGGCCTCGTCGTGATAGCTGTCGATGGTCCAGCCGTCGCGCCGCGCATAATCGATGAAGAACAGCATGTGGCACGACGACAGCGACGCGATGAACGCCTCTTCCGGATCGACGCCGCCGGGGTCGGACCAGGGTGCCGGGACGACGTGCGGGCTCGCGCTGGCCGGCAGAGTCACACCGCCGTCGAACGACCAGCTGTGCGCGCGGCTGTACTGGCCCTTGGTGAACTCTCCGTCGTCCCTGCGATGCCAGCGGACCGTTGCGGTGTATGTGCTCATTTGACGTGCATCCATATCAGAACGGCAATCGTGCTGGCCCATGCCACGATCAGGAACACGAGTCCCGGCCGGGTGCGCGAAACCTTGGAACAGTCCGGATCGATCAATTGCCAGGCCGCGAGGCAGATTCGCGTGCACCCGACGCCGAGGATCGCGGGATAGAGCGCGTCGATCCTCCAGAACATCTGCGCGATGACGCTCGCGACCAGAACCAGCGAGCCGATAAGGTAGATCGACTCGAACAGCCGCTGCTCTAGCCTCAGAGCGGAATGTTGTCGTGCTTCTTCCACGGGTTTTCGAGCTGCTTGTTCCTGAGCTTGCGTAGCCCCATCGCCACCCGCCGCCGCGTGGAATGCGGCATGATCACCTCGTCGATGAAGCCTTTGCTTGCCGCCACGAACGGGTTGGCGAAGCGCTCCTCGTACTCGCGCGTGTGCTCGGCGATTTCCTCCGGGGTCTTGCCGCGGAAGATGATCTCGACCGCGCCCTTGGCGCCCATCACCGCGATCTCGGCGGTCGGCCAGGCGTAGTTCAAGTCGCCGCGCAAATGCTTCGACGCCATGACGTCGTAGGCGCCGCCATAGGCCTTGCGGGTGATGACGGTGATCTTGGGCACAGTCGCCTCGGCGTAAGCGAAGAGCAGCTTGGCACCGTTCTTGATGATCCCGTTATGCTCCTGCGCCACACCCGGAAGGAAGCCGGGCACGTCGACGAAGGTCAGGATGGGAATGTCGAACGCGTCGCAGAAGCGGACGAAGCGCGCGGCCTTCTTGGAGCTGGCGATGTCGAGCACGCCGGCGAGCACCATCGGTTGGTTGGCGACGACGCCAATCGTGCGCCCCTCGATCCGGCAGAAGCCGGTGATGATGTTCGCCGCGTGCGCCGGCTGGAGCTCGAAGAAGTCGCCCTCATCGGCGACCTTCCGGATCAGCTCATGCATGTCGTAGGGCTGGTTCGCGCTCGGCGGGATCAACGTGTCGAGGCTGTCCTCGATCCGGTTGGCCGGATCCTCGCACGGCCGCTCGGGCTGTTCGTGGCGGTTGCTCAAGGGCAGGAAATCGAAGAACTCGCGCGTCGCCAGCAACGCATCGATGTCGTTCTCGAACGCGACGTCGGCCACGCCCGACTTGGTGGTGTGCGTGATCGCTCCCCCAAGCTCGTCCTGGGTCACGACCTCGTTGGTAACGGTCCTCACGACCTCAGGGCCAGTGACGAACATGTACGAGCTGTCCTTCACCATGAAGATGAAGTCGGTCATTGCCGGCGAATAGACCGCGCCGCCCGCGCACGGGCCCATGATCAGGCTCAGCTGCGGGATGACGCCGGACGCCAGCACGTTGCGCTGGAACACTTCGGCATAGCCCGCGAGGGACGCAACGCCTTCCTGGATGCGCGCCCCGCCTGAGTCGTTGAGGCCGATGACCGGCGCGCCGACCTTCATCGCCATATCCATGACCTTGCAGATCTTCTGCGCGTGGCGTTCGCTCAACGAGCCGCCGAACACGGTGAAGTCCTGCGCGAAAACGTAGACCAGGCGGCCGTTGATCGTGCCCGAGCCGGTGACGACGCCGTCGCCCGGCACCTTCTGCTCGGCCATGCCGAAGTCGGTCGCGTTATGCTCGACGAACATGTCATATTCTTCGAAGCTGCCGGCATCGAGCAGCACGCTGAGCCGCTCGCGCGCGGTCAGCCGGCCCTTGGCATGTTGCGCCGCAATGCGCTTCTCGCCGCCGCCCAGCCGGGCCAGCTCGCGCCGCTTCTCCAGTTCCTCGATCGTGGTTGCCATCGGGCGGATCGTCCCCATCTAAGGAATGCAGCCGTCCTTCCACGAGACGCTTCGTCGGGTCAATCTCCCGGTCCGGCGAATGCTGCGGCGCACAATCGCATTAAATCAGGTTAAAGGACGACCCTGTTCCGGAACCGGAATGCCCTTCGGTCCGTTCATTCTTTGGGCAAACATACCACGGAGGATAAACGGAAAATGCTTACGCGCGTCGGGGTGCCTGTCGAGTCTGAGGCCGAGCCCTCGGCGCCGGATCATGAGCCTGTGTCTCTGATCTGCTTTTCGCACTTGCGGTGGAACTTCGTGTTCCAGCGGCCGCAGCATTTGATGAGCCGTTTCGCGCGCGATCTGGCGGTCGTATATTGGGAAGAACCGATTGAGATCGGGCCACGCGAGACCGCCTACCTGCAGGTCCGCGAAGCTGAAAATTGCCCGAGCGTGCGCATCGCCGTACCCCACTTACCTCAAGGCATGCCCGAAGAAGCTCGCGAAGCGGCGCTCAAGCGCCTGCTCGATGCTCATGTCTCGGCCATCCGGGGCACGCTGATCGCCTGGTATTACACGCCGATGATGCTCAGTTTCTCGCGCAATCTGGACGCGGACATCGTCGTGTTCGACGCGATGGACGAGCTGTCGAAGTTCAAGTTCGCGCCCGTCCAGCTGCTTCAGCTGGAGCAGGAATTGATCGACAAGGCCGACGTGGTCTTCACCGGCGGGACGAGCTTGTTCGAAGCGAAGAAGGACCGCCACCCGAACGTCCATTGCTTTCCGTCATCGGTGGACCGCACGCACTTCATCAAGGCGCGCGCGCACCAGTTCGAGCCCGGCGATCAGGAAGACCTGCCGCGCCCACGCCTTGGCTTCTACGGCGTGATCGACGAGCGCTTCGATACGGAACTGCTCGACAAGGTCGCGGAAATGCGGCCCGATTGGTCGTTCGTCATGCTTGGCCCGGTGGTCAAGATCAGCGAGAATGATCTGCCGCGCCGGCCGAACATCCATTATCTCGGCGGCAAGAGCTACGGCGAGCTGCCGGCCTATTTGTCCGGCTGGGACGTCGCGCTGATGCCCTTCGCGATGAACGAATCGACCGAATTCATCTCGCCGACCAAGACGCCGGAATATCTCGCCGGCGGAAAGCCCGTGGTGTCGACCCCGATCCGTGACGTCGTGCGCCATTATGGGCACTTGGAAGGGGTGCAGATCGCCGGCGACGCGGAAAGCTTCGCCAATGCGTGCGACGCGGCGCTTGCCCTCGCGCGCGATCCCGACAGCGGGTGGCTCGCCGAGGCCGATCTTCTGCTCTCCGCCGCAAGCTGGGATACGACTCAGGCGCGCATGGCCGGGCTCATCGCCGAGCTTCTTGGAACAGGGGACGCGATCGCCACGCCGGCGCTGCTCGTCGCGGCGGAATGACCGCCTCGCCAACGGCGCGGGAGCGCTTCGATTATCTCGTGGTCGGCGCCGGCTTTGCCGGCTCCGTGCTCGCCGAGCGGCTGGCGAGCCAGCACGGCGCCCGCATTCTCGTCGTCGACCGGCGCCGCCATATCGGCGGCAACGCCTATGACGAGAAGAACGAGGCCGGGATCCTCTACCACAAATACGGCCCGCACATCTTTCACACCAACAGCGACCAGGTGGTCGAATACCTGTCGCAATTCACGGAGTGGCGGCCGTACGAGCATCGCGTGCTGGCGGTTGTGCGCGACATGCAGGTGCCGATCCCCATCAACCGCACCACGCTGAACGCTCTGTTCGGCCTCGATCTGAAGACCGACGAGGAAGCGGCGGACTATCTGGCGTCCCGCGCCGAACCGGTCGACGATATCCAGACGTCGGAAGACGTCGTCGTCAACGCCGTTGGGCGCGAGCTCTACGAGCTGTTCTTCCAGGGCTATACCCGCAAGCAATGGGGCCTCGACCCATCGGAGCTCGACAAGTCGGTAACCGCCCGCATTCCGACGCGGACCAATACCGACGACCGCTATTTCACCGATACGTTCCAGGCCATGCCGAGGGACGGCTACACGGCGATGTTCCGCCGCATGCTCGACCATCCGCTGATCGAAGTCCGCACCGGAGTTGATTTCCGCCATGTGCGCGACGAGGTCGATGCGGAGCACATCATCTACACCGGCCCGATCGACGAATATTTCGACCATCGCTTCGGCAAGCTGCCGTATCGGAGCCTCACGTTCGATCACAAGACGCTCGACGAAGAGCGGCACCAGCCGGTCGGGACGGTCAATTATCCCTCGCCCGACGTGCCCTACACGCGCATCAGCGAATACAAGCATCTGACCGGCCAGCAGGCTCGAGTGACGACGATCACCTACGAATATCCGTCGGCCGAGGGCGACCCCTATTACCCGATCCCGCGCGCCGAGAACCAGGAGCTGTTCAAGCGCTATGAAGCGCTCGGCGACGCGACCGAGGGGGTGACGTTCGTCGGACGCCTCGCGACCTACCGCTATTACAACATGGATCAGATCGTCGGACAGGCGCTGGCGACGTTCCGGAAGATGGACGAGAAGCGACGGCAGAAAGGAAAGTCGCAGGAGACTGCGGTCGCGGCCGAATAAAGGGCCCTGGCGCTTTTCGTTCAGCATCGTCGAGCCTATCACCGCGCCATGCCTCCAGCCCGCGATTCCGCCAATCTTGCGACCGTTCCGGCGCGTTCGACCGGCACCTATGTCAACCCGGTCATCGACGCGGATTTCCCCGACCCGGCGGTGATCCACGACGCCGACGGCTATTACTATGCTTATGCTACCCAGACGGAGCGCGAGGGCGAGTGGATCAACATCCAGGTCGCGCGGTCGCCCGACCTCGTTCACTGGGAACATCTTGGCGACGCGCTTCCGGTGAAGCCGGACTGGGCGAAAGAAACCCAGGATTTCTGGGCACCCAGCGTCATCTTCGATGGCGACACATACTTCATGTATTATTCGGCGACGCCGGATGTGTGCGAGCACCCGGAAAAGGGTCACTGCCTGGCGATCGCGACAGCCACGTCTCCCGCCGGGCCGTTCACCGACATGGGGATCCCGCTGCTGCATGGAATGGGCTTCGAGTTTATCGACCCCATGGCGTTCGACGACCCGGTCAGCGGGAAGCGCCTGCTTTACTGGGGCTCCGGTTTCCTGCCGATCAAGGTGCAGGAACTCGCCGACGATCGGCTATCCTTCGCACCTGCCAGCGAACCCATCGACCTGATCTGGCCGAAAGGGAAAAAAGGCGGTTTCCCGAGACTGGTCGAGGCCGCGTGGCTGTTCCACCACGACGATTTCTATTATTTGTTCTACTCAGGAGACAATTGCTGCGGACCGGACGCTGAATATGGCGTGATGGTCGCTCGTTCCGCGGACCCGACCGGCCCGTTCGAGACTCTCGAGGAAGCGCGCGGAGTTCCGCACAGCTTGATGCTCTCCAAGAGCGAACATTGGCTCGCGCCTGGCCACAATTCGATCATCACCGACAAGGCCGGCGACGCGTGGATAATCTACCATGCGATCGACGTGCGCCGGCCGCGCCAGACGCAGGAAGACGAGATCAACAGCCGGCGCATCCTGCTGATCGACAAGATTGAATGGCGCCATGGCTGGCCTCATGTCGGGATACCCTCCGATGAGGAGCGTGCTGCGCCCGTTACGTAGCGAAATGCAGCTGCGGTATGGGCGCGCTTTGAGCGAACAGATCGCGCTGGACCTGAAATTCCTCCAGCAGTTTCTGGTCGACGTGGCGAGAGCCGTCGGCGGTGACGGTCGACAAGAGTCCCGCTTCGGCGTGGCGTGAATTGTCCCAGCCCGGGTAAGCGGTGATGGGATACCAGCAGATGCCCTCGACGGCGACTCCGCGGGTGATCGCCTCGCGGACTTCGCTACACACATAATGAAGCCAGGATGGCTTCGCCGATCCCTCAGCGCCGGTCTCAGTCAATAACAGCGGCTTGCCGTAGCGCTCGCCGGCTTCGACCAGCATGTCGGCGAGTGGACGATATTCGTGGTGGCCCATCGGAATAGTGGCGCCATCGTCACCATACCATTGGTTGTGCGGGTAGAAATTGACCCCGATGACGTCGACCAGCGACGGGTCGCCGCCAAGCTCGGGCTCAGCCCGGCCGAGAATCCAGTCATAGGCTTCGAACTGGCCAACACGGTCGGCTTCGGCGAGGCGTATGTCCGCGCGGCGATGGCTGCGCGGCGCGACATGGACGAGCGGCTCGGCCGATACCAGCGTGGCGTTTGGGCAGAAGCTCCGGATCGCTTTCGCCGCGGCGATCGCGGCGCGCACAAGCTGGCGCTTGAACATGCCGAGCTCGGTCGGTCCAAGCCCGGTGAAATAGCCGATCTCGACCGCCCATGAGGCGAAGTTAATCTCATTGAGCGGGCAGACGAGCAGGGATTCCTTGCTCGACGATCGCAGCATTTCGACTGCTGCGGCGGCGAAATCGGCAAAACGCCTCGGGAAGTCGTCGGAGCCCGCATCGACGTGATCGGGCATTCCGTAGTGGAACAGGTCCCAGATCACCTCCACGCCCGCCTCTTGGGCTGCTTCCAGCGCAGGCAGCCAGCTCGACCAGTCGTATTTACCGGCAGCCTTCTCGATCAAATGCCAGCGCAAGCCATCGCGAAGCGTGCCGAAACCGAGCTGCTTGCACTGCTTGTAATCCCGCAGCACGTGGCGGTCGTGGCCGGTTGCCCGCAGCAGATCCAGTCGCACGGCATCACGGCGCCGATGCGAGGCGCATTCAAATCCGGCCTGAAAAAAGCTGGTGAAGATATTGCCGAAAGGCGCGGTCATTAGCGCCCCCAATGCGCGAGGACGAAAATGGGTGCCACGTGCGCGAGCCTGGCACAATCGCGCCGCTGGTGCTTTTTGCAGGGGATGCGGCAAAATTGGCCCGAGAGATTGTGGCTCGTGCGGCACGGGCAGAGCCAGGGCAATGTCGCGCGCGATGCCGCCGATGAGGCGGGAAGCCACGAAATCGACATCGACGTTCGCGACGTCGACGTGCCGTTGTCCGATCTCGGCATCAAACAGGCAAAAGCCGCGGGAGAATGGTTCGCTGCACTCACTCCTGAGGAACGTCCCGAGCTCATCCTCTCCTCCCCTTATGTCCGCGCCAGGCAAACGGCGGAGATCATCTGCCAATCCGGCGCGCTTGCCGGCGGTCCGATGCGGACGATCGTCGACGAACGGCTGCGCGAGCGCGAGTTCGGAATCTTCGACCGATTGACGACGATCGGCATCCGCGAGCGCTTTCCCGAGGAAGCAGCCCATCGCCGCCGTCTCGGCAAGTTCTACCATCGGCCGCCCGGAGGCGAGAGCTGGGCCGACGTCATCCTGCGCCTGAGGTCGATGCTGAACACCATCAACCTCCATTATTGCGACAAGCGCGTGCTCGTCGTCTGTCACCAGGTCGTAGTCCTGTGCTTCCGCTACATCCTGGAGGAGCTCGACGAAGCCGCGATCCTGAACATCGACAGGCAGGCGGACGTGCTCAATTGCGGCATCTGCGCCTATGATTTCGATCCGGACGCCGACGGGCTGTGCGTCCCGACGCTCTCGCTATGGAATCACGGAGCGCCGCTCGATCGCGAGGACGCGGCCAAGACTTCGGCGCCGGATGCGATGGCGGGGACTCGGTGAAGCTCGGCAAGGCGGCGCTTCGCGCGCACCCGCTGCCGCCGGTCGTCGACGGCGACAAGGAAACCAAGGGCCGCATCCTGGTCATTGCCGGCAGTCGCGACGTGCCGGGTGCGGCGCTCCTGACCGCAACCGCCGCGATGCGCGCGGGCGCGGGAAAGCTGCAAATCGCGACGGTCGAAAGCGGCGCTCCACAGCTTGGCATCGCCATGCCCGAAGCGATGGTTCGGGCGCTTGCCGAAGATCGCGGCGGCGGCTTTGCGCCTTCGGTCGCGGGCAAATTGGCCGAGTGGGGCGGGAAGGTCGATGCCGTGGTCGCCGGACCGGGAATGGCTGAAGGCGCGGGTTGCGCGGCCATCGCCGCCGCCCTTCTCGCAATTGTGACGCCGCTGGCGCTCGATGCCGCCCTCCTCAAGAGCCTGCCCAAAAAGGCGCCAAAGCGCCGCACCCCGCCAATCTTCCTCCCGCATGCCGGTGAACTGGCCGCCTTGCTGGAGTGCGATGCACAGCAGGTCGAACGCGACCCGATCGGCTGTGGGACGCGCGCGGCGGAACGCCACGGCGCGCTCGTCCTGGTCAAGGGCGTTACCAGCCATGTCGTCGCGCCGGGCGGCGAGCATTGGACCTATGACGGCGGCGCTCCGGGCCTGGGCGTCTCGGGCAGCGGCGACGTGCTCGCCGGCATCGTGGGCGGCCTGCTCGCGCGAGGGGCGGAGCCGCTCAGCGCGCTGCTCTGGGCGGTCTGGCTCCACGGCGAGGCTGGCTCACGTCTCGCGAAGAGGATCGGGCCGATCGGTTTCCTCGCGCGTGAAATCGCGGACGAGATTCCCGCGCTACTACCGCGCTGACTTGCTCGCCTGGTAGCGTTCGAGCTCGTCGCCGCTGAGGCGGACGACGTGGATGACATTGGTCGATCCCGCGGTCCCGAACGGGATGCCGGCCATCAGGATCACGCGGTCGCCGCCTTTAGCGAGGCGATGACGGAGCGCCATGCGCTTGGCCTTTTCGACCATCTCCTCGAAGCTCGCCACGTCGCGGGTATGGACCGCGTGGACGCCCCACAGCAGGCCCATCCGCCGCGCCGTGTGGAGCGAGGCGCTCATCGCCAGCAGCGGCACCGGCGGTCGCTCGCGGGCGATCCGTCGCGCGGTCGAGCCGGAGCTGGTGTAGCAGACCATTGCCGTCGCCGAGATCGTGCTCGCGATCTGCCGCGCCGAGCCGGCCAGCGCATCGGCGGTGGTCGGCTCGAGGTGAGTCTGGGTGAAGTGAATCCGCGCCTGGTACGATGGGTCGCGTTCGACGCTGGCGGCGATGCGGTCCATCATCGCCACGGCTTCGACCGGATAGTCCCCCGCCGCGCTTTCGGCCGAAAGCATCACCGCGTCGGCGCCGTCGTAGATGGCGGTGGCGACGTCGCTAACCTCCGCCCGCGTCGGCGTCGGTGAAGTAATCATCGATTCGAGCATCTGCGTCGCGACCACCACCGGCTTGCCGAACTGGCGCGCGCAGGCGACGATCGTCTTTTGCAGCGGCGGCACGTCCTCGGGCGGAAGCTCGACCCCAAGGTCGCCGCGCGCGACCATCACCGCGTCCGACAGGGCAATGATGTCGTTCAGGCGGTCGATAGCGGCCGGCTTCTCGATCTTGGCGAGCAATGCGGCGCGGTCCCCGATCAGCGCGCGCGCTTCCGCCACGTCCTCGGGCCGCTGCACGAACGATAGCGCGATCCAGTCCGCCCGCTGTTCGAGCGCGAAGGCGAGGTCGGAGCGATCCTTCTCGGTCAATGACGGTATCGGGACCAGCGCGTCGGGGACGTTGACGCCCTTGCTGTCCGAGACCGTCCCGCCGACGATCACCTCGCTGACCATCCGCTCGCCGTCCACGTCGAGGACCTTCAAGCGCACCTTGCCGTCGTCGATGAGGACATTGGTGCCGGGCTTGACCGCCTGGAACAGCTCGGCATGCGGCAGCTGCACGCGCGTCGCATCGCCCAGCGCCGTGTCGGTATCGAACACGAACTTGCGGCCCTTCTCGAGAACCGCTTCGCCGCCCTTGAAAGGACCGACGCGGAGCTTGGGGCCCTGGAGGTCGAACAGGATCGTCGTCGGGCGATGGAACTCCTTTTCGAGCGCGCGGATGGCGTCGACCAGCTTGGCCTTCTGCTTCTGGTCGCCGTGGCTCATGTTGATCCGGAAAGCGTCCGCCCCGGCCAGCATCAGCTTGCGGATCGTGCGCTTGTCGCTCGACGCCGGACCGAGCGTCGCCAGGATCTTCACCTTGCGCGAGCGAGGAGGGAGGGTGTCCGTCACGGCCCCGGCCATAGCCGCTTGATATGGCCGTTCAACCCGCTAGAGCCGCCGCTTCAAACTTCAAACCGGAGATGAGAAGACATGGCGGAAGGCGCCGTCGCGGCCGACCAGCTGCGGCTGTTCATTGAGCGCATCGAGCGCTTGGAAGAGGAAAAAAAGGGCATCGCGGACGACGTTCGCGACGTTTACGCCGAGGCCAAGGCCACCGGCTACGACCCCAAGATCATGCGGATGATCGTGCGCCTGCGAAGGATGGAGACGCATACCCGGCAGGAGCAGGACGCGGTGCTGGAGACCTATCGCTCGGCGCTCGGTCTCGGTTAAGAGAAGCGGCCATGGCCGGTCACAGCAAATATAAGAACATCATGTACCGCAAGGGGGCGCAGGATAAGAAGCGCTCGGCCCTGTTCTCCAAGCTGGCGCGCGAAATCACCGTCGCCGCGAAGATGGGCCTGCCCGATCCCGACGCGAACGCACGGCTGCGCGCCGCGGTGATTGCCGCCCGCGCCCAATCGATGCCCAAGGACAATATCCAGCGTGCGATCGACAAGGCGTCGGGCAGCGACACGGAGAATTACGAGGAAATCCGCTACGAGGGTTTCGGCCCGGGCGGCGTCGCGCTGATCGTCGAGGCGCTGACCGACAACCGCAACCGCACCGCGACCAACGTCCGCACGGCTTTCTCCAAGAACGGCGGCAATCTCGGCGCCAGCGGGAGCGTCAGCCACGGCTTCGAGCGCCTCGGCCTGATCGAATATCCGGTGAGTGCCGGCGATTCCGAGAAGGTGCTCGAGGCGGCGATCGAGGCTGGCGCGGACGACGTCGAATCGGACGATGACGGCCATCGCATCTGGACCAACATCGACAGCCTGCACGAGGTCGCCAAGGCGCTCGAGCCGATGCTCGGCGAAGGCGAAGGCGCGAAGCTCGCCTGGCGGCCGTCGACCGAAGTCGAGGTGCGCGGCGACGATGCGCAGCAGCTTTTGAAGCTGATGGACGCGCTCGACGAGGATGACGACGTCCAGACCGTATGGGGCAACGAGAAAGTGCCCGACGAGGAGCTGGAGAAGCTGGCGTGACCCCGCCCCTCCCCCTCAGGGGGAGGTGTCATGCGAAGCATGACGGAGGGGGGCTGTGTCCGTCACGTTCCCCCTCCGGCGCTTCGCGCCACCTCCCCCCAGGGGGGAGGAGCAAATGAAAATCCTCGGGCTCGACCCAGGCCTCGGCACGACTGGCTGGGGGTTGATCGAGGCCGACGGCAATCGCCTCAAACACATCGCCAATGGGCAGCTGAAAACCGACAGCGCGACAGCTCTGCCACGCCGGCTCGCCGCTCTGGCCGACCAGCTCGAAGCGCTGATCGCCGACCAACGCCCGGCGAGCGCCGCCGTGGAGGAAGTGTTCGTCAACAAGAACCCCCAATCGACGCTCAAGCTCGGCCAGGCGCGCGGCGTCGTCATCATGGTCGCCGCGCGCGCTGGTCTCGACGTCGGCGAATATGCCGCGCGGCTGGTCAAGAAAGCGGTCGTCGGCAACGGCAATGCGGAAAAAGTGCAAGTCCACGCGATGGTTTCGCGCCTGCTGCCCGGAGTGAAGATCGCCGGCCCCGATGCCGCGGACGCACTGGCGGT
>Ga0207705_10003418_pt1 | contig 12075 bp, 10 predicted proteins | sample KBSC13metaG_FD_184314 | JGI IMG/M metagenome (GOLD analysis project Ga0207705, IMG submission 184314) | Corn rhizosphere microbial communities from Kellogg Biological Station, Michigan, USA - KBS C1-3 metaG (SPAdes) (version 2) | ecosystem: Host-associated > Plants > Roots > Rhizosphere > Soil ...
TTTCTACAATCGCTACCGCTTGCATTCGTCGTTGGGGTATCGTTCTCCGGCGGAGTTCGAAGCCCAATGTGTCTGACCACCGGTGTCCACTTTTGCGTAGGAACTCTCCGCGCTACGCGCGCCGCTAAATTCAGGCGTTAGAGCTGAGCAGAGCCAATGACCGTTTTTCGCAATGTTGCTCGCGGCAACTCAGGTGTCTGCACCCACCGTTGCAGGGCACTACCAAGCGGTGACGGAGACCGAATATGCGATCGAGCTTCAACTGAGCCCGTCAGGACAAGCGCAACTTGAGTTTCGCACGTGGGAGGCGGACGATCCGCAACATCCAGGCGTTCAGCGTTTCACGGGCTCATGGTCGTGGTCGGGCGCGGACGTCACCATCCGCTTCACATCTGGCCGGTCCGCCACGTTTGCTTCAGTAGCATGCCTCTCGTACAAAGAGTTCGCCCAACAAGGTTGTTCGCCTGGTCTTAAGCTGGTTACAACAACGTTCCCTAGTCGGTACGGCTTGCAGAGGTTCGGGCTATGGCGGTCGGATGCACTTCGAGCTCAGCTCTAACTATTCAATCCAGCGGACGCGATAGTTCCTACGGTTTAGTGGACACCTTGAACTAACGTCCCAAAGCCTCGCTATCGAAGCAGATTCAGCCCTCAACGTTCCATTCGTTTTTCTGACACTTCGTTGCGCAAACGAATGCGCACTCCCCAGGAGCAAACGATGAAACGCGTAACAGGTATCGGCGGAATCTTCTTCAAGGCCAAGGATCCGGCCGCGCTGCAGGCCTGGTACAAGGCGCATCTGGGGATCGACGTGCAGGCGTGGGGCGGCGCCGCGTTCCGCTGGATCGACGATGCGGGCGAACCCGTGGGCGGGACGACGGCGTGGTGCATCGGGGATGGTCAGTCTTTTGCGCCGGGCAAAGCCCCGTTCATGGTCAATTACCGCGTGGCGAACCTCGATGGGCTGCTTGCCCAGCTTCGCAATGAGGGCTGCGAGGTGCTGGACCAGGTCGACGAGTCGGAGTTCGGGAAGTTCGGTTGGGTGATCGATCCGGAAGGCAACAAGGTCGAGTTGTGGCAGCCGCCGGATGGGGCGTAGCTGCGATTTCTCACGAACCGCGAAACCTCCGGCAATCCCGGATCGAGCCGAGTAACTTGGTACCTTGGAGGAGCAACACCGCCAATCCGGAGGGCGAACATGCCGAGTGAGCGCGAGAAGATGCTGGCGGGCGAGTTGTACGACGCCCTCGATTCCGAACTGGTGGCGGCTCGCGAGCGTGCGCACGATCTTTGCCTTGCGCTAAACGCCACTCGCGACGGTGAGGCAGAGGTGCGGCGCCGGATCATGCGCGAGCTGTTCGCCACCGGCGGCGAGACGGCGTGGTTGCAGCCGCCGTTCTTCTGCGACTTCGGCACGAACATCGAGCTCGGCGATCGCGTCTATTTCAACTTCAACTGCGTGGTGCTCGATGTCTGCCGGGTGCGCATCGGCGACTTTTCGTTCTTCGGTCCGGGCGTGCAGATCTACACGCCGCTGCACCCGATGAACGCAGTGCAGCGCAGGCACAGCGAATACGGCAAGCCGGTGGAAATCGGCTCGGACGTTTGGGTCGGCGGCGGCGCGATCATCCTGCCGGGCCTGCGCATCGGATCGCGCGCGGTGATCGGCGCCGGCAGCGTTGTAACACGAGATATTCCCGAAGGCGTGCTGGCGGTCGGCAATCCCTGCCGCGTCGTTCGTGAGATCACGGAGTAGGCGGACGCGCGTCGATGCAGGTGCAGGGAGGGCAGACCCCGGCACGCACCCCAGACGCTTCGGCTAGCATGCGCGCGTGCCAAACGCGCCTCTTCCCACCAAGACCATCGGCCTGCTCGCCTACGACGGCATGCAGGCGCTCGACCTTGCCGGGCCGCTGGATGCGTTCGGCGCCGCCAACGAATGGGGCGGTGGAGCGACGCCATACGCGCTGTGCATCGTAGGGCTGAGCACGACGGCGGTGCGCGCGGAAAACGGTTTGCGGATCGTTCCCGAATGCGCCCTGGAGGATGCACCGCCGCTGGACACGCTGCTGGTTCCCGGCGGTGCAGGCAGCCGGGTCATCGATGGCGACGCGCGCTTGATGCGCTGGCTGCGCGAACGCGCGGCCACGACGCGTCGGATGGTGTCGGTGTGCACCGGCGCGTACGTGCTGGCCGCGGCGGGCCTGCTCGACGGCCGCCGCGCCACCACGCATTGGCGTTTCGCGCAGGACCTTCAGCGCCGCCATGCCGCGGTGAAAGTGGAACCCGACCGCTTGTATCTGCGCGATGGACCGATCGCGACATCGGGCGGTCTGACCGCTGGCATGGATCTGGCACTGGCGCTGATCGAAGAGGATCTGGGCGCTGCTGCCGCGCTGGCGGTGGCGCGCCACCTGGTGATGTACGTGAAGCGGCCCGGCAATCAGGCGCAATTTTCCGCGCCACTTGCCGCGCAGTCGCAGGGCACTGGGCGCATGGGCGCACTGGTGGACTGGTTGCTTGCGCATCTCGGCGACGGCATCAGCATCGAGCGCATGGCCGAGCAGGTGTCGATGAGTCCGCGGCATTTTCGCCGGGTGTTCGCGGACACGTTCGGTGCCACGCCCGCGCGCTTCGTGGAACGGCTACGGCTGGAGCAGGCTTGCTTGCAACTGACGCAAGGCAGGGTATCCATCGAGCGCGTCGCGCGCGGCGTGGGTTTCAACAGCGCCGATGCATTCCGGCGCGCCTTCCGTTCGCGCTACGGCGCTACGCCCATCGAATATCGCGAACGCTTCGCGAATTTGGACAACACCTGACCGCCACGCTTCGTCATTCCGGCGCACGCCGGAACCCAGTGACTTTTTTCCTATGCCGAGGGCTTCGGGGCGACACTGATTCGGCGACGCTTCGCGATTCCGCCACAACGACAAATTCAGCGGTGCCTGCTGCTTGGCCAGAATCGTCGGCATCCTGTCCGTTTGGCGCTGGCGGCATTCACGACAATGCGCACTTCGTCCATCGGAGTGCGCGCCATGAAAACATTCGTTCTTGCCGCGGTGTTGGCGATGCTGCCGGTGCTCGGCGTTGCCGCTTCGAAACCGCCCGCCAACGGCATGATCAAGGTCGCGTTCGCGATCAGCAAACACGTCAACGTGATGGACGTCGCCGGGCCTTGGGAAGTCTTCGCGGACACTTCATTGAAGGACGCGCACGGCAAGGACATCGCGCCGTACCAGTTGTACACCGTGGCGTCCAGCAAGGCGCCGCTGCACAGCGCCGGTGCGAATCATCCCGGCCTCGCGATCACGCCGGATTACGACTTCGCCGATGTGCCGACGCCGGACATCGTGGTGGTGCCCGCGCAGCACGGCAGCCCCGAACTGGAGGCGTGGCTGAAGAAAATCCACGCGCAGCACGTGACGATCATGTCTGTTTGCACCGGCGCATTCAAACTCGCCCAAGCCGGGCTGCTGGATGGAAAGGAGGCCACGACGCACCACTGGTACTTCGGCAATTTCGCGCGCGAGTTTCCCGACGTGAAGCTGGTGAAGGACGTGCGTTACGTGCAGGCCGACCCGGTCACGTTCACGGCCGGCGGGCTCACTTCCGGTGTCGATCTCGCGCTGCACATGGTGGCCGATCGCTTCGGGCAGGATGTCGCGCAGCAGACCGCGAACTTCATGGAGTACCTCGGCACCGGCTGGAAATCCAACCATGGCATTGCGGCGCTGGATTTGCCGGTGACACGCCAGGACTGGACCGGAGAAATCGACGGCAAAAGCTTCATGAAGCTGCACATGATCACCTACGGCGCCAGCCCGGTTTTCACCGTCGACATGCCTTCGGAGAACGTCAAGGACGTGCCGGTGACTCCGAACCAGCAAGGCAAGCACGTGAGCTTCGATATCCCGATTCGTGGACATGTCGCCACGGTTTCCGGATCGATCGATGAAGCGAACGAAACTTTCACTGGCACCTTCACGCAGGCCGGCAAGTCACGGCCGCTGGTGCTCCGTCCAAAGCCGTCGACCGAGTAATTGCTTCCAAAGTCGCGCCTGATGGAGTGCGGCGGGCGAACCGAAACTGCGACCCCGGTACAATGCGCGGTTTCGGCATCATCAAGCCCGCCATGTTCGACAATCTAACCCAACGCCTTTCCACGACCGTCCAGCGCCTGACCGGGCGCGGGCGCCTGACCGAGGAAAACATCCGCGAAGCACTACGCGAGGTACGTGTCGCATTGCTGGAAGCCGACGTCGCGCTGCCGGTGGTACAGGCGTTGATCGAGCGCATCAAGGTGCGCGCGGTCGGGCAGGAGGTACTGAAATCCCTTACGCCGGGGCAGGCGCTCATCAAGGTCGTCCGCGACGAGCTGACCGCGGTGATGGGTACCGCCAACGCGTCGCTGCATCTCGCCGCGACGCCGCCCGCGGTGGTGCTGATGGCAGGCCTGCAGGGCGCGGGCAAGACCACCACGGTGGCGAAGCTCGCCAGGCACCTGATCGGCCAGAAGAAGAAGGTGATGGTGGTGTCGGCCGACGTATATCGTCCGGCCGCGATCGAACAGTTGCAGACGCTGGCCGGGCAGGTCGGCGCAGGCTTCGTGCCGTCGCAGGCGGGACAGGAGCCGATCGCGATCGTCAAATCGGCGGTCGATGCCGCACGGCGCGAAGTCGCCGACGTGCTGATCGTCGATACGGCCGGCCGCACCTCGATCGACGAGGCCATGATGGCCGAGATCAAGGCGCTGCACGAGGCGGTGAATCCGGTCGAAACGTTGTTCGTGGTCGATTCGATGACCGGCCAGGATGCGGCCAATACTGCGAAGGCGTTCGCCGACGCGCTGCCGTTGACCGGCGTGGTCCTGACCAAGGTCGATGGCGATGCGCGTGGCGGCGCGGCATTGAGCGTGCGCTATGTCACTGGCCGACCGATCAAGTTTCTGGGTGCGGGCGAGAAGCCCGACGCGCTGGAGCCGTTCCATCCCGATCGCATGGCCACGCGCATCCTCGGCATGGGCGACGTGTTGTCGCTGATCGAGGACGTGCAGCAGAAAACCGATGCGGACAAGGCGGCCAAGCTTGCGGCCAAGGTCGCCAAGGGCAAGCGTTTCGACTTGAATGACATGAAGGATCAGCTCGACCAGATGCTCAACATGGGCGGGCTGGCGGGGCTGATGGAAAAACTGCCGGGCGTGTCGAGTCTGCCCGACAAGGTCAAGTCGCAGGTCAACGACAAGGAAGTGAAGCGGATGATCGCGATCATCGGTTCGATGACCAGGAAAGAACGCCGACATCCCGGGCTCCTGAACGGCTCGCGGCGCGCGCGCGTGGCGCGCGGTTCCGGCACCCAGCCCGCCGACGTCAATCGCCTGTTGAAGCAATACACCCAGATGGAAAAGATGATGGGCAAGTTCGCGCGCGGCGGGATGAAGGGCCTGATGCGCCAGATGGGTGGCGCGATGAAGGGCATGGGCGGACGCGGATTCCCGGGACGCTGAGGGCAATGGTTTGCTTTGGTAGGGCGGGTGACAACCCGCCTTCGGTGCCGCCCACGGCGGGATGCGCTGCGCTACTCCCGCCCTACGGTTCTACGGCTTGTAGGTTGGGCTGAGCGGGTTTCATCCGCGAAGCCCAACGTGACGCGCGATGTTGGGCTTCCGCCGATAAAGCCGGCGTCAGCCCAACCTGCGCAAACCCCTCGCATTTCGCCCGTTTTGGCTTTACAATTGCGCGTTTCCCGTGCCCGGACGTCGTCTGATCGACCCGCGGCCGTTCCATTCGGAGTCGATAGATCATGGTCAGGATTCGTCTTTCGCGCGCAGGCGCCAAGGGCCGGCCGTTTTACCACGTCGTGGTGACCGACCAGCGCAGCGCCCGCGACGGTCGCAACATCGAGCGCCTGGGTTATTTCAACCCGGGTGCCGCCGGCACGCACGACAAGCGTCTGGTGCTGGACGTCGAGAAGTTGAACGCCTGGGTCGCCAAGGGCGCGCAGTGTTCGGACAAGGTCGCCGCCTTGGCGAAGGAAGCCGGCAAGCAGGCGCAAGCCGCCTGATGCGATGAACGACGGGCGGCATGTGCTGCTCGGGCGCATCGTCGGCGTGCACGGCGTGCGCGGCGCGGTGAAGCTGGAATCGTTCACCGAACCGCGGCTGGCGATCTTCGATTACAAACCGTGGTTGCTCGAGGGCAACGCCGGTCGAACCGAGGAGATCGCCGAGGCGCACGGACACGCGCAGGGCAAGGGCATCGTTGCGATGCTGCCCGGCGTGACCGATCGCGATGCGGCGGCGGCATGGATCGGCGCACGCATCAAGGTTTCGCGCGAAGTACTGCCGGACCCGGAAGCCGGCGAGTTTTACCAGACGGATCTGGAAGGATTGCAGGTGGTGAATGAGGCGGGCGACGATTTGGGTCGCGTCACTCATTTGTTCGACAACGGCGCGCACGATGTGCTGGTGACGCGCGACGAAGCCGGACGCGAACGCCTGATTCCCTACGTGGTGGATGTTTACGTGAAAGCGGTCGATCTGGATGCAGCGCGCATCACGGTCGACTGGGACAAAGACGATTGACCCAGGGACGATTGACCGGGACGACCGATGCGCTTTGACGTCGTCACACTGTTCCCCGAATTCGTGCAGCAGTGCAGCGGCTTCGGGGTGATCGGCCGGGCGGTCGAACGCGGATTGCTGGAGGTGAAAGCGTGGAATCCACGCGACTACGCCGAAGGCGGTTACCGCCGGGTCGATGACAGCGTGTGCGGCGGCGGTCCCGGCATGGTGATGCTGATCGAGCCGTTGCGGAAAACGCTGGCAGCGGCGCGGCAAGCGACAACGGGTTCGGTGCCGGTGATTTATCTGAGTCCGCAGGGCAAGCGGCTCACGCAGGAAAAAGTGCGGACATTGGCAGGATTGCCGCGAGTGATTTTGTTGTGCGGGCGCTACGAAGGCATCGATGAGCGCCTGCTGGAACACGAGGTCGACGAGGAACTGTCGATCGGCGATTACGTGCTGTCGGGCGGTGAACTGGCCGCGGCGGTGCTGATCGATGCGGTCGGCAGGTTGCAGGAAGGCGCGTTGGGCGATGCGCAATCCGCGCTGCAGGATTCGTTTTCGGACGGCCTGCTGGATTGCCCGCACTACACGCGGCCGGTCAGCCATGAATTTGGCGAGGTGCCGGCGGTGTTGTTGTCGGGCGACCATGCGGCGATCAGCCGCTGGCGCCGGATGCAGTCGCTGGGCCGCACCTGGTTGCGTCGGCCGGATCTGCTGGAAAACATGACGTTGGACCAAGACGACCAACGCTTGCTGGAAGAATTCAAACGGGAACACAAGGGTCACACCCATGAACAAGATCATTGAACAATTCGAAACCGCGCAAATGGGCCGCGAACTGCCGCCATTCGCCGCGGGCGACACCGTGGTCGTCAACGTCAAGGTGAAGGAAGGCAACCGCGAACGCGTGCAGGCGTTCGAGGGCGTGGTCATCGCGCGCCGCAACCGCGGCCTGCATTCCGCCTTCACCGTGCGCAAGATGTCGCACGGCACCGGCGTGGAACGCGTGTTCCAGGCACACAGCCAGGCGATCGATTCGGTCGAAGTCAAGCGCAAGGGCAAGGTGCGTGGCGCCAAGCTGTACTTCCTGCGCGGGCTGGAAGGCAAGGCCGCGCGCATCAAGGAAGACCTGGCCGCCAACAGCAAGCCGGGCGCTTCGCGCGTCAAGTAAGCCCTTCGGGCTTGTCGTTCAAGCAAAGCCGCGCGGAGCGATCCGCGCGGCTTTTGTTTGCGCGCTTGACCCGCGACATGAAAAAGCCGCTGCGTGCGCGTATGGTGGAACGGATTGGACTTGCGCGAGGTGCATGCGATGACTCCTCCCGATGCCGGCCGTGCCGGCACGTTTTTGCTGGGTGGTGAGACGCCGATTCATCGGCTGGGTTTTGGCGCGATGCGCGTAACGGGCGCGGGCGTGTGGGGCGAACCCGAGGATCGCGCGGCGTGCCTGGCGACCTTGCGGCGCGTTCCGGAACTCGGCGTCAACTTCATCGACACCGCCGATTCCTACGGCCCCGCGGTATCCGAACCGATGCTGCGCGAAGCGCTGCATCCGTATCCCGACGGCATGGTGATCGCAACCAAGGGTGGGCAGGTGCGGCCCGGCCCGAACGAGTGGATCCCGGTCGGCCGTCCGGAATACCTGATCCAGCAGGTGCACATGAGTTTGCGCTGGCTGGGCGTTGAGCAGATCGCGCTATGGCAGTTGCACCGGATCGATCCGAAGGTCCCGCGCGACGAACAATTCGGCGCGATCAAGTCGATGCTGGACGAAGGGTTGATCCGTTATGCAGGCTTGAGCGAAGTGACCGTCGAGGAAATCCAGGCAGCCGAAAAGGTGTTTCCGGTTGCGACCGTGCAGAACCGGTACAGTGCGACGTATCGCGTGTACGAAGACGTGCTCGATCATTGCGAATCGCGTGGCATCGGATTCATCCCGTGGTATCCGTTGTCGGGTGGCACGCTTGCCAAACAGGACTCGCCGCTGGCCGAAATCGCGCGGCGCCATCAGGCCAGCCCGACGCAAATCGCGATCGCATGGCTGCTGCAACGCAGCCCGGTGATGCTGCCGATTCCGGGTACGTCCAAGCGCGCGCACCTCGAAGAAAACGTTGCCGCGGCGGACCTCGAATTGTCCGACGAAGAATTCGATGCGCTGGATGATGTCGCGGCGGCTGCCCGCAAGCGTTGACGGCCGATCGATCGAACAGCGGACTCGTTCGCCGCAGAGCATCGTAGGTTGGGCTGAGCTTGCGAAGCCCAACATCGTCATGCGTTTGCGTTGGGCTTCGCGGATGAAGCCCGCTCAGCCCAACCTGCCGCAATGAAGCCCGCTCAGCCCGACCTGCATTGCCGTGCAATCACAACGGCCGATGGACATCAATCGAACGGACGGATTTCCTCGCCATCGGAACTTGCTGCCGTTTCGGTGCCATCCGACTTGTCGCCCAGCAGCCTGCGCACGACTACGTAGAACACCGGCACCAGCATGATGCCAAGCACGGTGGCACCGATCATGCCGCCGACCACGCCGGTACCGATCGCGTGTCGGCTGTTGGCGCCGGCGCCGGTCGAGATTGCCAGCGGCAGTACGCCCAGGATGAAGGCGATCGAAGTCATCAGGATGGGGCGCAGGCGGATGCGGCAGGCTTCCAGCGTCGCCGCGATCAATCCCTTGCCCTGTTTTTGCAGGTCCACGGCGAACTGCACGATCAGGATCGCGTTCTTCACCGAAAGGCCGATGATCGCGATCAGGCCGATCTTGAAGTAGACGTCGTCCTCGAGTCCGCGGATGCTGGTCAGTGCCACCGAGCCCAGTACGCCCAGCGGGATCACCAGCATCACCGCCACGGGGATCGACCAGCTTTCGTAGAGCGCGCACAGGCACAGGAACACCACGAAGATCGACAGCCCGAACAGCATCGGCGCCTGTGCGCCCGACAGGATTTCCTGCAACGATTGCCCGGTCCATTCGTAACCGAAGCTGGCGGGCAGGTATTTGGCGACCAGATCCTGCATCGCGGCGATCGCGTCGCCCGAACTGTGGCCCGGCGCGGCGGTGCCGGTAATGCCGATGGAACCGACGCCGTTGTAGCGGTCGAGTTCCGGCGCGGCCAGCGACCAACTCGTGTTGACCACGCTGGACAGCGGCACCATCGTGCCGTTTGACGAACGCGTGTAGAAGCTGCCGATGTCGGAAGGACTCATCCGGAACGGCGCGTCGGCCTGCATTTCCACACGCAGCACGCGGCCCTGGTAGTAGAAATCGTTGGCGTACACCTGCGACAGCATCAACTGGATCGCGTTGTACACGTCGGTGACGGACAGGCCCATCGACTGCGCCTGCACGCGATCGACGTGCATGTCCACGGTGGGCGAATCCTCCATGCCATTGACGTGCACGTTGGCAAGGCGCTTGTCCTTGGCGGCCGCGGCGAGCAGCTTGTCCTTGGCGTCGATCAGCGCCTGATGGCCGAGCCCGCCGCGGTCCTCCAGTTCGAAGTCGAAACCCGCGAAGCGGCCCAGCCCGCGGATCACCGCCTGGTTCATCGCGAATACCTGGGCGTTGCGGATGTTCGCGAACTTCGCATTGAAGTCGTTGATGATCTGGTCGGCAGTGCGCGAGCGGTCGCTCCAGTCCTTCAAGTGGATGAAGGCCATGCCGACGCTCTCGCCGCGTCCGATGAAACTGAAACCGCCGATGGTGAAGATGTTGGAGACTGCGGGATCTTTTTCGACGATGCCTTCGATTTCCTTCATCACCGCGCGGGTGCGTTCGACGCTCGCGCCCGGCGGCAACTGGATGGTCGCGACCACTTCGCCCTGATCTTCCTGCGGCACGAAGCTGGAGGGCAGTTGCCACAGCAGCACGATTGCGACCACGATCGCGAGCGCGTAGCCCAGCATCCAGCGCGGCGTGTGGCGCACCGCCTTGCCGAGCCGCGAAAGATAGTGGCGCGCCATGTTTTCATAACCGTTGTTGAACGCGCGCAGGAAACGGTTGGCGTGCTCATGCTCGGGGCGCAGCAGGCTCGCACACAGCGCGGGCGTGAAGGTCAGCGCCATCAGCGCCGACAGCAGCATCGACACCGCGATGGTCACCGAGAACTGGCGATAGATCGCACCCACGCTGCCCGGCATCAGTGCGGCCGGCACGAACACCGAGGCCAGCACCGTGGTCACCGCGATGATCGCGCCGGTGATCTGGGTCATGCCTTTGCGGGTCGCTTCCTTGGGCGAAAGGCCTTCCTCGCGCATGATGCGCTCGACGTTTTCGACCACCACGATCGCATCGTCCACCACGATACCGATCGCCAATACCAGCCCGAACAGGCTCAGCACGTTGATCGAGAAGCCGAACAGGTACAAGCCGAGGAATGCGCCGGTCAGCGCCACCGGCACCACCAGCGTCGGGATCAACGTGGCGCGCAGGTTCTGCAGGAACAACAGCATCACGAAGAACACCAACACGATCGCTTCGCCAAGCGTCTTCACCACTTCGTTGATCGAAACCTTGACGAAGGTGTAGCTTTCGAACGGAATGCTCCAGGTGACGCCGGGCGGCAGGTTGTTGGCCAGTTCCTGCATCTTGGCCTGCACCGCCTTGGCGACCGACAGCGCGTTGGCGCCCGGCAGCAGCGAGATACCGAACGAGGCCACCGGCTGGCCGTTCAACCGCGAAAAGTTGCCGTAGTTGTCCGAGCCCAGCTCGACGCGCGCGACGTCGCCCAAGGTCACCGTGGTGCCGTCGGATTCGGTGCGCAGGATGATGTCGCGGAACTGCTCAGGCGTCGTGAAGCTCGATTCGGCCGATACGTTGGCGGTGATGCCCTGGCCGTTCGCGGCGGGCTCGGCGCCCACGGAACCTGCCGCGAACATCACGTTCTGCGCGCGCACCGCGCCCAGTACGTCGGTGGCGGTGAGGCCGTAGCCCTGCAGCTTCAACGGGTTCAACCAGATGCGCATCGCGTACGGCGCACCGAACTGGTTGACGCTGCCGACCCCGTCCACGCGCGAGATCGGATCGATCAGTTGCGCGGCGATCACGTTGTTGAGCGCAGCAGGATCGAGGTGCCCGGTCTTGTCCTGGAGCGAGATGCCCATCAGGAATCCGGAATTGGATTTGCGCACCGTGACGCCGAGGTTGTTGACGGCCGACGGCAACCGCGGCTCCGCGGCGTTCACCGCGTTCTGCGTTTGTACCGCCGCGGTGTCGAGATTGGTGCCGGGATCGAAATACAGGCTGATGTTGGACGAGCCCGTGGAATCGGACGACGAACTGAAATACAGAAGATGGTCGATGCCCGAAAGATTCTGCTCGATCACCTGCGTGACCGTGCTTTGCACCACCTGCGCATTCGCGCCCGGATAGTTGGCGCGGATCTGCACGCTCGGTGGCGCGATGGTGGGATAGGCCTCGATCGGCAGGTTCAGGATCGCGATGGTGCCGCCCAGCGTGATCAGGATCGCGAGTACCCACGCGAAAACCGGACGATCGATGAAGAATTGCGGCATGG
>Ga0207705_10003419_pt1 | contig 12075 bp, 8 predicted proteins | sample KBSC13metaG_FD_184314 | JGI IMG/M metagenome (GOLD analysis project Ga0207705, IMG submission 184314) | Corn rhizosphere microbial communities from Kellogg Biological Station, Michigan, USA - KBS C1-3 metaG (SPAdes) (version 2) | ecosystem: Host-associated > Plants > Roots > Rhizosphere > Soil ...
CATCGATGCCCTCCCAGTCGAACGTCTGGTACGGCGGCTTGTTGGTCTGGTTCCAGTAGATCTTGATCGTCATGAAGTACTTCAGGCCGGCCTTCTTGATGATCTGCGGGAAGGCCGCCGAGTAGCCGAAGACGTCCGGCAGCCAGACGACGCTCGGGGTCTTGCCGAACTCTTTCTCGAAGAACCGCATGCCATACAAAAACTGGCGGACCAGGCTCTCCCCCGACGGCAAGTTACAGTCGCTCTCGACCCACATCCCCCCGATGGGCTCCCACGTCCCAGCGTCGACAGCCGCCTTGACGCGCTCGTAGACGTCTGGCGCGTTCTCCTTCAGATAGACATACTGCTGCGGCTGCGAGCAGGTGAACCGGTAGTCCGGAAACTGCTGCATCATCTCGACCGCCGTGGTCCCCGTACGCGCGATCTTCTTCTTCGTGTGCTCGATGCGCCAGAGCCACGCCGTGTCGATGTGGGCATGGCCGACCGCATAGACTGTCGGCGAAAGCTCCGGGTCCGCATGGAGCTTGTCGTACAGATTAGCCCGAACTGAAGCGAGGGCCGCTTCGACCGACCGATAGAAGCTGTCGCTCTTGTCGCCGTCGCGGAAGTCGAGCAGGTTGACGGCTTCGTCGAGGGCGCGGACGATCTTATGATGCGCCACCGTCGAACTGTCGACATTGCGCGCGCACTCCAGGGCCGTGGCGATGTCGAAGTACAGCGCCTCCGTCGACCGGTCGATGAGCTGGAGTTCCGCGCGACGCATCCACGCGTGCATCGGCGTCAGCTTTCGACTGCCCCAGTTATCACCCAGCCCCAGATAGCCCCGCAGCGACAGCTCGAACCGCTCTCCACCCTCCGCCGATTCGGTCAACCGCAGCGCGTGATGGTACCGGTCGATCGACTGGACCGGCTTCCCGTCGACATATACCAGCGCCTCAATGCCATGGTGCGTGTCCCCGTCATCGTCGACCAGGTCGACAAAGGCGAACACGCGCCCGCCGGCCCACGACGCCGGTACCCGCACCGCCGTCTCCAGCGTCACGCACTCCTCGCGACCCGTAAAGCGACCGCCCGTGTCGAACGGAGTGCCCTTGACATGGTCCCCGTCGACATCGCCTCGATACAGACAGAACGACTCAATCGGCCGTCGATCCCGCACCATGGCATCCCGCAGCGACGGAACGACCTTCGCAATTCTCTCCAACGTAAACTGCCAGCTCATTTAGAACCCTTTCAATACTGCTGAGGAAGGAGAGTAACCGCAGATTTGCGCAGATAGACGCAGATGTTAAGGGATCTAAATATCTGCGTGGAACTGCGTACATCTGCGGTTGAACTCTTCCTCTTCTCCTACTTTCTTCTCGCTTCTCCATCCCTACAAATAAATCCGGTAAGTCTCGACTCCCGTCAGCGGGCCGATGATGGCCCAGATGGCGCCCATGGTGTAGTCGCCGAGGATCAGGCCCAGGAAAAACGGACAGGCTGCCTGGTAGACGCGACTGCCGCCCCAGCGAAGGATCAGCGACTTGCAGAGCCAGGCGATAAACATCGGCATCCAGAAATAGTCCATCGCGTACGAAAACGCCAGCGCGTATCCGGCGGGGTGCAGCGGCCACCAGTAGAAGCGCGACCGCATCATGGACAGGAACACCGCGAACACCAGGCCGAACAGCATAAAGTGAAGCTGGGTGCTCGCCGGATGCACGCCGGCGGTGAGCCAGGACTGCAGCACGCCAAACGTCTCACCGCCGGCCCAGCTCTTGAAGCCCGTCGCCTTCGACGCCGCCCCCGCCGCATATGTGATGTGGAGATTGGCCCAGTAAGTCGCGAGCAAGCTGATGGTCAGCGCCAGCGCGTAGACACCGATGATGCGGCCGAACGTGACCTCGCGTCGACCCTCCATCATCTTGAAACCCTCCAGCATGTTGGGCATGGGATGGTTTCGATAGCCACGGTTGAACCAGTGCATGATCGCCAGAATCGTACAATTCTGAGGCCCAAGCTGATGCGTCCCCAATATCGACACGGGGACATCCATCGCGCTCACCCACACGATCTCATGCGGCGCGCCGAACTCCGCGCGGACACGGGTGATGACGAACGCCAGCAGAAAGACCATGCCGAAGAAGATGAATGCGGCGACCGGACTGAGGCCCGCGAGCCGGCTAAAGACGCCGAGCACCACCACACCCGCCGCAAGTCCGATCAAGGCGCCGCGATATTGCATCGCTTCCGCGCGATCCGCCACCGACTTTGGCGACCACGCCGACCGCCAGACGTCCGCGAGGTACCCGCGCGCCGAGTACAGGAGCATAATGCCGATGCCGACCCACGCGCCCGTCGCCTGCTGCCCCAGCCCCGGATAGCCCGCACCCGACGGATCGTTCAGGCCATATGCGGACCCGGTGATCTTAAGTACCCTGGAGAACAGAAAGAAGAACCAGCATGAAAAGGACAGATTGACCGGCATGAAGTACGCCAGACCGATGGCGAATGGATAGAACGAAATCTGCGTCGACCCGATCGACTTCCACGGTTCCGTTACAACCATGCCCTGCAAGTCGTACAGCTTGACATTGAGCTGCGGCACGGTCGGATAGAGCATATGCAGGCCGTTGAAGAAGGCGATCGACGCCGCCACGCCAAAGCCCAGCCACATGCGTGGGTTCTTGAAGAATACAGTACCGGCATCGTCGGCGGTCATCGCGATGGGCAGTTGGACGATCGGGAACGTCAGCTTCTCACTCTCTATCCATTGCCGCCGAATCAGCACCACCATACACAGGTACATGCCGACGAGGGTGAGAAAGAACAGCCCCCACACCGCGAGTGGGACGATCCACGAAACGAGGTCGTGCCGTCCTACCGGACTGTAGATGGACACGTTGCCCTGATAGTAACCCGCAAGCGCGTCCTTGTCCGTCACCACCAGCCAGGAGGGAAGGTACTGAAAAAAGAGCTTCTGCCAGTTGTTCGACGGATTGCCGAACCAATAGGCATGCCCGATGAAGCCAAAGAGATTCTGGAACGTATCCTGCCCCGCCATCGCGCAGGACACTACCAGCATCATATAGACAAGCAGCAGTTCGTGTTGCTTGAACGGCAATAGCAGCCGCGCAGCGGCGTTCTTCGCGCCCGAAGGGTGCGAGGCGCTTCGCCTGTCAGCCATGGGTTTCATACCCGTGGTTCCGACCGACTTTGCGCTTTCCGGCCAGTATCTCGTAGCGAAGAACCTGACCGCCAGGTTCGACAGTGTCAACAAGAACAAAATGAAGACGGGAGTAATGAAGAGCGGCAGCGACGTCCCATCGAGCGAGTACCAGCGCACCTCTACACAGGTCGTCCACCATACATTCAGGGGAATGAGAAGCGCGCCGAGCGCCATTGGGCGCCACAGCGAGGGTTGAGGCAAAGCGGACGGACGGACATCCTCGACTTGATTTTTAACGGCATTACCCGGAGACGTTTCTATCATGACGGAGTGACAGCGATAAGAATGACACTGCCCGGAACACTATTGTCCCGGGCAGTATCGTCGGTCGAGAGCAATTGATAAGCCGGAGCCCGCTTATCGGGTAGTACCCATCGCACGGTAGTGCTCGATCTGCGCCTGCATATCCGGCGACAGGTGGTTCGGCTGCCCCGCGGGGGGATTGTTTGCAATCGGGTCGTTCTTACTACCTGGCGCTGCAAGCGTCGGTTCGGAGTTGCTGTGCGAGCACCCGACCAGGGGCACCAGCGAGGCGATTGCCACCGAGAGCGACACTAGCGCGACAATGCGATTTGTGTTCATATTTTTAGAACCTGTTCTTAGAACCCTGGGGACCATTCCTGTATGCCCGCCGCCCCTGCCAGGTCGCTCTGCTGCTGAGCGGCGCCGTAGCCAGTAGACGCATATGCATCCCAGAGATCGTCCTTAATCGCGCCGGTGGCCTTGATGCTCTTGGCATGACCATCGAAGAACACGAAGTTCGTAAAGCCGGCCCCGTGTCCCTGGATGCAGGAGGTCGATTGCCCGCCAGAAGGCGTACCCTGAGCCGTACACTCATAGGCCGTGAAGCCGGCGCTTGTGTCGGCGAATGGCAGTCGCGTTTCGGCAACCATGATGGTGTTAGCCGGTGCCTGCAGAACGGCAATCGCGCCGCTGCCACAAGGGCTGTCGCCGACACACGGCCAGAATCGACTGCTGGATCCGTTCTCGTTGACTCCGGCATCCTTGTTTACAGCGTAGCCTCGCGGGAACCGGGTGCTCTCGTCACCGCCGCTGCCCGGCGTATTGTACGAGTTGAGATGCCACCAAACATCGGCGTTCGACCACGAAGCGCTGTTCTCTGGGCAGTAGAAGACGCCGCCGGAGCCGTGGGTGGCATACGGCTGACCGTTGTTGTAGGGAAGACCGCCACTCTTGATATAGGGAAAAATGCAGTCCTTCCAGTTGAGCATGCGCGACGTCCACCAGTCGCCGCCGTTCAACACTTCTCGATAGAAGGGGGCGTGCTCGTCGTAATCCTGCACGTACATCATCATGCCAAGACCGATCTCTTTTTCGTTGGACACGCAAGTGATCTGCCGCGCTTTGGCGCGAGCCTTAGCGAAAACCGGGAACAGAATCGCGGCGAGAATCGCAATGATAGCGATCACAACTAGCAATTCAATAAGAGTAAATGCATTTCGATTTCTGGAAACTCTGTACATCATTCCAATTCTCCTAATCCCATGAGCTGATAAATTGGCATCCATCGTGGGATGCGCTCTTGCATAACAATACAGATACGGATAAAGAAGACAATCCGGTAAGCTTCGCTTACGTCACCGTATTTCCCTCGACGTTTCCGTTTGAAATGCGTCTGGCCGACTTCGCAAATCCGTTTGCTCCCGTTCGTGCCCGTCCACATTTTGCCAAGTGCGTCGAAGTGAGTTCAATATATCATGGACTGCGCCATATGTCAATAGGTTTGCCAGATAAATGTGCCAAATTAGATTCGTACTTTATGCACCATGTTGTAGTATGAATTTCTGGTGTACAAATTAACAATGCGGATTCTCTATTATCGCCTCGATCACAATCTGCGAAGTTACTCTAAAATGCCTGCCACATCAACTCTGGCCTCTCACCACAACCCTCTGCGGCACGGTACTGCATCCGCTAGACTATCAGAGGATGTGGCGGCACGATTTATACCAAAGCAATAACAACCTGAATAATAATTTCCAATTTGGTGCACTAATATGCAATTGGTTGGTATAATGTAACCACTTGACGGTATCGTCGAGCGAGGACCAAAGACAAGTTGGGAGCATTTACCGTGATTAGTCAGACTTCCGTACTATCCGAACATACCCCGTCCCCGCCTCAGCGGCAACGCGATATGGCCATCGACGCATACCTTCGCGCGTTCTATGTCACCGAGAACATCACCGTCCGTCGAAATGGCGTAACTTCCACCCGGTCCTTGGGCTACTTCCGCGACACCGAAGGCGGACCACGGCTCGACGACAAACACTTCTGGCGGTTCGCCGAGATGATCGAGGTCGTCGAGGACGCCTACGACCGCACCGGCGAGCGCGACTATCTCCGCATAGTCCGGGAACTGTGCGACGGGTTCACCGCCGCCTATACGGAAGACTGGGCCTGGAACAAGTTTAACGACGACATCATGTGGGCCTGCATCGTCTTCCTGCGTGCGGCCGCGCAAACCGGCGACACCAGCCTCGCCGACTGCGCCGAGCGCAACTTCAACCTCGCCTGGGAACGCGCCTACGACGAACTCCTGGGCGGCGGCCTCTGGTGGACCACCGACAACACCTGCAAGAACAGCTGCATCAACGGCCCCGCAAGCATCGCGGCATCGCTCCTTGAGCAGGTGTACCCCAATAGGGGCTACAGTACCAGGGCAGAGAGCGCCTTCGACTGGATACTCCGCCGCATGTTCGACCCCGAGACCGGGAGCGTCCTCGACCACGTCAACCTCGACGGCTCCGTCGACAAAAAGGTCTGGAGCTACAACCTCGGCACATTCATCGGCGCCGGCGTGCTCCTGTTCGAGCGCACTCGTTCCATGCCCTACTTGCAGTCGTGCCGGAGCGCCATGCGCTGTGCCGTCAATGGTCTCACACGCCACTACGGCACCGGCGTCCTCGACGACGAGTACAACGCCGCCAGTAGTACCGGCGACTCCACCGGCTTCAAGGGCATCTTCGCTCGCTGGGCTGGACGGTATGTGCGGGTGTCCGGAGATGGCGACTTCGACGAATGGCTGCGCTTCAACGCCGAGACCGCCTGGTCCAACCGGAACGGTTCGGACATTGTTTGGGCACGTTGGGGACGGCAGACTCCCGAGGCCACTCCGAACTCCTTCGAATGCTCAAGCGCGGCCGCGCTCATGCAAGCCTGCCCGTGACACACAGGCTCTCCTATCGTACGATGGGCGTCCCGCCCGTCACAGGCACGCTCCACGTACGAAACCAAAGTACACCATACTAGACGGTCGACGATGGACGGCGCGAGAATGGTATCAGTCGCTATGACAAAGCATCAGGACTGAACCTCCCATCTGAAACGGCTGACCTTTGGCCTATCACAAAGTCCGCGAACGGATAAACCCGGCCGGTCCTTGGCGCACTTTTTCGCCCGACCGCTTGGCAACCGCACCATTTGGGCTATTTTGTGGATATAATATGGATACCATTCGAAATTCATTGCGTCGATCGAGGCCTATGTTACCGTCCGTTGAAAACGACAACCGAAAAACCGCGTCAAGTGTCAAGCTGACGCAAAAGCTCCGAGAGGAGATCGAGGCAGGCCGCTACGCCCCCGGCGAAGCCCTGCCGGCCGAGCGCGCGCTCGCCCAGATCTTCAACGCGAACCGGCGAACTGTCCGGGCCGCGGTCGAGCAGCTCGCGAACGAAGGCCTTCTGTCGATCAAGCCCAAGTGCCGGCCCGTGGTGGCCGCCCCCGACAGCGCGCCCCGCTCACGCACGCGCATCCCCAAGACCAAACCACTCGCCAACTCTCAGTTTGTCGCCCTGGTGATGTGGCACGGCATCTCGGAGCAAGGCGCCACCGCGCAGCAGCGGATCTTCTGGGGAATGAACAAGGCACTGGGACGCGAGGGATACCACGGAGTCTTCCTCGACCTTGGCGACGAGATCGGCAGTGAAGAGGAAAACGCGGCGCGCGAAGCCGCGAGGCTTCAGTACGCCATTGACCACGAGTTCGGCGGCGTGATCTTCTACGCCTACGCCTATCGACAGAACCGCGACCTGATCCGCGAAGTCGCCCGCCGCATGCCGCTCGTCCTCATCGACAGAATGCTGACCGGTATCGACGCCGACTTTGTCGGAATCGACAACCGCCAGGCGATGTTCGACGCCACCCGCCACCTCATCGAACTGGGCCACACCCGTCTCGCGTACGTCACGCGGAACGAGCCGATCAACACGGTCATCGAGCGCCAGGAAGGTTTCCGCGCAGCCCTGCGTGAAGAATTTGGTGAGGACGCTCAGGAGTCGATTCTGACCGCTCCGCCCCATGTCGGCAGCCAGTGGCCGGTCTTCGACGGTCTCATGCACCTTCCCGCCGACCGTCACCCCACCGCCATCCTGTGCGTCAACGACTTCGAGGCCAACGAAGTCGCCCGCCGCCTCGCCGACATTGGCCTCACCGTCCCCGGCGACGTCTCCGTCGTCGGCTTCGACAACATCGTGCGGTCACTGGTCACCGGCATCGGACTGACCACCGTCGCGCAGCCCTTCGAAGAAATCGGCAGCAAATCCGCCGAGTTGCTGCTGAATCGCCTGCGAAATCCAAACTCTCCCACCGCCAGCGTCGAACTCCCCGCCCGCATGATCATACGCCAGTCGACCCGGTCCATTCGATAGTGGAGTGTCATGCCCAGAGATCTGGATGGGCATGTCGACGCCTGACCGGCTGCGTAAAGAGCAAACGCACGATCAAATCTTAGGCGCCCCGCCCACCCTACGCCGCATTGTCGATAGCGACCGTCGACGACAAATCGTCCTCGTCCACGGCGTGGTGCGTCACCCGGTTTCTTCCCTGCTTCTTCGACCTGTACAGGCTCTGATCCGCCTCGACGATCAACTCCGACGCCGACGTCGTCGACATCGTCGTGGTCGACACGCCGATACTCGCGGTCACTTGCCGCAGCGGCCAGGGCTGAGCCTCGATCGCTGCCCGAAGCCGCTCCGCCAGCGCGGTCGCCCCGTCGCGATCCGTGTCCGGAGCAATCACCACAAACTCCTCGCCACCGTAACGCGCCACCACGTCGACTGCCCGCGCGTACTCGCGGAGCACATCGGCGACATTGCGCAGGACTGCGTCGCCGGCGGGGTGTCCAAACGTATCGTTGAACTGCTTGAAGTGGTCCACGTCGAGCAGGATCACCGAGAGCGGGTTATGATGTCGATCGCGCCTGCGCCATTCCGTGTCGAGATGCTCCTGGAATGCGCGGTGATTCGTCAGACCTGTCAATCCATCCGTCGCCGCCAAACTTTCGAGCCGCAGGTTGGCCTCGGCCAGTATCTCTTGGGTGCGCAGGATCTCGGTATGCTGGGCCTCGATCTCCATCTGCATCGTCTCGAGTTCTTCATTCCGCACCGAAAGCTCTTCGTTCGCCGTCGAGAGCTCCCCCTGCGCCATCATCAACTGCTCGTTCGAGAGCGACAACTCTTCCGTCCTTCTCGCCACCTGCCGCTTCAGCTCAAACGTGCGTAGCCGAACATACAGCCAGCCGAGAAGCAAACCGAGCATGACGCAAACAATCTTAAACCAGGCAGTCTGATAGTAGTGCGGCTGTAACTCGAACGCGATCGACGCTCCCGTGTCATTGCAAACACCGTCGTCATTGCAGGCCGAGACATGGAATCGATACTTGCCCGGCGGAAGGTTCGTATACGACACCCGCCGCTGATTCTTGACGACGGTCTCGCGAGTGTCGAAGCCGTCGAGGCGATATCGATAGACAAGCCGCTCCGGCGCGACAAACGAAAGCGCCGCGAAACGAACGTCGAGCTTGCCGTCACCGGGGGACACGATATTCCGAACCGCCGGCGTCAACGTCGACATGTCCAGCGACGCCGACTCAATGGCGACCGGCGGCGCCTGCGCATTGTGCGGAATCGCGCCAGGGTCGACCATCGCGACACTGTTGAGGCCGGCGAACCACAGCGTACCGTCGACCGCTCGCACCGCGGAAAACGCTACGAGCTCGGCGCGAATGCCGTCGTCGAGGGTGTACAACATGTACGGAACCCTCGAAATCCGACGGTTCTCGTAAGCCGCAATCGCGCCCGCGGCGACGTGGACGATTCCCGCGTGACAGCCGACCCACACGTCGCCGCTTCGGTCTTGACTGACCTCAAACAGGTTCGTGTCCGGCAATCCGGCGATGCGCTTCGATCGCCCGCCGTCAAAGTGCGCCAGACCGCTGTCCGTGGCAAGCCAGAGACTTCCATCGACACTTGGGCTGATACCGAGGACATGAGTCCCTGCCGGCAAGCCCGCATCCTCCAGCCGGCACTTGGACTTCATCACATGCGCGAGACCGTGCTCGCACCCGACCCACGCGCCGCCATGGCCGTCGGCCTCGGCGCAAAACAGCCAGCCGGTCCCCGTGACATGGGCGGCTCCCGCGCCGTGCACCGTGACGTTATACGACTGGTTATTGCCAAAGACCGTCAAGCCATCGCCGTTCGCAACAGCGCAGATCGCGTCGGCTTTCGAATGAACGACGGGAGCGTCGACAGTAAGCGTCACCGATTCGCCGTTTCTCTCATCGATCCGGCAGTGCTGAAAATCCGTTCCCGTCCCGCTGCCCTGCCAGAGCCACAACGACGTCGGCGACACCACCGCGATTCCGCCGTGCAACGCCGGCTTCGCGCCGGTAAATCGGCACGCGCTCAAGGCCCCATCCCGCATGTGCCAGACGCCGATGTCGGTCACGCAGAACGTGCCGCCATTCGGATCGACCGCCAGCCCATCGCTCACCGGCAGATTAGCGGCGTCGGCCCCGGCAACCGGAGTGTAGGGAACCACCTTGGTCGCGGCGAAACGGCTCAAACTCGTCCCGACTCCGGCCCAAATATTCCCCTCACAGTCCTCATAAATCGACCCGACATAAGATCGATAGAGACCGCCGGTCTGCGTGGTCAGGTTGAAGGCCCCGTTGGCGAACTCGACGATGCCACTCCGCGTGCCGGCCCACAAGATCCCGCCCTTGTCGACAATCAAGCACTTAACCGCATCGACCGCCGCGCACCCCGACACCTTGACCGCGCGATGCGTCCGCCCGTCGATCGCTATCAACCCGGAATTGAGCGTACCGCACCAGAGCTTGTGATCCGGCGTTTCCGCTAGACAAGTCGCATTCACGGGCGCGTGCGCCAGAACCACCGGCGACGTCGACGGTCGATTGGGGTCGACCCGCACGATCGTGCCGTCGCTCTCCAGGCAGTCCACTGTCGCCGTTTGGTCCGGCATGACGTCATCCGCAACACCGAGCACCGCGTGTGGGACGCCCGGATACGGCACAACCTTACCTTTGGCGATCCGGTAGACGGAGATCGACGACCAGCAGCCCACCCAGAGCGATCCATCGGGCGCAAAGTGGAAGGCCATCGCCGCGTTCCACCCCGTTCCCAGGTCGATCATCTTCGTGTATCGCCCCTGTGACAGATGGCCGACACCCCCGCGCTCGGTTCCCACCCAGAGGGAACCGTCCGGATCAGCCGCGAGTGCCGTAACGCTATTGGACGTAAGCCCGGGTGTATTGGAAAAGTCGAAGCGATCGAAGGACGCCCCGTCGAAGCGGATCAAGCCAGCGTCGGTACCGAGCCAGAGGAAGCCGTCGGTGGTTTGCGCGATACACTTGATATCGCGATTGGGCAGTCCGTCGCGCACCGTCCACATGTCCAGCCGGCACTGCGCCAGAGTTCGATTGGAGGGAAATATCGTGCCCGCGAAGACAGAGCCGCATTGGATGGTGACAAGCGCGACCGACACAATTGCACGCATCAATATGCGGATGATCAATCTAGACATCTTTCAGAATTATTGGCAACACCGGCCGGTTTCGTTACGCCGGTCGTCACCCCGGAATAATAACGGAAAACCGCGGGTACATCAACTATTAAGAGAATGTTAAGAGGTCGGGAGTATCACTCGTGGGCGAAGAAGTATTCCGGTTTGTGCTTGGCGGACTGGCGGTTTCACTATTCGCGGCAATTGGCGACATCTCAAAACCTAAGAGCTTTGCGGGACTATTCGGCGCATCGCCGGCGGTGGCGTTGACCACCCTCGCCCTCGCCATGTCAAAACAGGGCACGGCATACGTCTCCGCGGACGGCCGGTCGATGATGGCGGGGGCGGCCGCGATGTTCATTTACTGCCAACTGGCGGCCTGGCTGCTCATCCGCCACAAAACCAATCCCCTACTCACCACGGCGGGCTGCCTGGTCGCGTGGTTCGGCGTGGCCTTTGGCCTATACGCCGCCCTCCTGAGGACGCATCCGGTATGAAGATCGAAATGGACGTGAGCGCTCTGCGGCGAACGAGTTGGAAGGAATATGGGATGCGTTTCCTCTTTGGCGGTCTGGTCGCGCTCGCGGCGGGTGCGGTAGGTCGCGCGTACGGCCCTGTCGTCGGCGGACTGTTCCTCGCATTTCCGGCGATCTTTCCCGCCGCTGCCACCTTGATCGACAAGCACGAGCGCCAGAAGGAAGAGGCATCCGGCGGCGACGGATTAGTCCGTGGCGCGGAGGCCGCAGGCGTCGACGCCGTCGGGTCGGCGATCGGCAGCCTCGGATTGGTGGCGTTTGGAACGGTCATCTGGACGTGCTCGCCGTACCTCCCCCACATCGCCACCTTCGCCCTCGCGCTCATCGCTTGGGTCGTAGTTTGCATGGTGGGCTGGGTGATACGCCAGCGAATCTAGCACGGTCGACACATCAAGACACCGCACGCCTCGTCTTCCGCGATGCACTAATCGCCAGCACTAATACCACCAACCCTATCACGCAGTCAGCAATCGACTCCGAACGCATCGCGCCCGCAAATCC
>Ga0207705_10003421_pt1 | contig 12068 bp, 15 predicted proteins | sample KBSC13metaG_FD_184314 | JGI IMG/M metagenome (GOLD analysis project Ga0207705, IMG submission 184314) | Corn rhizosphere microbial communities from Kellogg Biological Station, Michigan, USA - KBS C1-3 metaG (SPAdes) (version 2) | ecosystem: Host-associated > Plants > Roots > Rhizosphere > Soil ...
TAGGCCGCGAGGCCCGCGGTACCGGCGCCGATGACGGCGACGTCGACCTTGATGTTCTGGCTCATGAGTTCCTCATTCGGGGACGCACCCCGGGGACGCACCCCGGTTTCGGGGTCCGTCCCCGGGGCGCGTCCCCGGGTTGGGGTCAGGCTGCCTTGCGTTCCTGCGCGGCAAAATATTTCTCGAGATCATCCGCGCCGCCGATGTGCTGGCCGCCGATGAACACCTGGGGCACGGTGCCGCGGCCGGTGACGGCGCGGACGGTGGAGAACGTGACGCCCTTGCCCAGCGAGATGTCTTCGTAGGCGATGCCGCGCTCGTCCAGCAGCGACTTCGCACGTGCGCAGTGCGGGCAGCCGGGTCGGGAAATGATCGCCACGGGTTCCGGCGCCTTGGCCTTCGGCGCGATGTACGAGAGCATGGTGTCCGCGTCCGAGACCTCGAACGGGTCGCCTTCCTTCTCCGGCTCGACGAACATCTTCTCGATCACGCCGTTGCGCACGAGCATCGAGTAGCGCCACGAGCGCTTGCCGAAGCCCAGGTCCGACTTGTCGACCAGCAGCCCCATCTTCGAGGTGAATTCCCCGTTGCCGTCCGGGATGAAGCGGATGTTGGGCGCGTTCTGGTCCTTTTGCCACTCGCTCATCACGAACGCGTCGTTGACGGACAGGCACACGATCTCGTCGACGCCGTGCTCGCGGAACGTGGGGAAGAGCTCGTTGTAGCGCGGCAGGTGCGTGGACGAGCAGGTGGGCGTGTAGGCGCCCGGAAGGGCGAACACGACGACCGTGCGGCCATCGAAGACCTCACGCGTGGAGACATCCTTCCATTGCCCGTTGTCGCGGGTGCGGAAGGTCACTTCGGGAATCCTTTTTCCTTCGCTGTTCGGAAGCATGTTCTCTCCTGTGGGCTGGGTTCGATTGGTGTATGCAGCTATGTTAGGGCTGATCGATTGATTCGTCCAATTGATTATGGATATACTCTCGATAGGCCCCGGCTATCGCACCTTGCCCGTACCCAGTGAACCTCCTCATCGCCTCCTTCGATCCGCCGACCGCGCCGTGCGGACGCCTTCGCATCCTGGACCCGTTCGCCGCCCTCGGCGGCCATACCATCCGGTACGCGATGCAACCCCATGAAGGCGGCTTTGCATTCCGCATGGACCAGCTCGCGTGGGCGGACGTCGTGGTGACGCAGCGGGGTTTTCCCCAGCCGAATACCCGCGCGCTGCTGGAGCCGATCCTCGCCTCCGGCAAGCCCGTCGTCTATGAGACCGACGATTGCCTGCCGGAGGTTCCGGACTATCTCGGCAAACCGCATTACCGCGAATGGGGGCCGGACGTGCTTTCCTGGGCGTCGCGCGTGGATGCCGTCACCGTGGCCACGCCCGCGCTGGCCGAATATTTCGCCCCCCATGCCCGGCGCGTCTTCGTCCTGCCGAATTACCTGGCCAGCCGCACACGGCCGCCGCACTTGCGAACGGTTCCGAATGGCGAGGGCCGAATCGGGATCGGCTTCGCGGGCAACGCGGGGCACCGCGGAGACCTCGCACCGGTGGCTCAGGCGCTGCGGCGGATCCAGGAGCGCCGTGCGGAAGTGCGCGTGACTTTCTTCGGGGGCGTGCCGGACGGTTTCGCTGCTGGCGAGCGCGTGCGGGTGATCCCCCCGGACTGGCGCTACGACCTCTTTCCGGGGCGGCTCGCGCAACTGGGTCTCGACATCGGGATCGCGCCGCTGGTCGACAACGCGTTCAATCGTTGTGTGAGCAACTTGAAATACCTCGAGTACGGAGCGCTCGGCATTGCCGGCGTCTTCTCGCGTGTGCGTGCCTTCGAGAGCGTCCATGACGGCGAGACCGGGCTGCTTTGCGATTCGACGTCCGCGAGCTGGGAGGAGGCCATCGAGCGGCTTTGCGCCGACGCGGGCCTGCGCCGTCGCATCGGCGAAGCGGCGCGTGCGGACGTGCGCGCCCACTGGATGCTCGAGCCCCATGCCCATCTCTGGGCCGAGGCTTATTCCGAAATCGTTGAAACCAAGGCGGCATCGCCGCAGGGACGACCATGACACTCACCGAGCTTCGATACGTCGTCGCCCTCGCACAGGAGCGGCATTTCGGGCGCGCGGCACAGAAATGCTTCGTGACCCAGCCCACGCTTTCCCTCGCGCTTGCGAAGCTGGAGGACGAGCTCGGCGTGAAGCTCTTCGAGCGCAACAAGAACGAGGTGCTCGTCACCGCCCGCGGCCAGCAGATCGTCGAGCAGGCGCGGCGCGTGCTGGACGAGGTCGGCAAGATCCAGCACCTCGCCCGCGGCTCGCAGGACCAGCTTTCGGGCGCGTTGCGTCTGGGCGTCATTCCCACGATCGGCCCTTACCTGCTGCCGGACCTGGTGCCGTGCCTGCGCAAGCGCGCGCCGAACATGCCGCTCATGATCGAGGAGAACCTCACGGGCAACCTCGCGCCGATGCTGCGCGAGGGCGAGCTCGACATCGTGATCATCGCGCTGCCGTTCTCGATCCCCGGCGTGAAGACCCAGGTGGTCTACGAGGAGCCCTTCAGCGTGGTCGTGCCCGAGGGCCATCCGTGGCAATCGAAGAAGCACGTGAAGCCGTCCGAGCTTTCGGGGGAAAACCTGCTCGTGCTGAACAACGGGCATTGCTTTCGCGACCAGGTGCTCGAAGCGTGTCCCGGCCAGGCGAACACCGCGCTGCCCGAAGGGCGCGCCGGAAGCTCGCTCGAGACGATTCGCAACATGGTGGCCTCGGGCCTCGGCGTGAGCGTGTTGCCGGCGAGCGCGCTCGTGCCGCGCTACGCCTCCAAGCTGCTCAGGGTGGTGCCGTTCTCGACGCCCGTGCCGTCGCGCAAGGTGGCGCTCGCCTGGCGCACGAGCTTCGACCGCCCGCTCGCGGTCGACACGCTCGCCGCCGCCATCCGCGACATCAAGATGCCCTGCCTGAAGATCGCGAAGGCCGCTTGAAAACTCAACCCGGGGACGCACCCGGGACGCACTGGGGACGCACCTCAACGTAGGTTCCACCCGTCCGAATGACGGTGGTCTCCACCGGGTCCGGCAATTGCTGCAGAAAATCTCGGTATGAGCTCACCAAATGCCTGTCCCTTCCCACCATCTCGAGATAAACCGGGTGCGCTTCGACCAACGTCGTGGCCCATCCCTCGGCGTTGTACCGGTAGCTCGACCATGGGTAGTCGCGCGGATGTGCCACGAGCCCGGCGCGCACCGGATTCTGCTCGATATAGCGCTGGCATTTGAGCAGGTAGCGGCTTGAATCCACGGGAACGGATTTGAAACGGCCTTCCCACATGGCTCCCGTGCGGGAGTGCGTCCTGTTGAAGTGCTGCACGTATCGCTGCCCAAGGCGGCGCATGGCGCGCGTGACATTGAGCGGATCGTCAGGCGTCAGCAGCAAATGCACGTGGTTCGGCATTAGGACGTACGCGTGCACACGGCACGGGTAAAGGCGACATGACTCCTCGAGCAATCCAAGGTATGTCGCGTAATCGTTTTCGACCTGGAAACAGCGCGCCCGGTTGTGGCCACGCTGGATCACGTGAAGCGGGTACCCAGGCAATTGCAGACGTGCGTGTCGCGGCATGGCGGACCTCCCGAAGCGCTTAACGCACGGGGGGCAAAGTCGCGTACGGGCGGGGTGCGTCCCCAGTGCGTCCCGGGTGCGTCCCCGGGTTAGGAAAGGTCCTTCACCAGCGCCGCGCGAATCTCCGCGGGCACAGGATCGAGCTTCGCCTGGTAGTGCGGATGGTCGATGCCGATGGCGAGCGCCACGCCGTACTTGAGCGCGTCGGCCATCTCGTCGGTGAGCTCGAAGCGAAGGAAGTGCACGGCGGAGGTCTTCTCGTCCGTCTCGCGCTCGAGGTCCTCGTCGGCGATGGCGTAGACGGGCGCGCAGCCTTCGACGCGCACCCAGGCGCGCTCCTCGATGCCCTTCAGCCGCTGCAGCGCGGACTTGCGCTCGTTCACGTCCTCGTACTCGATCTGCATCGTGGCCTTGAAGTTGCGCCCGTCGGGAATGAGCGGGTTGTAGGCCTCGATCTCGTCCTGGATGCCTTCCTCCTCGAAGATGCGCTCGGCGCGCAGCATCTCCTGGACCTGGTAGCGCATCGTGAGCTCGTCCTCGAAGAGGAGCGTCACGTGGTCCCCGAGGTGGACGGTGCGGTTCTTCTTGTGCGCGATCACCTTCGCGCGGAAATCCTTGCGGGCCTTGGCATAGGCCTCGAGGGTCATGATCGATTCGCGTTGGATCTTCTGCATCGGGATCTCAGTCGGGGAGGCCATAGGCCATTCTCAACAGCGTGATCGGGTGGTGCAGCTGGGCGTGGCCCTTGCCATCGGCGCGCATGAGGCCCTCGTCGATGTGGTGGCCGGCGAGCATGCAGTCGGAGGTGAAATAGTCGGGCGCGAACTCCGCGATCTGCCGCACGACCGGACGGCCGATCTTGAGCGCGGTCTCGTGGAACTCCTTCTTCACGCCCCACGTGCCCGCGTGCCCCGAGCAGCGCTCGATCACGTTCACCTCCGTGCCCGGCACGGATTCGAGCCCTTCCTTCGTGCGCATGCCGATCTTCTGCACGCGCGTGTGGCAAGGGACCTGGTAGGAGACCTTTCCCAGCGGCTTCGGGAAATCGGTCTTGAGCAAGCCGTCGCGCTTGCGCGCCATGAGATATTCGAACGGGTCGAACATCGCGTCGCGCACCGCGAGCACGTTCGAGTCGTTCTCGAACATGAGCGGCAGCTCCTGCTTGAACATGAGCGTGCACGACGGAATGAGTGTCAGGATTCCATAGCCCTGCTTCGCGAAAGGGGCCAGCTGCTCGACGTTCGCGGCCATGAGCTTCGCCACCGCTTCGAGGTCGCCTTGCTCGAGCTTCGGCATTCCGCAGCAGCGCTCCTTCCGCGCGAGGACGTAAGGGATCGCGTTGTGCTCCAGGACCTTGAGCAGGTCGTGGCCGATGCCGGGCTCGTTGTAGTTCACGTAGCACGTCGCGAACACCACGACCTTGCCGGGTGTGCGCTCGCCGTTCCTCACCGGGAAATCCCGGCTTTCGGCCGCGTGCGAACGGAATTTCTTCGTGGTGAAGCTGGGCACCCACGCCTCCTTGTGGATGCCGGCGATCTTCTCGCCCGCCGCGCGCAACGGCTTCGATTTCGCCGCGGCGTTCACCGTCTGCACGACGATCGGAATGGTGCCGAGCTTCCCGTTGCGATCCGTCGAGGACATGATGCGGTCGCGCACCGGATGCTTCATCGTGCCGGCCTTGAACTGGTGTGCCTTCGCACGCAGCATGAGGTGGGGGAAGTCCACGTTCCACGGATGCGGCGGCACGTAGGGACACTTCACCATGTAGCACATGTCGCAGAGGTAGCACTGGTCCACCACGTCCCAGTACGCCTCCTTCGGCACCTCATCGAGCTCGCCGCTGCTCGTCTCGTCGATCTTGTCGAACAGCAGGGGAAACGTGTTGCACAGGCTCACGCACCGCCGGCAGCCATGGCAGATGTCGAAGATGCGCTCCGCCTCGGCGAGGATCTTGCCCTCGTCGTAGTACTCCGGATTCTTCCAGTCGATCGGGTGCCGGGTCGGCGCCTCGAGAGAACCTTCGCGGACGGTCATATAAATAAAATGGGGAAAATAATGGAGTCTGACCCCATTATTTAGGCGCTGACCCCAATTGTTTTAATCCGTCAGCGCGTCCAGGGCTTTCTGGAAACGATTGGCGTGCGAGCGCTCGGCCTTGGCGAGCGTCTCGAACCAGTCGGCGATCTCTTCGAAGCCTTCGTCGCGAGCGGACTTGGCCATGCCCGGGTACATGTCCGTGTACTCGTGCGTCTCGCCGGCGACGGCGGCCTTGAGGTTCTGGCGCGAGCTGCCGATGGGCAGGTCGGTCGCGGGATCGCCCACCACCGCGAGGTAGTCGAGGTGGCCGTGGGCGTGGCCCGTCTCGCCCTCGGCGGTCGAGCGGAAGAGGGCGGCGACATCGTTCTGTCCCTCGACGTCTGCCTTGTTTGCGAAGTAGAGGTAGCGGCGATTGGCTTGCGACTCGCCGGCGAACGCGGCCTTGAGGTTGTCGTGGGTCTTGGTGCCTTTGAGGGATTTCATCGTGAGCCTCCTGATGGAACGAACAAACGGTATGCGGGGAGCGGACGAACGCCCACTCGGTAGATCAAGCGTAGCGCCGCGGGAACAACCAGTCTAATTGATTGTGCCGATCTGCATGATTGGCGCGGCCAATGGCTCGCGGCCGCCCGGGTCCAACTCTTCCGCCACGCAAAAAAAACGGCGCCCGAAGGCGCCGTCTGTCGAAGCAAGCCGCCAGGTTAGCGAGGCGTGCCGTCCGGATTCACGTCCCGGCCGAGCTCCACATAGCGGCCCGGGTCGTGGTCCATGCGAGCGACGTACTCACGGCCCTGCCACGTGTAGCGCACGTCGTACGCCTGCACGTTGCCCGAGCCCGCGCCAACCACGCGGCAACGCGACCGGTCGAGGTCCGGCTGGTCGTCGTCGTTGCGGTTGTTCTGCACGCGGTTGCCCGCGTAGGCGCCGAGGGCCGCGCCGCCGACCGTGGCGACGTCGTTGCCACGGCCGCTGCCGACCTGGTGTCCGAGGACGCCACCCAGCACGCCACCGATCACGGTGCCGGCGATGTTGTGTTTGTCGGCGTGGTTCTCGGGATCACGCACTTCCTCGTAGTGGCCGGCGCGCGAGTTCCAGCACTCCTGGCGCTGTCCCGAGGTGTCCGTGATGGCCTTGGTGTCGAGCACGCGAGCGCGCTCGCCGCGGAAATCGCGATCGGCGCGATAGTCGCGGTTGTCGTAGCGATTGTCGCGATTGTCGTAGCGGTTGTCGTACGGCCGATCGTATTGGGCGAAGACCGCCGGGGCGATCGCCGTGAAGGTCGCCGCGATGGCGATGGTCAGTCGTTTCATGAATCCTCCTATCAGTGCGTATGGGGCGACTCTCTAGTTGACCCGATCGAGCTTGCCGGTGTTCGTCGCGGGCCTAGTCGAAGAGGCGTAGGAGGGGGCGTATTCGGGACCCGGCGCAGGCCTACGCAGTGTCGCCGCCCTGCGGTAACATGCGGGTTTATCGCCCACGAAAGGCCCCGGAATGACCCGTCTGATCCTCGCGCTGGCCACGGCCGGCATCCTCAGCGCGTGCGCGCTGCCCGAGCCGAGCGCGAACACCGCGCAAGCCCCGTATGTGGAAAAAGAGGTCATCACGGGAAGCCGCCTGCCGCCGAAGACCAACTCGCAGTCCACGAAGCGGATCGACCCGAACGCTTCGATCGATCGCAACGAGATCCTGCGTCCTGGTGCGACCCCGCTCGCGCAATAACAAGAAATCCCGCAAAAAGAAAAACGGCGCCAAGGGCGCCGTTTTTCTTTGTAGTGCTTCAGCGATACGACGGCGGACGCGGGCCCGGCGGCGGCGGCGGGGCCATCGGCTGCTCGACCACGGGCTGCAGGTCCACCCGAACGTGGATGAAGCGGCCGGGATCCTGCGGCGTGCGTGTCGCGAATTGGCGACCGTTGTACTCGTAGCGCACGTCGTAGCCGACGGTGGCCTCGCGCACCTCGTTGACCGTGCGGCAACGCTGGACGGTGCGCTCGACCGGGACGCGTTCGACTTCCGTGACAGGCGCGGGCGGGGCGCCGTTATTGCGGTCGTACTGGTTGCCGATGAGCGCCCCGGCCACCGCGCCTGCGCCGGTGGCGAGGTCGTTGCCGCGGCCGCTGCCGACCTGGTGGCCGGCCACGCCGCCCACGATTGCGCCGAGCACGGTGCCTGCGCCGATGGGCGCGCCCGTATCCGAGCGGGTGACGCGGCGCTCTTCGTAGCCGCGCACGCGATCGTTCCAGCACTCCTCGCGCGCGACGGGAATGCGCTCGAGCACCGGGTGCACGGAAAGAACGCGGGCGCGGTCTCCGAACGATTCGGCGAAGGCGGCCGTGGACGCAGTAGCCATTGCAGCGAGGGCGAGAGCGAGAATCCTGTTGCGAGTCATGGTTTCCTCTTGGTGGGTTCCTGCGCGCTTTAACGCGCGCGGCTTGCAGGTCGTTGACACCGTTAGAATAACGCGTCGTTCTGTGGTTTTTCTCACATCGTCCATTGCATCTCGTCCAGATCCTCCTCCCGTTATACGACCCCCAGGGCGAGCGTTTCCCGCAAGCCGCCTACGGACGCGTCAAGGACGAACTTACGGAAAGATTCGGCGGTCTCACGGCTTACGCGCGCGCGCCCGCGGAGGGACTGTGGGAAGCGGATTCCGGCCGCAAGCAGCGCGATGACATCGTCGTGTACGAAGTGATGATCGAGGAGCTCGACCGCCAGTGGTGGAAGGAATATCGCCAGGAACTGGAGCAGCGTTTCCGCCAGCGCGAGCTGGTCGTGCGCGCGCACGAAATCTCCCGCTTGTAGTTGCACAGCCACGCGCACCGGCCGCACCTCGAGTCGGCCGCCTGCGCATCGGCATCTCGGGGTGGCGCTACGAGCCGTGGCGCAAGGTCTTCTACCCGGAGGATCTCGCGCAGCATCGCGAGCTGCAGTACGCCTCGCGCCAGCTCCCGACGATCGAGATCAACGGCACGTTCTATTCGTTGCAGCGCCCCGAATGCTTCGAGGCCTGGTACGGGGATACGCCCGAGGGTTTCGTCTTCGCGGTGAAGGGCAGCCGCTTCATCACGCACATGAAGCGCCTGAAGGATGTGGAGCGGCCGCTCGCGAATTTCTTCGCATCCGGGATCTTCAACCTGCGCGAGAAGCTGGGACCGTTCCTGTGGCAATTCCCGCCGAACTTCGCGTACAACCCCGAGCGCCTCGAGGAATTCTTCGAGATGCTGCCGCGGGACCTGGAGAGCGCGTTGTCGCTCGCGCGCCGGCGTGATGCGCGCGTGAAGGGCCGCAGTTGCTTGCGCATCCACGAGAACCTCAAGCTGCGCCATGCGATCGAGATCCGCCACGAGAGCTTCCGCGACGCATCTTTCGTGAAGCTGCTGCGCAAGCATCGGATCGCGCTCGTCGTCGCGGACACCGCGGGCAAGTGGCCGTTGGTCGAGGACGTCACCGCGGACTTCATGTACCTTCGCCTGCACGGAGACGAGGTGCTGTACGCGAGCGGATACTCGGACAAGGCCCTGGACGATTGGGCTCGCCGCATCCACGCGTGGAGCATGGGCGGCGAAGTCGCGGATGCGCGCAAGATACTGCCGGGGCTGGCCCCGCCGACGCGCCGCTCGCGCGACGTCTATTGCTACTTCGACAACGACATGAAGGTGCATGCGCCCTTCGACGCGCGCAAGCTCATCGCGAGACTGGAGGCATTGCGTGCCGATTCGCGTAGTCAGGCTGGGGACGCCCCGCGCGCCCGATGAAGGCCCGCGCCTGGGCACGGTGCGGCGCCCGCCGCGGGGCGTGAAGAGGCAGGATTACGCCGCGCGCGATTACTACGATGCCTGGTTGCCGGAGCTCTCGCCGAGCGCGCAGCTGCTCTCCTGGTTCCGTCACCAACAGCCGATCCCGGACGCCGACTGGGAGACGTTTGCGAAACGGTACCGCGCCGAAATGAGCGCGCCGGAAACGCAGCACCTGCTCGATACATTGGTGGCGCTTTCGCGGACCTCGAACTTCGCGATCGGCTGCTATTGCGAGGACGAGCAGCGCTGCCACCGCGTGCTGCTGGAGAAGATGCTGCGGGACAAGGGCGCGGAGTTCGCCTAGTGCGGCTGTTTCGTCCGACTGCCGGGGGGCGCGCCCCACGGCAGGGCACGGCCCGCGCTCATCTCGGCTCTGCCCCGCACCAGCCACTCGAGCGCGTCCTGCGGATCGAAGAAGATCGCGTCGCGGCTGAAGTGATCCGCGAACTCCTGGAACTGCCGAGACATGCCCAGCTGGATCGGGCCGTCGACTACGATCGCGGTGAGCCAGTCGCGGCCCTGCAACACCGGGTCGACGACCGCCTTCACCAGCGAGCGCATCTGCCAGCCCGCAAAGCTGATCGACGCGGTGCGAAGGTCCGCGTAGGTCACGCGTAGCGCGAGGATCTCGGGGTCGGACATGTAGTGGGTCCACAACCCGCGCAAGTCCTCGATCGTGCAGACACCGCTCCACGTCTCGCGAATGATGCCCAGCCTGTCGTCGATGCTGAAGGTGATCGGCATTCGCCATTGGAGCATGGGCTCGCGGCGGCGTTGCGGGATCGGCACCAAGGTGCCGGCATGGGCCGATGGCGTGCGATCATCGCGTCGATGACGACAGACCTGCACCGGTACTTAATGCGCATAGGGCACGCGGGCGAGCTGCGGACCGATCCGGGCACACTGCGCGAATTGCATGCACGTCATGCCGCCGCGATTCCCTTCGAGAACCTCGACGCCTTCCTGGGCGAGCCGGTCGCGCTCGACGCGGCCTCGCTCGAGCGCAAGCTGCTCACGCCGGGGCGTGGCGGCTGGTGCTTCGAGCAGAACCTGTATTTCTCGCACGTGCTCGAGGCGATCGGTTTCGAGGTCACCCGCCTCGCTGCACGCGTGCGCTGGAACGTGCCGGCCGACGTCACGACGGCGCGCAGCCACATGCTGCTGCTCGTGAGCATCGGCGGTGAACGCTACATCGCGGATGTCGGCTTCGGCGGCCTCACGTTGACTGCACCGCTGCGGCTCGAGCCCGACATCGAGCAGGCGACACCGCATGAGCCCCATCGCCTGCTGCTCGAGGACGGCAAGTATGCGTTGCAGGCCAAGATCGCGGGCGAGTGGCAGACGTTGTACGTCTTCGACCTCACGCCACAGGAGACCGCGGATTACGAGGTGAGCAACTGGTACCTGTGCAACCACCCGCAATCCGCGGTCTCGAGGGGATTGATCTGCGCGCGCGCCGCACCGGACAAGCGGCATGCGCTGCGCAACAACCGGTATGCGGTGCACACGCCCGACGGTCGAACGGAGCGTCTCGTGATCGCGGACGTGGCTGAGCTGCGGCGAGTCCTGCGCGACGAATTTGGCATCTCGGTGCCGCGTTCCGCGCTCTTCGAAGAGAAGGCTGCGGCAATGATCGCCGCGCACCCCTGATCGCGCGATGAGGAGCCCACGGCCTCGCGGACGCGGGCTCCTGACTTCATCGTTTCAACGGCAGTGCACGGGTCCGTCGTGGGAGTCCACGGTTTCCACCGCCGCGGGGACGCCCGCCGTGAGGCCCGCCTGCAGCAAGCGCGCCTGCATCGCCGGCACGTCTTCGCAGAGCAACAGGCGGTCCCTCACCAGCTTGTCGATCGAGTTGATGACCGCGCTCTTGTACTTCGCGTACGTAGGCCAGCGCTCCTCCACCGAGGGGCGCGGATCACCGCTCGCGAGACGCTCGGCCTTGGTGCGTGCGAACGCCACGTACGAACCCGTGCCTTCGCACCCATCGTTGGCCCATACGCCCGAACGCAGGTTCCAGCCCATGTACGTTGCAAGCGGCGCTTCGAGCTCGGGCAGGCGGATGCCCGCGAGCTCGTTGCCGTCCGCGTCCGTCGTCGGCACATACGTGGGATAGATGGGACCGTTCGCCGGATTGTCCTGGTAAGGCGGAGCAACGACCGGCGGATTGATCGTGGGGATACCGGTCGTGTAGTAGTCCGGGCCGTAATTGAACAGGTATCGCGTCGTCTGCAGGCCCGTGTACATGACACCGGGAATGTTCGGGAAACCGACGCGCGACTGGGGCAACGGCGGCACCATCGTGTGATCGCGCAGGCGTGGAACGCGCGAGTCCGGCGGCGCCTTGCCTTGCGTCGACCATTCGTCGAGTGCGATCCACAACGCGCGTTGGACCTCGGCGGAGTCCAACGGATTCTGGAAGTTCTGGCACGTGCCCTTGTTCGCCGGGTTTCCGGCGCCGCCATGTTGCTTGCTGGACAGGAGATAGAGCCGCGCCTGCGGATGCTCGGGCAGGTCCACCTTTCCCAGGGGATCGGTGTGGAAGAGCGAAGCCGCCTTCACCCAGTACTCGTTCGACGAGTAGAACTCCATCGCGAGCGGGCAGGTGTTGGTGATCGAGCA
>Ga0207705_10003424_pt1 | contig 12067 bp, 8 predicted proteins | sample KBSC13metaG_FD_184314 | JGI IMG/M metagenome (GOLD analysis project Ga0207705, IMG submission 184314) | Corn rhizosphere microbial communities from Kellogg Biological Station, Michigan, USA - KBS C1-3 metaG (SPAdes) (version 2) | ecosystem: Host-associated > Plants > Roots > Rhizosphere > Soil ...
CGTGCAGGCCGATGCCGATGCCGAGCACGGGACGCGCCAGCCGTTTCGCCAGCTTCACGAGCGCGAGCGCGGCCAGCCGGATGCACGACGTGGAATCGCCCGGGTCCTCGTAGCTGAGGACCCGTGTCTCGATGACTTCGCCCAGCAGATTCGTCGCGACGACGCGGACCTCGTCCACCCCCAGTTCGGCCCCGAGCAGGGCCAGGCGCGACGGATCGAGGTGCAGCGGGGTGGCACGCCGGCCGACTTCGCCCGTGACGAGCAGTTCGCTTTCCGTGAGCCAGCCTTCGTCGACCAGGTCGCGCACGAGCAGGCTGACGGTGGACTTCGTGAGTCCGAGGACGTCGGCCAGCGCCGCGCGCGACAGCCCGGGCTGCGTGCTGACCTGGCGCACGACGGCCATGCGGTTCAGTTGTTTGAGTAGTTGTTGATCACCGGTAACTGGCATGGGACAAAAATTCAAGTAGTTGTGATGATTATGCAACAGATCGGAAAAATTTGTCGGTCATGCGCCTTGAATATTTATGAATCCTTAACTGCCGGGCCAGATGAGGCATATGCACAACGCCATCGTCACCACATGCCGCGAAGTAATTGATTTAATTGTGAAATCGATTTCTTGGACGCGCCTCGACACCTTTGTGCGTACGTTACGTAATTGTTGATTTAACAATTAAACCGACCTTTCGAGATGGTGCATTAACGCCCACTCTTGGGGCGCGCAGTTGGTTCGACCGATTGACCAAAATATTTAATGTTCTTAATCTACGGGAAATGATGTCCGCTATCAATGATCAAAGAGTCAACACAGCGCTGGCCGTGAAGGCGGCCGCGCCACGGACACGAGACCCCGCCGGCAATGACCGGACGCGGGACCGCCAGGTTGTAGCACCACCACCACGGACCGCCGCTGCCCGTCGGGTGCGGCGTTTTTTCGAGAGACGAGAGGAGACACAGTGCAGCACACCAAGAGGGTTTTTCCCTATCACCTGAACACCAGGCACCGCCTGATCAGCATCGCCGTTGCGAGCGCCTGCGCCGGCCTGGTCACGCCGGCCTACGCGCAGGATGCGGACACGGCCAATGCCAACGGCGCCGCCAACGGCATCGCATCACCGAACGATCCGGCCGCCACCGCGCCGGTACAGGGCGTCGCGGCGAATACCGTCGTGGTGAAAGGCATCCGCGCCAGCATGCAGTCCACGCTGAACCTGAAGCGTAACTCCGATGGCATCGTCGACGGCATCGTCGCCGACGACATCGGCAAATTCCCCGATACCAACCTGGCCGAAGCGCTGCAGCGCATCTCCGGCGTGTCGATCGACCGCAACCGCGGCGAGGGCGCCAACGTCACCGTGCGCGGCGTCGGTCCCGACCTGAACGTCGTGCTGCTGAACGGCCGCCAGATGCCGACCGCGAGCCTGGGCGACCAGGCCGGCCGCGCGTTCGACTTCAGTAACCTGGCGTCGGAAGCCGTGTCGCAGATCCAGGTGTACAAGAGCGCGCGCGCCGACACGCCGCCGGGCGGCATCGGCGCCACGCTGAACATCATGACGGGCCGTCCGCTCGACCTGGGCAAGCAGGCCAGCATCGGCATCAAGGGTGTGTACGACAAGTCGAACAACAACCTGCCGGCCATCGACGCCGGCAAGAAGGTCACGCCGGAAGTCTCGGGCCTGTTCAGCACCACGTGGGGTGACGGCATGTTCGGCCTCGCCGTCACCGGCAGTTACCAGTCGCGCAACCTGGGCGTGAACCAGGCCGCCGTCACCAACGGCTGGCTCGGCCCGTTCTTCGGCAATACGGTCAGCGACAACCCGGGGCCGATTCCCGCGGACGGTAAAGGCGTGACGAATCCGCCCAAGCCCACCGACATCTACCTGACGCCGCAGAACCTGTCGTACTTCGTGCGCGGTTCGCAGCGCCAGCGCACCAACGGCCAGCTGACGTTCCAGTTCCGTCCGATCAAGGATCTGACGACCACGCTGGACTACACGTACGCGCAGAACAAGATCCAGACCAAGTACCATGAGCTGTCGGTCTGGTTCAACCACCCGCTGAACGCCCAGACGAGCAGCTGGACCAATGGCCCGCTCGCCTCGCCGATTTATTACGAAGAGCAGGTGACGAACCAGGACCTGGCGATGAACGGCGGCGACTTCGCCACCAAGTCCACGCTCGATTCGATCGGCTTCAACACCCAGTGGCGCGTGTCGCCCGCGCTGCGCCTGTCGCTGGACATGCACCATTCGCAGGCGAAGGCCGAGAAGGATAGCCCGTTCGGCTCGAACAACGACCTGGCGACGGTCACCTTCTCGCGCAACACCACCGGCGTCGATTTCACCCAGGAGATGCCGATCCTCGTCATCCCGGGCGGCGCCAACTACCAGGCCTCGCCGAACCAGGTGTCCGGTTCGTGGTTCCAGGATGGTCGCAACAAGATGAAGATCGACCAGATCCAGGCCGGCGGCAGCCTCAAGCTGTTCGAATCGTCCAACCTGAACTTTGGCCTGTCGCATACGAAGGTCAACAACCATTCGGTGTTCCAGCAGGTGCAGCGCGACTCGTGGGCCGGCGGCACGTCGAACAACGCGGGCGTCGACTATGACCAGAGCCTGTGGCACCCGGACTCCATCAGCCAGTACTTCAGCAAGCTGGGTGGTTCCGGGGACCCGCGGATGTACAACCAGTTCATGCTGTTCGACTTCGCCAAGGTGCGCGAGAACGCGATCAGGGTCACGGGCGACCAGGCCGGCTACACCCCGAGCCTGTCGGACCCGAGCTTCGACCGCACGACGATCGAGAAGACCAAGGCGCTGTACATGCAGTTCAATACGGACTGGGATACCCCGATGCCGATGCACACCGGTATCGGCTTCCGCTACGAGAAGACCGATGTCGCCTCGACCGGCCTTGCGAAGGTCCCGACCGGCGTGCGCTGGAAGTCGCAGAATGAATTGCCGGTGGACTTCGACGCCCAGATCTTCCAGACCCAGTATGGCAAGTACAGCAGCTTCCTGCCGACCGTGGACTGGGACATGGACGTGCGCTCCGACCTGAAGGTACGCGCGAGCTATGGCGTGTCGATCGGCCGTCCGCGCTACGACCAGATCCAGGGGGGCACCACGTACAGCGCCACGGCGGGCGTGACGGGCGTGACGGCGACCAGCGGCAACCCGGCGCTGACGCCGGTGAAGTCGAAGAACCTGGACCTGTCGGCCGAGTGGTATTACACGAAGCAGAGCATGGTGTCGCTGGGCCTGTTCCACAAGGACCTGTCCGACTACGCCGGCCAGACCGTCGTCACCGTGCCGTCGACGACGGCGCTGACGCCGGTAGGCGGCGCATACTGGAAAGCGGCGCTCGCCTCCGGTTGCGTGGCGACCGACACCTTCTGCATGCGCGACTACATCCTGAAGAACTTCAACGGGCAGCCGGGCGTAACGGCGGAAGGCATCAATTCGGACGGCCACTATAAAGGAACGATCACCGGCGCACCGGGCGACCCGGCGCTGCCTTACCTGATCACGACGTACATCAACCAGAAGAAGGCCTCGCTGAAGGGCGCGGAAATCAACTGGCAGCACATGTTCAACAACGGCCTCGGCTTCCAGGCGAACTACACGTACGTGAAGTCGGACCTCAAGTACGACAACATGGGCATGGGTAACCAGTTCGCGCTTGTCGGCCTGTCGAACTCCGCCAACCTGGTCGGTATCTACGAAGACCAGAAGTGGTCGGTGCGCCTGGCCTACAACTGGCGCGGCGAGTTCCTCGCGAACCTGGCCGACAACGGCAGGCCGAACCCGCAGTACGTCGAGCCGTACGGCCAGACCGACCTGTCGATCGGCTACAACGTCAACCAGAACCTGTCCGTGTCGCTGGAGGCGATCAACCTGACCGACTCGACCCAGCGCACCCACGGCCGTACCGACCAGCAGGTGCTGCAGGTCACGACCGGCGGGCCGCGTTACATGCTGGGCGCGCGCTACAAGTTCTGATGGCGTGATGCCGCGGCGCCGCGTGCGCCGGCGGCGACGACGGGCCGTCCTTCGGGGCGGCCCTTTCTTGTCTGTGCGCCTTGGTAGCGCATAGCAACGCATTATTTTCACCCGATCGGCGTTTTTAACGATTGCACGTGTGACCGCTAACAGCGACAATAATGCTTCAACAATAATGCGCACGCCGCCGCCACCGGACGGCACCGCGCCGGGGAGACGATCCAGCCCGCCCACCGCACGGGTCTGCGCGCCATACGGCCCGTCAGTACAGTCTCTCCGGCCAGGGGCCCCCGCGCCGCACGTCGCCCGATTGACCCCCCCCTGCGATAGAGGACTGGATGAGACTTACCCTGCACCGCACGCTGTTTGCGTTAACATCGGCGCTCGCCTTCGTACCGGCGGCCTTCGCCGCCCCGCTGACCACCCTGGACCGTAACGGCGCCTGGGTGACGGTGGAAGCCTACGGCCCGAACGTCGTCCACGTGACGATCGCCGTCGACAAGGACGAAGTCCTCAAAGGCCCGGGCTACGGCATCCTGGCGAAGAACGCCGACAACGGCGCGTTCCGCCATACGGCCGGCAATGACGGCGACACGTTCACCTCGAGCGGCATGACGCTGCACGTGAACGCGGCCCCGCCGGCGCGCACGCCGAGCCAGCCGGAAAAATACTTCGCGCCGTCGCTGGCCCCGGTCGGCCTGCAGGTCAAGAATGCCAAGGGCGAGACGATCGTCAACATGCAGGGCTGGGAAATGTCGCCGCAGACCGTCGCCGGCGAGAAGACCTACCAGGTCGGCGCCTCGTTCGCAGCCGCCCCCGATGAGCATTACTACGGCATGGGCCAGAACCAGGAGTCGACCGGCCCGCTGGACCTGCGCGGCCGCACGCTCGACTGCAAGCATTGGTACGATGCGCCCGCGGGCGAGACCGTATGCGTGCCGTTCATGGTGTCCTCGAAGGGCTATGGCATCGTCTGGGACAACCCGTCGGCCACGCGCTTCAACGCCGGCATCCACGGCCGCACGAGTTTCCAGTCCAACGTGGGCGAACGCGTGTCGTTCTTCATCATCACCGGCAAGAACGCTGACGAGATCTACTCGGGTTACGCACGCGTGACCGGCAAGACGCCGATCCCGCCGAAGGCCGCGTTCGGCCTGATCCAGTCGAAGGCGCGCTATTCCAGCCAGGACGAAGTGTTGACCGTCGCGAACACCTATCGCCAGAAAAAATACCCGCTCGACGTGATGGTCGTCGACTGGTTCTACTGGACCCGCATGGGCCAGATGGACATCAACCCGGCCGAGTTCCATCTGGCGGACGGCATGAACAAGAAGCTGCACGACATGGGCATGCAGTCGATCATCTCGATCTGGCCGCGCTATGAAACGTCGGGCCGCTACTTCAACGAACTGGATGCGAAGGGCTACCTGCTGAAGGACAAGGACGGCAAGACCGTCGACGGCCTGCCGTTCCGTTCCGACCGCACGGGCGGCCTGATCGACGCCACCAATCCGAAAGCGCGCCAGTGGTTCTGGGAGAAATCGCGCGACAACGTCCTGTCGCACGGCTTCGACTATCCGTGGTTGGACGAGACCGAACCCGACCTCGTGCCGGACGGCTTCTACTACTCGATCGGTTCCGGTGACCGTTACCACAACCTGTTCCCGCTGATGCACGTGGAAGGCGTGGCCGACAACATGCGCGCCTGGAAGCCGAACAAGCGCGTGCTGATCCTGTCGCGCGCCGCCTACCTCGGCTCGCAGCGCACGGGCGCGCTGTTCTGGTCGTCGGACGTCAACCCGACGTGGGAAGCGCTGGCGCGCCAGATCCCGACGGGCCTGAACATGACGGCCTCCGGCATCGCCCTGTGGGGTAACGACATCGGCGGCTGGCAGAGCCTGCCGGGCTCGACGAACGCCGTGAAGCCGCCGCTGCTCGATCCGTCCGACGCGCGCGACGTCGTCGGCCAGTACAACGACTATCCGGAACTGCTGACCCGCTGGTTCGAGTACGGCACGTTCCTGCCGACCCTGCGCCTGCACGGTGACCGCAAGCGCACCGAAATCTGGGCATTCGGCAAGCAGGCGGAAGCCGTCATGGCCCGCTACGACACCTTGCGCTACCAGTTGATCCCCTACATCTACAGCCAGGCCAAGTTCACGCACGACACTGGCGCGCCGTTCATGCGCGCCCTGTGGATGGACTTCCCGAACGACCCGAACGTCGCCGACATCGGCACGCAATACATGTTCGGCCCGGCGTTCCTGGTGGCGCCGGTGACGGAGCAGGGCCAGACCGAGAAGAACGTCTACCTGCCGGCCGGTACCGACTGGTACAACTTCTGGACCGACGAGAAGCTGGCCGGCGGCCAGTGGGTCAAGGTGGCGGCACCGATCGACCGTATCCCGGTGTTCGTGAAGGCCGGTTCGATCGTCCCGTTCGGCACCGATATCCAGTCGACCGCGACCAAGCAGGGCATCGCCCAGGTCAAGGTCTACCCGGGCCGCGACGGCAGCTTCGACCTGTATGACGACGATGGCGTGTCGTACGACTACGAGAAGGGCAAGGGCACGACGACCCGCCTGCAGTGGAACGACGGCGCCGGCAAGTTGACGGCCAGCGGTGGCGATGCCAACGTGGCCAAGAACCTGCCGAGCATCACGAAAGTCGCCGGCAAGTAAGCTGTCCGTTTGATTCGTAGGGTGGGCACTGGGTGTCCACCTTACGTTGTTTTTAGCGTTCGGAACGGAACTATCACCCGGTCCAGCGCCCATCTCCCCCCTCCCTTGGCCACCAGCGGCAGCAGCAGCGCCGCCCAGCTCAAATGCGTCGGCCACGCATCCGGATACACGAACACCTCGATCACGGCCGTCATGCCCAGCAGGCCGAGCGCCGCGCCGCGCGTGCACAGGCCCAGTACGAGCAGCAGCGGGAACAGGTGCTCGGCCGTCGTCGCCATGTGCGCCGCCAGCTCGGGCGGCACCAGCGGCAGCGCGTACTCCGTCCGGAACAGTTCGTACGTCGACGGCTTGATCGTGAAGAGAGCCTCGACCTTCGTGCGGCCGGACAGGAAGAAGATGGCGGCGACGGCCACGCGGTCGAGCAGCAGCAGGGTGTCGTCGGGGAGCGCGCGCCCCAGGCGCGTGCGGATGGTCTGGAATATCATGGTGTGTCCTTTCATGGTTGGCGTGAGGCGCTGACGCGCACGAGCAGTTCGCTGCCGATCCAGTCGGCCAGCAGCGCGCCTGCCCGGGCGACACCGTCGTCGTCGCCGAGGCGTTCGACGAGCATGGCGCACGGCGCGGCCAGGTTGCGTTGCGCGCGGGCCAGCGCGAGCGCGTCGTACGCCAGCGGGTCGAGCACGCGCAGGCGCGTGACGAAGCCGCGGCGCCACACCGCCACGCCCTTCGGCTCGGGCAGCAGCGCCGCAGCGGGCGCGGGATCGGGCCCAACCGCGCCTGCTTGCAGCGCGGACCAGACGTCCGCCGCATTGGTCGTCAAGCGCGCCAGGTGCAGCGACGGTGCAAAGTCCAGGCGCGCGCGGTCCCAGTCGACGGCCGCGAGGTGGGCGGGATCGAGCGGCACCGTGTCGCGGGCGACGAACGCGGTGGCCTGCGCCCATTCAAGCCACGCCAGTTCGTGCACGTCCGGGTTGTCGGGCCAGAGGGCACGCAGCGTCCGTTCGAAGCCGGCACCATACGCATCGAGCGTCCATGCGCGCGGCGGATGGCGCGTGACGTGATGGACGGCCGCGCGATGGAACGCGGCGTCGCCGATGTACGTGCGCACATGCGGATACGTGGTTTCCAGGCATCCGACGAGCTGGACGCGGTAGTTGTTCTGGTAGACCTCGAGGCCGGCCCGGTCGGCGCCGGCCAGGCGGCGTGCTGCGGGAACGTCGGCTGCCGTCAGCCAGCGGCGGAAGTCGCGCTGCATGGCGTGCAGGTTCATGCGGCCTCCTTCAGTGCCGGTGCCGCGCCGAGTTGGCGGGCCACGTCCAGTTCGGCCAGCAGGTCGGCCAGCGGCGGGATGTCGGCGTCGCGCTCGATCATCGTCGCCACCGAGCCGCAGCGGGTGAGGGCGTGGGCGTACAACGACCACACGCCGTCGGGCACGTTCTGGTCGTGCGTGTCGACCAGCAGGCCGTTACCCTGGCTGTGGCCCGCGAGGTGGATCTGGCGCACGCGCCCGGCGGGAATGCCGTCGAGGTAGGCGAACGGGTCGAAGCCGTGGTTGGCGGCGCTCACGTACACGTTGTTCACGTCCAGCAGCAGGCCGCAGCCCGTGCGCTCGCACATGCGGGCGACGAATTCCCATTCCGGCATCAAGGCCTCGGCGAATGCGAGATAGCTCGACGGATTCTCGAACAGCATGGCGCGGCCCAGCGTGTCCTGGGCGCGGTGGATGTTCGCGCAGACGACGTCGAGCGCTTCGTCGGTCCACGGCAGCGGCAGCAGGTCGTGCGCGTTGAAGCGGCCGGTGCGCGACCAGCTCAGGTGGTCGGATACGTACAGCGGATCGACCGCGTCGACGAGCGCTTTCAGACGCTTCAGGTAGTCGCCGCGCAGGCCGTCGGCCGAGCCGACCGACATCGACACGCCATGCAGCGCCACCGGATGCCGTTCGCGCACGCGGCGCAGGATGTCCAGCGGCTGGCCGCCCGCGACCATGAAGTTCTCGGAAATGACCTCGACGAAGTCGACGGGGACGCGCGTCTCGAGGAAGTCGCGGTAGTGCTCGCGCCGCAGGCCGAGGCCGTAGCCGGCGAAGACAGGGGGAGGGAAATGGGCTGGCATGGCGTGTCTCGTGGTTGGTGGATGGTCAGCCCGCCCGCGCGGGGCGGGCAGGCATGCCGGGTTATTCCTTCTCGGTCGGCCGGCCGCCCAGCGCCTTGCACTCGGTCGGGGTCTCGAGGACAACGCCCTGGCCCTTGCACTTGTTCTGGCCCTTGCATTCGTTCTTCGCGGTGGCGCACAGGCTCTCGCCCTTGCAGCCGTTGATGCCGTAGCAGCGGGCCGGCTGCTCCTTGTCGGCCGCATACGACGGGCTGGTCGCGCCGAGGGTGGCGATCGCGAGCAGGGCGGCGGCGCCGGCGAGGCCGAGGTGGTGGGTGCGCTGTGCTTTCATGGTGTTCTCCAATGGGTGGGTGGTTGACGTGTGGACTGCGGATTCATTTGCGCGGGGTGAGCGAGCCGTGGCCGTTCGGGGTCTCGATGCCGGTGCAGGTGCCTTTCGCGACGAGGATCCAAGCATCGCCCTGGAAATCCTTCTTCGCCGTGCCGGCGCACGAGGTGCCGGGACCGGCCGCGCATTCGTTCTGGCCGGCCCTGGCGACGCCAAAGCATTTCTCGGTCGGTTTCTTGTCGTCCGCGGCGTGGGCGGCGGCGCACAGGGACAGGGCCAGCGTGGCGGCGAGGGCGGTGCAAGTGGTCTTCATGTCGGTCTCTCTTTCGGTGGCGTCGACGCGATTCGTCGATGACCGTCATGAGACCATGCGGGTGTGTCCGCGGATTGTCCGTTGCATGTCGGGAAACCCGGGCATTGTGTCGACGGCGGGGCGTGACACAAACGGACACAAAACGCCGCGTGCGCGGCGGTGCGGTGCGGTGCCGGCGACGCAGCGTCGCCGGACGGGAGGGCGGGATGGTAGTTAGCGGGCCAGTGACCAGGTCAGGCGTACGCCGTCACTGCCATCCGGTACGGGCCCGGGGCTGTCCGCGCGGACTGCCTGCGTGGCGGGGTCGACGCGCAGGAACCGGTTCGTGCGCAGCGACATCAGCACGAGTTCCCCGGTCGGCGTCTCGATCCACTGGAAGCTCTCGGCTTGCGCGGGCCGGCCCTTGCGCAGCGAGACACCTCCGGCCGCATCGACGCTCACCCACGCCGCACCGGACTGCAACGCCACGCGTCCCAGTCCCATGTCCCTGACCGCAAACGGCACCGGCTGGCCGCCGCCCGGCGCGAACGCGGCGCCCGTCTTCCACCCGGCCAGCCGGATGCGCTGGCCGACCGGAATCGCGCGCATCAGCCCGTGCGGGTCCGGCTGGTAGACGTCGATGCTGTCGAAGTCCGCGTGGCCGCCCGGCTTGCCGCCCTGGTTGTAGTTGAAGAGGGCATAGCGCACGCCCTGGAACGTCTTGAGCTGGAACACCATCGTGAACGGGTCGCCGATCGGCGTGAACGCCTTGCCGTCCAGCGACCAGGAAAAACGCGCCTGCTCCGTGAGGAAGTCGCAGTCCGCGCGCAGCATGACGCGCGCGGCGCCCACCGGCAGCGGCACGCGCACGGTGCGGTCGCGCGCCTGGTCGTACAGCGCGACCTGCAGCCCGGCGGGCGTCTTTTCCACGCCCAGCGTGGCATACGGAAGGTTCAGCAGGGCGAGGCCGGCCAAGTCGCCGTCCGCGAGGCCGGCCGCATCGAGCGTCACGGTGGGCGAGGAACGCGGGCCGATGGCGCGCTGCGTCAGGCTGTTGCGGGCCTGCCAGAACGACGCAGCCGGCAGCGCGTGCAGGCGCAGGAAGCCAGGCCGCTCCGTCAGCGACCACTGGCCGTCGACCGGCACGTGGTTCCACTGCCATACCGGCTGCAGGGTCGTGCCCGAGAAATCGTCGCTGCGCGCATACGGCACGGTGATCGGGGAGCGCGACATTGTCTTGGGCTTGACCCATGTGCGCGGATTGCGCCCCAGGTTGCCGGGCAGGCCGAAGTACGGCCAGCCGTCCTTCCACGTGATCGGGGCAAGGCTCAGCAGGCGGCCGACCGAATTGAAGTCCTGCATCGAGAAGCCCCACCATTCGCCGGCCGGCGTGCGCACGATGCCGCCCTGGTGGAGCGAGTTCGCATTGCGTGCGGACGGATCGGGCGGAACGAGCGTCGCCGGGGTCCTGTTGTCCTTCAGGCGGTAGCCCTGGGCCATGCCGAAGTCTTCGTCCTTGCTGATCGCCTGGTTCACTTCGTACGGACCGTCCACCTTGTCGGCACGTGCGGCCGGCATGCGGAAACCGCCCGCGTAGTTGGCGGACAGGATGTAGTACTTGCCGTCGATCTTGTAGAGGTGCGCGCCTTCGCCCATGCCCGCGTCCTGCGCGAACAAGACCTTCTCGGTGCCGGGCACGATGTCGGTCAGGTCGTCCGTCAGCCGGGCGATGTGCATGCGCTGGTGGTCCCATACGACCCAGGCCGTGCCGTCGTCGTCGAACAGCACGGACAGGTCGTGCAGGCTGCGCTTCATCTCGCGCCGCGTCCACGGACCGCGCGGATCGGTGGCCGTGAAGATCTGCGTGGCGCGGCCGTTCACGTTGCTGAAGATGTAGAACGTGCCGTTCCGGTAGCGCAGGCTCGGCGCCCAGATGCCCTGGCCATAGATCTCCTTGCCGTCTTCCAGGCGGTAGGCAGGGCCGAAGTCCAGCCTGTCGACGGCATAGCCGAGGAATTCCCAGTTCACGAGGTCGCGCGAGCGCAGCACTGGCAGGCCGGGCATCGCGTGCATCGTCGTGCCGGTCAGGTAGAACCAGTCACCGACGCGGATCAGGTCGGGGTCCGAGAACTCGTCGTAGAACAGTGGATTCGTGAAGGTGCCGTTGCCGTTGTCGGGCGTCCAGGTCATGGTCGACAGGCCGGTGGCGGGACGCGCTTCCTGTTGCGCGGCAGCGGGGATGCCGAGGCTGGCGATGGCGGTCAACAGGGCGAGGGTGGCGACCGCGAGACGCGGCGGGCGGGGGCGGAGGAGGGGCATGTGTAGTCGAGTGGTTTTTTATGTGATCCGGCAATGTAGGCCATGGCAGGCGCCATTGTCAAAAGCGCACAGGCGCATCGGCAGCGCCGGGCGTCGTTTCGGGCCGGCTGCATAAGTCCTTGTTATTGCTGGGAGTTTCTGCGGCAGCCGCGGGCGGATGCCATGAACCGGACTACAATCTGGGAATTTTCGCAACTAACCGACGAATGCGATATCGAACCCGATATCGGCGGCCAGGAAAAAATCATCGCAGCGCGCCGCGTTTCACGCTGTTCTACGCGACCCCGACGCCAGTCTGTTCTGCGCGTACCGGTATGACATCTGCAAATAG
>Ga0207705_10003429_pt1 | contig 12062 bp, 7 predicted proteins | sample KBSC13metaG_FD_184314 | JGI IMG/M metagenome (GOLD analysis project Ga0207705, IMG submission 184314) | Corn rhizosphere microbial communities from Kellogg Biological Station, Michigan, USA - KBS C1-3 metaG (SPAdes) (version 2) | ecosystem: Host-associated > Plants > Roots > Rhizosphere > Soil ...
TTCGTCGGTCTGAAGCCCGAGCGCGAGTTCAAAGCGGCGCTCGATGCCGCGATGACCTAATACTGCGTCTGCAGCAATAGAAATCAAAAGCCCACCGCATGCCTGCGGTGGGCTTTTCTTTCGTAGTGGCGAGGCATGCCTCGCCCGATGAGCGCGTTGCGACCCTGCGGGCGATGCATGCGTCGCCACTACAGAAATCACTTCTTCGGCGTGAAGTTTCCGAAGAGCGGATTATTCAGCGTGGGAGGCGCCGCTTCCTCTTCGATCAAGTCCGCAGGCGCCACGTCCGGTCGGAACATGCGTCCGTTAAACGCCTTCAGATAATCCGTCCACCCGCCGGCCGCCTCTTCTTCTCGGGTCGCCAGCAGTGCCATGGTCAGCTTCGCGTCCATGTTCTCGATAATGTGCACCGCGATCGCCTCGGGCGTCGCCGGAACCTTGGCGGCGCCGAATTCGGGCTCTCCGTGGTGCGACAGGACGATGTGCTGCAGCACGTCGATCAGCAGCCGCGGGATCGGCTCGCCCAGTTCCTTCGAGGCCGCAGCCGCCTTCTCCTCCACCCACATCGCCACCTTCACGATGTGCCCCACGAGCTGCCCGCCGTCGGTATAACCGAACGCCGTCTCGTATTTCAGTTCCCACGTCTTGGCCAGGTCGTGCAGGAAGATGCCGGCCAGCACCAGGTCGCGGTTCAACTTCGGATAGAACTTCGCCACCGCGTCGGCCACTTCCATTGCGTTGAGCGTGTGCTCGAGCAGCCCGCCAATGTACGCGTGGTGGAACGTCATCGCCGCCGGCGAACGGCGGAAGTCCTTCATCAGCGCCTCGTCGCTCACGAACTGATCGACAATCGCCGCCAGATGCCGGTTCTGCATGCTGCCGCACAATTCGCGGATGCGGGCGAACATCGTCGTGACGTCCTTCTTCGTCGTCGGCAGAAGGTCGCCGATGTCGAAAGCGTCGTCCTTCGGCAGGGCCCATTGGTCGATGATCACCTGCAGGTTGTTCTGGTAATTCTCCACCCGCGCCCGCACGTGGATGAATCCGCTCTCCGGCAGCATCGTGAACGTCTCTCGCGTGGCGTTCCACATCCTGGCCGTTACCTGGCAGGTTTTGTCGCCAAGGAAGGCTTTGATGTAATACTTACCGGTGGCCGTGCTGGCGATCTGCTTGCCGGTGATGACGAACACGTCGTCGAGAAGATCGCCGGGCTGGGCCTGCTTGAGGTAGAAACGTCGCATGGACCCGTTGTAACCGACGGGCGTCAGCGAGCAAGAAAACTATCGAATAATGGCCATGGCCAACGATTTCATCGTTCATTTTGACCTCCGCAACCAGCACAAAAACGCCATCCAGATGCTGGAAGGCGCGGCTGATTACATTCACGGGAACACAAACTGGCAGCTTCTGTGCGAAGAAACGGTGGCCCATGCCCGGCTGGCGCCGTTCTTCGACCCAACGCACGGAATCCAAATTGAAGCCTTTCAAAATGGGAAGCAGGTTCGCGTGGGTAGCGATCCGGCCGCTCTGGCGACAATCGCAATCGATCACCTTATCGACCGTGGCTTTCGCCGCTTGTGCGTCTACGCACTTTCGAGCGAATTCGTTTCAGCATTCATTGCCGCGACAGATGGCCGGTTTTTAGTGGAAGTCTTCGATACCGAGCCACCGGCGAAAACGTTCGTGAAAGGCACAGCGTTTGTGGCGTCCGACGTTTGTGCCGCGATGTTGTCCAAAATCATCCTGAAATCCGGCCTGCGGGTGCCGGACGATGTAGCGATACTCGGCATTGGAAATGATCCGATTTATTGCGAGCCGATACCGGTGCCGCTTTCCTCGATCGATATCGGCGCAAAATTGATTGGGTTTCGCAGCGCGCAGTTGCTGCACCGATTGCTCCAAAAACGAGAGGTTTCGGACGTCACGCTCGTTCCACCACGCTACATCACCGAACGTGCGTCGACTGACACCATCGCCATCGAAGACGATGATCTGCGCAGCGCGATCCTGTTTATCCGCCGCAACGCGCACCGCCCGCTGGAGATCGCCGACGTGTTGCGGCACGTGCCGGTGCACCGCCGGTCGCTCGAGCGGCGCTTCCGCAGCGTGCTGGGCCGGTCGCCGACCGAGGAGTTGCGCCGCGCCCGCGTCGCCATCGCGCAGCGACTGCTCGCCCGCACCGATGCGCCGCTATCGGACATCGCCCGTAGCAGCGGCTTCGCCCTGCCGCAGCACTTGGCGGCGGCGTTCAAGCAGGTGACGGGGCAGACGCCGTCGGCGTATCGGGAGCAGCTCAAACGGAAATGAGACAGCCCGTCGCGTGAGTTCTCGGACTTCGATACCGCGCACCGGCGAGACAGTAGCCTCTCCCTGCGGGAGAGGGACCGGATGGGCGAGTCGCGTTACGAGACGCTCAGCCTCACCCTAACCCTCTCCCGGAGCACCGAGAGGGAGAGGGAACCGAATTTAAAATCCGCCTGTTTTTACGCCGACAAATTGATTCGGCGGCGGTACAGTCTCTAGCGATGCGGCGTCCGCCGAGCATCTTCGATATCACTTCACTGACGAACGAGACGACCGGAAACCCCACGGCAATCTGGGCCATTTATAGCGCACGCGTGCGCGCGTCAGCGACCCTCGGCCGGGCCACGCTTGGCCTCGGATTTGCGCCCAAACAAAAATAAAAATGGCAAGAACGGCCGTTGCGCCGCCGCGGGCCCGCCCGCGCAACGCTTGCACAGTTTCAGCCCCGCGGCAGTATGATCGGCGCTTTGCCGAAAGGAACCTCCATGCGTCTGTCCCCCGCTCGTGTCGCGCTCGTTCTTGCTGCTGCGGTTGCTATTTCTCCTGTCGCTCGGGCGGAAGATCCTGCCGCCAAGGCGCAAGCAGCGCTGGATAAGGGGCTGGCGTTTCTGAAAGCCAACCAGCAGCCCGACGGAGGGTGGCAAAAGAGCGACCGCGAGCCGATCGGCATCACGGGCCTTGTGCTGCGCGCGTTCGTCGACGACGGGAAGGATACGAGCAAGACCGACTTCATCGCCAAAGGCTTCGACAAACTGCTGAGCTACCAGATGCAGGACGGCGGCATCTACAAGAACCTGCTTGCCAACTACAACACCGCGATCTGCACCAGCACGCTGGTGGCCGCGAAAGACCCGGCGCTGCAGCCGCAGATCGACAAGGCCGTCGCCTACCTGAAGCAGTTGCAATGGACGGCCGAGACGAAGCCGGAATACATCGCCCCGCCAGGCAAGCCGGTCGACCAGAACACCGGCAAGCAGGTTGTCTCCAGCGACACCGACCCGTGGGCCGGTGGCTGGGGCTACGGCGGGCAAGGTCACAGCCCCGCGGGCCAGGGCCGGCCCGATCTGTCGAACACGCAGTTCGCCGTCGAAGCGCTCAAGGACGCCGGCGTCAGCCCCGATGATCCGGCGATGAAGAACGCGCTGAAGTTCATCGCCCGCTGCCAGAACAACAGCGAAACTAACGACCAGGCGTGGGCCGGCAACGACGGCGGGTTCATCTACGGGCCGAGCAACGACCGCAAGGGCGAAAGCGATTCCGGCGAAACGACCGAAGGCGGCAAACGCCGCATCCGCACGATGGGCAGCATGTCATATGCCGGCCTGAAGAGCATGATTTACGCGGGCCTCGGCAAAGACGATCCGCGCGTTAAGGCCGTCTGGACGTGGGTGAACAAGAACTTCACCTTGGAGGAAAACGTCGGCCGGGCCAATGCCGACCCGAAGGACGCCAAGGCCGGGCTCTTCTACTACTACCTGATGATGGCCCGCGCCCTGCACGCCTACGGCGAGCCGATGCTCGTCGACGACGCCGGCAGAAAGACCGACTGGCGGCTGGCGATGATCGACAAGCTGACGAGCACGCAGAAAGCCGACGGCAGCTGGGTCGGCATCAGCCAGGAGATGGAAAACAACCCGGTGCTGGTGACGGCGTATTCGGCGATGGCGCTGGAGAACGTGATCGCGGATCTGAAGGTGCACCCGGCGCAGTAAAAAACCAAAGACCAAAACCCAAAGACCAAGCCGCTTGAACCGCGATTTGGGCTTTGGGTTTTGGTTTTTGGTTTTTGGTTTTTGGTTTTTTTGACCTTTACGCAATCGCCTGCAGGTTCTTCAGGCTGCGTTCGACGCACTCGAACGGATCGACGCCGTTGGTGTTGTCCTGCTCGATGATGTACCACTTCACGCCCGCGGCCTTGCAGGCCTGCAGGATGCGGTGCCAGTTGAGGTTGCCTTCGCCGACCTCGCGCATCTGCTGCGTGTTCTTCTCGGCGATGCCCATGTCCTTCAGGTGCAAGCACGGGATTCGGCCCGCGACCTTCTCGATCCACGCGGCCGGGTCGCCGCCGCCGTGGGTGATCCAGTAGGTGTCGATCTCGAACCACACGTCACGGCTGAGGCCGTCGACGAGGATCTGCAGGGCCGTCTTGCCGTCGTACTTGATGAACTCGTGGCTGTGGTTGTGGTAGCCGATCGACAACCCGCTGCCGGCGAACTTGGCGGCGATGGCGTTGTAGTCGGTGATGAAGTTTTTCCACGTCTGGGCCGTCACGTCCTGGCCCCAGAAGCCGCCGATCGCGGTGTAGTTGCAGCCCCAAAGCTTGTGATTCTCGATCGCCTTGGCTGAATCCTTCAGTTGATCGAGGCTCTGGTGCGTGGCGGCGCAGGTGAGGCCTTCGTTCTTGAGGATCTTCGCCAGCTCCGCCGGCTCAATCGGCCCGAGTGCCGAGCACTGGACGGCGTCGTAGCCGATCTTCTTCACCCGCGCGAACGTCTTGGCGATGTCGGCGGGCGTCTTGGTGTAGTCACGGAGCGTGTAGAGCTGGAGAGCGATGGGTAGCGGCATGCGAGCAATGTAGTGGATGCGGGCGAAGGGGCAACTCCGCCAAACGAAGAAGGCCCCGCGGCGAACCGCGAGGCCTTCAATATGGGGTTCAAAATGAACAGTCGCTTAGGCGTTCTGCGTCGGCACCGTTTCGCCGCCCACCGGCCGCAGCGCGGCGGGGATGACGGGACGCGGTTCCTCGGCGGCCGGCTCCTGGACAAGACGCTTGATCTTGAGGTTCAGGTGCGGGTTGAACGCCGTACCGGCCGGGATCAGGTGGCCGAGGATGACGTTTTCCTTCAGGCCGATCAGCGTGTCGACGGCACCGGCCATCGCCGCTTCGGTCAGAACCTTCGTCGTTTCCTGGAAGCTGGCGGCCGAGATGAAGGATTCGCTCTGCAGCGACGCCTTCGTGATACCCAGCAGCAGCGTCTTACCACGGGCCGGACGCGGCTTCTTGCCCTTGGCGGGCTCGTTACCAGCGGCTTCGGCGGCCTCGTTCGCATCACGCAGGGTCTGCTTGTTGACGATCTCGCCTTCCTTGTACTCCGTGCCGCCCGGGGTCGCGACCTTGATGCTGTTGCTCAGCTCATCGTTCGCGTGGCGGAAGCGGAACTTGTCGACCACTTCGCCCGGCAGGAACTTCGTATCACCCGGATCTTCGACCTTAATCTTGCGAAGCATCTGGGCCAGGATCGTTTCGATGTGCTTGTCGCTGATCTTCACGCCCTGGCTGCGGTACACGTTCTGCACTTCGGTCAGCAGGTACGTGTGCAGCGCTTCTTCACCCTTGATGCGCAGGATGTCGTGCGGGATGACCGGGCCGCGGATGAGCGGGTCGCCGGCTTCCACGACGTCGCCAGTGTGAACCAGCGCTTCCTTGTCCTGCGGCACATGGTGATCGCGCTCCATACCGGTTTCGTTGCGGACGATGATCGTCATCTTGCCGCGACGGCGATCCGAACGCAGCTCGACCGTACCGCTGATCTCGGCCAGCACCGAAGGATCCTTCGGCTTGCGGGCTTCGAACAGTTCGGTAACACGCGGCAGACCGGTCGTGATGTCGACCGTACCGGCCGATTCCTTCGGCTGACGGGCGAGCAGCTGGCCGGCGGAGATCTTCTGGCCGTCTTCCACTTCCAGGCGGGCGCGGGCCGGCAGGTAGTGGAAGTCGAGGATCTTGCCGTCGTCGCCGACGATGGTGATACGCGGGTGACGCTCGCCCTTGTGCTCGGTAACGACGAGCTTGGCGGTGCCGCCCTGGCCCTTCTTTTCTTCCTCGAGGCGGACGGTTTCGCCTTCCTCGATGTCTTCGTACTTCACGATGCCGCCCTTCTCGGCCAGGATCGGCGTGATGTGCGGATCCCAGACGACGAGCTGCTCACGGGCCTTCACCTTCGCGCCGTTGGGCACGAGGATGGTGGCACCGTAAGGCACCTTGAACTTCTCAACCTCACGGCCCTTGGCGTCCATGATGGCGATTTCGCCGTTACGCTTCAGGGCGACGAGACGCTTGCCTTCGGCGTCGTTCACTTCGACGGCGTTGACGTCGCGATGCTCGACCGTACCGGCCGTCGAGCACTTGATATCGTTTTCGATCAGCTGGCTCGTCGCGACGCCGCCGGTGTGGAACGTACGCATGGTCAGCTGCGTGCCGGGCTCACCGATCGACTGGGCCGCGATGATGCCGACGGCCAGGCCTTCTTCGACGAGCTTGCCGCTGGACATGTCGACGCCGTAGCAACGGGCACACAGGCCACGCGGCGCGTCACACGTCAGCGGGCTGCGGACGCGGATGCTTTCCAGCTTCAGGTCGAACAGCTTGGCGGCGATTTCGACGGTGATCAGCTGGTTTTCGCTGACGATCGTCTCGTCGGTGATCGGGTTGCGGATCGTGTCACGGGCCGTCCGGCCGACGATCAGTTCTTCGAGCGGAACGTCGACCGTTTCGCCCTTATAGATTGTCGACTTGGTGACGCCGTTGACGGTGCCGCAGTCAACCGACTGGATCATGACGTTTTGCGCCACGTCGCAGAGCTTACGCGTGAGGTAACCGCTGTCGGCCGTCTTCAGAGCGGTGTCGGCCAGACCCTTACGGGCACCGTGCGTGCTGCTGAAGTACTCGAGCACCGACAGGCCTTCGCGGAAGTTCGACTTGATCGGGGTTTCGATCATTTCGCCGCTGGGCTTGGCCATCAGACCACGCATGCCGCCGAGCTGCTGCATCTGCGATTTGTTACCACGAGCACCCGAGCCGATCATCATCGTGATCGGGTTGAGGTAGCGGAGGTAACCCTTCGCCTTGGCTTCTTCCTTGCTGACGGTGTGGCCGTTGTTATCGCGGTAGTCGCTATCCAGGCCAGCCATCAGATCGGTGGCGACCTTTTCACGGCAGTGCGACCAGGTTTCGATCAGCTGGTTGTAGCGTTCTTGATCCGTGATGGCACCCATCTTGTAGTTCTTCTCGATCTTGTCGGCCTTCTTCTGGCCTTCCTCGAGAATGGCTTCCTTCGTGTCCGGGCTGCGGACGTCGGTGATGCCGAACGACAACGCGGCCAGCGTGCTGCGGCGGAAGCCGAGCGCCTTCATCTCGTCGAGCAGATCGATCGTCGCGGGACGGCCGAGCTTGGCGTAGGTGTCGGCGATCACGCGGCTCAGGCCGCGGCTGGTCATCGCGTAGTTGTAGAACGGCATTTCCTTCGGAAGGATGTCGTTGAACATGCAGCGACCGACGGTCGTCAGGATGATCGAGCTGCTGTAGTTCGACGGCATTTCGCGGCCCGCGTAGTTCGGGTCCTGCCGCTTGCGGTGCTCTTCCAGGAACTTGAAGCTGATCGCGTTGATCGGCATCGGGCCGGACTTGTCATCGACGATCACTTCCTTACGGTTCAGACGCACGAACACGCGGCTGTGCATCTTGATCTTCTTCAGGTCGAAGGCCATCAGCGCTTCGGTGCTGCTGTTGAAGAAGCTGAATTCGCCGAGGTCGCCCTCGCGGTCGGCCGTGATGTAGTAGCCGCCGAGCACGATGTCCTGCGACGGCGTGATGATCGGCGCGCCGTTGGCCGGCGAGAAGATGTTGTGCGGCGAGAGCATCAGCAGGTGCGTCTCGGCCTGCGCCTCGAGCGACAGCGGCAGGTGGACGGCCATCTGGTCGCCGTCGAAGTCGGCGTTGAAGCCCTTACACACCAGCGGGTGAACGCGGATGGCGTTGCCTTCGACGAGCACCGGTTCGAACGCCTGGATGCCCATGCGGTGCAGCGTGGGAGCGCGGTTCAGCATGACCGGGTGCTGGTAGATGACTTCTTCCAGGATGTCCCAGACTTCCTGATCGCGGCGCTCGAGCATGCGCTTGGCCGACTTGATGGTGTCGGCAAGGCCGTGCTCCTTGAGCTTGCGGATGATGAACGGCTGGAAGAGTTCCAGCGCGATCTTCTTCGGCAGGCCGCACTGGTGCAGCTTGAGGTCGGGGCCGACGACGATGACGGAACGGGCCGAGTAGTCGACGCGCTTGCCGAGCAGGTTTTCGCGGAAGCGGCCCTGCTTGCCCTTGATCATGTCCGTCAGCGATTTCAGCGGACGGTTCGACGAACCCAGCACCGGACGACGGCAACGGCCGTTGTCGAAGAGGGCGTCGACTGCCTGCTGCAGCATGCGCTTTTCGTTGCGAATGATGACTTCGGGCGCGTTCAGGTCGACGAGCTTCTTCAACCGGTTGTTGCGGTTGATGATGCGGCGGTACAGGTCGTTCAAGTCGCTCGTGGCGAAGTTGCCGCTTTCGAGCAGAACGAGCGGACGCAGATCCGGCGGGATGACCGGGATCACGTCCATGATCATCCACTCGGGCTTGTTCTCGCTGCCGCGAATGGCCTCGATCATCTTGAGGCGCTTGGTCAGATCCTTCAGCTTCTGCTTGCTGTTGGTCTTTTCGATTTCGCCACGGATCTTGACCTGCTCGGTGTCGAAGTTCATCGACATCAGCAGCTTCTTGATCGCTTCGGCGCCCATCTCGGCTTCGAATTCTCCCGGGTACTTCTCGTACGCCTGGCGGAACTCTTCTTCGGTGAGCAGCTGCTTCTTCTTCAGGGGCGTCTTACCCGGATCGGTGATGACGTAATCCTGGAAGTAAACGATCTTTTCGATGTCGCTGGTCTTCATGTCCAGCATCGCACCGAGGCGCGACGGCAGGGCCTTGAAGAACCAGATGTGCACGATCGGGGCGGCCAGGTTGATGTGGCCCATGCGCTTGCGGCGGACGCGGCTGTGGGTGACTTTCACGCCACAACGGTCGCAGATGATGCCCTTGTACTTGGTGCCCTTGTACTTGCCGCACGAGCATTCCCAATCGCGCTCCGGCCCGAAGATGCGTTCGCAGAACAAACCGTCTTTTTCGGCGCGGTAGGTGCGGTAGTTGATCGTCTCGGGCTTTTTGACTTCGCCGAACGACCACGAGCGGATGTCGTTGGGGCTGGCCAATTGAATCTTGACCGAGCCGTAGTCGTTCACGCGATCGTAAAGAAGGTCTGACATCTTCATCTCCCGGTTGACGAGCAACCACACTCATGACACTCACCGGCGACGCCGATCGGCGGCTGGTGACAAATCCATTTTCACTCACCGACCTGCCGGCCTACGCCATCAGGTCTTCGCGATACCCTTTGCCCCCCGCCGGCCGGCTCGAAAGCCGCATGGCCGGGGGACGTTCAACGGGTTTCGCCCGCTCCGGCATCACCGGAGCGGCTGGCTGATCGCGACCGGTGGGATTCACGCCGAGCCAGTCGGCCACAATCCCGCCAATCATCGCCAGCCCACCGACCAGAGCAAACGCCAAGGACGCCTGCTCCTGCCCTTCAAACCGCCACGCCCCGGCCACCCCCACGACGACGGCCAGGCCGCCCATCAGGAAGAGAATCGAACCGAGACTGCGGAGTCCGGGCGACATCGTTTAGTACGTCCAACGTCTCGCGAAAGCCTTTTTAGGGTGCGATTGATCGCACCGTTTGATCACTTCCGGCTGAAACGCATGAAGGCGAATCCGACGACACACACGAAGCCAATCGCCAGCAGTACCCACGGCGAAACATGGGATACCACTGTTGATCCGGCGTAATCGTGCATCACATCAGATCCTCATCCATCACATCATCCACACCCTGCTTCTTCTCAAGCTGGATGTTGAGGCCAAGGCCGCGGATTTCGTTGCACAGCACGTCGAACGACACCGGCGTGCCGGCCTCGAGCGTGTTGGTGCCTTTGACCATGCTCTCGTAGATCTTCGTACGCCCTTCGACGTCGTCCGACTTGACGGTGAGCAGTTCCTGCAGCACATAGGCCGCGCCGTAGGCTTCCAGGCCCCACACTTCCATCTCACCGAAGCGCTGGCCGCCGGTGCGGGCCTTGCCGCCGAGGGGCTGCTGGGTGATGAGCGAGTACGGGCCGGTCGCGCGGGCATGGATCTTGTCGTCTACGAGGTGGTGCAGCTTGAGCATGTACAGGTAGCCGACGGTGGTCTTCTGCTCGAAGGCTTCACCGGTGCGGCCGTCGTACAGCTGCGCCTTGCCGCCGTAGGGCATTTCGACGTCGAGCTCGCGCTCGCCGAGGACCTGCTTCTTGGCCTGGCGATCCTTGCGGCGTTCGCGAACCGTCTTGTTCGCCTCTTCAACGGCCGCAAAGATTTCGTCTTCGCTGGCACCGTCGAACACCGGCGTGACTGCCTGGAAGCCCAGGGCCGCGGCGGCCCAACCGAGGTGGGTTTCCAGGATCTGGCCGACGTTCATACGGCTCGGCACGCCCAGCGGGTTGAGCATGATGTCGACCGGCGTGCCGTCTTCGAGGAACGGCATGTCTTCTTCCGGCACGATGCGGGCAATAACACCCTTGTTACCGTGACGACCGGCCATCTTGTCGCCGACGCTCAGGGCACGCTTGGTGGCGATGTAGATCTTCACCATTTCGAGCACGCCGCTCGGCAGCTCGTCGCCGCGCTTCATGTGCTCCATGCGGCGGGCCTTCTCCTTGAGAACGGCCTGCACGCGAGGCCAGAAGCGGCTGTAGGTGCCGATGGCCTGTTCCTTGGCTTCCTTCGAGCCCTTGATCCACTCGGTCTTGAAGCCTTCGATCTGTTCCATCACGACTTCGACGTTGTCGCTCTGGGCCACCTTCTGACGGGTGTCCGGGTCGACCATCGTCGTCGCGGTGACTTCGTTGATCTCGGCCACCATCTGGCGGAAGATTTCGACCGCCTTGGCGTTCATTTCCTTTTCGTACTTGTCGATGTCCTTCTTCAGCTGCTTCTTCTGATCGTCGCTCATGTGCATGCGACGGCTGAAGCGCTTGGCACCGATCACGACGCCTTCTTCACCGGCCGGGATTTCCAGCGAATCGTTCTTCACGTCTTCGCCGGCGCGGCCGAAGATGGCGTGTAGCAGTTTTTCTTCCGGCGTCAGTTCCGACTTGCTCTTCGGGCTGATCTTGCCGACCAGGATGTCGCCCGGGCCCACGCGGGTGCCCACGCGGACGATGCCGTTCTCATCGAGGTTGGCCAAGGCCTTCTCGCTGACGTTCGGGATGTCGCGGGTGAACTCTTCGCGGCCGAGCTTGGTTTCGCGGATTTCGACGTCGTATTCCTCGATGTGGATCGAGGTAAAGATGTCTTCCTTCACCAACCGCTGGTTGATGACGATGGCGTCTTCGAAGTTGTAGCCGTCGAAGGTCATGAACGCGACGAGCAGGTTGCGGCCCAGGGCGAGTTCGCCTTGATGCGTGGCGGCACTGTCGGCCAGGATCTGGCCCTTCTTGACGCGCTGGCCCTTCTTGACGATCGGCTTCTGGTTCAGGCAGGTGCGCTCGTTGAGGCCCTGGAACTTGCGGAAGACGTATTCGTCGGCGTTGTCGATCAGGATCCGTTCGGCATCGACGTAGGTGACCACGCCGGCGCGCTCGGCACGCACGACCATGCCGCTGTTCTGCGCGACAGGCTTTTCCATGCCCGTGGCGACGATCGGCGGATCCGTCCGCAGGAGCGGAACGGCCTGGCGCTGCATGTTCGAACCCATGAGCGCGCGGTTGGCGTCGTCGTGCTCAAGGAACGGAATCAGAGCGGCCGACACCGAGACCATCTGCTTCGGCGAGATATCGACGTACTGCACGTCGCGGCTGGGCAGCGTGGCGAGATCGCCTTCAACGCGGGCCAGCACGGTGCCCTTCGGCAGGTG
>Ga0207705_10003430_pt1 | contig 12060 bp, 6 predicted proteins | sample KBSC13metaG_FD_184314 | JGI IMG/M metagenome (GOLD analysis project Ga0207705, IMG submission 184314) | Corn rhizosphere microbial communities from Kellogg Biological Station, Michigan, USA - KBS C1-3 metaG (SPAdes) (version 2) | ecosystem: Host-associated > Plants > Roots > Rhizosphere > Soil ...
TCCCCGTGGCCTTGTCCTTGGCGGACACGTTCACGATGCCGTTCGCGTCGATGTCGAAGGTGACCTCGATCTGCGGCACGCCCCGCGGCGCCGGCGGCAGGCCGTCCAGCCCGAACTTGCCCAGCAGGCGGTTATCCGCCGCCATGGGGCGCTCGCCCTGGAACACCTTGACCTCGACCGAGCTCTGGTTGTCGGCCGCCGTCGAGAACGTCTCGGACTTCTTGGTGGGGATGGTGGTGTTGCGGGTGATCAGCGTCGTCATGACGCCGCCCAGCGTCTCGATGCCCAGCGACAGCGGCGTGACGTCCAGCAGCAGCATGTCCTTCACGTCGCCCGACAGCACGCCCGCCTGGACCGCGGCGCCCAGCGCCACGACCTCGTCCGGGTTCACGCCCTTGTGCGGCTCCTTGCCGAAGAACTCCTTCACCACCTTCTGCACCATCGGGATACGGGTCGAGCCACCGACCAGCACCACCTCGGCGATGTCCGACACCTTCTTGCCCGAGTCGGCCAGCGCCTTCTTCGTGGGCTCGATGGTCTTGTTGACCAGGTCGCCCATCAGCGACTCCAGCTTCGCCCGCGACAGCTTGATCTGCATGTGCTTCGGGCCCGAGGCGTCCGCCGTCAGGAACGGCAGGTTGATCTCGGTCTCCATCACCGACGACAGCTCGATCTTGGCCTTCTCGGCCGCCTCGCGCAGACGCTGGATGACCATCTTGTCCTTCGAGACGTCGATGCCCTGGTCCTTTTTGAACTCGGCGATCAGCCAGTCCATGATGCGCTGGTCGATGTCGTCGCCGCCCAGGTGCGTGTCGCCGTTCGTCGACACGACCTCGACCACGTTCTGACCGACCTCGAGGATCGAGATGTCGAACGTGCCGCCGCCGAAGTCGTAGACGGCGATCAGGTGGTCCTTGGCCTTGTCCAGGCCGTAGGCCAGCGCGGCCGCCGTCGGCTCGTTCACGATGCGCTTCACGTCCAGACCGGCGACGCGGCCCGCGTCCTTCGTGGCCTGGCGCTGCGAGTCGTTGAAGTAGGCGGGGACGGTGATGACGGCCTCGGTGACCTTCTCACCCAGGTAGTCCTCGGCGGCCTTCTTCAGCTTGCCCAGCACGCGCGCCGAGACCTCGGGCGGCGTCAGCTTCTTGCCGCGAATCTCGATGGCGGCCTCGCCGCCGGCGCCCTTGACGACCTTGTAGGGGACGCGCTTCGCCTCTTCCGTCACCTCGTCGGCGCGACGGCCCATGAAGCGCTTCACCGAGTAAACGGTGTTCTCGGGGTTCGTGATGGCCTGACGGCGGGCGATCTGGCCGACCAGCACCTCGCCCTTGTCATCCCACGCCACGACGGAGGGGGTCAGCCGACCCCCTTCTTCGTTCGCGATGACCTTGGGGTCCTTGCCCTCCATGATCGCGACGACTGAGTTCGTGGTCCCGAGATCGATGCCAATGATCTTTCCCATGTGCTTGTTTTCCTCTTTTCGGATTTACTCGGGCACGGCGTTCCCGCCCGGCAGGCGCGACAGTACCCACCAGCTTGGGGGCGTCAAGCGAAATGGTTAAGAGCCTAACTCCCCCAACTCAGTGAGATTTCGCCGGTCAGAGCTTCGGACAGCTGGGCAGGCAGGTGGGCAGCCCGTCGCTGGCGCAGCACACGCCGGCGCCGTGGCAGTCGCTGTCCTGGCGGCAGACGATCACGTGCGTGCCGGTGCACAGCGCCGCCGGCAGGCACTGACTACCGAGCGAGAGGGGAATGGAGCCGCTGCCCGAAGTGCCCAGGCCGGCGCAGCAGACATTTGCCTGCCCTTTGCCCTGCGAAGCGGACGTGCAGTCGGCCGGCTCGTCGCACTGGAGCGAGGCGCCCGTGCACGACGCGGTGAGGGCCAGGCAGGTGCCTGACACGGCGCCGCTGGCCGACACGCCAAGGCAGCACTGCTGGGAGGAGGTCAGGCAAAGCGTCGAGCCGCACACGAACAGGCCGGGGGTCGATGGCAGTCCGGGCAGGCCGGACGGCAGGGTCGCGCCGCCGGCACCGCCCGTCGACCCCGTGTCGAACTCGGTGCGCCCGCAGCCGGCCTGACCGGTGAAGAGCGCCGCCAGCAGCGACGAAAGCAGCACGCACCAACGCCAGTCCCGGGGGCCCGTCGACATGGCCCGAGTTTGACACCGGAGGCGCACCAAAAGAAGCACCTCCGCCCTTTTGTGCCAGCCGGCACCAGGCCGCTGAAACGAAGAGCGGGCCAGAAACCGGCAAGCGCGGTTGAAGACGGACCGAACGACCACTCAAATGGCCAAGCGAAACGCGTGATGGAAGACCGTTCGAGACGCGGAAATAGCGCCCGCGATTTTCAGTTTTCGGGCTGGCGTTTTCCCTCTATACTGAACGGCCGCGCAGCCGTCATGAGCTCACCGTTTCATCCTCTCGTCGACGCCTGGGTGGCCCGCCGCTTCGGCGCGCCGACGGCCGCCCAGCAGCAGGCCTGGCCGCTCATCGCCGCGGGCGAGGACGTGCTGATCACGGCCCCCACGGGGTCCGGCAAGACGCTGGCGGCGTTTCTCGCCTGCCTGGACCGGCTGATCCGCGACGCGCTGGCCGGGACGCTGGACGATCGCACGCGCGTCCTTTACGTCTCGCCCCTGAAGGCGCTGTCGAACGACATCCGCGTCAACCTGGACGAGCCGCTGGCCGAGATGGCGGCGCTGGGCGAGGCGCTGGGATTCGGCCGCCCGGTGGTGCGGACGGCGGTGCGCACCGGCGACACCACCGCCCGCGAGCGCCGCCAGGCCGTGAAGCAGCCGCCGCACATCCTGGTCACCACGCCCGAGTCGCTGTACATCCTGCTGACCAGCGAGTCGGGCCGCCGCGCCCTGGCGGACGTGCGGACGGTCATCGTCGACGAGATCCACGCCCTGGCGCGCGACAAGCGCGGCTGCCACCTGGCGCTATCGCTGGAGCGGCTGGACGCCCTGTGCCAGGCGGGGCCGCCGCCCGGCACCATGCCCAGCCTGCTGGAGACGCGGGGGCCCCGGACGTTGCAGCGGATCGGCCTGTCGGCGACGGTCAATCCCATCGAGGTGGCGGGCCGGCTGCTGTGCGGGACGCGCCCGCTGCCGCGGCGGGTGGAGGTGTCGCCGCGCCGCGATCTCGATCTGGCCATCGAGCTGCCCAAGGACGAGCTGGGCGCCATCTGCACGAACGAGCAATGGGGCGAGATCTACGAGCGCATCGTGGCGCTGGTGCAGCAGCACCGCTCGACGCTGGTGTTCGTGAACACCCGGCGGCTGGTCGAGCGGGTGGCGCACCGGCTGGGTGAGCTGCTGGGTGAGGAGAAGGTGGCCGCCCACCACGGCAGCCTGTCGCGCGAGCGGCGGCACAAGGCCGAGAAACGCCTGAAGGCCGGCGACCTGCGCGTCGTGGTGGCCACCGCTTCGCTGGAGCTGGGCATCGACGTGGGCGCGGTCGAGCTGGTGTGCCTGGTGGGCTCACCGCGCTCGATCGCGACGGGCGTGCAGCGCATCGGCCGCTCGGGTCACGTGGTGGGCGGAACCCCGAAGGGGCGGCTGTTCCCGCTGACGCGCGACCAGCTGATCGAGACGGTGGCGCTGGTGCGGGCAGCCCGCCGCAGCGTGATCGATGCCGTGGCGCTGCGCGACGCCCCGCTGGACGTGCTGGCGCAACAGATCGTCGCCGCCTGCGCCTGCGAGGAGTGGGACGAGGACGCGCTGTACACGCTGGTGCGGCAGGCGGCCCCTTACGCGACCCTGGCGCGCGAGGACTTCGACGCCATCGTCGACATGCTGTCGGAGGGCATCGCCACCAGCCGCGGGCGGGCGGGCGCGCTGCTGCACCGGGATGCCGTGAACCGGAAGCTGCGGGGACGGCGGGGGGCGCGCCTGGGCGCGCTGATGTCGGGGGGCGCCATCCCCGACAACGCGAACTACGACGTCGTGCTCGAGCCCGAGGGGACGCTGGTGGGCAGCCTGGACGAGGACTTCGCCATCGAGTCGATGGCGGGCGACATCATCCTGCTGGGCAACAACTCGTGGCGCATCCGCCGCGTGGAGGCAGGCCGCGTGCGCGTGGAGGACGCCGCCGGCGCGCCGCCCACCATCCCCTTCTGGCTGGGCGAAGGGCCCGCGCGCACGCGCGAGCTTTCCGCCGAGGTCGGCTTCGTGCGCGAGGCGGTCGTGCAAGGCCCCGGCGCGGGCGAAGGGGACGAGGCAGCCATCTATCCGGGCGACGCGCTCGACGATCCGGCGTTCGACGCCCCGGTGAAGCAGCTGGTGCGCGACTACCTGCGGGCGGGGGCGGCGGCGCTGGGGGGCGTGCCGTCCGAGCGGCTGGTCATCGCCGAGCGGTTCTTCGACGAGTCGGGCGGCATGCAGCTGGTCATCCACGCGCCGTTCGGCGGCCGCATCAACCGCGCCTGGGGCACGGCGCTGCGCAAGCGCTTCTGCCGCTCGTTCGACTTCGAGCTGCAGGCGGCCGCCACCGACGACGGGCTGGTGCTGTCGCTGGGCGCGCAGCACAGCTTCCCCCTGGAGACCGTGTTCCAGATGCTTCGCCCGGACGACATCGACGAGCTGCTGACCCAGGCGTCGGTGCAGGCGCCCATGTTCGAGACGCGCTGGCGCTGGAACGCCATGCGATCGCTGACCCTGCTGCGCCACCGCGGGGGCAAGCGCGTGCCGCCGAACATCCAGCGCATGCGGGCGCAGGACCTGATCGCGGCCGTCTTTCCCGGCCAGACGGCCTGCCAGGACAATCACGGCGGCGGCGCCATCGAGATCCCCGACCACCCGCTGGTGCGCGAGACCATCCGCGACTGCCTGACCGAGGCCATGGACGCCGAGGGGCTGCGCGCCGTGCTGACCGACCTGCGCGCCGGGCGCATCAAGACGCTGGCGCGCGAGCTGCCGGAGCCGTCGGTGTTCGCGCACGAGATCCTGAACGCCAACCCGTACGCCTTCCTGGACGACGCGCCGCTGGAGGAGCGGCGCACGCGCGCGGTCAGCCTGCGGCGGGGCCTGCCCGCCGAGGTGGTGGAGCGGCTGGGCGCGCTGGACGCGGCGCGGATCGACGAGGTGGTGGCGGAGGCGCAACCCGATCCCCGCAACCTGGACGAGCTGCACGATCTGCTGCTGGATCTGGGCGCCATGCCCGAGGCGATGGTGCTGGGGCGCGACTGGACCGCGCTGGGCGACGCGCTGGTGACGGCGCGCCGGGCCGCCTGGCTGCGCCCCGTCACGGCAGACGGTGGCGAGACGTTCCTGGTGGCGGCGGAGCGCCGCTCGCTGGCGGAGATCATCTGGCCGGCCTGGCGGCTGGAGCCCGACGTCGCCGAACCGCCGCCGCGACGACCGCGGGCCTGGAGCGAGCGCGATGGCGCGCTGGCCGAGGTGGTGCGCGCGCACCTGGCCCTGCTGGGACCGACGACCGCCTGGGCGCTGGGCGAGCTGCTGTCGCTGCCGGCCCCGGACATCGAAGGGGCCCTGGCCCGCGTCGAGCTGGAGGGGAACGTCTTGCGCGGCACCTTCGACACGCGGCTGGCCGGCGAAGCGCCGGCGGTGGCCGACGGTGGTGGCGCGGAACGCGCGACGTCCCCCGAGCTGCAGTGGTGCGACCGGCGGCTGCTGGCGCGGATCAACCGGCGCATGCTGGACAACCTTCGTCGCGAGATCGAGCCGGCCTCGGCGGCCGACTACCTTCGGTTCCTGCTGGCGTGGCAGCACGTGGCGCCCGGCGCGCAGGTGGCGGGGCGCGCCGGACTGCTGCGGGTCATCGAGCAGCTGCAAGGCTTCGAGGCGGCGGCCGGCGCGTGGGAGCGCGACATCCTGCCCGCGCGGGTGGCCGCCTATGATCCTGCCTGGCTGGACGCCCTGTGCCTGGCGGGAGACGTGACCTGGGGTCGGCTGGCGGCGCGCGAGGCGGCGAGCGCGCCGAACCGCACCGCCACCATCGCGCTGGTGCGGCGCCGGGATCTGGCGTGGCTGCTGGCGCCCCGGGACGGCATGGAGGACGCGCTGCTGTCGCCCGCGGCGCGGGACGTGCTGGCCTTCCTGCGCGAGGCGGGCGCCAGCTTCACCGACGACATCGTGCACGGCGCGCGCCGCCTGCGCAGCGAGGTCGAGGACGCGCTGTGGGAGCTGGTCGGCGCCGGGCGGGTCACGGGCGACGGGTTCGCGGGCCTGCGCGCGCTGGTCTCGGCCAGCAGTCACCGGGCAGGGGCGAGGGCGCGGTGGCACGCGCGCTGGATGCGGCGGCCGAACCAGACGAAGGACGCCGGGGGGCACGGCACCGGCCGCTGGGCCATCCTGCGCTCCGCCGGCGGCGCGCCCGATGAAGAGGAGCGGCACGAGGCGCTGGCGCGACAGTACCTGCGCCGCTATGGCGTCGTGACCCGCGAGGTGCTGGCCCGGGAGCCGCAAGCGCCGCCGTGGCGCGATCTGCTGCGCGTGCTGCGCCGGCTGGAGATGCGCGGCGAGCTGCGAGGCGGCCGCATGGTGGCCGGGTTCGTCGGCGAACAGTTCGCCGTGCCGGAAGCGCTGGAGAGCCTGCGCGCGATTCGCCGCGCGCCGCCCGCGCTGCCGGACCTGACCCTCTCGGCCTGCGATCCGCTGAACCTGGCGGGCATCCTGGTCCCCGGCGAGCGGGTGCCGGCCACGCTGTCCAACCACCTGCACCTGAAGAACGGCGTCCCGGTCGCCCAGACGCGGGACGAGCCCGAGGAGGCGGCCGAGCTGCAGCCTTCGGTGGCATCCATCGACGAGCGCGGCGCGCCCGCGACGTCCGCACTGGCCTGACGGCGCTCAGAGCGCCGCGAGTCGCTGCAGGTCGGCGGGCACGTCGACGTCGAAGGCGCCCGCCGGCCAGGGCACCTCGTCGACGATATCCGAGCCGCGCAGCAAGGCCGCCGCTCCGGTGTCTCCGTGGAGTTCGAGCAGGCGCGGAAAATAAGCGCGCGGGAACAGCGCGGGCACGCCGCGCACGCCCGCGTAGAGGGACGCCACCGCCCTGCCCGACGCCCGGTGCGCGGCCAGCAACGCGTCGACGTGCGCAGGTTCCAGCCGCGGCTGATCACCGCTGACCAGCACCAGCGCGGCCGCATCCCGCGACATGGCCCAGGCGGTCGCGCATCGAATCGACGACGCCAGCCCGAGTTGCCACGCGCCGTTCACCAGCACATCCACGTCCAGCGACGACAGGCAGGGGGCTATCTCGGGGGCGTGCGCCCCCAGCACGACCGCCACCCGCGCCACGTTCGCAGCGCACGCCGCCGCGGTGACCGTCGCCAGCAGGGGCCGTCCCCGATGCGGCACCAGTTGCTTCGGCGTGCCCAGCCGGCGCGAGCCTCCCGCCGCCAGCACGGCCAGGACGGCCGGCGGGCGATCGTCACCGGCCTGCGCCTGGCCGGGGCTGTTGTTCATTCGGCGGCTTCCAGCTCCGGCAGCTCGCACCGCGCCGCAAAGTCCTCGGCAGCGACGGGGGCACCAGGGCGCGACTGCGGGACACTTTCGGCGTGGACAGGCCCCGTGCGGTCGCGAAGGAAGCCGGCCCTCTCGCCGGCCAGCACGGCCTGGGCCTCGGCCAGGATAGCCAGCGCGATCTCCTCGGGCGTCTCCGCGCCCAGGGCCAGCCCCACCGGCGCCGACAGGCGGCGCCAGGGATCGGCCGGCAGCGCGCCCTGCTGCGCAAGCGTGGCCAGCAGCTTCTCGGCCCGCCGCCGCGGCCCCAGCACGCCGATGTGCAAGGCGGCCGACGGCAGCAGCACGCGCAACGCCTGGGCATCCAGCTCGAAGTCGTGCGACATCACCACCGCCAGCGGGCGCGCCGCCGTGGCCACCGCCGCCTCGAGCTCGTGCACCCCGCGGGTCAGCAGCCGCGCCAGCGGCGGCTCTCCACCGAAGCGGGCCGCCATGGCCTCGCGCCGGCGCGGCTCCCATACCCAGGGCTCCCAGCCCAGCTGGCGCGCCATCGTCACCACCGGAAGCGCGTCGCGCCCGCCTCCGCACACGAACAGCGCCGGCGGCGGCACGATCGTCTCGATCAGCGCCTCCACCTGGTTTCCCTCCAGAGTGATTGTCTCGGCGCAGGGCCGCAGCGGCCCCTGCCGCAGGCGCTCGCGGCCCGCCGCGATCAGCGCCCGAAGTAGCCGCGTTCCTTCCGCCGCGCCCGAACGAAACGCCGGCGCCAGCGCCGAGACCTGGCCGTCGCGCTCGACGACGACGCGGGTGCCGACCGGCAGCACCGGCACCGTCGAGCGAAAGATCGTGACCGCCGCGCAGGCGCCTCCGCGCGCCACGGCCTGCAGCAAGCCGTCCACGGCGGGATTGGCGCTGCCGTCGGCCAGCTCGCCCCGCTCGAGCAGCACGTCCACCACACCGTTGCAGCCGAAGCCGACGCCCCACCCCGGATCCCCGTCCTCGGCCGTGGAGTCGTACGTGACCACCGTGGCGGCCGCGCCGTCGGTGTGCCACCAGCCCCGTCGCAGCAGGTCGCCTTCCAGGCACCCGCCGCTGACCGACCCGGTGATCCAGCGATCGCCCGCGATCAGCAGGCGCGCGCCGGGCCGCCGGTAGGACGAGCCGCGCACGCCCACCACCGTCGCCACGAGAAAAGGCTGGCCCTCCGCGCGCAGGCGCCGGGCGGCCGCGGCCACGGACTGCAACTCGGTCACGCCGGCACCTCCAGCAGCTTGTCGGGGGTGATGGGCAGATCGCGGACGCGCTTGCCGGTGGCGTGATAGACGGCGTTGGCGATGGCCGCCGCCATCCCGGTGATGCCGATCTCTCCGATGCCCTTGGCGCCCACGTCGTTCACGTGCGGGTCGCTCTCGGGGACCATGATGACCTGGATGTCCGGCGTGTCCGCGTGCACGGGGACGTGATAATCGGCCAGGTCGCGCGTCACCACGCGGCCGGTACGGGCGTCGCGCACGGTGTGTTCGTGCAGGGCCATGCCCATGCCCCACACCATGCCGCCCATGAACTGGCTGCGCGCCGTCTTGGCGTTCAGGATGGTGCCGGCCGCGAAGGCGCCCACCATCCGTCGCACGCGGACGGCCCCCAGCGCCTCGTCCACCCACACCTCCGCGAACTGCGCGCCGAACGAGTGCAGCGCGTACGGCTTGCGGCTCTCCGCCTCCTTGGCGTCTGCCCGCGCCGCCAGCTCGGACCGGCCGGCCCGCGCCATCACGGCCGCGACGCTGTCGCGCCGGGAGGGTTGTCCCTTCGAGGCCAGCATCCCATCGGTCACGTCGACGTCGTCGGCCGCCAGCCCGTGCAGCGGCGAGGCGGCGTCGGCGATCGCCAGCGCGATCAGCGCCTGCCGCACCTGCCACCCCGCCTGCTTCACCGCCGAGCCGACGCTGGCGGCCGTGCGCGAGCCGCCAGACACCGGCGTCTCGGGGAAGCTGGTGTCGCCCAGCTCGAAGCGAACGCTGGCGAGCGGCAAGCCCAGCGCGTCGGCGGCGATCTGGCTCATGATCGTGTACGTGCCGGTGCCGATGTCCTGGGAGCCGGCGCGCACCAGGGCGGTGCCGTCCGCGCGCAGGCTGGCCCAGGCCGAGGCGGGGCTTTGCCCGGCCGGGTACGTGGCGGTCGCCATCCCCCACCCCAGCCACCCGTCGCCATCCTTCGTGGCGCGCACGGCGCGGGGCCGCTTGGCCCAGCCGAACGCCGCGGCCCCCTGCTGGTAGCAGGCGCGCAGCGACTTGCTGGAGTAAGGCTTGTCGTCGTGCTGATCGCGCTCGGCGTAGTTCACCAGCCGCAGCGCCAGCGGATCCAGGCCCGCCACGTAGGCCAGCTCGTCCATGGCCGACTCGAGCGCGAAGCTGCCCGATGATTCACCGGGCGCGCGCATGAAGGTCGGCGTGGGGACGTCCAGGCGGACCAGGCGATGGCTGGTGCGGACGTTGTCGCAGGCGTACAGGTGGCGGGCCGTCACCGCGCTGGGTTCGACGAACTCGTCGAAGCGCGAGGTGTGCGAGACGACGTCGTGCTCGACGGACGCCAGCTTGCCGTCCTTGCCCGCGGCCAGCTGCACGCGCTGGAGCACGCGCGGCCGGTGGCCGACGAGCGAGAACATCTGCTGGCGCGTCAGAGTCAGCTTCACCGCGCGCCCCACCGCCCGGGCCGCCATCGCGGTCAGGACCACGTGCGACCAGGGCGTCCCCTTGCACCCGAAGCCACCCCCGACGTACAGGGACAGCACGCGCACGTTCTTCGGGTTCAGCCCGAACACGTGCGCGATCTTCTTGCGCACGCCGAAGATGCCCTGGGTGCTGTCGTAAAGCGTGACGGAGTCGCTGGCGTGCCACACGGCGATGGTGCCGTGCATCTCCATCGGGTTGTGATTCTCGGTGGGGATGGTGTACGTCGCGTCCACGACGGCGGGCGCCGAGGCCCGGGCGCGCGCGGCGTCGCCCCGACTGGAGTCGGTCGTGTCGCGCACGGCGCGCGGCGGGGCATAGTTCGGCGAGCGCTGATCGAACGTGACCACCGGCGGGTCGCCCTGGTGATAGCTGACGGCCAGCAAGCGCGCCGCGAAGCGGGCCCGATCCAGGGTGTCCGCCACCACCACCGCCACCGGCTGATCGTCGTACAGCACCTGATCGTCCTGCAGAACCTGCAGGATGCGGTCGACGCGGTCCCCCTTCTCCTTCCCCGAGCCACCCGGCAAGCGCGGCGCATTCTGATGCGTCAGCACGGCCAGCACGCCGGGGGCGCGCTGGGCGGCGCGCACGTCGATCTCCTTGATGCGCCCGCGGGCGATGGTGCTGCCGACGATCACCGCGTGGGCGGCGTTGGCCACGGCGACCTCGGCCGAGTACACCGCCTTCCCGGTGACCTTGTAGCGGGCGTCGACCCGATCCACGCCCTGGCTGGTGTAACCGCGGCTCACGCGGCCTCCCGCGCCCGCGCCAGCGCGCGCACGATGGTGGCCTTCGCCAGCGGCACCTTGAACCGGTTGTCGGTCCGGGGCTGGGCCGTCGCCAGCGCCGCCGCGGCCGCGCGCTCGAACAGGGCGTCCGTCGGCTCGTGACCTTCCAGGACCTGCTCGGCCTCGCGGCTGCGCCAGGGCTTGGTGGCCACGCCCCCCAGCGCCACGCGGGCGGCGCGGATCGTTCCCCCTTCCACGTGCAAGGCCACGCCGGCCGAGGCCAGCGCGAACGCGTACGAGGCTCGATCGCGCGCCTTCACGTAGGCGGAGCGCGCCGCGAGCCGCGTGGCCGGCAACGTGACCCGCGTGATCAGCTCCCCAGGGCCGATTGTCGTCTCCCGCGCGGGCGTGGCGCCCGGCAGCAGGTGAAAGTCCTCGACGGGAATCTCGCGCTCGGTGACGCCTTCGCCGGCGGCGCCGTAGTGACCGCGCACGTGCACCACCGCGTCCAGCGCCACCATGGCCACGCACATGTCCGACGGGTGCACGGCGATGCAATCCCGGCTGCCGCCCAGGATGGCGTGCTGGCGCGCGAAGCCGTCCCAGGCCGCGCAGCCCGAGCCGGGGTTTCGCTTGTTGCACGCCGCCACGCCGACGTCGCGGAAGTACGCGCAGCGCGTCCGCTGCATCAGGTTGCCCGCCGTGGTGGCCATGTTGCGCAGCTGGGGCGAGGCGCCCGACAGCAGCGCTTGCGACAGCACCGGAAAGCGCGCCCTGACGGCAGGGTGATAGGCCAGCTCGCTGTTACGGACCAGCGCGCCGATCGACAGCCCCTTGTCCGTCTCCTCGATCCGACCCCATCGGGTGGACGGGGACGCGGCCAGTCGATTGATGTCGAGCAGGCGCGTCGGGCTCATCACGCCCAGGCGCATGAGATCGATCAGGGTGGTGCCGCCCGCCAGCACCTGCGTCCCGGGCGTGGCCGTGTCCAGGGCGGCGTCGGCGTCGTCAGTGACGCGCACGTAGGCGAAGGGCGCCGTCACGCGGGACCCTTCACGGCGGGCGGGGTCGCCGTCATCTCCCTCTGCGCGCGCCGGATGGCGGTGACGATGTTGGGGTAGGCGCCGCAGCGGCAGAGGTTGCCGCTCATCAGCTCGCGGATGAGCGACAACCTCTGCC
>Ga0207705_10003433_pt1 | contig 12052 bp, 9 predicted proteins | sample KBSC13metaG_FD_184314 | JGI IMG/M metagenome (GOLD analysis project Ga0207705, IMG submission 184314) | Corn rhizosphere microbial communities from Kellogg Biological Station, Michigan, USA - KBS C1-3 metaG (SPAdes) (version 2) | ecosystem: Host-associated > Plants > Roots > Rhizosphere > Soil ...
AGTTTCTGATCCTCTACTCAGAGAACTCTTAGAGCCTCTACTCAGAGAACTTTCAGAGCCTCTACTCAGAGAACTCTCAGATCCTCTACTCAGACAACTTTCAGTCCCGGATGCGATTTCGCCTTCCTCATCCCCTCGTCCTTCTCCTCGCCGCGATCGGCGTCGCCGCGGTGCTGACGTGGATCCTGCCGGCGGGGGAGTTCGATCGGCGCGAGGACCCGGTCACGCACCGCAATGTCGTGGTTGCCGGGACGTATCACTCCGTCGCTCGCGCACCGGTCGGTCCGTTCGCCGCCGTCGTCGCGGTGCCGCGCGGGATCGTCGAGGCGGCGGACGTCATCGCGCTGATCCTGCTCGCTGGCGGGGCGTGGGTGGTGGTCGACCGGATCGGATCGTTAGGCAGGCTGGTCGGCGCCCTCGTCGGCGGGCTCCGCGACCGCGGGCTGGTCGCGATCCCGGTCATCGCGCTCTTCTTCGCCGCGATGGGCGCGCTCGAGAACATGCAGGAGGAGATCATCCCGCTCGTGCCGGTGCTGCTCGTCCTCGGGACGGGGCTGGGGATCGACGCGGTCAGCGTCGTCGCGATGAGCGCGGGCGCGGCGATGATCGGGAGCGCGTTCGGGCCGAGCAACCCCTTCCAGGCCGGAATCGCGCTGCAGCTCGCGCAGCTGCCGGTGACCACGGCCGGCGTCCTCCGGCTCGGGATGTTCGTCGTCGCGATCGCGCTCTGGATCGCGTGGACGATGCGCCACGCGGCGAAGATGCGCACCGCGATGCCGGCCGTGAACGCGATCGGGCGCACGCCTGTGTCGGGGCGCGACGTGCTGGTGCTGCTCCTCGTCGCTGCGCCGGTGGTCGTCTACGTCTACGGGTCGCTCGAGCTGGGCTGGGGATTCAACGAGCTTTCTGCGCTCTTCTTCGTCGGTGGGGTTCTCGCCGGCCTCGTCGGCGGGCTCGGAGTCGGCGGCACGACGACGGCCTACATCGAGGGGATGCAGAGCGTGATCTCGGCCGCGGTCCTGATCGGGCTCGCCCGCAGCATCTCGCTCGTCCTCGCCGATGGCCACGTCATCGACACGATCCTCCACGCGACCGCCGGAACGTTAGGCAGCGCCTCGGCGTCGGCGGCGGTGCTGCTGATGATCCCCGCTCAGTCGCTGATCCATGTCTTCGTGCCGAGCGTGAGCGGGCAGGCTGTGCTGACGATGCCGGTGTTCGTCCCGCTCGCCGACCTGCTTCGCATCCCGCGGCTCTCGGTCGTGCTCGCGTACGAGATGGGCGCCGGGCTCACCGAGCTTCTCACCCCGACCAACGGTGCGCTGATGGCGGTCCTCCTCGCCGCCGGCGTCCCGTATCAGCGGTGGCTGCGGTTCGCGATCACTGGCGTCGCGATCACGCTTGCGGTCGGCATCGCCGGGATCGTCCTCGTGCTGGCCGGGTGAGGGCGCGTTTGCACCGCCGCGGCGGGCCGCTGCCCGGCGAACTCGGCCTTCGCTGGCGTGCCGTGTGCATTGCATAGGTGCAACGACGCCCGGCATCGCCCCGTTTTTCCACGAGACGGTGCGGTGCGGGCGTCGTTGGTGACTCGAGACGATGAGGATCGGGATGGGAGTCTTTCGCTCGAATAGCGTGCGACTGCACGCCGCGCGCGCACGTCGTGAGTGGCGCCGGCCAACGCGCGCGCGGGGTTGCGGGGCAATCCTCGCACTCACTTTGATCGCGACGACGGCCAATGCGCAGCAGCCCGGCGCCGACGGTCCAAGCAAGGCGCTCGAGGGGAAGTGGAAGCTCGAGCTCTATCTCGACAAGGCGAGCACGCGTACCGAGCCGATGGCCGGGCAGATCAACGGCGAGATCGCGTTCAGCACCAAGGCATGGTGGACGCCGAGCGATCGTTTCGGCCGACACGACCTGAATCTCCGGTCGTTCTTCGGGTCATCCTTCCTCAAGCCGGATGGCGTTACCGCATTCGGGCCGGGCGACACCTCGATGGTGACCGAAGCGAGCGGCTACGTCCGCGGTGATTCGGTCGGGATCGACTTCATTCCGCGCGTCGATCACGGTGGCATTTCGCTGTGGGGACGGTTCTGGGGTGACTCGGCCAAGGGGCGCTGGTATCGGCGAGGGAGCGACGGTGAAGGGCACTTCGTCCTCCGCCGCGAATCGCGCGAACCAGTCGATGTGGCGAACATTCCCGATGGACGTCCGTCGGTGGTCGCCGCAGCTCCGCCGCCGCCGAAGCCGCTGACCAGGGCCGAAGCCCGCGCGCTCGCGAAGAAGGAAGCGCTGGCGAAGGCGAAGGCGCACAAGGATTCGCTCGCGGTCGCTGCCGCCGCGTCGAAGGCGAAGCGTGATTCCGTCGCGAAGGTGCAGCTCGCGGCGCGCGACTCCGCGCGAGCGGTCGCCGCGACAGCGGCCAGGGCGAAACGCGACTCGATCGCCGAGGCAAAGGTTGCGTCGGCCGCCGCGGCGAAGGCGAAGCGGGACTCGATCGCGGAGGCGAAGGTCGCCGCGGCCGCGGCGGCGAAGGAGCGTGCGACGACCCGCGTCGCGTCGGCCGGAGGGGTCGCGCCTAACGCGCTGGCGGCGTCACGCAGCGCATCGCCGGTGCGCCCGGCATCCAATGCGTCCGGCGGCGGTGGTGCCGCAGGCGCCGGTGCAACCGCGCCCGCGTCGGCCGCGCCGGCCACCGCTGCCGCGCCGAGCGCGGTCCCGCCGTCGACGACCCCGGGCACCGCCGGCGCGCTCCGCGTGCGGATCTACGACCAGGCGTCGAAGCGCTTCTTCGTCACGACCTACTCGCTGCACCTGCCCGACGGGCACTGGATGTACGGCAACCTGCGCACGGGCAACGGTCCCGACGGCTGGGGGCCATCGGTGCCTCGTCCGCCCGGCAACTACGAGATCGAAATCGCGAACTTCAAGTGCGGCGACAAGCTCTACTTCTTCAAGGACAAGATCCTCAAGCCGGTCACGATCGATTCGTCGGCTCCGGCTGACGTGACGATCGACGTCGACCTGCCTGACGTTCCGGCCCGGAAGTCCCTCGACAACCCGGCCGGCGCCAGCTGCACCGAGCCGCCGCCGCCGCAGCCCGGCGCCTGACCGCGCGCCCCCGGCGCCGCTACATCCGGATCAGGTAGCTCGCCTTGATGAACAGCGCGTCGTTCTCGCGGGCGTAGCCCGTCAGGCCTAACGATCGGGGGAAGCTGAACGCGCGCGGCTGGTCGCGGACGTCGCTGTACCCCGCGCCATAGCCGACGAAGAACACCGTTCCCGGCACCGGCGTGTAGGAGAAGAGGCAGTCGCCGCGGAAGCGGCTGTCGGTCGCTGCCGGCGAGAGCGCGTTGTTCACCAGCAGCGGCAGACCGGTCCGCCCGGCGTCGATCAGCGCGTCCTGGCTCGCCGAGTCGTACTCGCCGACCAGGCGCAGCAGGATCGCACGATCGAACTGATACTCGATCTTGAGCCGCGGGATCGTGAACTCGCCCACCATCGTCCCCTCGGGACGCCGCCGGTACGTCTGCAGCTGGTAGCTCCCGTCGAGGCGAAGCTTCTGGTTCGGACGCAGCGTCACCCCGTAGCTCGCGAAGACGATGTTCGCCGACTGCCACTCGAAGAAGTTCTCGTCGTGTCCCCAGAGGTAGAGCGCATTGGCCGAGAGCCTCTGCCATTCAGGGGTGTTCAACGAGAACACCCAGTCCTGGTTCGGGATGCGCCCCACGCCGCGGAAGGCGATCGTGTCTCCGGCCCCGCGGAGGATCCGGTAGTTCGCGTAGAGCTCCGGGTCGAAGCCGAACGTCTCCGTGAGCAGGCTGAATCCGGCGTTCCATCCGCCGCGCGCGGTCGCCGCGAGGTTGAAGTGCACGAGCTTCTCGATCGCGTCCTTCTGCTGCACGAATCGCTGGTAGCGCCAGGTCGTGAACACGACGGGGCTGAAGCTGAACGTCTCGAGCCACGCTCCGGCCGGTGCCGTCCACGTCAGGCGGTGATCGAGGCCGAGCGTGACGATCCCACCCCGGCCGATGAAGCCGCTCCGCGTCCGGAAGCGATCGCTGACGCCGTCGAGCGAGTAGCGCACACCGAACCCCTTCCCGTTGCGGCTGAAGACGGTGTTCCATAGCGGTGCCGCGATCATCGGCGCATCGGCGGCATCCCGCGTGAAGCTCCGCGCATACTGCCCCTGCACGCTGTAGATCCCGCGGAACACGTAGCGGCCATCGACGTCGGCGACGCGGTTGTAGCCAGTCCCGTCGATGCGATCGGTGTACGTCGCGCCCACCCGCGACGCCCCGCCCAGGTCGCGCTGCAGCCGCACGATGTTGAAGAAGGGGTGATCGTCGCCACTGATCGACGCCGTGCGCCGGTCCACCGCCGACAGCAGCGCGATGTTCATCCCCGACATCTTCCCGGTCAGCTTCGCCGCCGCGACCGGCTGCACGATGCGCCGCGTGTAAACGAGGTTGTGCGGCGTCGAGAACTGCTCGCTCCCCTCGAGGAAGAAGGGCCGCTTCTCGGTGAAGTACAGCGACTGCCGCGGATCGAACACGACCTGCCCGGCGTCGGATTCGACCTGTGAGAAATCCGGATTCGCCGTCGCGTTGAGCGTCATGTTGTTGGTGACGCCCCAGCGAACGGTCCCTCCGACCTGCGGGTCGCCGGCCGAGTAGTTCCACCCGCCGGCGGCCGGCGCGGTCAGCGGCGCGCCGCTCGTGCGCTGCGTGATCTCCGGTGTCACGTCGACGACGAGCCCGCGATGCAGCTCCGTCATCCCCTCGATCGTTCCCGACTGTCCGAGGAACGACAGCGTCGCCCGCTTCGCCGGGGTCCACGAGTCCTCGTGCCCCGAGTGCTGCACCATCCGCACGACGTTGAGCCCCCACGCCTGCTCGTCGGCGGTCGGGTACTTGAGGCTCTTGAACGGGATGCGGACCTCGACCTCGTACCCGTACGCCGTTAGGCGCCCCTTCGACTCGAAGACGAAGTCGGGGCTCAGGTCGGCCTGGTCGCGCGACGTCGCCTTCGCGGTGAAGTCGTTGCCGTGCGACTGGTTGCTCTCGACCAGCATGCCATCCATCTGCACCCCGAGCGGGTTGACGCCGAACACCATCGCCTGCCTCCCGTCGTTGAAGGTGCCGAGCAGGAGCTGGATGTTGTCGTCGCTGGCGATGTTGTCGCGGTTGGCGAGCGTCGCGCGCACCGCGCCGTGCGGCTCGAAGGCGCGGATCCCGAAGTGGATCGCCGTCGCCGAGTACCAGACCAGCACTTCGGTCGAGTCCTCGGCTGCGACGCCATCGAGCGGCGAGAACTGCGAGAATCCCGTCAGCAGCGACGCCGACCGCCACTGCCCCTCGTCGAGCGCGCCGTCGACGACGGTCCCGCTCTCATCGAGACGTGGCGGCTTCACCCGCGTCTTCCCCGCCCGTCCATCGTAGATGTCGCCCGACGCGGTGACCACCGATACCACCATCGCCAGCGCCGCGAACCCTGTCAGCATCCGGTTCATCTACGACCAGCGGGGGTATCGCGCAAGCCAGGAAACGGTAAGAATTAGCTGCCATGCTCCCCTCGACCTTCCGCCAACACGGTCTCCGCACTGCCTAACGTCAACCAAGCCCCGACCGACGTGCTCGTCGTCGGTGCCGGACCGACCGGGTTGGTGCTCGCGATCTGGCTCACGCGGCTGGGCGTTCGCGTCCGCATCGTCGATCGCAACCCGGCTCCGTCGACGACCTCGCGCGCGGTCGCCGTCCAGGCGCGCGTCCTCGAGATGTACATGCAGCTCGGCCTCGCCGCCCCCGTCGTCGACGCCGGCGTCAGGGCGAATGCGCTCAACCTCTGGGTAGCCAGCCGCCGCGCCGCGCGCTTTCCGATCGGGCCGGCCGGAGAGGGGCTGACGCCATTTCCGTTCGTCCTCATCTATCCGCAGGACGCACACGAGCGGCTGCTCATCGCCGAGCTCGCGCAGCTCGGCGTGACAGTCGAGCGCTCGACGACGCTGGTTGCGCTCCGGCAGGACGACGATGGCGTGCACGCCACCCTCCGCGATCCCGACGGCACCGACCGGAGCTGCGCGGCCGCCTATTGCGCGGGATGCGATGGCGCGCGTTCCGCCGTGCGCCAGACGCTCGGCGTCGAGTTCCCCGGCGGGACCTACTCGCAGTACTTCTACGTCGCCGACGTCCAGAGCACGGGACCGACCACCAACGGCGAGGTGCACGTCGCGCTCGACACCGCCGACTTCCTGATCGTCTTTCCGATGAAGGGCGAGGGGCGCACCCGATTGATCGGCGTCGCGCGCGATCGCGCCGGTGCCGAGCACCAGGACGTGCGCTTCGAGGACGTCAGCCACGTCGTGCTCGAGCAGCTCGGTGTCAGCGTGTCGCACGTGAACTGGTTTTCGACCTACCACGTCCACCACCGCGTCGCCTCGCGATTCCGCGACCGCCGCGCGTTCCTCCTCGGCGACGCCGCCCACATCCACAGCCCGGTCGGCGGCCAGGGGATGAACACCGGCATCTCCGACGCGATCAATCTCGCCTGGAAGCTGGCCGCGGTCGTTCGCGGGGAGGGCGACGCGAAGCTGCTCGACAGCTACGAGCCCGAACGCATCGCCTTCGCGCAGCGGCTCGTCGCCACCACCGACCGGCTGTTCACCCTCGCGACCGCGCAGGGGAAGCTGGCCGCGTTCGTCCGGACGAAGATCGTTCCGCGGCTCGCGCCGCTGCTGCTGCGGATCGCCGCGGTACAGCGGTTCATGTTCCGGACTGTGTCGCAGCTCGTGATCGAGTATCGTGACAGCCCGCTCAGCTCGGGGATCGCCGGAAGCGTACACGCCGGCGACCGGCTCCCCTGGGTGCGGAGCGGCGAACGTGACAACTTCGCGCCGTTGGCCACGGTCGCCTGGCAGCTGCACGTCCACGGAACCGCATCAGCCGACGTCGCCGCGACCGCTCGCGCGTTAGGCGTCGCGCTCCACGTCTTCCCGTGGTCACGCCAGGCGGAGGCGGCCGGTCTTGCGCGCAATGCCCTCTACCTCGTGCGGCCCGACGGATATGTCGGATTCGCCGGCGCTGCTGCCGACCTCCCGGCGCTCCAGCGCTACGCGGCCTCGTGGGGGCTGCGGCTCTCACCCTCCTCCCTGCAGACGTGAACGCCGCTCTTTCCTCGTTCGTTCTTGTCGCTGCCGCCGCGACGTTCGCGGCGCCGCTCGCGGCGCAGCAGGCCCGCGTCGACTACGACGTGTCCTTTCCGCGCGCCGAGGTGCATGAAGCGCGAGTGACCGCGACCTTCCGCGGCATTCCTGCCGGATCGGTGCTGCACCTGCGAATGAGCCGCTCATCACCGGGACGCTACGCGCTCCACTCGTTCGCGAAGAACGTGTACGACGTTTCGGCGGTCGATGGCCACGGGCGGACGCTCGCGATCACGCGCCCCGACCCGCATGGCTGGGACGTGGCGCGCGGCGACGGCACGGTGCGAGTCAGCTACACCGTGTTCGGCGATCGCACCGACGGCACCTACCTCGGCGTCGATCGCACGCATGCGCACATCAACATGCCGTCGCTGTTCATGTGGGCGCGCGGGATGGGCACAGCCCCGATCCGCCTGACGCTCCACCCGCGTGAGGGATGGCGGATCGCGACGCAGCTCGTGCCGACCGCCGACTCGACGACGTTCACCGCGCCGAACTTCCAGTGGTTCATGGATTCGCCGGTCGAGGTCGGGCCGATCGTCTTCCGCACATGGTCCGACTCGACCGGGGGAACCCGCGCCACCTGGCGGCTCGCGCTCCACCATCTCGGCACCGACGCGCAGGCTGACACCTTCGCGACGATGGCGAAGAGAGTGGTCGCTGAAGAAGTGGCCGCGTGGGGAGCCCCGGCCGGCTACGACTTCGGCACCTACACGTTCCTTGCCGACTATCTCCCGTGGGCCAGCGGCGACGGGATGGAGCATCGCAACTCGACGGTGATCACGAGCCGCCGCTCGATCGCCGACGCGGCACAGCGCCGCGCCAACCTCACGACGCTGGCGCACGAGTTCTTCCACTCGTGGAACGTCGAGCGCCTGCGTCCGCGAGCGCTCGAGCCATTCGACTTCGAGCGCGAGAACATGTCGGGCGAGCTCTGGTTCGCCGAAGGGTTCACCAACTACTTCGACCGGCTGTTCGTAAGGCGCGCCGGATACTTCACCGACGACGAGTACGCCGCGACGCTCAGCGATCCGGTGTCGACCGTCATGACCGCGCCGGGGCGGCAGCACTTCTCCGCTGTCGAGATGAGCATGCAGGCGCCGTTCGTGGATGCGGCGGTGTCGATCGACCCGACGAATCGCGGCAACACCTTCATTTCGTACTACACCTTCGGTGCAGCAATCGGTGTCGCGCTCGACCTCACGCTGCGCGACCGCTACCAGCTGACGCTCGAGGACTACATGCGCGCGATGTGGCACGACTACGGGCGGTACCAGAGCACGGCGCTCGCACCTGAACGGCCGTACACGCTCGCCGATCTTCGCCGCGTGCTTGGCGTCGTCACCCGCGACACGGCGTTCGCGAACGACTTCTTCCGCCGCTACGTCGAAGGAAAGGAGGCGCCGGACTTCCCGCGACTCCTCGCGACCGTCGGCTTCGCCGTGCAGCACACCGGCGCCGGTCGTCCCTTCTTCGGCGCGTCGATGGACGACGACACGACGCGCGTGTTCGTGAACTGGACCGGCGAGAATGGCGGCGCATGGGCGGCCGGAATCAGCAGCGGTGACCTGATCTACGCGATCGACGGCCAGCCGACGCCGAGCATCGCCGCGCTCTCTGCGATCATCGAGCGGCACCGCCCGGGCGACGTCGTCAACGTCGACGTCGAGCAGCGCGGCCAGCGGCACGTGGTGCCGGTGACGCTGCGCGAATCCCCGGCGACGGTGGTCACCACCTGCGAGAAGGCGGGAATCGCGCTCACCGACGCGATGCGTGAGCGGCGCGCCGAGTGGCTGCGGTCGCGCGCCGCGCGCTGATCCGTGCTGCTGCACCTGCTCGACCTGATCGGCGTCGCCGTCTTCGCGATCAGCGGCGCGCTCGCGGCCGGCCGTCGTCGGCTCGACCTGATCGGCGTCGTCGTGCTGGCGGCGGTGACCGCAATCGGCGGCGGGACGATTCGCGACTTGCTGCTCGACCGGCGGCCGATCTTCTGGCTCGCCGACCCGAGCTATCTCGCCGTCATCATCGGCGCGGCGGTGGCGACGCTGCTCTACACCCGATGGGCGCGCGTTCCATGGCAGACGCTCGACGTCGCCGACGCGTTAGGCCTGGCGCTGTTCAGCGTCGCCGGCGCGCAGATCGCCGAACGGGCGGGGATGCCGGCGGTCGCCTGTGTGCTCCTCGGGACGGTGACCGGCGCAGCCGGTGGCGTCATACGCGACGTCCTCACCGCGCAGATCCCGATGGTGCTGCAGCGCGGCAGCCTCTATGCGACCGCCGCGATCGTCGGCACAGCCGCCTACGTCGCGCTGGTGAGAAGCGGCGTCGGGCAGCGGCCGGCCGTACTCACCGGGATGGCGCTGGTCGCGTTGCTGCGGCTGGCGGCGATTCGATGGGAGTTGATGCTCCCCGCGTTCGAGCTCCGCGAGAGCGGCACGCATCGCCGCCCCGATCCCGACGACCTCGGAACATGAGGCGCTGCCGGCGGTGACGTTCGGCATCGTCGGCTGAACGCGGGGAGTCTGGCGAGCCTCGGCGGCACGATGCATCTTCGTCGAGCGGCTCTGATTCTCCCGCCCGGCCTTCGTCAGTGCTCCCCCGCATGCGTCTCGTCCGCCCGTTCGCGCTCGTCCTCGCGTTAGGCACCGCCGCCTGCGTCCCGATGTCGGGCGGCCCGACGTCGCAGCTCAACTGCCGGACCACGTCGGCGGATACGAGCGGGTGGCATCGCATCGCCGACAGCAGCGGGTTCTCCTTCCTCCTCCCGCCCGGCTTCCACGAGAACAAGGTCGAGGAGATGCAATCGCACGTTCGCGGGTTCGAGGCGCCGGGGCTGACGTTGAGCCTCGACTATGGTCATGAGAGCGGAGCGCGCGATCCCGTCGACTCGACCGATCTCCACCTCGAGTGCCCGACACAGATCGGCGGCCACGATGCGGTGGTGACGCTCACCTGGCCGGATCGCATGGCGTATGGCGCGTCCGCGGCATGGCGCGACGCCGGCGCGGGGATGCGACTCTGGATGGGCGGCGCCGCCAACACTCCCAACGGACAGCGAGCGCTGCTCACCGTGCTGCGCTCCGTCCGCTTCAACCAACCCTGACCATGACACCGACCACGACCTCCACCCGCCCGAGCGCGGGCGACGTCCTCCTCCTCGTCGGCACGATGAAGGGAGCATTCATCCTCTCGTCGGACAGGTCGCGGAAGAAGTGGAAGGTCGATGGTCCGCACTTTCCCGGCGAAGCGATCTACTCGATCGCCTTCGACCAGCGCGGCGGCCGCACGCGGACGCTGGTCGGTGCGCACAGCAATCACTGGGGAAGCACGATCCGGCTCAGCGACGATTTCGGCCGGAGCTGGACCGGACCCGAACGTCAGGCAGTGCGCTTTCCCGAGGACTCCGGTCTCTCGCTCGCGCAGGTCTGGCAGATCACCCCCGGGCGCGCCGACGAACCGGATGTCGTCTGGGCCGGCGTCGAGCCCGCGGCGCTGTTCGAGTCGCGCGACGCCGGCGAGAGCTGGTCGGCGGTGGACGGGCTGCTCCGTCACGAGCACCGCGAGAAGTGGATGCCCGGCGGCGGTGGGCTCTGTCTCCACACCATCGTCAGCGATCCAAAGGACAGGAAGCGGATGGCGATCGCGATCTCGACCGCCGGCTTCTATCGCACCGACGACGGCGGGAAGAGCTGGCAGGCGCGCAACAACGGCGTGCGCGCCGTCTTCCTCCCCAACAAGTATCCCGAGTTCGGGCAGTGCGTGCACAAAGTGGTGAACCATCCGTCGCGCCCCGAACGACTCTTCCTGCAGAACCACTGGGGGCTCTACCGGAGCGACGACTGGGGCGAGTCGTGGCAGGACATCGCCAATGGTGTCCCGTCCGACTTCGGCTTCGCGATGCAGATGCACCCGCACGATCCCGACACCGTCTACATCGTCCCGATCCAGTCGGACGAGTTCCGCGTCGTCCCCGAGGGAAAGCTCCGCGTCTACCGGACGCGCGATGCGGGGAAGTCGTGGCAGCCGCTGTCGAACGGGCTTCCGCAGGATCGCGCCTACGAGAACGTCCTCCGCGACGGACTCACCGCCGACAGCCACGACCCGGCCGGGGTGTACTTCGGCACGCGAAGCGGGAAGCTCTTCGGATCCAACGACGCGGGCGAAAGCTGGACCGAGCTCGCCGACGCCCTCCCGCCGATCTGCTGCGTGAAGGCAGCCGTCGTCGGAACCGCCTGAGGCTCGCGCGACATCGAATGGCGATCTCGGTGATCGTGCCTAACGCGCTGACCCCCTACACGAAGGGGGTCGGCACGCTCGTGGTCAGCGAGCCCTGCTCGACCGTCGCCGATGCCCTCGCCGTAGTCGCCTCGCGCCTCCCCGCCCTCACCGACCGCGTCCTCACCGAGCAGGGCGAGATCAGGCGCCACGTCAACGTCTTCGTCGGCGACGAGAGCGTCAAGTTCCTCGACGGCCTGGCCACGAAAGTGAGCGACGGAACGACGATCACGATCGTACCGGCGGTGAGCGGCGGCTGAGCGGCCTGCACGACTGGCGATGAACGAAACTCGGGGCGGCGGGCTGGCGAAGCTGCACGGTTGGTGGTGGGCGAAGGTGTCAACCGCGGTCGCTCGTGCGCCGTTGCGGGGTTAGTCTCGACCCCCGCCTAACGCGCCGTGTCGCTCACCGGGTCATCTCCCGATCCGCATCCCGTCATTTCGAGTCCCCGTCTACCGGCCAGCGCGACAGCGCCGACCCTGCGTTCGAACTGCGTCAGTGCGGCCGAAGGGCGCCTTCGAATTCCGTTCATCGTGCTGGTTCGCCACCCCGCCCTCCGCACTTTCGTTCATCCCCCACCGT
>Ga0207705_10003434_pt1 | contig 12052 bp, 15 predicted proteins | sample KBSC13metaG_FD_184314 | JGI IMG/M metagenome (GOLD analysis project Ga0207705, IMG submission 184314) | Corn rhizosphere microbial communities from Kellogg Biological Station, Michigan, USA - KBS C1-3 metaG (SPAdes) (version 2) | ecosystem: Host-associated > Plants > Roots > Rhizosphere > Soil ...
GGGACAAAGCTTCATCCCTCCATTGGACATCCGGCAAGCTATGCCTGTCGGCGATCACTAGCCAGCCTTATTAGACCGGCGGCAGGACGGGTCGACGCGCGGCGGGTCAGACCTTGCGGATCGTGCCGTCGGTGGTGGCGACGGTGATGCCCATGCGCTTCACGCGGACGCTGTTGTGGGCGGACTTGCCGTCGGGGAGTGGGGTCAGGATCTGCTCGGCGTGAAGGTTGCCCTTGAGGTTGAAGCGGAAGCGGTAGCGGTCGCCGACACGGTCGATTTCAACCGGACCGACGGCTTCGGTCATGCTCCCGACGAATTCGCCCGGCGCAGTCCGGCGCACGTGCCAGCGCCGCTCGCGCGGCGGCTTGCCCTGGTCCTCGACGCGCTGGACGAGGGTCAGGCTGCCGTCGCTCTCGATGCGTCCGGCGCCGATGCTGCGGGTCCAATAGGGTTTGTGGAACATCACCTTCACCGTCGCCTGGCTCAGCGTGCGTCCTTCGAAGAAGCGCAGCGGGTCGACCTGCTGCTGCGCCGAGGCGAGCGGGGCGGCGAGGATCGAGGCGGTGGCGGCGATGGCGAGGCGCGGGATCGGCATGGGCGGCTAACGACAAGCCTATTGAAATGGTTGCGGTTTCGATTGCTGCGCCGAATTCCGTGCTAGGCGGCGCGGGGTGAGCCCGATCAAGATATTTGTCGATGCCGACGCCTGCCCGGTGAAGGAGGAGATCTATCGCGTCGCCTTTCGCCGTGAGGTGCCGGTGCGGGTGGTCAGCAATTCCCACATGCGCGTTCCCGCCCATCCGCTGATCGAGCGGGTGGTGGTGTCGGACGCATTCGACGCCGCCGACGACTGGATCGCAGACCATGCGGACGCGCAGACGGTGGTGGTCACCGGCGACATATTGCTTGCCGATCGCTGCCTGAAGCAGGGCGCGACAGTGATCGGCAACAACGGCAAGCCGTTCACAGCCTCGAGCATCGGCGGCGCAATCGCGACGCGCGCGATCATGGCCGATTTGCGCAGCGGTGCCGGAGTGACCGGCGGCCCGGCGCCGTTCGCCAAGACCGACCGGTCGCGGTTCCTGCAGGCGCTGGATACGGCCCTGGTGCGCCTGGAGAAAGCGAGCGGCTGATCGCTTTCGCGAACAGGCGGGAACGTTCGGCGGCCGCGGATCGTTCATGACGCAGCCGAAATTTCTTCAGGACATCCATGCAAACCCAGAACATCATCGAACGGGCGTTCCAGCTGGCGCGCGAATCCGACAATATCGACGAGATCCGCAAGGTCCTCCGCCGCGAAGGCTATTCCAACGTCGACGCGCACCTTGGCGGCGCATCGATCAAGGCCGACCTGAAGAGGCAGTTCGTCCGCTAGGCGGAACCGGCACCCGCCGCCTCTGCTCCATCGGCTGCTTGTGCGCGACGGCGGCGGCGTCAGCGGCAGCGGGCATTGCCGCCCTTGGCAGAATTGCCAAAGCGCGCCCGGTGCATAACCATGGCGCGATGCGGACGCGGACCGAAGCCCTGTTGACGTTGATCGGCCTGATCGCCGTGCCCTCGGGAGTGGTGATGTTCGAATTTGCCGGTTTGCCCGAGCAGCCCGCGCATCCGGCGATGGCGTGGGTGGTTGCGATCAAGCCGTCGGACAGCAAAATCCACGCCGAACGGGATTATATCTTCGTCCGCAATGCCCGCGGCACGGGTGAATTCAGCATGCACGACCACGAAGTCCGCTGCATGGTCGGCGACGAGGTGCCGGTGCAGCAGCGCGGCGTGACGCTGACGCGCACGCCGAAGACCTGCCGCTAGGCGGCGGCGGCCTCTCCGTCGGCCTGCGTCAGACCGAGCAATTCCGACAGGATCCGGCCGACAGTCCTGGCGTAGTCCGAGAACATCTCGACGATCGCCTCGTCGGTTACGCGGCGCCGCGCCGGGTCGATTGCGCACAAGGTGCCGAAGAAGCTTCCGTCCGCGAGATAGACCGGGAAGGAGCAATAGCTCTTGAAGCCGTAGATCACCGGCACCGGGTGACGCGACCATTTGATGTCGTCGCTGGCATCGTCGAACACGACCGCCTCGCCGCTGTCGCGGATCTCGTCGCAGATCGTCTCCTTGATCTTGAGCTCGTCGCCGGGATCGAGCCCGAACTCGATCTTGTCCTCGACCTGGCAGGCGATCCAGCGATGTTCGGTCACCCGGGCGACCGCCGCGAAGCCCATGCCGGTCGCCGCGCAGATGTCGCGCAGGATCGCCTGAAGGCGTTCGTCGCGCGCGAGGGCGATGGTTTCAGCCTGCAGTTCGGTCACTGACCCTTCGCTTCCTGTTCAGTCTTCGGGTCGAAGAAATGTGCGAGAAAGCCCGGCGAGGCAAGGTGCGGAGAGTGCAGGCGGTTCGGGATTCGATGCGCCCCGGACTGGTGCTCGCCACAGTGGCGGCGACGGCGCTGCGCGCGAATGTTCGCGAATGTTCGCAGTGACGGCGGCGAAACACGGCGCGGTTTTGGCGGCTGAATTGTTCGGCTGAGCGCAGGACAAGCGGAGAGTCTGACAGGCGCATCGGGCAGCTTAGGGCACGAACCGGGTGCTGTAGGAAAGGATTTTCAGTCCGTCGGCCGCTGGTCGCCCGCAGCGCTCTGCCACGACTCGAACAGCCTCGGCTGGTCGCTGGTGAGGTTGCGGCGCATTTCGGCGTTGGGCGTGCCCAGCACCTCACCGGTGACGGTCGCGGTCTGCATCAGCGGCGCCATCAGGTGCCCGATGTTGGCGAAATGCTCGAGGGCGGCGTCGGCGTCGCGGTAGCGCTCGAACACAATCGCCTCGCTCTCGTCGGCGTTGAAGAAGATTTCGTACTGGAGCGTGCCGGTGTCCTTGGTGCGGACGATCTCCAGCGCCTGTTCGGTCAAGCGCTTCCATTCCTCCACCTTGCTGGGGAAGAATTTGACGCGGGCGATGCCTTTGATTTCGTTCATTTTCCCTCTCGTCGTTTCAGAGCGACCATCAGATGAAGGATCCACATAAAAGGATCCTCGAAAAAGGATCTTGTAAAAAAGATCCTTCCGGACTAGTTAACGACTCGTGGCAATGCCGCCACACAGAAAGGCCCCGCCAGGTTGGATCTGGCGGGGCCCCGACTTCAGAACCACGGAAAGGAACGAAGTAATGGAGAATGTAGCAGAACTTGAGGTGGATGTCATGTTTACCGATGAGACCGAACCCTATGACGGACCAGAGGGTATCGATGTCGTCGTTGGGCCGACGCTTCGCTCAGGGACCGGCCTGGTCGCAGGGATGATTCCGTTCGGGGCTCTCCTCGGGCGCTATGAAATCCCGTATTACAACTACACGACGAAGCGCGGCTATCAGCGGCAGCCGGCGATGTCTCGCGTCAGCGCCTTCGCGACAGAAATCAAGAAGGGACGCGTCGACTTTCCTACAGCGATCCTTCTCAACATTCGGTCAAAGAGCGCCATTGCCGCGATCCGGGAGGGTAAGCTTAGCCTATCCGACATCGGCAACGGCGCTACGGCTTTCTACGTTGTCGATGGTCAACATAGGCTGTTGGCACTGGGGAAGGCTGTCGAAGACGGTCACCGCCAACTGCTCGACCTTCAGATTCCCTTCACCTGCATGGTCGGAGCCGATGAAAACGAAGAGATGGAGCAGTTCTACCAAGTCAACTCCAACGCGAAAGCGGTCCGAACTGACTTGGCCTACGCGCTCCTCAAGAAGCGCGCAGAGACGGAAGACGGCTTGGTCGAAGCTTTGGAGGAACGCGGCCGCGCATGGCAAGTAACCGGCCAGGGAATCGTCGAGCGGTTGGCCGTGGAATCCACTGTCTGGAAGAATCGTATTCGCCTTCCCGGAATGGAGAAGGGGGACACGGTGATCACTTCCGCGTCCATGGTCTCGTCATTGAAGCCGGTGCTCGCATCGCCCTACTTCAGCCGTCTGAAAGGCGATCAGCAGATCAGGGTAATCGAAGCATTTTGGGAAGGCGTTCGCAACGTGCTGCGCGAGGCGTTCGATCATGCCACGGATTTTTCAATCCAGAAGGGCGTGGGAGTGATCGTAATGCATACTCTTATGCCGGAGGTGCTTGAATTGGTACGCGATCGCGGCCTTTCGACGACAGATCCCGAGGCATATGAAGCCGTACTCGAAGAGACCCTTACGAAGACGTCGGGCGAAACCGCCGAAGGCGATGTTGTCGAGGGTGTCGATTTTTGGGCGGCGGGAGCCGAGGGAGCTGCCGGACAGTATAGCAGCAGCTCTGGCCGCAGAGTTCTCATCGCGAAGTTGCGGAATCGCCTCCCGCAGATGCTGGACTAATGAAGGGGTGCGGGGCTGCAGCCCCGCACCCTACTCTTGGCAGTTCGGATCAAACTTGGCCGTCTAGGGCTTCCGAAACTCGGCCGTGGTTCACGCCGAATTTCTCTGCGATATCTTGTTGGTGGGCTTCCGGATTAGCTGCCTTGTACTGCCGAATCGCCTCAGCCATTTCCGGCGTCAATTTCGGGCTGCGTTTCGGCGCTCTTTTCTTCCCTGCTTTGCGATACATCTGATCTGCAATGTCGCTGAGCTCATCTAGGCCATGCTCTTCGGCAATCTCACGTAGACGAGCGCGCACCGCAGGGATGCTCATACTATTCTTGGCCATGATCTCCCCTTGGAGGCTAAATCAGACTCGGCTGCGTTTCAGAATAGTCGCTCCTTCGTTCCAGTAAACGGCGACACGGCGGGATCCATTTAACCGCGGCACCACCCCGGCCGGCATGTTCCCAAACAAGCCAAGCGTAACCAGTGGCGGTTGACGCTTTCGCATCAAGCCGGCCTCTTACCATGGGGACTCGCTCAACAAACTGCGCGAAGACCGACGGGGGGTGGTTCTTGAAAAGGCGCTCGTATCGACCGACGCTTTCTAAAAAAACGGTGCGTACGAGCATCGCCACGCCTGCGCGTGCGACATCGAGCGAACGAAGGACAAATTCCTCTGCCAAACGAAACGGCGGGTTTGTGATCACCCAGTCGACCGCCTTCGCCTCGTACGGCAACGAGAGATAGTCGCGCACAGCGCCGTAACCGTAGCTATGCGCATCACTGCTCCTAACCTGGCTAAAGTACTCTTCTAGAACCTTCGCCATGTGTCCGGCGCCGCACGCAGGTTCCAAGCACGTCAGAGCGCTAAGTTCTGCAGGTCCAATGATGTGCTCGAGCAATGCTCGCGTGGCCCAAGGTGGCGTAGGAAAATCGTCGGGGCTGTCGTTCGGCTCAACACGCTGAGACATCACCGCGTGTGTCATATTCTGCATGGTCCAATCCCCTTTTCTCAGACCATAAGGTATTCAAGAGTCGGTGAGAATCCCCTTTCCCAATCAATCGGCCGACGATACGCAATGCTCGCCGCCCTCATCGTGGAAGCGTTTGCGAATCTCCGCCATCCCGATCGCCAACTCTTACCCGGACTTCTTCGCCTTATGCTCCGCGATCAGCCGATCCAGCTCGGCGATGCGCTGGCGCTCGGGGGTGTCCTTCGCGAGGCCCCTGAGGCGGCAGGTGGCCCACAGGGTCTTGCGTTCGGATTCGAGCTTCTTGGCGTAGAGGTCGGCCATTAGTCGTGCTCGCGGTCGTTCGCGCCGATGTAGAGGTGGTTGCCGCCTTCGCGGTAAAGCTGGGACATTTCGGCCATGCCGGCTTCTGCGTCTGGCTGCCCCCTCTCCCCGCTCGCGCCTTGCGCGAGTGGACCCTCCCCCGCGGAGGGGGGAGGGTTTAGGCGGGCGAACTCTCGGACTTCCTGGCTGATCTTCATGCTGCAGAATTTGGGGCCGCACATGCTGCAGAAATGCGCGGTCTTCGCGCCCTCCGCCGGGAGGGTCTGGTCGTGATATTGCTCGGCGGTTTCGGGGTCGAGCGACAGGTTGAACTGGTCGCGCCAGCGGAACTCGAAGCGGGCGCGGCTGAGCGCGTCGTCGTGGAGGCGCGCGGCGGGGTGGCCCTTGGCGAGGTCTGCCGCATGGGCGGCGAGCTTGTAGGTGACGACCCCGACCTTGACGTCGTCGCGGTCGGGAAGGCCGAGATGCTCCTTGGGCGTGACGTAGCAAAGCATCGCGGTGCCGAACCAGCCGATCATCGCCGCGCCGATGCCGCTGGTGATATGGTCGTAGCCGGGGGCGACGTCGGTGACGAGGGGCCCGAGCGTGTAGAAGGGCGCCTCGCCGCAGACCTCCAACTGGCGATCCATATTCTCCTTGATCTTGTGCATCGGCACGTGGCCGGGGCCCTCGATCATCACCTGGACGTCGTGCGCCCAGGCTTTCTTCGTCAGCTCGCCAAGGGTGTAGAGCTCGGCGAACTGGGCTTCGTCGTTGGCGTCGGCAGTGCTGCCGGGGCGGAGGCCGTCGCCGAGGGAGAAGGCGATGTCGTAGGCCTTCATGATCTCGCAGATCTCGTCGAAGCGCTCGTAGAGGAAGCTCTCGCGGTGGTGGGCGAGGCACCATTTGGCCATGATCGAGCCGCCGCGGCTGACGATGCCGGTGACGCGGTTGGCGGCGAGCGGGACGTAGGGCAGGCGGACGCCGGCGTGGATGGTAAAATAGTCGACGCCCTGCTCGGCCTGCTCGATCAGCGTGTCGCGGTAGGTTTCCCAGGTCAGGTCCTCGGCGACTCCGCCGACCTTCTCGAGCGCCTGGTAGATCGGCACGGTGCCGATCGGGACCGGCGAGTTGCGGACGATCCATTCGCGGGTGTCGTGGATGTTGCGGCCGGTCGACAGGTCCATGACGGTGTCGGCGCCCCAGCGGATCGCCCACACCATCTTGTCGACTTCGGATGCGACGTCGGAGGCGACCGCGCTGTTGCCGATATTGGCGTTGATCTTGACCAGGAAGTTGCGGCCGATCGCCATCGGCTCGGTCTCGGGGTGGTTGATGTTGTTGGGGATGATCGCGCGGCCGCGCGCGACCTCGTCGCGGACGAACTCGGGGGTGACGTGGTCGGGGATGGAGGCGCCGAAGTCCTGGCCGTCGCGGGCGACGTTCAGCGCGGCTTCGCGGCCGAGGTTCTCGCGCGCGGCGACATATTCCATTTCCGGCGTGACGATGCCGCGGCGCGCGTAGTGCATCTGGCTGACGTTGCAGCCGGGCCTCGCACGGAGAACTCGCTTGCGGACGTTGGGGAAGGGCTGGACTCCGCCTGACCGGTCGGGACCGAGCTGACCGTTGTCCTCGGGGCGCACTTCGCGTTGAGTGACTTCCTCGATGTCGCCGCGGGCGCGGATCCATTGGGCGCGGAGCTCGGGCAGGCCGGTCATGATGTCGATGCGGGCTTGCGGGTCGGTATAGGGCCCGCTGGTGTCGTAGAGGACGACCGGCGGCTCTCCTGACGACGGCTCGAGGTCGACCGCGCGCATGGCGACGCCGAGGTTGCCGACGTGGATCTTGCGGCTGCCGCGGATCGGGCCGGTGGTGACTTTGAGTTCGGTGCGTGCCGGGATGTCGGCCATTCTCTCTCTCCCTACGGCCGGGTCAGCGGCATCAGGTTCAGCGGGTCGCGGCCGGATGCCGCCTCTCAGCTCTTACTGGGCCCCATCAAAGTAGTACTTTGATGGGAGACCCGAGCTCCCCGGGGAGAGTCGTCCTTAGGCTGCGCCGGCGCGGCGCGTCTATTTCTTTCCGGCGGCGGCCTGGGCCTCGGCGGGCGTGACGGTCCCGTCGTGGTTGGCGTCGGCCTTGTTGAACTTGGCGACCTGCGGCGCGCGGAACTCCTCGGCGCTGAGCTTTCCGTCATGATTGGAGTCGAGCGCCTGGAGCGCCTGCTGCGGGGTCTGCGAGGTACGGATGGTGGGTGCGATGGCCGCGAACTCGGCAGGGCTGAGCTGCCCGTCCTTGTTGGTGTCGAGCTGCTTGAAGCGGGCCTGCGCCTGCTGCTGGAGCGCATTCTTGGCGAGCCCGAGCTCGCGCTGCTGCTCGGTCCCCAGCTCGGCCGCGGAGAGCGAGCCGTCGTGGTTGCTGTCGATCCGGGCGAAATTGCTATCGAGATTCTTGACGTAATCGGCGCGGCTGACCGGCTTGGGCGCGTTCTGGGCAACCGCGGCCGAAGCGATCGCGACGAGCACTGCGGCGGGGATGGTGAGGCTTTTCATGGCAGGTGTCTCCGTGGTTGCGGCTAGACTAGGGGCTCGCCGAAGCGCGGCCAAGTGACAAGTCGCCGCGTCACTGGCAAACCCCGCGGCCGATGACCGGCCGATTGACCCACCTCGACCGCCTCGAGGCGGAAAGCATCTTCATTCTGCGCGAAACCGTGGCCGAGGCCGCACGGCCGGTGATGCTTTACTCAATGGGCAAGGATTCGGCGGTGATGCTTCACCTGGCGAGGAAGGCGTTCTTCCCCGGCGCGCTGCCGTTCCCGCTGCTTCATGTCGATACGACGTGGAAGTTCCGCGACATGTATGCCGAGCGCGACCGAGTGGCGGGGGAGCCGGGGATCGAGCTGATCGTGCACAAGAACCCCGAGGCGCTGGAGAAGGGGATCAACCCGTTCGACCATGGGCCGCTGCACACCGACATGTGGAAGACGCAGGGGCTGCGGCAGGCGCTCGACGCGCACGGCTTCGATGCGGCGTTCGGCGGCGCCCGCCGCGACGAGGAGAAGAGCCGCGCCAAGGAGCGGGTGTTCAGCTTCCGCGACAGAAGCCACCGCTGGGATCCGAAGCGGCAGCGGCCCGAGCTGTGGTCGCTCTATAATGTGAAGAAGAACAAGGGCGAGAGCATGCGCGTGTTCCCGCTGTCCAACTGGACCGAGCTCGACGTGTGGCAATACATATTGCGCGAGGGGATTGCGGTCGTGCCGCTGTACTTTGCGGCGGAGCGGCCGACGGTGGAGCGCGATGGCTTGATCCTGATGGTCGACGACGACCGGATGCGGCTGGAGGCCGGCGAGCAGGCGGTGAGCCGGCGGGTGCGGTTCCGGACGCTCGGCTGCTATCCGCTTTCCGGCGCCGTCGAGAGCGGTGCCGCCAGCGTCGAGGACATCATTGCCGAGATGCTCGCGAGCTCGACCAGCGAGCGGCAGGGCCGCGCGATCGACCGCGACGGCGGCAGCGCAAGCATGGAGAAGAAGAAGCAGGAGGGCTATTTTTGAGCGCCCCTACGGACGTCAAAGCCTGGCTCGCGGCGCAGGAGGCGAAGGAGCTGCTGCGCTTCATCACTTGCGGCAGCGTCGATGACGGCAAGTCGACACTGATCGGCCGGCTGCTGTTCGAGACCCGGCAATTGTTCGACGACCAGCTTGCCGCGCTCGAAGCCGACAGCAGGCGCCACGGGACGCAGGGCAACAAAATCGACTTCGCGCTGCTGGTCGACGGGCTGTCCGCCGAGCGCGAGCAGGGCATCACGATCGATGTCGCCTACCGCTATTTTTCGAGCGAGAAACGCAAGTATATCGTCGCCGATACGCCGGGCCACGAGCAATACACGCGCAACATGGTGACCGGCGCTTCAACCGCCGACCTCGCAGTGTTGCTCGTCGATGCGCGCAAGGGCGTGCTGACCCAGACGCGGCGCCATTCCTACCTTGCCAAGCTGCTTGGTATCCGCCGCTTCGTGCTGGCGGTGAACAAGATGGACCTGGTCGATTACGACCAGGGCGCGTTCGACGCGATCACCGCGGAGTATCGAAGCTTCGCCGAGAAGATTGGGATCGCCGAATGGGTTGCGATCCCGGTATCGGGGCTGGCCGGCGACAATATCGTCGGCAAGAGCGACGCGATGTCGTGGTATGCCGGGCCGAGCTTGCTCGAACAGCTCGACACGGTTCCGCTCGACAGCGAGGCCGATGCCGCGAAGCCGTTCCGAATGCCGGTGCAGTGGGTCAACCGGCCCAACCAGGATTTCCGCGGCTTCGCCGGCCAGATCGCGTCGGGCACGGTGGCGACGGGCGCCGAGGTCCGCGTCCTTCCGTCGGGCCGGGTCACGCGGATCCAGCGCATCGTCGGCCCCGGCGGCGATCTCGACCAGGCGGTCGCCGGGCAGTCGGTGACGCTGAGCTTCGCCGACGAGGTGGATTGCTCGCGCGGGGACGTTGTTGCGATCGCGGCCGATCCACCAGAAGCGGCCGACCAGTTCGAAGCGACGATCGTGTGGATGGCCGAGCAGGAGCTGCTGCCGGGACGCGGCTACTGGCTCAAGACCGGCACTCAGATGGTCACTGCGACGGTCCAGGAACCGAAATATGCGATCAACGTCAACACGCTCGACCATCTTGCGGCGACGACGCTGGAACTGAACGCGATCGGAATTGCCGAGATCGCGACCGACGGCGAGATCGTGTTCGAGCCTTACGAGGCTGGAGCGTCGAGCCCCAATCGTGTGCTCGGCGGCTTCATCCTGATCGACAAGCTCAGCAATGCGACCGTCGGCTGCGGCATGCTCCATTTCGCGCTTCGGCGCTCACTCAACATCCACCGCCAGCACCTCGACGTCGGGCGCGAGACGCATGCCGCGCTCAAGGGCCAGCGGCCTGCCGTGCTGTGGTTCACCGGCCTATCCGGCGCGGGGAAGTCGACAATCGCCAACATCGTCGAGCGGAAGCTCGCGGCGCGCGGACGGCATACTTTCCTGCTCGACGGCGACAATGTGCGCCACGGGCTCAATCGCGACCTCGGCTTCACCGAGGCCGACCGAATCGAGAATATCCGCCGGGTGGGCGAGGTCGCGCGGCTGATGTCCGATGCGGGGCTGATCGTGCTCACCGCCTTCATCTCGCCGTTCCGGGCCGAGCGCGAGATGGTGCGCAAGATGCTACCCGAAGGCGAATTCATCGAGGTGTTCGTCGATACGCCGTTGGCCGAAGCCGAAAGCCGCGACGCCAAGGGCCTGTACGCCAAAGCGCGCGCCGGCGAGCTCAAGAATTTCACGGGCATCGACAGCCCCTACGAACCGCCGGAAAAGCCGGAGATCAGGATCGACACGACGGCGATGAGCGCCGATGCTGCAGCGGATTTCATCGTCGAAGAACTGGTCAAGCGGCGCTGATCGACGCCGGGTGGAAAACCGATACGGCAGTGCAACCAAAGCGGCTTCGAGCGGTTACGGCGAGCATGAGAAGATTGCTGATTGGCTTGGTCGCGCTCTTGCCGGCGTGGGGCGCGGCTGACGCCCAGGACAGCCGCGACATTCGCGTTCGGCTTGGCGCCGGGGTCGAGTTGCGGCCCGAATATGTCGGCGCGGACGGCACCAGCGTGGGTCCGCTGTTCCACGTCAATCTCGCGAAAGGAACCAAGCCGTTCGCCTTCACTGCGCCCGACGACAATCCAAGCATCGCCGTGACGTCGGCGGACGGTCTCTCTTTCGGCCTGGCCGGGAATTACGAAGGCCGGCGCAAGGAATCTGACGTCGGGGCACCGGTTGGCGGCGTCAAGCGGACGATCGAGGCCGGCGCGTTCGTGCAATATGAGTGGAAGAACAGCTTCCGCGTGCGCGCCGAGCTGCTCAAGGGCATCAACGGCCACAAGGGAGTGCTCGGCACTATCAGCGCGGACAAGATCTGGCGCGACGGCGACCGCTACGTCATTTCGGTCGGTCCGCGTGTGCTGTTTTCCGACGGCCGCTATGAACGCGCTTATTTCGGCGTGACCCCGGCCGTTGCAGTGGCCACCGGCCTGCCGGCCTATCGGCCCGACAGCGGTATCTATGCCGTGGCGGCGGCGAGCGGGATCACATACGCCCTGAACGAACGCTGGGGCCTGTTTGGCTTTGCGCGCTACGAGCGTCTGGTGGGCGATGCGGCCAAGTCGCCTATCGTCCGCAAGTTCGGGTCGCGCGATCAGCTGTCGGGCGGCATCGGCGTGAACTACACCTTCACCATTCACCGATAAGGCGACCCTCCGACGGGTCGATCGGGATTGCCGTCAGTCGCCGGAGCCGGCCTCCGGGGTGAAGAATTTGTCGTACTTGCCTTCTTCGCCCTTGTGCTCGTCGGCGTCGGCCGGACTGTCCTTCTTGCGGGTGATATTGGGCCATTCCGCCGAGAAATTGGAGTTGAGCTCCAGCCATTTCTCC
>Ga0207705_10003436_pt1 | contig 12049 bp, 10 predicted proteins | sample KBSC13metaG_FD_184314 | JGI IMG/M metagenome (GOLD analysis project Ga0207705, IMG submission 184314) | Corn rhizosphere microbial communities from Kellogg Biological Station, Michigan, USA - KBS C1-3 metaG (SPAdes) (version 2) | ecosystem: Host-associated > Plants > Roots > Rhizosphere > Soil ...
AGACGATAAAGATATTGATCGCCAGTGCGAGCACCCGTACCCATGTCACGCGCTCATAGATCTCATAGATCTCTACCGGGATGAACAGAACGGTTGCGATGGTCGTCAGGTACTCGGCCCACCGCTTTTGCAGCCAGAGGCCTATGCCCTCGATGTAAAGGATGCCCGCGTAGACGAAAGCAACAACACTGAATTCCCGCAACTGCCTGTCACCAACTCCGATAAGCTTGTCGAGCAGCGGCTTAACATAGCGGTCAGCCAACTCGACGTGATGGCGATTGACAAAGTCAGCCGCCCATTCATGTACGTCATGCCCCAATAGCGTCAGCAACTTGAATCCAACAAATACAAGCAGCGACGCCTTGAGCACCTTCTCGAGCGAGATCAGGTGGATCGTCCACGTACGTTCACGCGGCGTCTGGTTCTTGTATCTGAGGTGGACCTTATGCACCAAGCTCCTCCAGCGATCTGCCGGGATCACTTGACCGCATCAGGGTCTCGCCTATCAAGAAGGCGTCGAAGCCGAGTCCCCGCAGTTCATCGATCTCGGCCCGTGTAGAGATCCCGCTCTCGGCAACAAAGATCGAACTTTGCGGCTTCGCGGCCGCCAGCTCACGCGAGGTGTCGAGTGTTACCTGGAGTGAATGGAGGTCGCGATTATTCACGCCGATGACGGTGGCCCCTGCATCAACAGCCCGGCCGAGCTCGCCGCGGTCGTGCACCTCAACAAGTGCATCGAGCCCCAGCTCGTCCTCCGCGAACCGGAGCAGACTGCCGAGCTCATCTTGGGTCAAAGCGGCCACGATGAGCAGGACAGCGTCAGCTCCCGCAGCTGCGGCCTCCGCTATTTGAAATTCGTCAATGATGAAATCCTTCCGCAGCAGCGGCAGCTCTGCCACCGCCCGAATATTCATCAGGTCGTTGATCGTTCCCTGAAAGTGGTCCGGCTCTGTTAGAACTGAGATCGCGGCCGCGCCTCCGCCTGCGTAACGGCGTGCCTGCATCGCGACGTTCACACCCGCGTTGATGATCCCCTTTGACGGCGAGGCACGCTTGATCTCAGCGATGACGTTCGTGCGGCCAGTTTCCGAGAGCGCTTCACGAAACGTGTGCGGCTTCCGGCCCGTGCGCACTTTCTCGGCCCGCTTGCGAAAACCACGAATGTATTCGGGCGTCCTCACACGGTCGATCCGCTCGCGAGTTTTCTCGGTGATCATCTGAAGGAAGTTTGAGCTCATTTCGTCACCTCGATGAGTTGTCGGAGCTTATTTGCGGCAGCACCCGAGCGAACGCTCTCCAGAGCTCTTTCATAACCCTCGTGTGGCGTGTCAGACCCTCCCGCGACAAAGATCGCCGCGGCGGAGTTGATCAGGACCAGCTTCTCGGCGTCGGTGTCGACGAGCTTATTTCCGAGGATCTGGCGAATGATCTCTGAGCTCTCCGCCGCAGAACAATTCTGCGGCAGATCGCCGCTCAGCGAATCGATCCCAAGCTCCCCGGCATTGATCTCGAAGAATCTCACGCCGTCCTCGGTCACCTCCGCGAGCGTCGAATGTCCGGTAAGAGATATCTCATCCAAACGGTCATAACCGTTGACGATCCACGACCGTTTTGTGCCGAGACGAGCCAGCACGTTCGCCATCTTTCGCACGAGCTGCGGACTCCAGACACCGATGACCTGATGCTGCACGCGGGCAGGATTCGAGAGCGGGCCGAGGCAGTTGAATATCGTGGGCCCCTCAACCCGTCGTCGTGCCTTTGCGAGGGCCGGCGAAAGTGAGTGGAAGCGTGGTGCGAACATAAAGCAGATACCAGCTTCCGCGAGAGCCTTTTCAGCGATACGCGGGGATACGTCTACATTGATGCCCAGCAGTGATATCGCATCGGCACTGCCGGACGAACTCGTCGCCGCACGGTTACCGTGCTTTGCTACGGGGACGCCCGCACCCGCGATAACAAAGGCAGCCGCGGTAGAGACATTAAAAGTTTTCGCCTGACTGCCGCCCGTGCCCACGATATCGGCGGGTTCCAGATCCTTGGTGTCGACCACCTTCATCCGGTCACGCAGGACCTTTGCAAATCGATAGATCTCGTCCTCCGTTGCCCCCTTGAGCGACCATGCGGTGAGAAGCTGTGTCAGCAGAGCTTCGTCCGTCTCGGCGAGAATGATGTCAAAAAATGCCTCGGCCTGGTACGGATCGACATCCCGCCTTGAGCGAAACTCATTGATGTAATGGAGAATGGCTTCGCTCATGAGCTGGCGGCTCCCTCCGCGATGTCTATCGCCCGCATGAGGCCCTTCGCTTTATTCACTGTTTCCTCGAACTCAGCCGACGGGACGGAGTCGGCGACGATACCCGCTCCGGCCTGGACCTTTGCAATGCCGTTCTCGACCACGAGGGTTCGAATGGCAATGCACATGTCCATGTTGCCCGAATAGTCGAAGTAACCTACCGCACCCGCATAAACTCCCCGAGGCGTGGGCTCGAGGCCGCGAATGATCTCGATAGCACCGACCTTTGGAGCTCCAGAGACGGTGCCCGCAGGGAAGCATGCCGCAAGAGCATCGAATCGGTCCTTACCCTGAGCGAGTTCCGGAAAGGGAACTGACAAGATGCTGCACGTGCGAATATTTCTCAACCGTCATCAAGGCATCGACCTTTACCGAGCCGAACTTCGCCACACGCCCCAGGTCATTCCGCCCGAGGTCGACGAGCATCAAATGCTCCGCAACTTCTTTTTTGTCGCGTCGCATCTCATCGGCGAGTCCGTCATCCTCAGCCGCTGTCTTCCCGCGCGGCCGCGTTCCGGCGATCGGGCGGTATTGAAGCTTGTTGTCCTCACATTTGACGAGCATTTCGGGCGAGGCCCCGACGATCGTCCTTTTGCCCATTTTCAGCAGGAACATGTACGGGGAGGGGTTCAATGACCTTAACGCTCGATATATCGCGACCGGTGACGCGGTTGTCTCCCGTGTAAAGCACTGCGAGAGTACGGCCTGGTAGCATTCGCCGGCATTGATCAGCTCCTTGATCTCGACGACGGCATTCTCAAAGTCCGGCCGCGACCAGTTACTGGTCGGAGCGGCAGCGGTACTGTCAGGATGACCATCATGACTCCCCGGCCAATTTGTCAGCGGCTGCTCAAGGAGAGAGCGGATCTCAGCGTTCGTGGCTGCCGCTCCACGGCCTTCCGCGTCAGACGTATCAAGCGACACGATCCTGATCACCTGCTTCGCATGATCAAAGGCCACGATGGAGCGGTAAAACATGAACGAGCACGCCTCGGCCGCATCGCCTTTCCCAGCCAGTGAGGGCTCGAACCACTCACACGCGTCAAATCCCAGATAACCGATGGCGCCGCCAATGAAGGGCGGAAGCTCGACATCCGTGTCTGCCACGACCGCACGAAAAGAAGCGAAATGCTCTTTTAGCTGCTCATACGCCTCACGTCCACCCGTCACCACTTTCACGGGATCCGCCCCGATAAAGGAGTACCTCGCGAGCTGCCGTCCACCCTCTACCGACTCGAGCAGGAACGAGTGCTCGGTATTCTCAGCCAGCTTCAGGTACACCGCCAAGGGCGTCAGCAGGTCCGCCGCCATCGTTTCGACGACGGGGGTGACACGAGTCTGTGTTTGCTGCGAAGTATCCATTCAAATCAAAAACGCCGCCTGAGTACATTCTCAAGCGGCGTCAAATGCAAACTTATTCGATGATCTCGCTAGACCACCAACGCACGACGCCCACACTGCCACCACCAGCTGATCGTGTTGTATGCGTCGAAGGTCATTGAAATCATTTAACCCGATTGGCAGGACGGAAGTCAATTACATCCGCTCCGGCACGTCGATTCCAAGCGTCGCCAGGGCCGCCGTCAGTGATCGCCTCGCGAGGTCCGCAACCACGATCAGTACGGCACGTTTTGTCTCATCGGGCTCGATGATTATCTTGTGATCACGATAAAAAGCATTGAACGCCTTCGCGAGATTGAAAGTGTACTTGGCGAGTATTGCAGGCTCATTCGCGTTAGCGGCTGAGCTGACCGCCTCCTCGAGCCGAGAGGCGAGTGTGATCAGCGACCAAATGTCGGTGCCCGTTTCGCCCGATAGCACGTTGCTCAGTGCCGCACGATCAAAGGCCAGCAGCCTCTCGCCTGACGCGTCGATTGAGTCGCTGTCGGCGAGCTTCCTAAAGATCGAGTTCGCCCGGACGGCTGAGTATTGACAGAAGAGGCCCGTCTCACCGTCGAACGACAGGGCCTCCTTAAAGTCAAAAACGATGACCGTGTTGCGTGTGAACTTCAATAGGAAGTATCGCAGGGCTCCGACCGCGATCTGATGAGCGATGTGCCGCTTCTCTTCGTCCGGGGCATCCGGATGCCGCGACTCGACCTCTACAAGAGCGTCAGCCTCCAAGCGGTCGATCAGGTCGTCCGCCTTGACACCAAGGCCCTTGCGGCCCGACATCTCGATAAAGGAGCGGCCGCGGTCCTCATCTGAAAGTTCAAAGCCGAGCTCCTCGGCCGCCGCGGGAGAGAGAGCGACCATCTCATAAGCCAGGTGAACCGAGGCCTTCTCGCCACGCTCCGGCGAGATCGCGGCTACGCCTTTCTTTACGATCTCCTGTGGATACGACTGACGCGTGTCGATGACGTTGTAGATCGTCTCCCCTCCGCCAAAGTGCGTGTGCTGATGGTCCTCAGGATCCGGTGTCGTGATCCAGACCTCTTTGCCGTCCGCGTACTCGTAAAACTTACGATAGTTGAAGTCGAGGCCGAGGATACCAAGCTTCCACATCTGGTAGGCGATATCCTTCCCGGTATAGGTAACGGTGCCATTTGAGCGAACAAGGATCTTGTCCGTCTCGTGCTCATCCGTTCCCGCGTGCGAATCAAACGCCATCACCCAGCAGCCGGCCTGCTTACCTTCGTCAACAAAGTGGATGACACCGAGCTGCTTCATCTGCTCAAAGGCTTTATCCCAAAAATGCAGGTGGAGTATCTCGCTTTCTCTCGGCAGCAGGTCATAGCGGATGCCTAGCCGCTCCATAGTCCTGGTGATGCACTCGACGTTGCGGGTGGCGATATAGTCGGCGAGCTCCGCCGTGGCGTTGCCTCCCGCCTCGACCAGGTGCAGGACCTCGGCACGCCTCGCCTTGAGTTCCTCATCGCGCGCATATTCCTGGCCGACCTTCGCGTAAAGGTCCCAGCAGTAGTAATCAAAGGACTCTCCGCGACTCGAAAGTTCTGCGTCGAGGGCCTTGATCGACTCAAGGTCGCGGTTCTCGAGATAGATAAAGCCGACCACTACATCGGCGACCTGTACGCCTGTATTGTCGATGTAGTTTTGGACCTCGACCTGCTTGCCGGTAGCGGTCAGGATTCGCTGAAAGGTGTCGCCGAGGACGGAATTGCGGACGTGGCCGATGTGAGCCGCCTTGTTCGGATTTACTGAAGTGTGCTCGACACAGACCTTCGCCTCATTCTTTCCGAGCGACGGCAAAGGATCCGCGGCTGCGTTCGCGACCAGAAAGGACGCCCGGTTAAAGAAGATATTGAGGTACCCGGGTCCGGCGATCTCTACACGGTCCACAAAGTCGAAGGCCTCAAGCTTCAACTTAAGGGTCTCGGCGATCGCCCGCGGATTCTGCTTCTCCCCAGTTTGCTGCTTGATGAGCTTTGCAAGCTCAAATGCGACCGGGAAGGCGACATCGCCAAGCTCGGGCTTTGGGGGCACCTCAGCGGCCACGTTGTCGACCTCGATACCGTATTCGGTCTTTGCCGCCTCCAGAACGGCGGTCCGTAGGGCTTGTTGTATCTCTGTTAGTGTCACTTTTGGTCTCTTACAAAAACCAACAGTATATCGCGGGTGCGGTCAGAAGCGTATTTTCGCAGAAGATGTCTCGCCGCCGACCTCAGCCGGGTACTATTGCTAGCTTTTTGGCTTAGAAGCTAAACTGAATCACATTACCGAATGGCAAATGACAACAAAGTAGATCTGCAAAAGATCGCTGATGGCATACGTCTCGTCCTGGAGGGCATCGGAGAGGATCCTGACCGTGACGGGCTCAAGAAAACGCCCGAACGCGTGGCGGATTTCTATGCGGAACTGACCGAGGGCATGTGGCAGGATGCGGCGGAGCAGATCGTCCCGCTGCCCGGCGACTCGCACGACGAGATGGTCATCGTTAAGGATATCTCCATCGCCTCGGTCTGCGAGCATCACCTCGCTCCCTTTGTGGGCAAGTGCCATATCGCCTACATTCCAAAGGGCGGCAGGATAGTCGGACTCTCAAAACTCGCACGGATCGCGGAGATCTTTTCGCATCGGCTCCAGGTGCAGGAGCGTCTTACCCAGGAGATCGCGAATACGCTCTTCAAGGAGCTGCAGCCCGTGGGCGTGATGGTGGTGATCGAGGCCGAGCATACGTGTATGACCCTGCGGGGCGTCAAGAAACCCGGTGCTATGACGATCACATCGGCCGTTCTTGGAGGCTTTAGAAAGGATCCACGCACCCGCGCCGAGGCTATGGCCTTGATCAAGGGATAACTCTCAACTTGTCACTCGTAACGTTCCACTGAGGCTCTGAAAAGGTCAAAAACCATGCTCAAGAGATCATCCACCGCACTCCTGATCCTGTCCTTCGTCATAACGGCGATCGGTGCGCAGGACCTCACTTCGCGTTTCGACGCGTCAAAGATGCGTGAGCGTGTGAAGCGTCTCTCTCAGGACGACTTCGAGGGGCGCGGCCCGGGTACGGCCGGCGGCAAGCTCGCGGCTAAATACGTAGCGGACCAGCTCAAAGGGATGGGTGCTCAGCCGGTGAACGGCTTGAGCTACTTCCAGAACGTGAAGCTCGTCGGCGTGAAAGCGGACCGTGGAACCAAGCTCCGCGTCAGCAAGGGCGGCGAGGTCGAGACCTATAACTTCGCCGATGACTTTGTAGCGACGACGGGAGCACAGCGGGCTAAAGCCGGAGCGAAGGCTGAGCTTGTCTTCGTCGGCTACGGCATCGATGCGCCGCTGTATAAATGGAACGACTACAAAGGGCCGGCGACGGACTACAAGGGCAAAGTGCTGATGATGCTTGTCAACGATCCGCCGGCTACAAGCAGCGAACCCGATCTCTTTGGCGGCAAAGCCCTGACGTACTACGGACGCTGGACCTACAAATACGAGGAGGCTGCTCGTCATGGTGCCGCAGGCGTGATCCTCATCCATACGAATGAGTCTGCGGGATATGGATGGAATGTCGTTCGGACCTCCAACGGCAACTGGCGTTACGAGATAGCCCGCACGCCAAAGGACAAGACGCCTTATCTTCAGTTCAAAAGCTGGGCGACGGATGAGACGTCCACCAAGATCCTCAAGCAGGCGGGACTTGATATCAACAAACTGCGCGAGTCGGCTAAGCACCGCGACTTTCAGCCGGTCAAGACCGGACTTACTGTCGACCTGCAGCTCAACAGCGAGGTCAAGACCTTTGATTCGCCGAACGTGGTTGCAGCCGTTACGGGCAGCGACCCAAAGGCCGCGGATGAATACGTGGTCTACTCGGCCCACTGGGACCACCTCGGGATAGGCGAGGCCGGTGCGAATGGCGACAAGATCTACAACGGCGCGTATGACAACGCGTCGGGCGTGGCCGCCGTGCTCGGGATCGCTGAGGTATTGGCCAAGACACCGCAGAACGAGAGGCCCAGGCGTTCGGCGTTGTTCCTCTTCCCGACAGCTGAGGAGCAGGGACTACTCGGTGCGGAGTACTACTCCACCCATCCGCTTGTGCCCCTCAGAAAAACTGTCGCCGACATCAATATCGACGGAGTAAATATCTTTGGTAAGGTGCGCGATTTCACGGCTCTCGGAGCGGAGCGCTCGACGATCTCAGCTTTCATCGCCCCCTCGGCAAAGGAGCGTGGCTTCGTCATGAAGGCGGACCCTAATCCCGAGCAGGGATTTTACTTCCGGTCGGATCATTTCCCGTTCGCTCGGGTCGGTGTTCCGTCGGTCAACTTCCAGCACGGTGACGATTTCATCACGCCCCCGGTCGGCGATGCCGCAGCCTTCGCAAAGGACTATACGGCCAAGTATTACCACCAGGTCTCGGACGAGTACCACGATTGGTTCGACCCGGCCGCTATGATCCAGGAGGCGGAGTTTGCCCTTTCCTTCGGCAGCCGGATAGCGGACTCGTACGCTACACCGCACTACAAGCCGACCGATGAGTTCTCGGCAGCCGAGAACAAGCGTCTCGACGGCCGTTGATAAAAACCTGACGGCTTCACCTACACCTTCCTCATCGCTGCGGTCGTGTTTGTTGGGCTGTGGGTGGTGGGGTATTCGGTGATCGGTTGGGGTGTATCACCCGGCTTTTGTGCTATAACACTCGCATCCCAGATCAACTGAGAAAATTCTAGATGCGGATAGCGATCGTCTTACTCACACTGGCGGGGTGCTTGTTTGGGCAGTTGCGGCCGTGTGCTCCGGTGAGGCACGCGAAGGTGCCGGTGGTCACGGGGTGGAACGGGCCCATCTTTTGGAAGGCCGGCTTTCTCGAACTCGAAGCCTGTTCAGGCACCGGACTTGGGTTCTGTGCGTTTCTCTTCAACGACGCTTACGGCAACACGCTTCGCATCGTCACCGCCGGCGAAGAGCTCCAGGATCCGCCTTCCCACGCGATAGTTCAGAACTACAAGTTCGTCTGCGAGCGACATTGATGCCCAGCTTCCGTCTAGCGATCGTCATACTCACACTGGCGGGGTGGCTGCTTGCGGGATCGGTGTTCGGACAGATCGTGCAGTCTGAGACGGTGACGTTTCCGCGTTTAGGTAAGCTGATCGTTAAGGCACGCGAGAACGCCGGCAAGCGTCCGGAGATGATGTTTCTCTCAGAAAAGACCAACAAGACTATCTTCTCCGAAACGATCAAGGATCCTCAGAACCTGTTACTGCCGGATCCGATAAACGAGGGCGGGTTCGGGCCATACCTACGCTTCATCGTTTTGAGGAATACGGGGACGGCGTCGCCGGTTATCATGGCCGTTGCGATGTATCCGGGCGGCTCAGATAACGGCTACTATCTGACGCTGTTCACCGAAAGTGGTGGAAGGATCGTCGACCTGACGCCAAAGCCACTCTTGAACAATATTCAGGGCGGCTGGTATTTCGGCTACCTAGGTCCAACGTACGGCTACGGCTTGGCTGAGTGGGCGTTTATTTGGGGACAAGGCGAGGACGAGATCCACTACAGTCTTCATCGATACGCTCTCTACATCTATGGCCTCCGCGACGGCAAACTGATGCGGACCTTACGTCGAGAGACACGGCATAAGTACCATCCTCAAGACGCCTACCGAGCCTTCGCCGAACTCGGCATTCATGTGACAGACCAACGTCGTCGAATGCCTCTCTACGCTGAGGGTTTGGATGTTAACGATTAGGTGAGAATTTTTGACCTACACCTTCCCCATCCCTGCGTTGTTTTTATTGTGCTGTGGGTGACCTGCATTTACCGCATTGCACTCCTGGAAACTCGTCAAACGGACCGCGTTTCGTGCTATAACACCTGTCGAACGACACACCGGGTCCTATGAAGAGACTTCCCACCCTCACGCTGATCGCCGCTGTGGTCTTGGTTTCGCTTTGTGCTGTTAGTGGGCAGGGACAGTGGGTTGACACCACGCTAACTCGCATCGGCAAGGTAAAACTCCTTACCTCGTCTCGGAGTGATCTCAATAAGATATTTTCCGATTACGAAGCTTCGGACGTCGAGGACCACTACCAACATTTTCAGAATGAAGGTGTGAAGGTCGAGGTTTGGTATTCGTCGGGGAGATGCATAGAACCAGAAGGCTTCCTGGACCGCCCTGACGTTTGGAACGTACCCGAATGGACTGCCGTCACGATCCGGGTCGTGTTTGATGAGAATGTCACATTGAAGCAACTGCATCTCGACACCTCCAAGTTTCTGAAAGAAGCGGATGAGGAACACAATGCCGGAGCTCTCTTCAGCAAAGAGAAAGGTGTCGGAATCATCGTGTACGGTGATCGTGCTCGCTCGATCGTCTACCTTCCCGCCAGTTCCGGGCGGTCTAAACTTTGCGAAGGCAGTGCCGACCTTCGGAAGTTTTACTCGGACAAGGGGAAATTCAAAGACTCTGGATTCGAATACATTTATAACGACGGGAACCAATTCGCGAGCGTCACTGACCTGAAGTTAGATCGTGCAGAGATCAGCGGAACGAGCTCGAAGGTCATTTCCGTAGAGACCGAGGCGGTCGACCCGGAGAATGATCTCCTCACGTACAACTACAAAGTCGATGCAGGAGTTATTCGCGGCACCGGACCAAAGGTCGTTTGGGACCTGACCGGGGTGCCGCCAGGCATCTACAGGATCACTGCCGGTGTGGATGACGGTTGCGGGATCTGCGGATACACGAAGACGAGGACCATCAAGGTCAATTGATCCATGAAAAAACTACTCACACTCACTGTTGCGGTATTGGTGTTGAACCTGGGGCTGGCGACGGCGGGGTTTGCGGGGACGGATGAGGGGAAGGATGCTAAGGATCGATAACGTATGAAGAGACTTCCCATGCTCACGCTGATCGCTGCTGTGGTTTCGGTATTGCTTTGCTCTCCAGCTCTATCGCAGGGCACGAATGAGGTCGATCCGGCAAATCAGGCGGAGGCCCGACGCATCTGGGAGTTGGCCGTCCAGGCGAAGGGCGGGCGAGAACGGCTGCAGAAGGTCCAAAACTTTCAGGCGTCGTTATTTTTACATAGTCCCGGCAGCAATCCTCGCGAGACACCTTTCGCTTCATTCCTGTGTGTCATACCAGGTAAGCAATGGAGCTTCGAGGATTATGGAAAGAAGTCAGTTTTTGGTGCAACTGCTACCATGCAAGACTTCGAGAACAGAACAACCTACTTCGCTCAGAACGGCGTCTCTTCGGTCGCAAAGTCTATGACCGCGGCTGACGGACAGAGTGCGGCGTGGATGCACGCGGAGAATGCTGTTTACTTGGTTGAGTCGAAGACTCAGCAGGCGGATGTTCGGAAGGTAGAGAGCCACGTTGTGAACGGCTATAAGCTGTATCTAGTTACGACTAGCATCGACGGCCAGCGGGTCGACTTTGACTTTGATTCGGTAACTTATCTTCCAAGACGAGTTGTTGCTTACCATGAACGAGAGACGGGCGGCGTCTCAGTGATCACTCATGACCTTTTGCAGTACAGGGATGTTGACGGGATAAAGATGCCGACATGGATCACTGATACCTACCCACCCACACCCGGCCGAAGTGAGTCAAGCATCCGAACGTTCTACCTAGAAGTTCAGTTGAACGTGGCCTACGATCCGGCGATTTTCGAACGGTCCCCAGATAAGCTCACTTCTAACTCATGGCGGCTGAGGCATTGAGACCAGAACTTCGACCCTCTAAAACTACTTCTGAAAAAACTACTCACACTCACTCTTGCGGTATTGGTGTTGAACCTTGGGTTGGCGGCGGCGAGGTTTGCGGGGACCGATGAGGGGAAGGACGCTAAGGATCAATAACGTATGAAGAGACTTGCCACGCTCACGCTGATCACGGCCGTGGTACTGCTGTCGCTCTCTTCATTTTCTGCCGCACAGCGACCAGCAGAGCTGACGGACGATGTGCTGAAGCAACTGGTGGATCGGATACTCCGGTACGAGATCAAGCCTTCCGAAATACCGCGGGTCGTATACATTAGTGCGGCGACCGGGTATTTGCCAGGTGATGATTCTACGTTCGTCTTGATACCGCTGCGGCAGGAATGGCTCCCGTCTATAAGGAATGTTGAGTTCAAGTTACATGAGTTCATGGACGAGGAGAATGACGATACAGCAGGGTATGAGTTCAATGCAATCGCGAGGGTGAAGAATAGGTACGAGATAAAAGTGACCTACGGAAACATCGGTGTTGGAGGGGGCAAAGGCAAAACCTGGGCGTTCAGTATAAGGAGAGGGAAACTCAGACTGTGGCCTGAAAATAATGGTGACTTCCAGTACGCACGGAACCAT
>Ga0207705_10003437_pt1 | contig 12046 bp, 9 predicted proteins | sample KBSC13metaG_FD_184314 | JGI IMG/M metagenome (GOLD analysis project Ga0207705, IMG submission 184314) | Corn rhizosphere microbial communities from Kellogg Biological Station, Michigan, USA - KBS C1-3 metaG (SPAdes) (version 2) | ecosystem: Host-associated > Plants > Roots > Rhizosphere > Soil ...
GCCGCCATAGCCTCCGCCGCCGCCGCCACGACGTCCACCGCCGCCTCCGCCACCGCCGTAGCCTCCGCCACCACCGCGATTATCCTCGCGCGGGCGAGCCTCGTTCACGACAAGATTACGACCATCGAACTCGGTCCCGTTAAACTGTGCGATGGCTGCGTTCGCCTCATCGTCAGACGCCATCTCAACAAAGCCAAATCCACGCGAGCGTCCCGTCTCGCGGTCCATCACTACATTCGCTGACTCAACGGCACCGGCAGCGGCAAAGTGCTCCTGCAGGTCCTGATTCGTAACATTGAACGACAAGTTGCCGACGTAAAGTTTGGTTCCCATTTCCTCTATGTGTTCGTAGCGAAGCAGTAAGGCAGGCGTGTGAACTATCGCGAAATCATTATCTCGCCAAAGCAGCGGTGCGTATCCCGACCAGAAGATCTTTGCTTCAGATTGCCAATGACCAACTCTCTTCTGCCGACCCGAAAAGCACCGCTTCTGAGTTACCGGACGGTCGTATCAGCCACTGATAACAACGAGAGCAAAACAGGGGAAGTATGAATGGAAAATTGGCGGATTACAAGAAAAAATATCAGCGAGAGTAAGGCCCGATAGCCGCCTGGTCCTCCGCAATCTTCGCGAGATCGCCCGCCCTCAAATCTCCAAGGTTGCAAGTAGTTTGTCGTGTATGCCGCCGAAGCCGCCGTTCGACATCACGGCGATGACATCGCCGTCTCGCATCTCACCCGAGAGTGAGGACACGATGGCATCGGCATCAGGAAACGTTAACGCCACCTTACCTGTGGAGCCAATGTCAGAGACGAGCTTCTCAACGTCGAGGAGCGTGTCTCCATAGTTCTTTGCATCCTCGGGGTTGAAGACGCCTGCGATGATCACCTGGTCAGCGTGAGTGAACGCTCTTTTGTACTGCTCCTCAAAGATCGATAGCCGCGAGGACCTCGACCGCGGCTCGAATATGGCGATCAGCCGATTGGAGGGGTACCGCTGGCGAAGCGCCTTGAGAGTCTCGTCGACCGCCGTCGGATGATGTGCAAAGTCGTCGATGACAGTCACACCACCCTTTACTCCGCGAACCTCCATGCGCCTTTTCACGGACTTGAACGTATCGAAGGCTTCCTGCATCTTCTCCTTCGAGATACCCCATGCATCCGCCGCTATGATCACCGACAGGCAGTTGCGAATATTGAATTCGCCTATCATGCCGGTCGTGAAGACCGCCCAAGGCTCTCGAGAACGATAGACGCTGAACTGAGTGCCGGCCTGAGAGAATTTTATGTCCCTTGCCTGCCACTTCGCAGCATCTGAGAGGCCGAATGTCTCTACGGTCGTGAAGAGCTTCCCGTTCATCGACTCGAGAACGTTTACCACCTCGGGCGAGTCCACACCGCAGATGAGACGGCCGTTGCCGGGAACGAGGTTCATCAATCGCGAGAACTGCCACTTGATGGCATCGAGGTCCTTATAAATATCAGCGTGATCAAACTCGATGTTGTTCACGATAGCGATCTCGGGCAGATAGGACATGAACTTCGGCTTTTTATCGAAGAAAGCCGTATCGTACTCGTCGCCCTCGATCACGAAGTACTCACTCTCAGTGACCCGGAACGAAGCACCAAAGTTCTGCACGACTCCCCCGACGAGGAACGTCGGATCTAACCCGCCGACCTCGCACATCCACGTCGCGAGAGAGGTTGTCGTTGTCTTGCCATGGGTGCCGGCGATCACCAGGGAACGCCGGCCGCGAATGAATTCTTCTCTTACGGTCTCGGCCTGTGAGCGGTAGGCGAGCTTGCGGTTGAGCACCTCCTCAAGCTCTGGATTGCCACGCATGATCGTGTTGCCGATGACGGTGATATCACGCGGCAGGTCGGTATTCTCGGCCTTGTAGCCGGACATTATTTCGATGTCGAGAGCCTCGAGCTGCGTCGACATAGGCGGGTAGACGTTTTGGTCCGAGCCCGTAACAGCGTGGCCGCGGGCCTGCAGCATTCCGGCGAGCGACGCCATCGCGGTACCGCAAATTCCGATCAGGTGATAGTGCATGAGTGGTAAAAACGGCCTGTTTGTGGCAGATTCATTGTCGAATACCCTCCCGCAAAAAGCCAAATCAACAGCGTTCTTGAGCTTATGAAGAAACCATTTATCACCCTCGCGACCCTTCTGTACGGAATGGCCGCTCTGGTAGCCGGTGCCTATTCGCAGGAACCACGCTGCACGGAGCAAGGATCGATCCGCAGCGTCACAAAGGCGGCGAGCGGAAGCGTTGAAACAGTGACATTCGAGCTCAACAGCAAGACGCTCCCAGCGGTTGAGATCACAAATGAGAAGCCGCCCATCCAGAACTACAGCGGCGCCAACCTTCACATGCGTGGCCCCCTATTCAAAGGCGTCCACATCCACATGGTCGCGTGGAACTGCCGTATTCGCGAGGATCTTGGCTCAAAGACAAGGACGATCACGGGCGTGAAACAGACGGAGCAGTTTGAGGGCTATGTCAGCTACGCGATCGGGTACACGTCTAAGAAGAAGTACGTGGGTGTGACGAAGATAACGGGCCCGAAGGTATCGAAGGTGATCGTCAAATTTCGCCGCTAACGGAGGAAACCGCGTGGCGCCTACCGCAACCCTGTGCCCGCCCTTGAGCATCAGACGACTTGATCGATGAACAAGCAGCTTCTCTCATTCCTCGTGCTTTTCGTGTATCTCGCCGGTGCACTTCGATCTCCTGCGATGGAGACGGACCAGTACAACTTGCCACCCGTGCCCCTCGCCGATATAGCTCCCGAGGTAGAGGCGTATATCGCCGAGAACATCCAAACTGCTGTAGATAAGCTGAACGTAGAGATCGAGAGATCTGAAGCGTGTACAAACAAGCCTGTCGTACCTAATTCTGGCAAGGGGGAGAGTTTCAATACCGACGGCGGACGGATGCGGCCGAACGGCTGCCGATCGGAGTCGAGGGCCCGCACTCGTCTAATTTACCTCCGTTCGTCCGACGCGGTTGCCGAAGCGGTCTACGAGGAGCTCGGCACCGGCACGATCTTTCACAGCAAGTTGGGCACGTGGATGACCTCGCACAAGTTTGAGCACGAGCCCTCGCGCTACAAAGCGCCGTACACGGAGTCTATCTACTGGGAGCGCCCCATCAATTACGCTACCCTAAGCCCGACGATACGCATGTACGGCGTCGAGTTTGGCACCGACAAGCTCGACCACCTCTTTCAGCAGGGTTATAGCTACTACCGGAAATACTCTGCGGCTGTTAACGAAGGCAGATCGGAACCTGAAGCCTTAAAAGCCGCAGTCGAATGGGGCCGTTCAACTGAGAATCTCTTTTACGGGTACGCCGTCTCGGGTGTGTATTCTAATGCAGATCTCGCCGCTAACCTGGCGGGCCTCAAGTTTTACCAATCTCTCGCAAACACCGTAGTGGAGGGCGATATGAACAAGGCTCAACGGGTAAAGCTGCGCGACGGAAAGTGGGTGCTTGCAGGCGAGGGCACCCGCGTTCCGGCCGCAGCGAGGACAACCCAGGTCCGATACCTTGAGCCGTTCATCAGCGACCACCTTAGCGAGGCCTACAATCCGTCGAACTACCTACCGCTCCTCTACCCGCTGATCAAAGCCGCTGTGAAAAAGCATGCATGTTCCGAATGGCGGGCCGCTTTCCCGGGGCTCGATGCTGCCCAATTGAACGCACGTATCGACGCACTCAGGTTATGGAATGGGCTCGACTACGGGTACAAACTCACGACACGGCAGGTGCGGGTGGGCGACGTCTGCTTTTCCCCTGAAATGGCGCCAAAACCGTAGTCCCCGCTACGGACCCGCTTGACACTCGTTGCCTCACGACCTGAATACCGCGGCAGACCAGTCACTACCGTTCCCGTTCTGACGACGGGGTCCGCTATCGTCCTGCCAGCTCTTTTAGCAGGTCATCGGCTTTGTAGAGCTTCCTCAGGGCCTCGGTGATGCCGGCGGAGTGGACGCCCACGGCACGGCCGGATTCCTCTTCCTCCACGTACCAATAGCGGTTTGAGAGCTTTTGGTTATTCGAGTCAAAGTTGATCCCAACGAACTCGCCATTGCGGTTGACGACGGGCGAACCCGAATTGCCGCCGATCGTATCCGCCGTGTAGACGAAGTCGAGGGGCGTCGAAAGGCCGATCTTGTCACGACCGTTTTGCCATCGAGGGGGCAGGTTCCACGGCTCCATCTGGTTAAAGCTGTCTGCACGATCGTAGAGCCCGTAGAAGGTCGTCTTGTAGGGTACCAGGGTCGTGTCTTCCTCGTAGCCCTTGACGCGGCCATAGGAGATCCGCAGGTTAAAATTTGCATCCGGCGGCATCGACTTGCCATACACGGCGAAACGGGCCTTTGCGATCTTTTCGCCTGCCGAGGACTCCACGTTCGTAATGTTCGTCTCGTTCCACGCACGCAGCTCGCGGTAGATCGGCTCAACCGCGCGTGCCATCTTGATCAGCGGATCGTTGGAGGCGGCAACGGCTGCTGCCCCGCTGTCAAGAAGGGCCTTACGAGCCGAGATGTCCTTAAGAGTGGTATTCGCGATCGCTTGGTGAACAACGGCCGCCGGATCCTGGGTGCCGATGGTCGCTCGGATGAATGGGTCATTCGCCCCGAGTGCTTTTTTGGCATCCACAAGCCACTGGGTGAGGGCGGCCTCCTCGAGCTCCGGATAGATCGGAGCTGGCGAGAGCAGCCCCAGCTTTAACGACTCCAGGCGGTTATCGCGAAACTCGTCATACCGCTGGTCGTTGGGCTTGGCAGTCTCGGCCGCGTAACGCACGATCTGCGAAGCGATAGTCCCCAGACGCGAGGGCGAGAGCGTCGTAAAAGCGATCCGGTTCGCGTACTTTGGCAATGCCCCGTACGCTGTCGCGATCTGCGTCCACGCGGGTGCATACTCAGCGTTTAACTTTGGCTGCTTGGCAAGCCCGGCCTTGAGGTCAGCTTCCTCTTTCTCCTTCTTACCAAACTGCTTCGGGTTCAGCAGCCCGTCCTGCTGACCTGAGAGGCGCTTGAGTGAGTTGTTGAGCGAGCGAATATTCGCATGCGCCTGACGGGCCTGCTCGGAGCCGCGCTTGGAGTAGTCCTCGAGGGCCTTGAGTCGAGATTCCCATACGAGCTTTTGCAGCGGATTGCCGACGTCCCGCTGAAACTTGAGCTGAGAGACGGTCAGCAGCCGCGACGTCGAGCCCGGATTCCCCGGAAGAACAATGAACTCGCCATCCTGAGCACCTTTCTCCGACCACTTGAAATAGTTCGGCGACTTGATCGGCTTGCCGTTCTCGTAAACCCGCAGGAACGTCACGTCTAAGTCGTACCGCGGATAAACGAAGTTGTCGTAGTCCCCGCCAAAGAATGCGATCTGCTCCTCGGGTGCGAAAACGATGCGAATGTCCGTGTATTTCTTGAAGCGGTACAGCCAGTACTCACCGCCGCTGTAGAACGAAATGACTTCGCACTTGAGCTGCGTTTGAGTGACGCAGTCCTTCTCGATCTCGGACGAGATCGACTTTCGCTGCTCCGCAGTTTTTGCCCCATTCACCCGGGCCGTCACATCGTCGTAGGAGATCAGCACGTTGGCCTCGAGGTCCGGCACGCGGATCTCGTCCTTCTCGCTTTTCGCGTAAAAGCCGTTCTTGATGTAGTCGTTCTCTTTGGTCGACGACTTCGCGAGTTGTCCGCTGGCCACGTGCTGATTGGTTATCAGCAGGCCATTGGGCGAGACAAAACTCGACGAGCCGCCATCCGACAGCCTCACGCTCGCAAGCCGCAGGTTATCGAGCCACTCCTTCGTCGGCTCGAAGTTGTAACGCTCCTTCCACTGCTTGAGCGGCGGATTGTCAAAGGTCCACATTCCCTCATCCGCAAAGACGAGTGTCGTGCCTGCGAAGCAGGCGATCAGAACGGCAGCGATCAGTTTTCGTGACATGGCTTTAGCTGAGAATTGTCTGAAGTTTTTGCAACGCACCCTCGAGGATCGAGTCTTCGCGGGCGATACAGATGCGGACGTGTGCGTCCCAGAGGTCGCCGTCGGCAAAGGCCGAGCCGGGTGTCATCCCAACGCCGGCGTCACGCATAAGCATCTCGTTGAACGCGATGGCGTCGTTATGGCCTCGGGGTATTCGTGCCCATATGTAGAACGACGAACCGGAATCATATATCTCAAATCCGAGATCGGAGATCCCTTGCGAGAATGTCCGCCGCTTCGCATCGAACTTGTCCCTGAGTTTCGAGTAGTACGTATCGTCGGACATCAACACATGCGAAAGAGCAGCCTGCAGCGGCGTCGCCGGACAGACGTAGATGACGTTCGCCGCGGCGTTGATCGGTGCGAGCAGGTCGCCTGGCCCATAGGCGTAGCCGAGTCGCCAGCCTGAGATATTCCAGGACTTTGAGAAGGAATTGACCGTGATCGTCCGCTCCCACATCTCCGGCAGCCGGGCGATGGGAATGTGCGGATTCTCGCCCGTGACGTAGTGCTCGTAGACCTCGTCGGAGATCACAAGAAGGTCGAGTTCCTTGGCGACCACCGCGATCGCATCGAGTTCATCCTGCGTCATCACCTTCCCGCTCGGATTAGCGGGCGTGCAGACGATGATGGCCTTTAGGGGAAAATCGACACGATCCTTCAGACGTTTGCATTGAGCGAGGAGTGCGTCTTTTTCAAACGTCAGCCGCTCATCCAACTGAAACGGCTCCGTCTTACCGCCAAACTTCTCGATGATGAATTTGTGATACGGGTAGTAGGGCTCGAAGACAAGTGCTGACGTGCCCTGCAGATAGCTCAGAGCGATGCCGACGAGGGCTCCTGTGCCGCCGTTGGTGACCATGACCTCGAATGGTTTCGTGTCCGGATCGACCGTTATGTCGTTGTATCGGGCGATCTTCTCCGCAACCGCTTTGCGAAGTCCCGCGTCGCCCTCGCTCCCGCCGTAGTGGTTTTGCGAAGCGGCGATGATCTCGGCGGCCTCACGGGCAAGCTGCGGGGCGATCGGCAGTTCGGATTGTCCCTGAACGAGGTTTCCGGAGGGCGGCACGAGCCGCGTAATGGCTCGGATATCGGGTTTGACCTTACCCGGCTTTGCTTCGGTCATATAGTATAAAGATATCAGTTTCACCACCCTGTTTCGACGTGCCAAACCTTATCCTTCCTGAGCAATCACGAGAGCCTTTCTTCGGGCATATGCGGCGATTCTTTCGCGACCGCACGGGCTTTCTCGAGCGTCAGGCAAAGCTCGGCGACGTGTCGCGGTTGTGGTTGGGCAAGCAGCCGGGAATATTCATCAACCACCCCGACCTGATCCGCGACGTACTCGTGGTCAATGCCGACAAGTTTGCAAAGGGCCGTGCACTCGAACGCACGCGCAACCTCCTCGGCAGCGGTCTCCTCACCAACGAAGGTGCCCCGCACCTCCGCCAGCGGCGAATGATCCAGCCTGCGTTTCATCGGACCCGGATCGCGGAGTATTCCCGTGCGATGGTCGCGTCTGCGGACAAGATGGCCGACACGTGGAAGGACGGCGAGGTCCGCGACATCGACAAAGAGATGACGCGCCTTACGCTCGAGATCGTAGCCAAGACGCTCTTCAGCGTCGACGCTACGGAGGAGGCGGACCGCGTTGGCCATGCGCTGACGACGCTGCTCGACCTTTTCAATTACCTAATGCTGCCCTACGGCGAGTACCTGGAGAAGCTCCCGCTCCCGCACACGCTGCGGCTCAGGAAAGCCCGCCGGACGCTGGACGAGATCGTCTACGGCTTCATTGCGGATCGCCGGCGATCGGGCGAGGACAAGGGCGATCTGCTGTCGATGCTGATCAACGCTCGCGACGAGGATGACGGGGGCGAAATGACCGACACGCAGGTCCGCGATGAGGCTCTGACGCTCTTCCTCGCCGGCCACGAGACCACCGCGAACGCCCTCACCTGGACGTGGATGCTGCTCTCGCAGAACCCGGAGGCAAGGACCAGGCTCGACGACGAGTTGCAAAACATACTTGCCGACCGTTCACCCGGCTTCGATGACATCCCGCGGCTCACTTACACCGAGGCGGTCGTCGCCGAGTCCATGCGGCTCTACCCTCCCGCGTGGGCTATCGGCCGCAAGGCGATCGCCAAACACGAACTCGGCCGCCACCGAATTGAGCCCAACACCGTCGTCCTGATGAGCACGTGGGTGATGCAGCGTGACGCTCGGTATTGGAATGAACCGCTCGAATTTCGCCCGGAACGCTGGCTTGAGCAAAGTGTAAAAGAAGCGAGCCAGCGGTACATCTACTTCCCTTTCGGCGGCGGTGTCCGAAGATGCATCGGCGAGGCATTCGCGTGGACCGAGGCCATTCTTCTCGTCGCCGCCATCGCCCGCCGCTGGAAACTCACCCTCGAACCCACCCAACGCATCGGTCTCGCCCCAAAGATCACCCTGCGCCCCAAGTTCGGCATGAAGATGCGCCTCAAACGCCTCCGATAGCTGAAAAATGGCCTCCTTGGCCCGATCAGTGAGGCCACGGACGCCGTCAGTGGCCCACGGAGCCCGTCAGTGGCGTCACGGAAGCTGTCGGTGGCCTCCCCGAGAGCGTCAGTGGTGTCACGGAAGCTGTCAGTGGCCTCCTGGAAGCCGTCAGTGGCGTCAACGGACACGTCAGTGGCCTCCCGAACCCCGTCAGTGGCCCACGGAACCTCTCAATGGTACCCGTGAACGACGGAATGGCTCTCTTTTACCCGCGGCTGACGTAGATATTGCCCTCGATCCAAAACCGCCACGGTTTCAGGGCGTCGTCGCCGGCGTAATCGATACCGATGCGCGGGCCTGAGGTGATGCTTTCGGCGGGAATTTCGCGGTAATTCTCGATCCAGACGTCTTTTCCCAGCAGGTCCGCTCCATTCATCGAACGGTCGATATCCATCGCTATCGCAAGCTTGCCCGGGCCGGAGGTAAGGTCGCGGTCTTTTCTCGCCTTGGCTCCGCGGCGTTGGCGCATGGCGTCAACGCCTTCGACAGGCTCAAGCCCGCGGATCAGAATGGCGTGCGGCGTGCCCACCGCGCCCGTCACCACGTTGAACTGGTAATACATCCCGTAAACAAAGAACACGTAAACGTGCCCCGCACGCCCGTACATGATCTCGTTGCGTGCAGTGCGCCGTCCGCCGTAGGAATGCGCCCCGCGGTCCTCCACGCCCAAATACGCCTCGGTCTCGACGATCACTCCGGAGACCCGCCGCCCTTCCGCGCTCGGGATAACAAGCAGCTTCCCCAGCAGATCGCGTGCAACCTCGACCGTATCGTTGCGTGAATAGAACTTTCTCGGGAGTTTGCGGGCCATCAGTCTAACTTTCGGGGTGAGTGAGGAAGTATCACTTGTCACCTATCACTTTTCACTTACTCCGAAGTTGACCATTCTAGCAACTGCGGCTGTTGCGGGGCATCCAAAGATGTTGGTCTGTGAGCGACCAACTTGTTAACATCTAGCGTTCTATGAAGCCGTTTGCCCTTCTGCTCTTCATCATCGCCGCCGCTATCGGAAGCTCTGCCCAAAAGCCCGACGACCTTCTCGCGACCGTGAATGGGCACAAGATCTACCTGCGTGATCTCTCGACCGATACGCAGAAGTTCGTCGCGGACCTTCCGGCGCAGATGTCGAAGTTTCGCTCCGACCTGCTCACACAGATGATGAACGAACGTGCTGTTGCCGCTGAGGCAAAAGCGGCCGGATCGACGCCAGGCAAGCTCATCGCGGCGGAAAAGGTGAAAGTTCCAGCCCCAGGCGACGCCGAGGTGCAGGCGGTGATCGATGCGAATCAGTCCGCTCTCGCCGCGATGCCTGCAGCTGAGGCCAGAAAAAAGGTGATCGCCTATCTTCGTTCAGAGCCGGAGCAGAAGGCGTTGGCCGCGTACTTTGCGGCCTTAGCTAAGAAGTACAATGCGACGGCCGGCAAGGACATCAACTCGCCAAACCTTGCTCCGACCGACGTGGTCGCCACCATCGCCAGACAGCCGATCACTGATAAGGAGTATGAGGAGTACGCCAAACTCCAGCTGTGGAATGCCAGAGCGGACGTCGCAGACATGATCGCCAGCGAGCTCGATCAAATGATATTTCAAACACTGGTGCAGGACGACGCAAGGGCGCAGAACCTGGACCCAAGCGCACTGCTCGCACGTGAGATCACGGGCAAACTGAAAGAATTCACAGATGAGGAACGCCAGGGCCTGCAGGACGACCTGGCTAGGCGGCTGGCCGCCAAATACAAGGTCGAGGTCGCATACAAGCGACCGGAGCCCATAGTGGAGACTATCTCGAGCGGAAGCAGCCCGGCGCAAGGCCCGGTGAATGCTCCGGTAACGATCGTGATGTTCAGCGATTTCCAGTGTCCGGCCTGCTCTGCGACGCACCCGATCCTGAAGAGGGTGATCGATCAGTATCCAGGCAAGATCCGGTTTGTGGTGAGGGACTTCCCGCTTACGGAGCTGCACGAAAATGCTTATCGCGCCGCCCTCGCCGCTGCGGCAGCAAACAAGCAGGGCAAATTCTTTGAATACATTGACACGCTCTACAAGAATCAGTCCGCTCTCGATGACGCTTCACTGGCTAAGTACGCCGCAGGGCTTGGTTTGAACGCTCAACAGTTTGAGATAGACTTTAAATCCGACGCGACGGCTGCCGAGGTCCGACGAGACATTGCAGACGGCGAGAGTTACCACATCACAGGCACCCCGACGATCTTTATCAATGGCGTGAGGATGAGGACGCTCTCGCCCGATGCTTTCAAATCTGCGATCGACCGCGTGTTGGCTAAATAGCAATATGCGCCTATCTTTACTGCTCTTTGCGATCGCAATGGCCGCCGCATGCTCCGGCACGCCGGCGAATAACGGCACAGAGACCGCAAACGTCAACAGCAACACGAGCAAGCAAACCACGGCTCCCGTATACGGTTATGAGATCGTGAATACCTATCCGCACGATCCAAGGGCTTTTACCGAGGGACTCTTTTATAACGACGGATTTCTTTACGAGAGCACGGGTGAGGAGGGACGCTCCTCGCTTCGTAAAGTCGAGCTGACGACCGGAAAGGTGGTGCAGAAGTGGGACAACCCGCGAGAGGAGTTTGGCGAGGGCATCGCCATGCTCGGCGACAAGATCTACCAGCTCACCTACCAAACCCAGATCGCGCGCTCATTCGACGCTAAGACGTTCGCTGTCCAAAAGGAATTTACCTATCAGGGCGAGGGCTGGGGAATGACGACGGACGGGGCGAACCTGATCTTTGATCAGGGCACGCACGTACTGAAGTTCGTCGATCCTGAGACATTCAAGACGGTTAAGACCCTGGCAGTGATGCAGCCCAATGGCTCACCGCTGATGCAGATCAACGAGCTGGAAATGGTGAAGGGCGAGCTCTGGGCCAACATCTGGCACTCTGAGCAGGCTGAGATCCTCGGCAAACCTAACTACATTGCACGCATCGACCCGCAGAGCGGCAAAGTGATCGGCTGGATAGACCTGCAGGGCATATCGCCCGACGACGTACCTGCCGCTGATCACGCCCTCGACCGTATGGACCCTAAGGCCGAAAACACGCTGAATGGGATCGCGTACGACGCCGAAAAGGACCGGATCTTTGTAACAGGCAAGCAGTGGAAGAAGCTTTTTGAGATCCGCATCACGGGACCTAAGAACCAGTGACCGATATTCAAGAAAAAATGATGCGGCGAGCTGTCGAGCTTGCCCGCGAAGGCATGGAGCGTCAGGACGGCGGCCCCTTTGGCTGTGTGATCGCGCGCGGCGATGAGATCGTCGGCGAGGGCAGCAATCGTGTTACGTCGACAAACGATCCCACGGCCCACGCAGAGGTCGTTGCTATTCGCGACGCATGCAGCCGTCTCGGAACCTTCCAGCTCGCCGGCTGCACCGTTTACACCTCCTGCGAGCCATGCCCGATGTGCTTTGGCGCTATCTACTGGGCGAGGCCGGATGCGATCTATTTCGCGGGTACACGCGAGGAC
>Ga0207705_10003438_pt1 | contig 12045 bp, 21 predicted proteins | sample KBSC13metaG_FD_184314 | JGI IMG/M metagenome (GOLD analysis project Ga0207705, IMG submission 184314) | Corn rhizosphere microbial communities from Kellogg Biological Station, Michigan, USA - KBS C1-3 metaG (SPAdes) (version 2) | ecosystem: Host-associated > Plants > Roots > Rhizosphere > Soil ...
GACCGGTCTTGAGGATGCGGGTGTAGCCACCCGAACGGTTCTCGTAGCGCGGGCCGATCTCGTCGAACAGCGTGTGCACGACCGACTTGTCGCGAATGACCTTGAGCACCTGACGGCGCGCGTGCAGGTCGCCGCGCTTGCCGAAGGTGATGAGCTTCTCGACGTACGGGCGCAGCCGCTTGGCCTTGCTCTCCGTCGTCTGGATGCGGCCGTGCTCGAGCAGCGCGGTGGCGAGGTTGGCGAGCATGAGGCGCTCGTGCGCCGGGCTGCCGCCCATGCGCGGACCCTTGGTGGGCGTGGGCATTGCCTTCTCCTGACAAGAGGCGGGGAGCGAGCTCCCGTGGGGGCGATACCGCGGTTGCGGGATCCCTGTCTTGCGGACCCGGCACCCTCCGAGGAGGGTGCCGGGGACGGGCTAGAGCTGCTCGGTCTCGGTCCAGGAACCGCCGTCGTCCTCGCCGGCCTCGCCGTCGCTGAACGACACGAAGTCGTCCGTCCCGTAGGACTGCGCGATCTGCGAGGGGTCGAACCCGGGCGGGCTGTCCTTCAGGCCGAGGCCCATCTGGTGCAGCTTGATCTTGACCTCGTCGATCGACTTCGAGCCGAAGTTGCGGATGTCGAGGAGGTCGGCCTCGGAGCGGCTGACGAGCTCACCCACGGTGTGGATGCCCTCGCGCTTGAGGCAGTTGTAGGAGCGGACCGTGAGGTCCATCTCCTCGATCGGCAGGGCCAGGTCGGCAGCCAGTGCGGCGTCCGTCGGCGACGGGCCGATGTCGATGCCCTCCGCCTCCTCGTTGAGCTCCTGCGCCAGGCCGAACAGGCCGACGAGGGTCTTGCCGGCCGACGCCATGGCGTCGCGCGGCGTCATCGAGTTCTTGGTCTCGACGTCGAGCACGAGCTTGTCGAAGTCCGTGCGCTGCTCGACACGGGTGGCCTCGACCTTGTAGGTCACCTTCAGCACGGGGCTGTAGATCGAGTCGACCGGGATGCGGCCGATCTCCTGACCGGCCTGCTTGTTCTGCACGGCGGAGACGTAGCCGCGGCCGCGCTCGACGGTGAGCTCGATCTCGAGCCGGCCCTTGCCGTTGAGCGTCGCGATGTGCAGGTCGGGGTTGTGCACCTCGACACCGGCCGGCGGCGCGATGTCGGCGGCCGTGACCTGGCCGGGGCCCTGCTTGCGCAGGTACATGACGACCGGCTCGTCGCTCTCGGAGCTCACGACGAGCTCCTTGAGGTTGAGGATCAGGTCGGTCACGTCCTCCTTCACGCCGGGAACGGTCGTGAACTCGTGGAGGACGCCGTCGATCCGGATGCTCGTCACGGCAGCGCCGGGGATCGAGCTGAGCAGGGTGCGACGGAGGGAGTTCCCGAGCGTGTAGCCGAAGCCGGGCTCGAGCGGCTCCAAGGTGAAGCGCGAGCGACGCTCGCTGATCACCTCTTCGTTCAGAGAGGGGCGCTGTGCGATGAGCACGCTGTGTCCTTTCGAGGGACGGTTTCCCGCGTCGTCCGCCATATGACGACGCGTTGGGGTGCGCAGGGTGGCGAGGCCCGCGCCGGGAGGGCTACTTGCTGTAGAGCTCGACGATCAGCTGCTCCTGCACCGGGGTGTCGATCACCTGGCGGCTCGGGAGGTTGTGGACCAGGACGCGCATCTGCGAGGAGATGACCTCCATCCACGGCGGCGTGGGACGGTCACCGGCGGTCTCGCGGGCGATGACGTACGGCGTCAGCTCGCGGCTCTTGGGCCGGATCTCCACGATGTCGTTCGCCGAGACGCGGTAGGACGGGATGTCCACCTTCTTGCCGTTGACGAGCACGTGCCCGTGGCGCACGGCCTGACGGGCGTGGTCGCGCGACGTCGTGAAGCCGGCGCGGTAGACGACGTTGTCGAGCCGGCTCTCGAGGATGACGAGCAGGTTCTCACCGGTCTTGCCGGTCTTCGCGTTCGCCTCCTCGTAGTAGCCGCGGAACTGCTTCTCGAGGACCCCGTAGATGCGCGCGCACTTCTGCTTCTCGCGCTTCTGCAGGAGGTACTCGGAGTCCTTGGTGCGACCGCGACCGTGCTCACCCGGCGGGTAGGGACGGATCTCGATCGGGCACTTCGGGGACTCGCACTTGCTGCCCTTGAGGAACAGCTTCATCTTCTCGCGACGGCAACGGCGGCAGTCGGCTCCGGTGTAACGCGCCATCAGATCAAACCCTCCGCCGCTTGGGCGGGCGGCAACCATTGTGGGGAACAGGGGTGACGTCGCTGATCGAACCGACCTCGAGGCCGGCTGCCTGCAGCGAGCGGATCGCCGTCTCGCGACCCGAACCCGGGCCCTTCACGAAGACGTCGACCTTCTTCATGCCGTGCTCCTGCGCCTTGCGGGCCGCGTTCTCGGCGGCCATCTGGGCGGCGAACGGCGTCGACTTGCGGGAGCCCTTGAAGCCGACGTGGCCGGCGGACGCCCAGCTGATCACGTTGCCCGAGGGGTCCGTGATCGAGACGATCGTGTTGTTGAACGTGCTCTTGATGTGAGCGTGCCCGTGGGCGACGTTCTTCTTCTCCTTGCGGCGGACCTTCTTCACGCCGGCAGCGGTGCGACTCTTGGGAGGCATCTAGGTCAACTCCTACTTCTTGGGCTTCTTCTTGCCGGCGACGGTCTTCTTCGGTCCCTTGCGGGTGCGCGCGTTGGTGTGCGTGCGCTGCCCGTGGACCGGAAGGCCACGACGGTGCCGGATGCCCTGGTAGCAGCCGATCTCGATCTTGCGGCGGATGTCCGCAGCGACCTCACGGCGGAGGTCACCCTCGACGCGGAAGTTCTCGTCGATGTAGCGGGCGAGCTTCACGAGGTCGTCCTCGGCGAGGTCCTTCACACGGACGTCGCCGGAGACTCCGGTCGCGGCCAGCGTCTGCTGGGCGCGGGTACGGCCGATGCCGTAGATGTAGGTCAGCGCGATCTCGAGCCGCTTCTCGCGGGGGAGATCGACGCCGGAAAGGCGTGCCATCGGGCGGTTCTCTCTTTCGGTTCTCGGAGGTCTGTGCGCTTCCCGTCCCCTCCCGCCCGGGAGGAGCCCCGGCCTCCGAGCCAGGGGTACGTGGTGCCTTGGGATGCGCTTGAGGTTGGGATCTAGCCCTGGCGCTGCTTGTGGCGGGCGCTGACGGAGCAGATCACCATCACGCGACCGTGGCGTCGGATGACGCGGCACTTGTCGCAGATCGGCTTGACGCTCGGCTTGACCTTCACGGATCTCTCTTTACTTGTAGCGGTAGACGATGCGACCGCGGGTGAGGTCGTACGGAGACAGCTCCACGACGACCCGGTCCTCGGGGAGGATGCGGATGTAGTGCTGGCGCATCTTGCCGCTGATGTGGGCCAAGACCTTGTGGCCGTTCTGCAGCTCCACGCGGAACATCGCGTTGGGGAGCGGCTCGACGACTCGGCCCTCGATCTCGATGGCCCCGTCCTTCTTCGGCATGTCCTCGCTACATCGTTGTCGGTGTGGTTCTCTGTCTCCCACAGCATCCTGCCCGCGCGAGCGGAGGGCATGCTGAGGCGTGCCGGTCACAGACCGACGTGTCATCGTACGTCATGACCGGCCGGGCCGTCCAACGCCCGCCCGTCAGAGCCGGCCGGCGCCTCCGTCCGCGGCGGTGAGCACCCACGGGCCGTCCGGCGTGACGGCCACGGTGTGCTCCCAGTGGCTGGCCTGCATCCCGTCCGCGGTGACGACGGTCCAGTCGTCGGCGAGGGTGACGACGTCGGGCCTGCCGAGCGTGGCCATGGGCTCCACCGCCAGGACGATGCCCACGTCCAGCGGCATGCCGTGGCCAGGCCCCTTCGGGGCCAGGTTGGGGACGTACGGGGGCTCGTGCATCTCGGTGCCGATCCCGTGGCCGGTGTAGTCCTCCAGCAGACCGTAGCCGTGGGGGCGCACGACGGACTCCACCGCGGCGCCGACGTCGGACAGGAAGCCACCGGGCCGCACGGTGCGCAGGGCCGCCCAGAGGCTCTCCTCGGTGACCCGGTTGAGCTCCAGCAGCTCTGGGCTGCACGTCCCCACCGGCACCGTGACGGCAGCGTCGCCGTGCCAGCCGTCGACGATGGCCCCGAAGTCGATCGAGCAGAGCTCGCCCTCCTCCAGGGGGCGGCCGTCCGGGATGCCGTGGACGACCGCCGCCCCGACGGAGGCGCAGATCACGGCAGGGAAGCCGGGGTCCCCGTACCCCAGGAAGCTCGACACCGCCCCGTGCCGGTCCAGGACGTCACGGGCGATGCGGTCCAGCTGGGTCGTGGTGGCACCCGGCCGGACGGCCTCCGTCATGCGCTCGAGCGCCTCCGCGACGACCAGTCCGGCTGCGCGCATGCGCTGCACCTGCTCGGGCGTCTTGACCGTGACGCCACGCGGGCGCCGGTTCCTCAGCCCCAAGGGTCAGTCACCGTGCTGGAGCGGGCGCAGCGCGTCGATCGCGCGCTGCGTCACGTCGTCGACCGGTCCCGTGGCGTCGATGCCGACGAGCAGGCCGCGACTGGCGTAGTAGCCGACGAGAGGGGCCGTCTCGTTGGCGTACACCTTGAGGCGGTTGGCGATCGTCTCCGCCTGGTCGTCGTCGCGCTGGTAGAGCTCGCCGCCGTCGAGGTCGCAGACGCCCTCGACGCTCGGCGGGTCGAAGTCGATGTGCCAGATGTGGTTGCAGGTCCGGCAGGTGCGCCGGCCGGAGAGCCGGCGGATGACCTCGTCGTCCTCGACGACGAGCTCCAGGACCACGTCGAGCTTCACGCCGGTCTCCGCCAGGAGCGAGTCGAGGACCTCGGCCTGCGGGACGGTGCGCGGGAACCCGTCCAGCAGGAACCCGCCGACCGCGTCGGGCTCGCTGATCCGGTTGCGGACCATCTCGATGGTGACGTCGTCCGGGACGAGGTCGCCCTTGTCCATGTAGGTCTTCGCGAGCAGCCCGAGCTCGGTGCCCTGGCCGACGTTGGCCCGGAAGATGTCCCCTGTCGAGATCTTGGGGACCTGCAGGTGCTCGGCGATGAACTGGGCCTGCGTCCCCTTCCCTGCTCCTGGGGGACCGACCAGGACGAGGCGCACTAGGAGGCGCCCGCGCGCGTCAGCCGGGGGGTCACCTCAGGAAGCCTTCGTAGTTGCGCAGCATGAGCTGGCTCTCGATCTGCTTCACGGTCTCGAGACCGACGCCGACCACGATGAGCACGGCCGTGCCGCCGAACGGGAGCCGGTTCGCGCCGGCCGTGAGGTTGAAGAGCAGCAGCGGCAGCACGGCGACGAGACCCAGGTAGAGGGCGCCGAAGCTGGTCACGCGCGACAGGATGTAGTCGAGGTACTCGGCCGTGGCCCGCCCCGGTCGGATGCCCGGGATGAAGCCGCCGTACTTCTTCATGTTGTCGGCGACCTCGACCGGGTTGAACGTGATCGCGACGTAGAAGTACGTGAAGAAGATGATCAGCCCGAAGTAGACGGCCAGGTAGATCGGGTGGTCGCCCTTGACGAGGTAGCGGCTGACGTACTTCTGCAGGGTCTCGTTGGTCCAGACCTGGCTGAGCAGCTGCGGGAGGTAGAGCAGGGAGCTCGCGAAGATGACCGGGATCACGCCGGCCTGGTTGACCTTGAGGGGGATGTAGGTGCTCGTGCCGCCGTACATGCGGCGGCCGATCATCCGCTTCGCGTACTGCACCGGCACGCGGCGCTGCGCCTGCTCGACGAAGACGACGAGCGTGATGACGACGATCGCGAGCAGCAGGACACCGGTCAGCTTGATGCCGCCGTTGCTCGACTGCGCGATGCCGGTGCCCTGGCTCGGCATCGAGGAGATGATCGAGGTGAAGATGAGCACGGACATGCCGTTGCCGACGCCGCGGTCGGTCACGAGCTCACCCAGCCACATGATCACGGCGGTGCCCGCCGTGAGCGTGATGACGAGCGTCGCGATCCGGAAGATCGAGGTGTCCGGGATGATGTCGTTGTTGCAGCCCTGGATGAGGTTGCGGGAGCGGGCGAGCGCCACGATGCCGGTGGACTGCAGGATGGCCAGCGCCACCGTGAGGTAGCGGGTGTACTGCGTCAGCTTCGCCTGGCCGCTCTGGCCCTCCTCCTTGAGCGTCTCGAGGCGGGGGATGACCACGATCAGCAGCTGGATGATGATCGAGCTGGTGATGTAGGGCATGATCCCGAGCGCGAAGACGCTGAGCTTGAGCAGCGCGCCGCCGCTGAACAGGTTGATCAGCCCGTAGAGGCTCTTGTCCTTGACCTGGTCCAGGCAGTCCTGGATGGCCACGTAGGAGACTCCCGGGCCCGGGACGACCGAGCCGAGCCGGTAGACCCCGATCATCGCCAGCGTGAAGAGCAGCTTCCGCCGGAGATCAGGCGTGCGGAAGGCCCGTACGAAAGCGGTGAGCACGGGATCCTCCTGGCATCCGGTCGGACGTGCGAGCCGGGTCGAGAGTGGGGCAGGTGAGGGTCCGACAGCTGTCGGTTCCGTCCGCGGGAACTGTAACAGCCGGGCCCCGGGACGAAGGGAGCCGTCGCCTCCCCCGAGGGGGAGCGCGACGGCCCGTTCGCTTGTGAAGTTACAGCTGGGTAGCGCTGCCGCCGGCTGCGGCGATCTTCTCCTTGGCGGAGGCGGAGAAGGCGTGGGCGGACACCTCGAGCTTCACGGCCAGGTCACCGCCGCCGAGCACCTTCACGAGGCTGTTGTCGCGGACGAGGCCCTTGGCCACGAGCTCTGCGACACCGACCGTCCCACCCTCCGGGAAGCGCTCCGCGATCTTGTCCAGGTTGACGACCTGGTACTCCGTGCGGAAGCGGTTCTTGAAGCCCTTGAGCTTGGGCAGCCGCATGTGCAGCGGCATCTGCCCGCCCTCGAAGGCGGCCGGGACCTGGTAGCGGGCCTTGGTGCCCTTGGTGCCGCGGCCGGCGGTCTTGCCCTTGCTGGCCTCACCACGGCCGACGCGGGTCTTGGCGGTCTTGGCGCCAGGAGCCGGCCGCAGGTGGTGGACCTTCAACGGTGACCCGTTCATGGACTTCTGCGGACTGTCACTCATCGGTTACTCGACCTCCTCGACCGACACGAGGTGCGTGACGGTCTTGACCATCCCGCGGATCTCGGGACGGTCCTCCTTGACGACGGTGTCGTGGATGCGCTTGAGGCCGAGCGTCCGCAGCGTGTCCCGCTGGTTCTGCTTGCCACCGATCCCCGACTTGACCTGGGTGACCTTCAGACGACCCATGATCAGCTCCCTGACGTGGCGGGCGCCGCGGGCGCCGCAGCAGCGGCGGCGCGGGCCCGGAGCATGGCGGCGGGCGCGACTTCCTCGAGGGTCTTGCCGCGGCGAGCCGCGATCTCCTCGGGGCGCACGAGGCCCTGCAGGGCCGCGACGGTCGCGTGGACGATGTTGATCGGGTTGGAGGACCCGAGCGACTTGGACAGGACGTCGTGGATGCCGGCGCACTCCAGCACGGCCCGCACCGGACCACCGGCGATGACGCCGGTACCGGGGCTGGCCGGCTTGAGCAGCACGACACCGGCGGCCGCCTCGCCCTGGATCGGGTGCGGGATCGTCGGGCCGATGCGCGGCACGCGGAAGAAGTGCTTCTTGGCCTCCTCGACGCCCTTGGCGATCGCGGCCGGCACCTCCTTGGCCTTGCCGTAGCCGACGCCGACCTGACCGTCGCCGTCGCCGACGACCACGAGGGCGGTGAAGCTGAAGCGACGACCACCCTTCACGACCTTGGCGACGCGGTTGATCGCGACGACGCGCTCGATGTGGTTGCTCTTCTCCGGAGCCCCACCGCGACCGCCGTCACGACCGCCGCGGCCACCGTCGCGGCCGCCACCCTGCCGGTCGCCGCCCTGCGCGGGACCGGTCCCGCCTCGGCGCTGCTGTCCGGGCATCAGATCGTCACCTTCTCGTTGCTGGTCATGATGGTCATCAGAAGTCCAGGCCGTTCTCGCGGGCACTGTCGGCCAGCGCAGCGATCCGACCGGCGTAGGCGTTGCCGCCGCGGTCGAAGACGACCTTCTCGATGCCGGCGGCCTTGGCACGCTCGGCGACGAGGGCACCCACGGCCTTGGCGTGGGCGGTCTTGTCGCCCTCGGTGCCGCGGATGGTGGCGTCGAGCGTGGAGGCGCTGGCGAGGGTGTGGCCCTGCAGGTCGTCCACGACCTGCGCCGTGATGTGCCGCGAGGAGCGGGTCACGACGAGACGGGGACGGCTGGCGGTGCCACGCACCTTCTTCCGCAGGCGGAAGTGGCGGCGGGCCTTGCCCAGGCGGCGGGTAGCAGAGATGTTCGGCATCGTTACTTACCCGTCTTCCCGACCTTGAGCTTGATCTGCTCGCCCTCGTAGCGGACGCCCTTGCCCTTGTACGGGTCGGGCTTGCGCAGCTTGCGGATGTTGGCGGCGACCTCGCCGACCTTCTGCTTGTCGATGCCCTTGACGACGAACTTCGTCGGAGAGGACACCTCGAAGCTGATGCCGTCCGGAGCCTGGACCGGCACCGGGTGGCTGTAGCCGAGGGCGAACTCGAGGTCCGAGCCCTTGGCAGCGACGCGGTAGCCGACGCCACGGATCTCCATGGGCTTCTCGTAGCCCTGGGTGACACCGACGACCATGTTGTTGACGAGGGTGCGGGTCAGCCCGTGCAGGCTGCGGCTCGCGCGCTCGTCGTCGGGGCGGGTGACCGTGAGGACGCCCTCGCCCTGCTCGATGCGGATGGGCTCGCTCACGACGTGGCTGAGCGTGCCCTTGGGGCCCTTCACGGTCACCGACTGACCGTCGAGGGTGACCTCGACGCCGGGCGGGACGGGAATGGGCAGGCGACCGATGCGACTCATGGCGCGGCCTCCTCAGTAGACGTAGGCGAGGACTTCCCCACCCACGCCCTTCTTGTTCGCCTGGCGGTCCGTCAGCAGGCCGCTCGACGTCGAGATGATCGCGACGCCGAGGCCACCGAGGACCTTGGGAAGGTTGCCGGCCTTCGCGTAGACGCGCAGGCCGGGCTTGGAGACGCGGCGCACACCGGCGATGGACCGCTCGCGGTTGGGCCCGTACTTGAGGTCGATGGTGAGGACCTTGCCCTTCTCACCGTCCTCGACGCGCCACCCCGCGATGTAGCCCTCCTGCTGGAGGATCTCCGCGATGTGCGTCTTGATCTTGCTGTGCGGCATGGAGACGTTGTCGTGGTACGCCGAGTTGGCGTTGCGCACGCGCGTCAGCATGTCCGCGATCGGGTCGGTCATGGTCATTGTTGTTGGCCTCTAGGCCTTTCCCGTCCCGGTTCCCCGCTGGTGCAGGGCCTGTGACGAAGAGAGAGTTACCAGCTGGACTTGGTGATGCCGGGGAGCTCCCCGGCGTGGGCCATCTCGCGGAAGCAGATGCGGCAGAGGCCGAACGCACGGAAGACCGCGCGTGGACGGCCACAGCGGTTGCAGCGCGTGTAGCCGCGCACCGCGAACTTCGGCTTGCGGTTCGCCTTCTCGACGAGCGCCTTCTTCGCCATCTCTACTGCTCCTTGAACGGGAAGCCGAGCGCCCGCAGGAGCGCACGACCCTCGTCGTCGTTGGTGGCCGTCGTGACGACGGTGATGTCCATGCCCCGCTGCCGGTCGACCTTGTCCACGTCGATCTCGTGGAACATCGACTGCTCGGTGAGGCCGAAGGTGTAGTTGCCGTTGCCGTCGAACTGCCGGTCCGACAGGCCGCGGAAGTCGCGGATGCGCGGGAGCGACAGCGTGACGAGGCGGTCGAGGAACTCCCACATCCGGTCGCCGCGAAGGGTGACCTTCGCGCCGATCGGCATGCCCTCGCGCAGCTTGAACTGCGCGATCGACTTGGTGGCCCGACGCAGCTGCGGCTTCTGGCCGGTGATGGCCTGCAGGTCGCGCAGTGCGCCGTCGATGAGCTTGGAGTCCTTCGCCGCGTCGCCGACACCCATGTTGACGACGACCTTGACGACGCCAGGGATCTGCATCGCGTTGCCGAAGGAGAACTGCTCCTGGAGCGCAGGCTTGATCTCGGCGCGGTACTTCGCCTTGAGGCGAGGCTGCTCAGCTGTGGTCGTCATCAGATGTCCTTCTCGCAGCGCTTGCAGACGCGCACGCTGTGGGTCTTGCCGTTGGCGTCGGCGTCGCTGCGGCGGTGACCGATGCGGGACGGCTTGTTGCACGACGGGCACACGACCTGCACGTTGCTGACGTGCACGGGCGCCTCCTGCGTGACGATGCCGCCCTGCTGGGAGCCGCGCGCCGACTGCGTGATGCGGGTGTGCTTCTTGATGCGGTTCACGCCCTCGACGAGGACGCGCTGGCTCGCGGGGTCGGCCACGATGACCTTGCCCTTGACGCCCTTGTCCTTGCCGGCGATGACCTGGACGGTGTCGCCCTTCTTCACGAACAGACCGCTCATGGCTAGAGCACCTCCGGAGCGAGCGAGATGATCTTCATGAAACGCTTGTCGCGGAGCTCACGGCCGACCGGGCCGAAGATGCGGGTGCCGCGCGGGTCACCGCCGTCCTTGATGAGGACGGCCGCGTTCTCGTCGAAGCGGATGTAGCTGCCGTCGGGACGACGGCGCTCCTTGACGGTGCGGACGACGACGGCCTTGACCACGTCGCCCTTCTTGACGCCGGCGCCGGGGATGGCGTCCTTCACCGTGCACACGATGATGTCGCCGATGCCGGCGTAGCGACGGGACGAGCCGCCGAGAACGCGGATGCAGAGGACTTCCTTCGCACCCGTGTTGTCGGCGACGCGCAGTCGCGACTCCTGCTGGATCACTTGTTCTCCTGGTGTGAACCCCGTATCCCTGTGGCCAGGGACGCGGGCTCGACGGACGGTCTCCGGTTACCCGGGACCGCTTCTTACTTGGCCTTCTCGAGGATCTCGACGATGCGCCAGCGCTTCGTGGCGGACAGCGGCCGGGTCTCCATGAGGAGGACGCGGTCGCCGACGCCGGCAGCGTTCTGCTCGTCGTGCGCCTTCAGCTTGCTGGTGCGGCGCAGCGTCTTCTTGTAGAGCGGGTGCTGCACGCGGTCCTCGACGGCGACGACGACGGTCTTGTCCATCTTGTCGCTGACGACGAGGCCCTCACGCGTCTTGCGGAACCCGCGAGCGTTCTCGGTCACAGCCTTGCCTTCGGTCATGCGGCACCGCCGCTGTTGACGGCATCGCGGACGATGCCGAGCTCGCGCTCGCGCATCACGGTGTAGATGCGAGCGATGTCGCGCCGCACGGTCTGCAGGCGACGGTTGTTGTCCAGCTGGCCGGTGGCGACCTGGAAGCGGAGGTTGAACAGCTCCTCCTTGGCGTCGCGCAGCGCGATGACGAGATCCTCGTCAGCAAGCTCGCGAAGCTCCTGCGTACGGGAGTCGGCCATTACTCGTTCCCCTCCCGGACGACGAAGCGGCACTTCATGGGCAGCTTGTGCATGGCGCGGCGCATGGCCTCGCGGGCGAGCGGCTCCGGCGGACCCGCGAGCTCGAAGAGGATGCGACCGGGCTTGACGTTGGCCACCCACCACTCGGGCGAGCCCTTGCCGGAGCCCATGCGGGTCTCGGCCGGCTTCTTCGTCAGCGGGCGGTCGGGGTAGATGTTGATCCAGACCTTTCCACCACGACGGATGTGGCGGGTCATCGCGATACGGGCCGACTCGATCTGCCGGTTCGTCACGTAGGCGGGCTCGAGCGCCTGGATGCCGTACGTGCCGAACGCCAGCTCGTTCCCGCCCTTCGACGCGCCGCTGCGGTCGGGGTGGTGCTGCTTGCGGTGCTTGACCCTGCGAGGGATCAGCATGATCAGGCCTCCGTCTCAGGGGTCTCGGCGGCCGGCCCGTCGGTGCTTGCCTCGGTGCTGGCCTCGGCGATCTCGGGCGCGGTCTCGACCGGGGTGTCGACGATCGCGGCCTCGACGGTCTCGGTGGTCTCGGTGATGTCAGCAGCAGCCTCGACCGTGGGGTCGACGACACCCTCGGCGGCGCGGCCGGCCTCGGTGCCACCGGCGGTGGTGCCCGTGGAGCCGGAGCGGGGGCCACGGCGGGCGGGACGCTCG
>Ga0207705_10003442_pt1 | contig 12040 bp, 11 predicted proteins | sample KBSC13metaG_FD_184314 | JGI IMG/M metagenome (GOLD analysis project Ga0207705, IMG submission 184314) | Corn rhizosphere microbial communities from Kellogg Biological Station, Michigan, USA - KBS C1-3 metaG (SPAdes) (version 2) | ecosystem: Host-associated > Plants > Roots > Rhizosphere > Soil ...
GCCGTGTGCGTCTCGAGTTTGAATGCCCTTCGCGTGGACTGATCGGATTTCGCGGGGAGTTTTTGACGGAGACGAAGGGTACTGGATTGTTGAATACGATCTTCCTCAGATTCGACAAATGGCAGGGCGAGATGCGTTCGCGGCAGACCGGTTCGCTCGTCAATGACCGAATGGGCGAGACCAACACGTACGCTCTCTACAACCTGCAGGAGCGTGGGACGCTATTCGTTAAGCATCAGGTGAAGGTTTACGAGGGTATGATCGTCGGCGAGAATGCCCGCAGCGTCGACCTCGATGTAAACGCGATCAAGGAGAAGAAACTCTCCAACATGCGAACGACGTCAGCGGATGAGGCAATGCGCCTCGTGCCGCAACGCGAGATGTCGCTCGAGCGTGCACTCGAATTCATCGCTGATGACGAGCTGATCGAGGTCACGCCGCAGAACATCCGCCTCCGCAAGCGCGTGCTCAAGGCCAATGAGCGGCCGAAGAAAGCCAGCGCATAGAACTGCTGACAAGGTCCACCACGAAAAAAGGAGCCGTAAAGGCTCCTTTTTCATGTTTGTTAGACGGCAGGATCTATTCCATAGCGCCGTTGTATCCGAACGCGAGCTTCCACGCGTCGCCTTCCTTGACATAGATCGACATTCCGGGCTGCGTGCCGTTCTTCATGCCGTAGCACGTACCGTCGGACCAGCCCTTAAAGGTGATCATCTCGGTATTAGGACCTAGGGTTATCCCGAACGGGTCTTTCACGTCTACGTTCTTGATGTCCTTGCATGGCATCTCTGCCCAATACTTAACGATAGAAGCGCGGTCGTTGTTGAAGGTGCCGTCACTGTTTGCGATGGCTGCACTCTTTGCAAGGACCGAATCGAGGCCTTTCGCATCCTTGTTCATCCACGCGACCCAGCCGGCCTTCTCAGCGGCAACGACGGCGGCCGTGTTCGGTGATGGAGCCATTTTTGCGCCGTCAGTCTTCTTTTCGTCGCCCTTCTTTTCCTCGGCCTTCGTTTCCTCTGCCTTTGGAGGATTAGCTGCATCGATGATCTTGTTCTCGCCATGGAAGACTGCCTGCCACTTGTCGCCGCTGCGTACGAGCACGGTGGTGCCGCGGAACGGACTGTCAAGCTTCTTCATGGCCCCGTTCGGACCATCGTTGCACTCACCGTCGACGGTGCCCTTGTATGTCACCGCGTAAGTGTCGTCGTCGATCTTAAAGCTCTGCGGGTCAGTGAAGGACGAGGTCTTGATGTCGCACTTCACCTTTGCGATCGCTGCGAGGGTGCCGGCCTTGTCGGGAACATGTCCGCCGGCGAACGTGAACTTGTCGCTGAGGAATGTCTCAAAGTATTTTGAGTCTCCCTTCCAGTAGGCGGCCGTGGCGTCCTTGTCATATGCGACGAGTGACTCGGCCGTAGGTGCAGCAGCCGCGGGTTTCGGCACCGCTGTGCCCGTATTCGCGGTGTTTCCGGCGTTGCTGGCTGGTGTAGTTGTAGCTGTGCATCCCGTCAGCAAGTATGCCGTCAGCGACAGCACAAGTATGACTCCTATCTTCTTCATAAAAGTGTTCTCCTCTTTCTTCGTCTCACCAGAACGGCTAGAAAAACGGCGGGACGCGTCTGAGGGAACGCATTCGTGAGAGAAGCCTAAAGTCGCCCGATGGGTACACTTCGCCACAGAACCGCTCGGGTGTCAATACGAGAAAAATAAATGGGAGCCCCTGCAGACTCCCGTTTTTACAGCATTAGCCGACTCTCGGCACCAATGAGCGTAACTATTTGTCGTAAACGACACTCAGCCTGCCGAGAGCGAGGGCTCCCAGTGAGAGGCCGAGATCGCGAAGCGCAACATCAAAATAGCCGGGGATCATGAGCAGATTGACGATTATGCCGAGCAGCCACGCCGAGACAACATAGGCAAATATCTTTGGCTTTAAGAAGACGCCGATACCCGCGACGATCTCTATCACGCCTGCCGCAAGCATAAATTCGTGCCCGTGCCCGCCGAGCATGTTGTTCACTGACGGTGCGAGATACTGGTCCCAGTTAGTTAACAGGTGCAGGAATTTGTCCAATCCTGCAATTATCGGTGCCACCGTGAAGCCAAAGTGAAGGATCTGATAAGCCTGATAAGGTGCACTTCGGCTGTCTGTCTCAGCCGCGATGCCGGTCATTGCATGTTCCATTGTCGAAAACCTCCGTAAAAGTAGCGTTTGCGATATCATCGTAATCGACCAATAAGAATAAGTCAATCATTTTATTGACTTATTTACTTTACGTTGCTGAGTCTGTAGAATACGTGCTATGGGAACACGCTTTGACGATCGTTTCTTTTCGAGTACGCGGGGGAAGATCGTACTGCTGCTTCGAGGGTCCGCAAAGACGGTCAATGATCTTGCCGCCGCTCTCGGCATATCTGATAACGCGGTCAGGGCGCACCTGCTCTCGCTGGAGCGTGACCAGCTTGTAACATCGACGGGCACGATCCCTGGAGCACGGAAGCCGCACGCGATCTTTGAACTGACGGATAATGCCCGCGAGCACTTTCCGCGGCCGTACGGGTCTATCCTGAGGAAATTCTTATCTGTGCTGAAGCTGCGGCTTGGCCGAGAGCCGGTCGCCGAGGATCTGCGTGAGGCAGGCCGTCGGATGGCCGCAGACATCGCCATCGACGCGGGCTCGGATAAGCTGGAGAGCTGTGTCGCTACCCTGCAGGAACTTGGCGGAGCGGCCCGAGTGGTCCGGGAGAATGGCGAGACCTCGATCCAAAGCGACAGCTGTCCATTTGGCGATATGGTCCTCGAACATCCGGAGATATGTCAGTTGGCGGAAACGATGATGCAGGAAATAGTCGAAAGCACCGTGCGTGAATCCTGCGACCGCAGCTCGTCACGGCCAAAGTGCAGATTTCATATCGGCCGTCAGGCACTATCCTCGTAAGAGAGTTCCCCATTGACTATCTTCGCAGCCGATGTGTACGGGTGCTCCTGCACCGTCCCCGCGCCGAGAATGTGGAGAACGCTTGCGCCGCCGGCTTTTAGGTAGTCAGAGATCATAGAGCGGTGGCATCGCCACCAGACCGCCTCGGAGCACATTATTGCAGTAGGTTTATCCTCGGAGAATTCCAGCAGTTCAGCGATGCCCTCGCGGAAATCATCGGTCTCCATGTAGTCGGCATAGCCTTGAAAGGCCTTGCTCCGCCAAGCGGTGTTCTTAGAGCCAGGCCGAACGCGTCGTCTGCCGCCGAGTTGCTTGAGGTGAACATACTCGACGCCGTGTGCGGGAAGCGTCACCTCGAGCGACTCTTTGTTGAAGTGCGGGAATTTGCGTGACCCTGGATAGCTCCGGACATCGACGAGTAATTCGATGCCGTTCTCGCTGAGCAGTCCGATGAACTCCTCGAGATCGCGCGTGGAATGGCCGATGGTCCAGATGGTCGGGCGGTAAGCCTCATAGCCGTGCGCGTCATCATAATAATAGGAGCGGGTAGACTGGTCCTGCTCCCAAGTATCCTCCTGCTGCGGCGGCTTAGACACGAATCATTTATAATCGATTCGATCTGAGGCCTCCAATGGTAAATGCAATGAGATCGAAAAGAAATTACTTCTACGCCTTTGTACTTGTGTTGTGCACGTCGAGTGCGACCTACTTCGTAGGTGGGGCCGGAGCACAGCCGGGGACGCAAAAACAGGCCGCACCGGCCGACAATGAATATCAGGCTGCGGCCGTGCTCTGGATGCAAAAGTCAGCGGAATACCGTGCTCTGTGCTATCAGGCATACAACATCGCTCACCTGCGGTTGGACCAGGACCTGGACGGCAAGAACAAGAAAGAGGTCTCCAAGGCCGAGCGCAAGAAGCCCCGTGCGATCGTCGTCGACATCGATGAGACGGTCCTCGACAATTCGCCATTTCAGGCGCTCAACCTGACCAGGAGACAGGCATATGAAAGGAGCAACTGGTACGAGTGGACGAAGCTGCGGAAGGCGAAGCCCGTCCCTGGCGCCGTGGATTTCCTGAACTACGCTGTCTCAAAGGGTGTAAAGGTTTTCTTCATATCCAACCGTGACCAGCCCTACGAGCAGGAGTCGACGATGGAGAATCTCAAGAGTGCGGGGTTCAATGACATATCCCCAGAGAACGTCCTGTTGAGGCCGTTCGACGCTCAAGGAAAGCCACTGTCCCCAAAGGCACCGCGCCGCGATCTGGTAATGCAGAAGTACCGTATCGTACTTCTCATGGGCGACAACCTGGACGACTTCTCGGATATTTTCGAGCATAGATCTATGACGGAGCGCTATGCCTCTGCCGACCAGAACCGCGACCTGTGGGGCAAAAGGTGGATCGTTCTGCCCAACGCAATGTACGGGACCTGGGAGAGTGCGATGTACGATTACAAGAGCCTGAACGACCAGGAGAAGGCCAAGGCCCGGGCAAATGCTCTCGAACTGCCCTAGAGTACCGCGGGTGGTATTCGGCAATACCGAGGGACCAGGAGGCTGGACTTAGACTCAGAATTGTCGAGTTGATGATATTCCACCGTAAGGGCGCGGGATGAGCGACATATTTACCGGTCGTTCGTCCCGCGTCTTTCTGCGGTAGAATGTTATTGAACTTTTTTCTTGTTTACCTATGCGTATTCTTGTCACCGGCGGAGCCGGCTTTATCGGTTCGCACCTGTGCGAGCGACTGTTGAAAGAGGGTAACGAGGTTGTTTGCCTCGACAATTTTTTCACCGGCAGAAAGGAGAACATCCTTCACCTGATGGATGACCGGCGATTCGAGCTGATCCGCCACGACGTTACCGAGCCGATCCTTTTGGAAGTTGACCAGATCTACAATCTGGCTTGCCCCGCGTCGCCGATCCATTACCAGTACAATCCGATCAAAACCGTAAAGACGAACGTCATGGGGACGATAAACATGCTGGGGCTTGCCAAGCGTGTTCACGCCCGCATACTCCAGGCCTCAACGAGTGAGGTGTATGGTGATCCGCTGGAGCATCCACAGACCGAGAGCTATTGGGGAAATGTGAATTGTATCGGGCTCCGCTCTTGCTATGACGAAGGCAAACGAGTAGCGGAGACACTGATGATGGACTATCACCGGCAGGTCGGAGTGGATACCCGCATTGTGCGTATTTTTAACACGTACGGAGAACGGATGCTCGAGAACGACGGCCGTGTCGTCTCAAACTTCGTCGTTCAGGCACTCCGCGGCCAGGAACTGACGATCTACGGCGAGGGCACGCAGACGAGATCTTTTTGCTACGTCAGCGACCTCGTGGATGGTCTTATCAAACTCATGAACGCGGAAGCGTCGGAGGACATTCACATGCCGGTGAATATCGGCAACCCGGGCGAATTCACGATGAAAGAATTAGCCGACGAGGTCGGCGTCGCCACAGGCAAAGAGATCCGCATCAAGCACCTGCCGCTGCCTGCTGACGACCCCAGGCAGCGAAAGCCGAATATCGAGCGGGCCAGATCGCTTCTCGGTTGGGAACCGAAGATTCCTCTCGCCGAAGGACTGAAGAAGACCGCGACATTTTTTGCCGGAGTGATCGGTGAGGCCGCGGCCTCCGCTAAATAGCTAAATCAATGAAGATACTTATCACCGGCGGCGCCGGATTCGTGGGCAGCCACCTTGCCGACAAGCTCATTGCCCAAGGGCACGAGATCACGGTCATCGACGACCTTTCTACAGGCAGATATTCCAATGTCGCTCATCTCGAGGGGCAGCCGAACTTTCGACTGATCATTGATACGGTCCTCAATGCATCATTGATGGAGGAACTGATCCGGGAATCTGACCGCGTCTATCACATGGCAAGCGCCGTAGGCGTACGGCTCATTATGGAGCAGCCGGTGAAGACGATCGAGACGATCTTTCACGGTACGGACGTCGTCCTCGGCCGGTGCTCTACATTCAGAAAGCGCGTTCTGATCCCGAGTACGAGCGAGGTATATGGAAAGGGCGTATCAGTTCCCTTCAAGGAGGATGACGACCTCCTCACGGGTGCCACAGACAAGCACCGCTGGGCATACGCCTGTGCCAAGACACTCGATGAATTCCTGGCTCTCGCGCACTACAAAGAGACGAACTTACCAGTCATCGTGGCGCGTCTTTTCAATACGGTGGGGCCCCGGCAGACCGGACAATATGGGATGGTGGTCCCGCGCTTTGTGAATGCAGCCATCGAGAACGAACCCATCGAGGTGCACGGAGACGGCACTCAGTCGCGGTGTTTCGGGCACGTGGACGATGTGACCAATGGCCTCATCGCAGCCATGGAGACACCGGCGTGCTTCGGACAGGTGATCAACTTTGGTAGTGACCGTGAGGTGTCGATCAACGATCTCGCAAAGCGGGCGATCGATCTCACGGGAAGCACGAGCCAGATCCGCTATATACCTTATGATCAGGTCTACGGGGCCGGGTTTGAGGACATGCAGCGACGCGTCCCGTCACTGGAGAAAGCAGGTCGGCTACTCGGTTATCAGCCAACCCGCACGCTTGATGACATCATCAATGACGTAGCCGCGGAAATACGTCCCGGCCTCTCCACACAGACCCAGAATGCCTAAGACATCACTTATCTCGGCCGGGCTCCTGCTGCTCATCGTCTGTGCAGCAGGGTCCGCCTTCTCACAAACGACCGGCGGCATAAAGGGCAAGATAAAGAACCTGAACGGAGACGGTATTTCGGGTGCGGCGGTGACAGCTCGCCTCGACCAGAAGGACGTGAGGAGTGTTAAGGCGGGGCGCACTGGTGAATTCACCCTCGATGGTCTAAATCCGGGGGTCTACAACTTTGTTTTCGAGGCAAAAGGTTATGGGACCGGGATCAAGTACGGCGTGGAAATAAAGCCGGGAAAGGTCCGAGATCTCGGCGGCAACCTCATCCTCCAGACCGATCGAGGTTCTCTCGTAACTATCCGCGGAAGTGTTTTCTTTAAGGACGGCACCAGCGTGCCGGGTTGCGAGGTCGCCGTGAGCGTTGTGGGCGCAAATGGCGAACAGAAGAAGCTGACGACCCTGATGACCGGCATCAGTGGTGAATTTAGCTACCGCCGTCCTGAAGGCAAGGCAACCTACCGATTCACCGCAAACTTTCGCGGAGTCACGGCGAGTAAGGACCTCACCGTAGACTCCGCGGCGATCTACACAACTTCAGTTCTACTCCCTGTCGACCGGGGCGAGAAGCAACCTTAAAAGGGACCTCGCTAGCTCCTCATCGCGGTGAGTATCTCATCAACAACCTTCTTCGCGTCGCCGAAGAGCATCAGCGTATTGTCTTTGTAGAAGAGAGGATTGTCCACGCCTGCGTAGCCTGACGCCATCGATCGCTTCATAACGATGCAGGTCCGCGCCTCCCAGACGTGAAGGACCGGCATTCCCGCGATCGGAGACGACGGGTCGTCCAGCGCTGATGGGTTCACGATGTCATTTGCGCCGATCACCCAGGCCACGTCGGTCTGCGGGAACTCGTTGTTGATCTCGTCCATCTCGTAGACGATGTCATACGGAATGTTGGCCTCAGCGAGGAGAACGTTCATATGACCCGGCAGCCGTCCTGCGACCGGATGGATGGCGAACTTCACATCGATATTCTTCTCCTTGAGCAGCTTTACGACCTCAGCAAGCGAATGCTGCGCCTGAGCTACGGCAAGCCCATAGCCCGGGACAATGATGACCTTCTTGGAATCGAGCAGCAGATCGCTGGCACCCGGAGCGTCGACGGAGTGGACCTCGCCCTGCGGGGCCGAGCCCGCCGCCGGTGCCGCACCGCCCTCGGTACCAAATCCGCCGAGCATTACGCTCACGAATGAGCGGTTCATGCCCTTGCACATTATGTAGCTGAGGATCGCACCGGAGGATCCGACCAGCGCACCCGTAATGATCAGCAGATCGTTACCCAGCATGAACCCCGCAGCAGCGGCGGCCCACCCCGAATAGCTGTTGAGCATCGAGACCACAACAGGCATATCCGCGCCGCCGATCGCCATGATGAAGTGGATCCCAAGTATTCCGGTGACTATAGTCGCGAGGATCAGCGGGAAGTGGCCATGATAAGTATCCGGTGCGATGAAGAACGCCACGCCCAGGCCGATGGTGATAAGGAGCAGCACGATGTTGATCATGTGCCTGCCTGGCAGCATGAAAGGTTTCCCGCCGATCGTGCCCCTAAGCTTGAGGAAAGCGATCACCGAGCCGGTGAACGTCACTGATCCGATGCAGACACCGATGAAGATCTCGCCGAGGTGCAAGCTATGCTCTCCGCCGACGCTCTTTGGTGCCTCCGGATCGAGATATGTAGCGATGCCGACCAAAACAGCGGCCAAGCCTACAAAGCTGTGAAGCATCGCGACCAGCTCCGGCATGGACGTCATCTGAACGCGTGACGCCAGGATCGCCCCAATGACCATTCCGGGAATGAGTGCACCGAAGAGCACCGGCAGGCCTCCCGTGTTCATCGCGGCCGCTGTCGCGACGAGAGCGATCAGCATTCCGATGATGCCGTAGAGGTTACCCCTGCGGGCAGTCTCCTGCTGTGAGAGCCCCCCGAGGCTCAGGATAAACAACGCACTCGCGGCGATGTATGCAATTGTGATGAGGGATTGTGTCATTTCCTGAACATGGCGAGCATGCGGTTAGTGACCAAAAATCCGCCTGCGATATTGATCGCGGCGATCAGAACGGCGATGGCACCGAGGATAACTGTGACCGTTGGAGTGGTCGCTCGCAGCTGGAGCATTCCTCCAACGAGGATGATCCCGCTGATCGCGTTTGTGACGCTCATGAGCGGAGTGTGGAGGGCGGGTTTGACGTTCCAGACGACCTGGAATCCAACAAATACCGCTAGGACGAAAACCGTGAGGTGAGCGAGTGCGTCGCCTCCGGCATCCTGGGTCTTTGACGGCACCAGATATCCGATACCGGAAAGTAAAAGTGCCGCTACAAGGAGGACCCAGGGATTGATGCCCGTTGATTCGCCGTGGCCGTGACCGTTTGAGGAGGGTGCGACGGCCCTGGAAGCCGAGCTCTTGGTGGGCACACCGGGTTCCGGCGGTGCCGGCGGTGCCGGTGGTGCCGGTGGGGGCCACATCATCTTGCCGTTATTCAAAACGATGGCCCCGCGGATCACCTCATCGGAGGTGTCGGCGTATAGCTTCGCTTCGGACAAGTCTGCCCCCTCGGCAGGTTTCTCAACGAGGTCGGCCAGCAATGTTGCGATCGTAGCTCCGTAGAGCTGACTGGACATCGACGCCATTCTAGACGGCAGGTCGGTATAACCGACGATAGTAACCCCCTTGTGCTGTACTACCTTGCCGGGCTCAGTAAGAGCACAGTTGCCGCCTTGCTCGGCTGCGAGGTCTACGATCACGCTGCCCGGCTTCATCGACTCGACCATTCCCTGCGTGATCAGCTTTGGAGCCGGCTTACCCGGTATGAGTGCGGTCGTGATGATGATGTCCACCTGCATGGCCTGAGCGGCAAACAACGCCATCTCAGCCTTTAGAAAGTCGTCGGACATCTGCTTGGCGTAACCGCCCTTTCCCTCGCCCTCCTCCTTGATGTCGAGCTCGAGAAATTCGGCACCCATAGAGGCGACCTGATCCTTAGTCGCGGAACGCGGATCGAAGGCCCTAACTATAGCTCCGAGGCCCTTTGCCGCTCCGATAGCGGAGAGTCCTGCCACACCGGCTCCGATCACAAGCAGCTTGGCCGGGTCGATGCGTCCCGCCGCGGTGATCTGACCTGTGAAGAAGCGAGGGAAATAATTCGCCGCCTCGATCACAGCACGGTAGCCGGCTATGTTGGCCATCGCTGAGAGCGTGTCCATCTTCTGTGCACGGGTAATTCGCGGAACGCAGTCCATCCCGAAGACAGTCGCCTTTCTCTTAGCCAGTCGATCAAGAACGTCCTTATTCTGGGCGGGCCAGACAAAGCCGATAAGCCAGCTGCCCTCCTTCATCAGGTCGGCCTCGTGTATGTGAAGCTCCCTGTTCTCCTCCGGCGGCCGTACCTTGATGATGAGGTCGGATGAACCCCAAAGCTCCCGGGTGTCGTCTATTACTAGAGCACCGGCCTCGCGGTACTCGTCGTTTGAGACGTTCACACCGTGGCCGGCACCGGATTCGACCGCTACCTCAAAGCCAAGCTTCATCAGCCGAAGGATCGTCTGCGGCATCGCAGCAACGCGTTTTTCGCCCGGGTGGATCTCTTTGGGAATACCTATTCTCGTCATGTGGTTGGTTGGTTTGATCTTGTCTCGGTTCAGAACAATTGCCCGTCGAAATCAGGGTCAACATAGTGCAAAAACAACGATCGCGAAGTGTGGCCCTCGGGAAGTGCGGGACGCCAGTGTGTGACCTCACGCCCGCGATATGCGAGCAGGTCACCAGGAGCTAGGTGAACGGCAACTTCGCTCTCGTCAAGAAGCCTCAGGTTCAAAGGCCATGGGGACAGCTCACCCTCCGCCAGCGGTGAATAGCCGAGCTGCAGGGAGAAGCTGAATTCGCATTGTGCTCGATCGGTATGTGGTCTGAGAACCGCACCATCGCAGTAGGCAGACGCGTAACAGTACGATGGCCGAACCTCGTGACCGGCGACGGTCGACATTAGCTTTGTAAGGTCCCGATGGATGTTCATCGAGAAGGGCTCAAGGGGAGCGACGAACCTGTCCTCAACCAGATCATCACCCTTCACCATAAACCCCTGCTCCTGAACCCTCCGGAAGTAGTCGCCGATGGCGGAAAGCTGCGCACGCGGTATCACATTTCGGACTATCGTGTACTTTTTTGCGGCGAAATGCTCCGCGTGTGCGGGAAGATCGTAGCGAAGCTTTCCTACATCATCACGAGGGACAAGTATTCCGGCTGTGACAAGCCTGCCTGCAATATCCACCGGGAAGTCTGCGGGAACGGGTCCACCGGGCGTCAGAGCGCCGACCTGATCAAAATCCTCCTGCTCGAGCCAGTATCCTGCCTCATAGCCCGTCTCTGGGTCCCTCACCCATACAGAGGGCGAGTAGGGTGATAAGCGTCGCTCCCCCGCCCACATCGCGAATCGAGCAAGGTTGAAGTGCTCGCACCGTAGAGACACATCAACTATCAGACCTTCAGTATCGGAGATCTTCGAAGGGGATAGTTCGCCCAGCGAGCAGGAGAAGAGGATATTTTCGGGCTCGGCTGGAGTCGTTAGTAGTATCCCGGCGGTTATCAGTTCGTCTCTTTCACTAGTGTCGAGATCTGTGTCCGGGTCCAGCATCGCTAATGCTTCGTCGCCGACGGACCGGCATCGCTCGAAAAGCACAGGGAAGTGATCAGTGCTCACCGACAGCCGCTGTAGTCCGACACCCGGCAAGGGCGCCTGAAGTACCCAGTCTGCTCCGCCATCCGGATCCGCAAAGAGAGATGTGAACGGATTGAAACGAAGCATTAGATCATTAGGCGTAAATTGAAAATTTACCACAACGCACTGACAGCCCTTAAGAAGTGCAGACGCGATTCCGGCGAGCAGGCGAGACTCCGACGGTCCCGCCGTATCGGCGAGATATGGAGGCAGACCTGGCGGACCGGCTACATTTTTTGCATGGCGATGTTCACCATCGCATCGGCTCCCGTCGTACGGGTATACGAGATCCAGTAACCGGCTTTCGGGTAGCGTGTCATTCTGAAGATCGTGCCCTGATCGTTCGGAGCGACGTCCTCGCCAAACACGTCCTTTGCCGCGGGTGCTTTGGAGACGTCACCCTGGAACGTGACCATGATCGCGTTCACCTTGTGCTCAGCATCGTAATAGAACTGAACCGACTCATTCTCGGAGAGGATAAACTGCTCCTGTGAGTCCGATGCCTCCTTTGGCTTGCCGAGTTTTGCACGGACATCGGCCGCCTGTGTGCCGATGGCGATGCCACGGTAGTCATTGAAGAGCGACCTTTCCGGTGTGGGATGCGGAACCGGCGTTACAGCCCTCGTGCTCAGGCGCTGTGCGGAGGACTGCGCGGTTCCGATCGCAAGAGCCGCAGCTACT
>Ga0207705_10003447_pt1 | contig 12030 bp, 11 predicted proteins | sample KBSC13metaG_FD_184314 | JGI IMG/M metagenome (GOLD analysis project Ga0207705, IMG submission 184314) | Corn rhizosphere microbial communities from Kellogg Biological Station, Michigan, USA - KBS C1-3 metaG (SPAdes) (version 2) | ecosystem: Host-associated > Plants > Roots > Rhizosphere > Soil ...
AAATCGGGACAGGTTTTGCCTGTCTTGGACGACGATCGGTTTGCGCAAATCGGCGCATAAGCAACAGAGAGCGAATTTTGCTACCAGTTGCAACCGCTAGGAATATTCGTCATACGAGCCACGAATTCCTTCTTTGTAGAGTTTTCTTGCTTCTTACACTCATTAAGACGACCAAAGGCGAGAAAAGGTTTCGCTTTTCTCGCCTTTTGGCTGTGAATATTTTCACAGTGTGCCAGGAGTACGGTTAAACCTCGGCTGCGACGATTGGCTCTTCCAGATAACTCTCCGCTTTCGGCTCTCGAAAGGTGAGCGCATAGGCGATTCCGCAGACCGTGGTGGTGATGGCGGGGATGACGAAGATAAGCTGCCAGTTCACATCGCCGGGAATCATCTTGCCCACATGCGCGGGATCCGGAACGAAGGTGGTGTAGTGATCTTTCAGCCAGCCGGAAAAGAGTGTGCCCAGCCAGTTGCCGACGCCCAGCGTCACGAGCGTAAAGAGGCTCTGTGCGCTCGCTCGAATGTCCCGCGGAGAGACACGGTCGATGTAGATGTAGGAGGTGACGAAGACGAAGGCGAATCCGATGCCGTGGAACGACATGGACGCCAGCACGATCGGAACCGGCAGGACCTTGTAGAACGCGAAGATGAAGTAGCGCAGCGGCCAGGCCAATGCCCCGAGGACGAGCGTTTTGCGCATACCGAGATACTTCAACGAGAGCGGGGTGAACAGTCCCAAGCAGATGATCTCCGCGTACTGTGCGATGCTCTTATAGAGCGAGATCAACTCGTGAGGGATCTTCATGCCGTCTTCCATGAACGGACCCGAGAAGACATAGTAGAACTGAAACTCGGTGGAGATCAGGAAGGAGATCGCCATAAATACCAGGAAGCCGGGAACGGTCCCAAACATTTTAAAGGCTTTGGTAAATGCCCACGGGTCTTTGGCCTCTTTGGAAGGAGGCGTATTCGGCAGCAGAAACGCGACGACGGTCAGGATGACGCCGAAGATCGCAGCAAGTTGCATCTCTTCGAAGGGCGCCCAGGTTCCTTTGGGTACTGCGGGCTTATGGAAAAGAATATAGGTCAGTACGAGACTGGCGGCAATCCATCCGATGGTTCCCGCGGTACGAATTAAGGAGAAGTCCCGCTCCTGCACCTCCGGCGTCGTATCCTCTTTACTCAGATGGAACATGGCGATGGAGTTCGCGATGCCGATCGTCGGGGCAAAGGCGATGGACCAGATCCACATCCAGAGAATCAATCCACTGAACGTCGTCTGGGTAGACATCATATACGCCGAACCCGCGCAGATCAGTCCGGCGAGGCCAAGGTAGACCTGACTGGGCATAATGCGATCGACGATCTGACCGCCGATGAAGGGGGTGATAATGCACGCGAGCCAGAGCACGCCGTAGACGGCTCCTATCTCCGCGCCGGAGGCATTCATGCGGGAAGCGATGGTCGCGCCGAGGATGGGTGTCCAGGCGCCCCAGACGGCGTACTGGAAAAACATCATTGCACCCAGTTTGACCCGCAACATGAGTCGAGAGGACATAGATTGAACTCCTGAAATGAAGTTGCCCCGGAGAGTGGTGATCCGTCAGTGTTGCGCGGTCACCGGAGCGAACGAAGAGGTTATCGGCACTATTGGACATCGACCGCTCGACTTCCTTCTCCACTTCAAAAGTGGTGCGGTACCCATCAAATGCAAGGGAACTATGCAGAGATAGGCAGGCTTTGTGTCATACTTTTATGTGAAATCCCTTTTTGTTCGATGGTCGGCACATTGGAAAGGCTCAGATGACACGCTACAAACTCGAACGAGCCCAACTCATACTGATCGCGATTATCGCTCTGTCTGTTCTGCTCGGCATCGTCTATGTCTTCAGTGTTCCTCCAGGGTTGCCGTACGATGAGCCGCCGCATTTCAGTACCGTCCAGTACTATGCGACCAACGGACGCCTGCCGGTGCTCGGCGCACCGGGAACCAACTATGAAGCCTACCAGACGCCTCTCTACTACTCCCTCTCTGCTATGGTCGATTGGCTGGTGCGACCGCTGGGACTGCGTCCGGAGTTCTATCTGCTGCGGTTGTCCGGTCTGGTGCTTCTGGTGCCGCTGGGCCTGTTCGCCTACCGGGTCGCGTCGCGCGTATTCGGTAAAGATTCCACCCCGGCGCTTCTAGCTACTGCCTTCGTCTGTCTCAATCCTGCTCTGCTCGGTGTCGCCTCCAGCATTCAGAACGACATGCTCGCGATCGTATTCTCGTTCTGGATTCTCGATGCGGTCGGACGGTATGTCCAGGACTCTCCGCTCTCCACCCGTACGGCGGTTCAGTTGGGGGCCTTGATCTCACTGGCCATGCTGACAAAGATGACCGTGATCTTCTTTCCGATCCCGATCGCGTGGTTTGTCTGGTCGCGGCATGGACGCGCCGCGGTGCGCTATATGGCGATCGTCGCAGGAGTGATCGTGCTCGGCACGGGATGGTGGTTTGCGCGCAACAAGATGCTTTACGGGGACCTGATGGGCGTCGCGGCGATGCTGAAGGTGGTTCACCAGCCCGCGCCTCACATTGCGCTCTGGAAACCGTCGGTGCTGATCCCGTATCTGCGTAATTTCCTGGCGTACTCCTGGCTGCCGGTCGACTATTTTCGCTCGCTGATCAAGTCTTCGCTCTGGGAACGCACGATCGTTGTGGGGTCTACGTTGCTTGCCGTCCTGGGGTGGTGGATCGGGCGCAAGAAAACAGAGATCCAGACCTCGGAGCCTCAGGACGACTACCGCAGATTCCTCTTCGGCGCGTACGCTGTCTGCTTCGGGATCTATTTCTACACCTACCTGACCAAAAACTCGTACCCGCCTCGAGTCGTCTATCCGATGTTTCTGGCCTACGCGGTTTTCTACTCCTACGGCCTGTGTCAGGTCTTTCGGCGCTACGCCAAACCGAATGGACGGGTGGCCGTGAGCGTTTTCGGCATGTTGTTGATCGTCCTCAGCTTCGCGATGTGTCGCAAAGCCAACGCCTATCGCACCATCGACTTCCTGCCGGAGGTGAATCACTACCATCAAGCCGCCGTCGCTCAACAGAATCGCCGCTGAAAGTGGGGGAGATACGGCTATGAGTCAACCGCTGCCGCCCGGCATACGCAATACACAGTTTCCACCGGACATGATTCGCGATCACGTCGCATCGGAATATGCGTTGACGGGACCGGTCACCTGCGAGTTTATCCGACGCGGGTTCAACGATCACTACCTGATCTCCACGCCGGACGCACAGTATGTCTTTCGCGTCTATTTTCAGGGCAAGTACTACATCGTGAGCGCCGACGACTTTCGGTTTGAGCTGGAACTGCTGGCGCATGTGCAGACGCAGGGGGTGCCGGTCGCCGCAGCGCTGCCGACAAAGGCTGGAGAGCTGCTTGGACACATCCAGGGGCCGGAAGGAACCCGCTATACCGCCCTTTTCGAGTATATAGAGGGCCGTGAGAATGCAACGCTGGACCCGAATCAAGGGCATCGGCTCGGTCAGATCCTGGCGCAGTTTCACGCGGCAGCGGACAGCTATCACACCTCCTATTCCCGCTACCATTTCGACCTTTCGTATCTTGTCGAACGGCCGATGGCGCTGATTCGCAGCGTCTTCCACCACTACGCGCGCGAAGCCGAACTGGAACCGTTTTTGCCGGCGTTGGCGGAGGCGCAACTGCAGATCCTACGCATTCCGAGGCTCAGTCCGACCTACGGGATCATTCATGGCGATCCCCACAGCGGCAACTATCGCCTTGCGGGGGACCGTCAGATCACCCTCTTCGATTTCGACCACGGCGGTTATGGGTGGCGCGCCTACGATGTGGCGGTGTGCAAGGGCGGGTTGACGGACGAGGCCTGGCAGGCGTTGCTGCGGGGCTATCAGGAGATCCGCCCGCTGACGGCGGAGGAGAGGGAGGCGGTCCCGGCCTTTTGCACGCTCCGTCCGATATGGGATCAGGGCGATGTCCTGGCGATGTATCCGGTCTGGGGTAAATCGGTGCCGGAACCGGAATACTGCGACCAGATCGTCGCGCTTTTGAGCAAACTCACCTCCTGACGCCTCGGTACCTCGCTTGCCGGTAATTCGCAGCACTCGTAAATTCGTTGGAGGCGGGAAGCGATGTTGAACCGTTGTTTTGGAATCGCCACGCGTGCGCTCCCGGCAGATAGCGCGAATAATCGGCTTTGAGGAACGTACTGAGAGATAGAGCAAGTCCGCGTGTTGGGAGGAAGTGGAGATGGTACCAACCGACGAAAACCGGTGGTTCAGTTGGAGTAAGGCGAGCATGGTTCTGGTGAGCCTGTCGCTCGGCTTTCTGTTGATGGGCGCGATGTGGCGGCTGGGCGAACCCGGCGCGATCGACGGTCTGCGGGAGGCGCTCCAGATCGTGGCGGCTCCGGGCGCGCTGGTCCTCGTGATATTGATGCCCTATATGGTGGTGCGGTCGGGCGGGGAGTGGGTCGAGGAGCGGCAGGTGAAGGCGACGCTTCAGGCAGAACAGGCGTCGTCGCCCAATCTCTCGCTGTTACGTGCCAGCGATCCCGGTCAGACACCGGCTGAACTGTTGCTGCGGCCGATGGCGCAGAGCGATGAGATCGACTCACAGCAGTTGATGCGGCCTGCAGTGATGTCCGCAGGCGATTAGAAACCGTCGGTGATTAGAAAGAGGAACGGATGGCGGATCTGACGCATCTCGACGCTCGTGGCCGGGCGCAGATGGTGGATGTCTCGGAGAAGGCGGAGACGGTGCGGCGCGCGGTGGCACAGGGGCGCGTGCTGCTCGCGCCGGCGACGGTAAGTCTGCTCCGTGACAACGCCGTGCCGAAAGGGGATGCGCTGGCGGTAGCGCGGATCGCCGGAATTATGGCCGCAAAACGGACCAGTGAGCTGATTCCGCTCTGCCATCCGCTGCCGGTGACCAAGGTGGTCGTGAATCTGGAGATCACCGATACCGGCGTCGAGATCGAAGCCGAAGTGCGTGTGACCGGCAAGACCGGCGTGGAGATGGAGGCCCTGACGGCGGTCTCTGTCGCGGCGCTTACGCTCTACGATATGGTGAAGGCGGTAGACAAAGCGGCGGTCATCACTGATATTCGCCTGCAAGAGAAGTCCGGCGGCAAGAGCGGCGACTTTCACCGCGCCCCGGACGCCGACCAGGGAGAGTAGGCGAAGCAAGTCGAAGCGTTAAATCACCACGAAAGTGCCCCGCGCATGCTTTTGGGGACGAAGTGACGGTCAAAGCAGGCGACGGCGAAGCGGTCTGTCATCCCGGCGATGTAGTCGCAGACTTTGAGGGCGCGCTCTTCCGTTGAAACCTTGCGGAGATGGCCATTGCCGTTCATCTTCTCGGGCTGCTCCATAAACAGGGTGAACAGCGCGCGAATGACATGCTGGGATTTGCGGAGGTCCTGGTTGCCGGTGGAGGCGTTCCAGTAGACCCGATCGAACATGAACTCTTTCAGCTCATCGGTCGCGGCGGCGATGGGCGGGGACATTTCGACGACAGGTCGGCCTTCGCTCGTCTGGACAATGTCGAGGACCATACGGGTGATGCGTTCGGAGTGGGAGGGACCCAGCGTCTCCATCTGACGGCGCGGCAGATCCTCCGGCTTGAGGACGCCTGCACGCAAGGCATCGTCGATATCGTGATTGATATAGGCCACGCGATCCGCGATCCGGACAGACAGCCCTTCCAGCGTCACGGCGCGTTCCGCGCTGGTATCGGTCAGGTCCTTGCGGCCTTTGCTGTGGCGGCTGATACCGTCCCGCACTTCGAACGTCAGATTCAGTCCAGGGTGATGCACCGGCGGCGTACTGCGGTCCTGGGGAAACATCTCCCCGGTCCCGTTTTCAAGCAGATCGACCACGCGCAGGCTCTGCTCGTAGTGGCGAAAACCGGCGTCCGGTACAAAGGAGCGATAGGCTTCGTCCAGGGCCTCTTCACCGGCATGGCCGAACGGGGGATGTCCGAGGTCGTGGGCCAGGGCGATGGCCTCCGTGAGGTCTTCGTTCAGGCGCAGCGCGCGGGAGATGGTGCGGGCGATCTGGGCGACTTCGAGGGTATGCGTTAGGCGTGTGCGAAAATGGTCTTCCTCGGGGTCGATAAAGACCTGTGTCTTGTGTTTGAGGCGACGGAAGGCTTTGGCGTGCAGCACACGGTCGCGATCGCGCTGAAAGGCGGTGCGGATCGGATCCGGCGCTTCCGTGCGCTCTCGTCCGCGCGACCAGGCCGCGCGTGTGGCCCACTCCGCCAGGTGTTCGATCTCCCACTGTTCCTGTCGCTCACGCGGCGTCTGTGCTGCCAAAATCTTTCCCTCTCCTGTGTCCTTGATGTGTCAGGATACCGGACGGAGTCGCAGAAAGTCAAGACAGAAGGCGCTCCCTCCGCCTTCCTCCTCCCCTTAGAAAGTGAACTGTGAATGATCTCTGTCGGTGATATCGAGGCCGCTTGGCCCGCTGTTCGCGCGGTTGTCCATCATACGCCGGTATTTCGGTCTCACGGCCTCGCAGAGCGTTGCGCTCTGGACCCGGCCTCACTGCATCTGAAAATGGAGAACCTCCAGCGCACCGGGTCCTTCAAGATTCGCGGCGCGTATCATCGCCTGAGTACCTTCACGGAGTCCGAAAAAAAGGTGGGGGTCGTGGCAGCCTCCGCGGGCAATCACGCGCAGGGGATCGCCCTGGCAGCCCGCTTGCAGGGCATCGGCGCGACGGTCTTCATGCCCGAGTTCGCGAGTATCGCCAAGATCCAGGCGACACGTAGATATGGAGCCGAGGTGGTTCTGCATGGGGCAAACTTCGACGAGGCCGTGGCCGCTGCGAAAGCCTTCGCCGCCGAACACGGCAGCGTCTTTGTCTCCGCCTTCGACGACGACGGGATCATTACCGGGCAGGGCACTCTCGGTCTGGAGATCCTTGAAGACGTTCCGGATGTGGAGAATGTGCTGATCTGCGTGGGTGGGGGCGGGCTGTTCAGCGGAGTGGCGACTGCGATCAAGGCGAAGCGGCCCCATGTCCGCATCATCGGCGTTCAGGCCGCAGGCGCGCCCAATGCGGTCAACTCCTGGCGCGCCGGTCATCTTCTACCGCATCAGCAAGTCCAGACCATCGCCGACGGAATCGCCATCAAATCGCCCAGCGAGCGCACCTTCCAATACATTCAAAAGTATGCGGACGAGATGATCACCGTGACGGATCAGGAGATCGCCCGTGCGATGCTGCTGCTGCTGGAGCGCTGTAAGACCGTCGTGGAACCCGCCGGAGCCGCCGCCATCGCCGCGGTCCTCTCGCATAAAGTCGCTCTGGAGGGCCAGACCGTGGTGACGATCTCCGGCGGCAATGTGGATGCCCACTTCCTCGCCTCCATGATCGAACGCGAGATGATCCAGGCGGACCGCTACATGCACTTCTTCAGCGCCGTGCCCGACCGCCCCGGCGGACTGGTCGCCCTGCTCGAAGAGATCGCGGGGCTGAAAGGCAACGTCATCTCCGTCGTCCACAACCGCATCAGCCCCGCGATCCCCCTCGGCTACACCGGCGTCGAACTGCTCCTGGAGGTACGCGACGCCGAGCATATCGCTGTGCTCAAAGCCGGCCTCAACGCCAGAGGTTACCGGGTCGAGATGCTGGACTAGCGGTAGTTGGCGTAGGCGACGTCATAGGGGAGGTCTTCCATTTTGTTGATGAGTCCCTGGACGGCCTGGAGGGCGTCTTTGTCTTTGCCAGTGACGCGCAGTTCGTCGCCCTGGATCTGAGTCTGCACTTTGATGCCGCTCTCCTTGATGCGTTTGGCGAGCTTTTTGGCCTCTTCGGTGGGGATGCCCTGTTTGAGCGTGATGATCTGGCGCAGCGTGCCGCCTGCTGCGGATTCGACTTTGCCGTATTCGAGGCCCTTGAGCGAGAGGCTGCGTTTGGCGAACCGTGCCCGCAGGACATCGAGAAGGGTGTCGAGCTGCATCTGGTTGTCGGCGATCGCTTTGATGGTCTCGCCTTCGAGGGTCAGACTGGCTTTGCTGCCGCGGAAATCGTAGCGGCCTTCGATCTCGCGGGAGACGAGGTCGATTGCGTTTTTGACTTCGGTCAGGTCCAGCTTGGAAACGACGTCGAATGAGAATTCTGTGGATGCCATGGTGGTGTTATTCTCCTAACTGGTCTTTGACGCCGCGCAGCAGTCCATCTACCGTCAGTTTCAGGGAGGTCAGGGCGTCCTCGATCTGTCGGAGTTCGGGCTGCGCGAAGCTCGACGGCTTCAGGTCCGAGAGCGATGGCAGGAAGTCGATGATCCGTTTAGCGTAAGGCGACAGCGCGACGGGCGCGTCTCCGGCATCGATACCGCCGAAAAATTCGGCGACGGGATCGGAGTCCTGAAAGAATTTTACCAGATGGTCCGTCGGCGCGTCGAGGATCTCTTTCGCCTTGTCCGGTCGTTTTTTGAGCGCCTTGACGAGATTGCCTGTGTCTTCACTGTTGAGTTTCTGGTCGCGAATGCGCTCGACAACGGCGGACTGAAGCTCCGGCTCTTCGTTCAACTGCTTCAGAAAGCGCGCATGCTTCTCGGTCAACTGGCCGTCTGCGGGGCGGTTGGGGCTGGAGACAACGGCGTCGCCGATGTCCTCCGGCAGCGCCATCAAGTCGAGCAGGTAGCCGACGGAGCGCTCGGAAAGCCCGAGACGACGGCTAATCTCACGATTGGTCTGATTGAGCGTGGTTTTGACGTGCTGAATCGCCTTCGCCTTTTCGAGCGGCTGCAGGTCTTCGCGCTGCAGGTTCTCGATCAGTTGTTCGGTCACGCGCTCCTCGTCCTGGATGTCCTTGATGATACAGGGCATCGTGGTCAGGTTCGCCATCGAGGCTGCGCGCCAGCGGCGCTCACCGGTGACGATGCGGTATCGGCCGCTGTCCGGGAGGGGAGTGATCGTGATGGGATTCAGCATCCCGTGCTGCTTGATGCTGTCGGCGAGGCCGCGCAGGCTCTCCTCGGCATGATGTTTCCGCGGCTGATCCGGATCTTCGACGATCAGTCTGACCTCTATCTGCTTGACTTCCAAAGCGCTGTGCCTCCCGATGAATTCTGTAACCTGTTTGCTGGGAACCGTCCTCGGTTCCTCTCCTTGTGAATGCGCCACGCTCCGGACCCTGCAACAGATGTCGGGCATTTGCATCGGAACATTATAAGGGATTCAAGCAGAGTTTGTCAACAGGAAATCCGTCATTCGGCAGCGAACACCAGGGGGACAAGAAAACAGATCCCAGCGACGGGCACATTGGCACACATCTTGCACAGCATCAAAGTGGATATGTAGAAACGTGACCCGATAGCCCCGATCCGCATCCACCCGCTCAAGCGTCAGGACCAAGGCTTCAACGATCGAATCTCTTGGAGGAGAAAACATGTCGATGGACAGAAACGTATGTCGCGTGAAGAACCCGCTGCGCGCAATCGTGCCGCTGGCAGGATCCGCGCTGGTCCTGCTCTGTGCCCGGCCCACTCAGGCCCAGGTCAGCTTTATCGAGGCCGCGGGAGCCAACGCATCCTCGATCACGACTGCCCGAGACGACTTCCGCACCGCGATCGGAGGCGGAACGGTGGCGGGCACCAACGGCTCCTTTGGAGGGCTGAGGCGCGAGATCAACTGGGACGGCGTCCCGGGCAGTTTCTCCGATCCGAATCCCTTGCCGGCCAACTTCTTCAACGTCAACTCCCCGCGGGGCATGGTGTTGAGTACGCCTGGGACCGGCTTCCTGGTGAGCGCCAATGCCGGAGGATCCACGGCGCCGCTCTTCGGCTTTCCCAACGACTTCGCCGCCTTCTCGCCACAAAAGCTGTTTACCGCGGTGAACAGCAACACCACGGACGTCGCATTCTTTATTCCGGGTACCAATACCCCGGCCTTCACGACCGCCTTCGGGGCCGTCTTTACGGATGTAGAAGTGGCCGGCCTCACGCATATCGATTTCTTCGATCCCAACAACAACCTCCTGGGAGGACGGGACGTGCTGGTCTCGGGTAACCAGGGGTTCTCCTTTCTCGGAGGCGTCGCCACAGGCGGCGCACAGATCGGGCGGGTGCGTCTCACCAGCGGTTTGAATACCATTGTCAGCAACGGCGTATTGGGCAATCCTAACGATGACGTGGTGGTGATGGACGACTTTCTCTATGCCGAGCCGCAGGCTTTCCCAGCCGCCACCCCTGAACCCGGCGTCTATGCCCTGATGGGCGGGTTGGCCGTACCTGCCCTTCTGCTGTATCGCCGCCGTCGCGCTTAGCGGTTGATGTCCCGTCGGCAAACGAATGGCCCTTCAAGCGGATGAAGTGATTCGCTTGAAGGGCCGTTCGCTTTGACTCCGGTGTATTCGTGGGAATCTTATCGACAGATCAGATAGAGGCCATACGCAGCGACCTTATACTAAATCCACACACGAACGATGAGTGTTCGCACGGCGACCGCCCGCGGAAGGTTACGGCGCTTCGAGCCAGTGCCGGAAATCCGGGTCTCGATAGATTTCGGTCGCCAAAAGGACATAGCCGTCGGTCAGGGGATGGCTGGCGTCGGCATAGAGGGCACTCGGGAGTGTCTGTGGCGCGACGTGGGGCACGTTGTGGGCAGCGAGCCAGGTCGTGATGCCCTCTTCGAGAAGATGTAGAGTGGGGCGTTGCTCTTCGGCGACCATCGATTCGTTGAAGGGGCCGAGGATCACCAGTACGTCGTTGCCGCGGGAGCGCAGTAGTTCGACGGTGTGCTGGAAGGCGTGCCACTGGAGGGATTCCTGGAGCGGGACCCAGTCGAAGTGGGTCGGAGTGCCCTTGCCTTTGTTCCAGGGTTTGTGTCGGGGACTGGAAGGTCCGCGTTGGGGATCGTTCTTCGGTTCGCCAGGAACGTGCAAGGTGATCTGCGCCAGTGGATTGCGCCAGGCATTGGGACTCTGCGGTGGATCGCTGCTGTCCTGCGCGAGGGTCCAGGCCGGGATGCTCTGTTGATCGAAATAGACGTTGTCCAGATGGTTGACCCAGCCGAAGAAGCCGAGGTTACGCTCCGCCGTGATCGTGATTCGCGTCGTCGTATCGGCGCGGTAGCAGGGGATGCGCGGAGAGAACTGGGGGACCAGGGGCACATGGTTGAATGTCTCCTCGTCCTGGATGCTCAGGTCGGCTTTGGGACTGCTCATCCAGAGCAGATTGCAGTGGAGGATCACCTTCCGATGGCGCAGCGAACCGGCGTAACTCCCGACCAACCCCTCCAGGGAGAGCGGGAAGAGGCCGTTGACGCCACCGTTGACGAACTTCCCAGGCTGACCGGCCTCCTGGTTCAGGAAATGGGGCAGTGTTCCGTCCCTTCGCACATATTCGCCCCATACCACCGAATCTCCCAGAACGGGGATCGAGGTAGACTCGATCCCTTCCAACCGACGCTGATAGAGCCAGTAGTCGTTGCTCAACGCGTACGGGATGCGATAGTCGGGGCCGGTATCGAAGCCTTCGGTTCGTTTCCAGAGCGGAGGGAGCAGGGCGACAAGGATCAGCGCCAGTGCCAGCGTCGTCAGCCACTGCCGCGCGTTGAGTCGCATCTCGTTCGCGCCGAACGGTGGTCTGGTCGCTTCTTGTACGGCGATCGGTTCCGAGGCGGAGGATGGATCTATGGGGTTGTCGGGTTGTCCGGTAGGTTGCATGGCGATGTCAACTTTGCTTCAGGCACGGTACCTCAGAACTGAAAGTAGAGAAATGCGCCGCCGCCGGAGGAGCAGAGGCAGAGATAGAGAATCATACCGACCGCCAGTGTCACTCGGACAAAACTGACGCGCAGCGCGGCACGCAGGCGGGATTCGAAGACGAACTGGTAGAGCCAGACCATGCCCACCAGAACCAACATCAGGGCCGGGATCTGCGGACTGCTCCAGGACGCGGCATGGAAGATCCGATTCACGATGAGCAGCGCGTCCGAAACGGTGGCGGCGCGAAAGAAGATCCAGGCGAAAGCGACGTAGAGGAAGAC
>Ga0207705_10003448_pt1 | contig 12030 bp, 12 predicted proteins | sample KBSC13metaG_FD_184314 | JGI IMG/M metagenome (GOLD analysis project Ga0207705, IMG submission 184314) | Corn rhizosphere microbial communities from Kellogg Biological Station, Michigan, USA - KBS C1-3 metaG (SPAdes) (version 2) | ecosystem: Host-associated > Plants > Roots > Rhizosphere > Soil ...
GTGGTCGTGCCGCCATCGTTACAATCCTGTAGGTCGAAGCCCATGTGGCTACCTAAACGATTCTTCATTGCCGTCGCGAGTTCATGTCGAATTGCGGAGTCACGCAGTGCTGCGGAAATGTGACGCGCTATTGGGGAAAGGTCGCCCATGAGCGGATCGGCAACTGCCGGGGTCACAATGGTCGCATGTGGAGCTGGTGAGTTTACAACGCCAGTCGGCGATATGTTACGCTCGCACGCTCCAAGCGACGCTATCGTTATTGCCACAAGAGTTCCGCGTCCTGTCATTCTTTCGACTGATTTCCAAACGCCAATGTTACGTCCGTTCATAGCCACTTCCTCTGCAAACGATGAATCCGGCGGGCGAGTAATCTGGAGACGTTCATTACGGCGATCGTAAACGTGAGACGGCTAAGCTTTTGTGCTAGCCGCAATGTGGCCAACGGATGCCAAGCACCTGTCAATTGCAGAACGCGGCCGGTTGGCGGCTACTCTAGGGGATTTTGCGGCCACACGAACAATCAGAATAATGGTAGCCTAGTGAAGCGCATGGTCTCGAAGACTACAAAGACCGAACTTGTTGTAGAGTACCATCCCGCATTTCCAATCGAGCAGCCGCGACGCTCGTATCGCTTTCCAGATGGGTGACATGAAGCACGGTAAACTCCCGGTCGCCTTGCAGGATTGCCAATTCTCGTAGAGCTTTGGAGCGTAGTGCAACGTCGAGTGCGGAAAAGGACTCGTCCAATAGGAGGACCGCTGGACGTGGGCTCAGTGCGCGGCAGAGCGCAACCAGTTGACGCTCACCACCACTCAATGATGCAACCGGGCGATCTAGGAGATGCTCGATTCCGAATCCCCGAGAGAGATCGTCAGCCGAGCTCTTGCCGGCGGTGCCGTATTCGATGTTCCGCCGCACGTTGAGGTGCGGGAACAGGTATCCGTGCTGCGGGACCAGTCCCACACGGCGCACCTCAGGTGGCATGAACGTCACGTCCGTACCGTTCGCCATTATCCTGCCGGCCGTCGGCATTATTGCACCTGCGATCAATTCCAACAGTGTAGTCTTTCCCGATGCTGTCGGCCCACTGAGCACGGCATGCGCGCCAGTCGGAATAACAAACGAGACATCATGTAATCCGAAATTTCCAACGCGTACACTGACGTTGCGGCACTCGATCATCACACCGCCTCGTTGCTTCGGTCGTATCGCAACGCGCGCAGCGCCAGGAGTGGCACTATCGAAACCACGACAAGCGTCGCCGCGATCGGCAGTGCGTCGCGCAATCCACCGGTCGTGAACCGATCGTAGCTCAGCACGCTTACAACCTTCGGGTTGTATGCCAGCACGACGACTGCTCCGAATTCACTCACGGCGCGCGCCCAGGTCACGATCGCCGCCGACGCCAGGCCGCGACGCGCCATGGGGAACGTTACCCTGCGGAACGCAGACCACGACGTATCGCCAAGCGTCCGCGCGACGAACTCGTAGCGCCTGTCCACTCGTGCGAACGCTTCGCGCGCTGCGCTCACGTACAGCGGCGCGGAGACGAATAGCATCGCCGCAACGATACCCGCCGGAGTACCGACCACGCGCAACCCCATATCCAGCAGCGTGCTACCGAACGCCGTATCCCGACTGACCAGCAGCAGGATCGCGATTCCCGCCACCGGATGCGGGATCAACAGCGGGAGATCGACTATCGCAGCGATCAGTGCGCGTCCGCGGAATTTCGCCCGCGACAACGCGTACGCGATCGGAGACCCGCACAAGGCCGCGAGAAATGTCGCTATGGTCGCCGTTACGAAGGTTGTTTCCAGAGCCGCAATCATGTCGTGATCGCGCAGCGCGCCTCCAATCCCTGCACCACCCAGTACGACGAGAAGTATTATGGGGACGGCAAGAAACAGCAGCAACATCGCACCCAGTGCCCACGCGCTGACGTGCGCGATCGTTACTCTGGACGTCCGGGTGCGCACTGGCGTGTTACGGCGCGTGCGGTTGCGGCGCGGATGTCGCTTGCGGCTTCGGATTCACAGTGGGGTGCGCCGAATCCGGGGTCGCAGGCCGGGGCGTCGGTGATGCGGGCGTGATTGGTGGCGCCGGAGTGGTGGACGGAACGGGCACCGTGATCACCGGCGGTGTCGGACTGGCGAGGATCGGAGACTCTACGACGATCTTGCCACCGAGGTAGCCTGTGTATGAAACGGCGCAGACGGAGATGAGAGCACCGAGTCCCACGATTACGCGAAGCGCGCGCGCCGGTGATACGGCTTCGCGCGTCCGGATCATCGTTATCAACGCCAGCAGTGCGAACAGGCCGAGTACGCCAACGATCCACAGGGTTATGTCGGCCGCCGCCGAATGTGCCTGGATCGCGCCGCGCTCGATGTACCATGCGTTCTGCACCGCGTGACGCGCCCTGCCACCGCTCCACCACGCCGGGTAGATCGTCACGCCGGCCAGAGTGAGCGTCGATAGCGCATAGACCCACGTAGCTCTTCGCGGCACCATCGCCGCAGCCAGAACAGCCAGCGCGCCAATCACAGTCAGTACGATGGGAAAGTGATTGACCAGTGTGTGCAGGTATTGCCAGCTCATTCTCAGCCTTCGCGTTTTAGGGGCATACTTTCGCCGCGTTCGCGATATAGATAGCTGGCGGCGACATCTTTAGCAAAGGCGGTGCCGTTACCGGCACCGCCCGAGCTCGAGATACACCGTACAACGACGGTACTGGAAGGCCAGGATCAGAACGCCAGCCACGTGTACAGGTAGAGGGTGTTGTTGTCCGACGCCCTCCGACCGCCAGCGATATCGTAAGCGGTAGACGCACCGTTGAACTTGCTGTAGTACACGTACTGCACACCCACCCGCGTGTTCTCCCAGGCATTATAGATCAGCTCCGCAGTCTCGCCTGTCGTATTGGGGCTGCCGGTGCGGCTGCCGCTGAACGCAGCGGGAGCGAAGAGAAGAGTATCTCTCGTACCTGTGGTCTGGAAGAACCCGACCGTAGCTCCGTAACGCTGATTGGCGAACACGCTCACGTTCGCGCGCAGCGTTGCGAGTGTCGGCTTCAATTCCTCTGCTCCCTGCGCACCATTGGCGAGAAACGCGTCGAGCCGTTGCCGCTCATGGATGTACGACGCCCGGCCGATGAGCATCGTCGTGCCGATGCCGTGCTCCACCTGCGCATCCACCCCGATGTCCGTATACCGATTGGTCGGCCCGGTGACGCCCTGCGGATAGAGATTCGCAGCAAAGCCATACGTACCAAGCATCATGTAAGTCGGGCCAGACTGGTGCTGCAGTGCGAGTCGCCAGTAGGGCACCACTCCGCTCGTCGTATTCGAGGCGGTCGAGTCGAGGGGCATCGCGCCGCCCTGCGGCGCGGAGCGATAGGCGGTCGCTTCGGCGTACAGCATGTTGTCGAACAGCGAGTACACGCCCAATCCGACCACCTGTTGCGCGAGGGCTCCATCGATGAGAGTACTCGCCATCGGCGATGGCGCCACCGAGGAGGACATGAATGGATAGCTCCACGCCGGAGTCGTGTTCCAGACATCCTGGACCGTGGGATTGTTGTGCAGGGTCAGACCGAGAAGCACATCCCGATTTCCCATCGTCTCATGACGCGCGTAGCGGATATCCACGTTGTCGATACCGAACGAGCCGTCCGGAGACGCATAGGTGAACTGCGTGAATGCGCCGAGGTTGGCAGTCAGTTGACCGGCGACGAATATGCTCGCCTGGTCCGGAAATGCCGCCGTGTTGTTCTGCGCGCCGGGCTGCGCCGTATTCGTGCGGGTCACGGACGCCACCACCATTGCAGCGACCGGCGGAATCGGCGCAAGCTTCAATCCACCCGACGTGTCGGCGGGCTCCCCAATGGTGGAGAGACCCGTCAGTGTGTAGCCGTTGAGCTTGAACTGCCTTCCGAATGGTGTGAGCTGCGGGAACGCATAATGACACGCGCTGCAGGCAAGCTTTGTCTGACGCGAGAAGCTCGGCACCATCGTCGATGTGTGAGCGAAGGCTGCACCCCCAGCCTTGTCGAGCGCTGCGAAAAAACCGCGCGGTGCAACGATCCGCGTTACGCTCATTCCAGGTACGACGTCGACGCCATGTGAGCGTGTCGACACTGTTCGTGCCGACGCGGATGCGAACGGCGTGCCGCCCATGGTGAGGGACACTGCAACGCGCATGAAGTACACGCAGCAATGCGATGAACGTCGGTGACTATACGAAAACGTTTCAAGCAAGCGCACGCCGGTCATGGGTAAGGCTCCCTTGAGAGATTGCTAACAGTACGGCTGTCAGTGCGCGTCCGCAATGACAAACTTTGCCCGATGTTGCATATGGAATAGTCGCTTCCCCGTTCACCTACGAGGACGTAAAGGAAACGCTGACACATCGTGACTTTACGTATTCTTAACGTGCATCACGCGAGTGGTTTGCCCTACAAAAATTCAGGCAAACTCCGATGGGCGCGCGGTGTCGCGAGACGTAACGTTCAGATGCACGGACAGCCAGTGCTGCAATGCTCACACGTAATCCGAGGGAACGGACCATGTCTCACACACCATTTCTGATCGTAGCATCCGTGGCAGCACTGTTTGCCACGGCGCCTGCAGCAGTTGCTCAGAGCGCTACGTCGGACAACGCTCACGTAATTATCGTCAAGCTTGTGGTGAAGCCGGGCAGCACACCCTACACCTTCGAACCGTCGAGCATCAACGCGGTGCGCGGCGACACCGTGCGCTTCATCGATGAGGAAGCGGTCCCGCATGACGTTCACTTCACGAGTCACCCGGGCGGCACCAAGCTCGGCAGCATCACGGTCGGCCCGTATCTCACGAACAAGGGTCAGACATACGACGTCGTCATCGACGATCGTTTCGCGGCCGGCAAGTACAATTTCGTCTGCGATCCTCACGAGCTGCTCGGCATGCATGGGGTGCTCACCGTTGGCGAGCGGACGGTAGCTACGAACGGCAACAAGTGACAGGCGATGCGGCCGCAGGACGCGGCCGCATCGCTGCGCGCCTCCGGTCGTGAACGAACTGGAGGGTCGGAGTTCGATTCGACCATCGAGGGGCCGGGCTTTAGAGCCTGGCCCCTCGATCGTTGCGGCGGTCGAAGTTTGCGTCGGACGCGTCCCGCAAATCGCAAAGCACCGGCCACCCGCTCTGCATCCCGCAGTCACTCCCGCACCCCCCGTCCCCCGCCCCCCGCCGACTGCGGTGCATGACGTTCGAGCCTATATTTGGCGACAATGACCCAGAACGCAATCGAAGCAAGCCACGTGAACAAGCAGTACTCGGGACACGTCGCCGTGCGCGATCTCTCCCTGTCGGTCCCGACCGGCGCGGTCTACGGGCTGCTCGGCCCCAACGGTGCGGGCAAGACGACGACCATCAGAATGGTCCTCAACATCATCGAGCCGGATTCCGGGACCATCAATGTCATGGGAGTTCCGGCCACGTCGGCGGGAATTTCCGATCGTATCGGATACCTCCCCGAAGAGCGCGGCCTGTATCGCAAGATGAAGGTGCGCGACGTGCTCAAGTTCCTCGCCGCGCTCAAGGGAGTTCACGCACACGACGCGGATCGACGCATCGACTGGTGGCTGGACAAGCTGTCGCTCCGCACGGACGAGCGCGACTGGGGATCGGCCAAGATCGAGGAGCTGTCGCGCGGCATGCAGCAGAAGGCGCAGTTCATCGGCGCACTGCTGCATGATCCCGATCTCATGATCCTGGACGAGCCGTTCAGCGGACTCGATCCCGTGAATGCACAGGCACTCAAGGATTCGGTGATGGATCTCAGGAGTCGCGGCAAGACGGTGATCTTCAGCACTCACATCATCGAGAACGCGGAATCGATGTGCGATTCCGTATGCATCATCGCACACGGTGAGAAGGTGCTCGACGGAACGCTCGCCGATGTGAAGACCCAATACGGCGGACCACCGGTCGAGAAGACAGTGATGGTGCAGCCGTCTCTGTACGACATCTTCCTGCAACGCGTTGGTGCAACAGGCGTCGAGCCGGGAATGCGCGGACATGGCTGATACGGCATCGAAACTCTGGGCGATCGTGCGGCGCGAATACATCGAACGCGTGCGCACACGATGGTTCATGATATCAACGATATTCGCGCCCTTGCTGTTCGCGGCGATCGCATTTCTGCCGTTGCTGCTCATGACCAAGGACGCGAAATCAGTTGCGCCACGCGTTCTGATCATCGACGCGACGCAACAGGGGCTCGGCAAGTACGTCGCGCGCTCGCTCGCGGTGCTGCGCAGCACATCCGAAGACGCGACTACGGCAGACGTCCGGATAGTATCCCCGGATTCGCTTGCGCACGCGCGCGACAACGCGACGTCCGAAGTCGCGCGTCGGCTCGCCAACGGATTCGTCGTCCTCGATTCAGCGACTTTGCGGGGCGACACTGCCGGGTATGCCGGGCGGCAGGCGGATTCCAAGAGCGATCGCCTCACCATCGCAAATTCGGTTCGTTCCGGATTGATCGCCCTGCGTCTCGAGCGAGGGGGGCTGTCGGCATCCTCGATCGACAGCGTCGTGTCAGCGCCAATTCCCACGATTCAGGCGGCCTCGATCAACGATTCCGGACGGGACGTCACGACTCCGGCGAAGGCGATCATCGCCACGATCGTCGCGTTCTTCCTGTACATGTCGATCATCATCTACGGGCAGAACATGCTGAGCGGCGTGATCGAGGAAAAAATGTCACGCGTGTCCGAGATCGTCATTTCGAGCGTCAAGCCGGAAACCCTGCTGGCCGGCAAGGTGATCGGCGTGACGGCGGTCGGTCTCACGCAGCAGATCGTCTGGGTCGGTGGCACGGTCCTGCTCATCTCCGCGCGCACGATGCTGTTCGGTGCGCCGGCGATCGCCAAGGCACAGGCTGCAGGCGCGGCCGGAGGATTCGGCTCGAACGACATGCTTGCGGCGCTCGTCGCGACGCCATGGAGCTGGGTGGTCCTCGTGCTCGTCCTCTTTCTGCTCGGCCTCCTCTTCTACGGCGCACTGTACGCCGCCGTCGGCGCGACGGTCGGCAGCGAACAGGACGCGCGGCAGGCAGCGTTCCCCGTGGTACTGCTGCTCGTCCTGACCGCGGTGCTGATCTCGCCCACGGTTCAGAATCCAACCAGCACGCTCGCAGTCACGATGTCGATGCTGCCGTTCTCGTCGCCGATCATTCTGCCGATACGAATGGCGATCACGAACGTCCCGACAATTCAGGTAGTCGCGAGTCTAGCGATTCTTGTCCTGAGCTGCCTCGGCGCGATCTGGCTGGCGGGGCGGATCTATCGCGTTGGATTGCTCATGTATGGAAAACGGCCGACGCTCGCGGAAGTCAGGAGATGGATCTTCACGTCGTGAACGAATAAGGGACGGAGTAGGGACGGACTCCGTCCCTACTCCGTCCCTACTCCGTCCCCAGCCCATCCGTCATTCCCGCGAAAGCGGGAATCCATCTGCTGCCGATCAGCTTCCTGCTATCATGGCATCCAGAAACCGATAACATGGATTCCCGCTTTCGCGGGAATGACGACTTGCCCGGTCCGCTTTCGCGGGAATGACGACTTGCCCGGTCCGCTTTCGCGGGAATGACGACTCGCCCGGTCCGCTTTCGCGGGAATGACGACAGTTTACAAGGGCGTCGCTACCCCTACGATCCTCTACGCACAGTACTGATCGAACGCGTGCGTCAGGTCGGTCGCGATGTCATCGGCGGAGCGGCCTTCGATCTGGTGACGCTCGAGCATGTAGACGATCTTGCCGTCCTTGAGCAGCCCGATCTGTGGTGACGAGGGTGGATAGCCCAGGAAGTAGCTGCGTGCGCGCTGCACTGCATCGATGTCCTGGCCGGCGAATACCGTCGTCAGGGTGTCGGGCTTCTTCGCGTTGGTGATCGCCTTGGCGACCGCCGGACGGGCATTGCGGGCGGCACAGCCGCAGACTGAATTGACGACCACGAGGGTCGTTCCCTTCGAATCCTTCAACTTCGCGTCCACCTCGGCGGCGGTCCGCATCTCTTCAACGCCAAGACGCGTCAGCTCGGCGCGCATCGGAGTAACTAGTCGTTCGTCGTACATGATTGGCCCTCAGTGGTGATTACTAAAGATAAGTTAGTCACCTACTCACGGTTCCACATCCCCGCCCGGCGGGTCGGCAGAACGAGTATGAGCGCCTCTCTTTCGCTCGGCGCGGATCTCACGCCGACGTACGAATTGCGCGACGCCGCCGAGCACCAGGGCGAACAGACAGACCATCGCGAAGCGACTGAGGAAGGTGGTCGCCGCCATTGCGGGCCAGTCGCCGAATACCGCGCGGCCGGTGCCCCATCGCTCGCGGCCGGCGAAGATCAGCACGAGACTGAGCAACGATTCGACCGCCGATTCCAGCAGCGCGAAGGCCGGCGCGCGCCAGACCCACTGATGCAGCGGGTAGCTCGCGAGATGAATCGTCGCGAGCGCGAGCAGTATTACCGGGATCGCGATGAACGTGCCGACAAACGAGTGCCAGTCCAGCTCTGCGCCGTGCGCGTTCGCGATCACGTGAAGCACTCGCACGACGACTCCAGCTATGATCGCCATCTCGATCAACGAGGCGGCGATCCGATGCCATACGCTCCGGGGAGCGGAATGATAGGAAGTTCCTGTCCCTACTTGATCCAATGTCCCAGTCGTGACCAGCGGATGTCGGTTATGAACGGCAACGGCCGGTCCGAGTCATCCGCGTTGTAGGAGTAGTACACGAACATTGGACGTCCGCGCACGTTCTCCCGTGGGACGAAACCCCAGTACCGGCTGTCCTTCGAATCATACCGGTTGTCGCCCATCATGAAGTAATGGTTGGCCGGCACGACGATTGGACCCCAGTTGTCGTGGGTCGGTTCCGCTGGTGCTGCGCCAAAGCGCGACGACGTGAGCGCGTATCGCTTCTGCCAGCCGAAGTGCTCCGGGTCGGGATAGTCCGGCTGTGCTGGTACCTGGCGCGACGGATCCACTGCGGACGCCGGCCGGTGCGACTCGACACCGTTCACGTACAGCACCGCGTGACGCATGTAGAGTGTATCGCCGCCGGTTCCTACGAGACGCTTGACGAGCGTCGGCGTGGGATCGTCGCCGTTGTCCGCCTGATACGGCGACACGAACACCACAACGTCTCCCTTTGTGGGAGTCCGATAACCCGGCAGGCGGCTATCGGTGAAGGGAATGTGCGCGCCGTACGTCATCTTGTTGACGAACAACCAATCACCCACGAGCAGCGTTGGAATCATGCTGCCCGAAGGAATCCTATAAGCCTCTGCGATGAATGCGCGGAACGCGAGAAAGACCGCGATGACAATCGCGAATCCCTTCACGTTCTCCCATATCACATGGCGTGGTGACTGCTGCGCGAAGGGGCGCGCTTTACCGGCGCGCCCCTTCTGTACTTCATTCGACACTCAATTACCGCCTGATCAATCCTTGAGGTGCTTGTTGACGAGCTTCGTCATGTCGAACATCGACACCTGCTTCTTCCCGTTGAACACGGCCTTCAGGTTGTCGTCAGCATTGATCATGCGACGCTCCTTGGGGTCCTGCAGATTGTTCTTCTTGATGTACACCCACAGCTTCTTGGTGATCTCAGTGCGCGGCATCGGCTTGCTGCCGACGACGGCTGCGAGTTCTGGCGAAGGCGTCATCGCCTTCATGAAAGCTGCATTCGGCTTGCGAGCTGCCGCTTTCTTCTTGGCGGGCGCCTTCTTGGCAGCTGCCTTCTTGGCTGGTGCCTTCTTAGCAGCGGCCTTCTTGGCCGGCGCCTTCTTCGCTGACTTCTTGGCCGTGCTCTTCTTCTTCGCTGGCATACAATCTCCTGTGAGTGCGGAAATTCCGGACGGGGAGCAAGCTATATCCTAGAGAGCAACGCGCAATAGGGAAACTGCGAATTTCTCCCATGAAAGTAGCGCTTTTTCCTCACCAGTGTGCGGAACGCACCGCTATACGACCGCCAGTCGGCACGGAATCGGGGCGCTCCAACCACTGAACCAGCACCGAATCGCCATGGAGCGCGACGGTCGGAGAGTGCGCGGGAAGGCCCGGCAACGACACTATCAACCGCTGCTCGAAGATGTGTCCCATGGTGCGGGAGAGAGCGAGCCCCACCTGCGAGAGATCGCCATTGGGGTCTTCATACGCGACGACGAGATCGTCTCCCCGCGCGGCTACCGACACGTGAGCCGGTTGATCGCCGCCATACACCACCGGCACCGGCGCGTGAAATATTCCGTCGCCGCTTCCGAGCTTCCGGGCGTCCATGCTATGGGTGAAAAAGACTCCCGGCCCTTCCTTAGCCACGAGGAAATACGCGATGTCGACGTAGTTGGTGCTGCTGTCGGCCGCGATTGCCGGCGCGGGTCTGGCGCACCCTCGGCGGGAAACATCCGCAGTATCAGCGGGCTGCGCGATGCCCCACGTCTTTCCCTCGTCCGTCGACCGCCCCACCATGAGGACCGAGCTGCTGTCGTCGCGCACTTCCCACCAGGCGCCGTACACGTCGGGGCCGGACTGCACCGTCCGGAGCGACCCCGGGCACGCACCGTTGGGCGTCGCCGCGGCTGGCGCATGCAACGTTATGGCGGATGTAGCCGGGTAGCTCACATTGCCCAGCGTCACCGGTGATGAAGAGCACGCAACGGTCAGGAGTACCGCAATCGCCGCCGTTTCCGCGAATGCGAAGCTCCGAACGAGCCGTCGCCCGCGTAGCGATACTTCCCGACTGTACATGCTTGCTAATTTACAAGCATGTCAGCATTCAACGGTAACAGACGAGTCCCTCCTCCGGCCAACGAGCCGGTGAAAACATACGCGCCCGGAACGCCGGAGCGCACCGAGCTCAAATCGCGCCTCGCGTCGATGGCGGCGGAGCGCGTCGATATCCCGGTCGTCATCGGCGGCAAGGAATTTCGGAGCGGCAAGCTCGCGCAGGCTGTTATGCCGCACGACCACTCGCACGTCCTGGCCGACTGGCACATGGCGACGCCCGAGATGCTGCAGCAGGCAGTTGCGGCATCTGCGGAAGCGCGCAAGGAATGGAGCAGCTGGTCCTGGGGCGACCGCGCGGCGGTCTTTCTCAAGGCGGCGGAGCTCCTCACCACCACGCACCGCCAGACGCTCAACGCCGCCACGATGCTCGGCCAGTCCAAGACTGCGTTCCAGGCCGAGATCGACTCGGCTTGCGAGCTGATCGACTTCTGGCGTTTCAATCCGTACTACGCCGAGCAGTTGTATGACCAGCAGCCGCTCAGCGACCACACGATGTGGAACCAGCTGGATTACCGCGGACTGGAAGGCTTTGTCTACGCGGTCACTCCGTTCAACTTCACGTCGATCGCAGGCAATCTTCCGACCGCGCCGGCCCTGATGGGCAACACGGTCATCTGGAAGCCTGCTGCTACGGCGATCCTGAGCGCGTGGTACATCTACAAGCTGCTGGAAGAAGCCGGCCTCCCGCCTGGCGTCATAAACTTCGTTCCCGGCGACCCGGTCATGGTTTCCGATGCGCTGCTGTCGCATCGTGACCTCGCCGGCGTGCACTTCACCGGCAGCACGAGCGTGTTCAACAGCATGTGGAAGACGATCGGCGCGAACATGTCGTCGTTCCGCTCCTATCCACGCATCGTCGGCGAGACCGGCGGCAAGGATTTCATCGTAGCCCACGCATCGGCGGACGTCGACGCACTCGCGGTCGCGATCGCTCGTGGCGGCTTTGAGTTCCAGGGCCAGAAGTGCTCGGCGGCGAGCCGAGTGTATGTCCCCGAGAGCATCTGGCCGAAGGTGAAGGAGCGCGTCGTCGGGATCATGCAGCAGCTTCGCATGGGCGATCCCACGGACTTCCGCAACTTCATGGGTGCGGTGATCGACAACCGTGCGTTCAAGAAGATCAGCGATTACGTCGAGCACGGCCGCGCGAACGCGAGCATCGTGCAGGGCGGCGTTGCGAAGGGCGACGAGGGCTA
>Ga0207705_10003449_pt1 | contig 12029 bp, 9 predicted proteins | sample KBSC13metaG_FD_184314 | JGI IMG/M metagenome (GOLD analysis project Ga0207705, IMG submission 184314) | Corn rhizosphere microbial communities from Kellogg Biological Station, Michigan, USA - KBS C1-3 metaG (SPAdes) (version 2) | ecosystem: Host-associated > Plants > Roots > Rhizosphere > Soil ...
CCCAGTCGTGATCCCATGGCCCCTGCCCCTCCGCGTTCGCCTTCAGCCAGGGGCCATAGGGGACAATGCCGGGATGAAAACGCCCGGTGCCGTTGTACCAGGCATCCATGTGAAATACCTGCTCCGGGTGGCGTGGCCCCAGGCCGGTCGCCCAGGTCGTGTTCAGGGCGTTAGTCCCCAGAAAGTAGTCGGCGGTGGTATAGAGGGTGGCCAGATAAATTCTGGCTCTCGGTGGATCGGCGCGCTTTACCAGCGTATAGGCGACCGCGACCGGGAGCGTCAGCGGCGTGGTCTGCTGCCCCACGAGCATCGGAAAGTAGAAGTCGCCTCCCCACCGCAGCGCGCGCTTCGCCGCGGTGTCGGTCTGCACGTCGGCTGTGTGCAGGATCGCGGCCCGCAGACGCGCCAGCATCTCCGGATCGCGCTGAGTGGTCGTCGGGCCGCCGAGCGCATAGACAAACGGCCCGTACTCGGCTTCCCCATTAAGGACGGTATTCGCCTTCACGTCCGCCGTATCCTTGCGGAGACGCTCCTCGAAGGACTTCTCGCCGGTCAGCCGGAAGAGAGCGGCAGCCGCATACGTACGGTTGGGCCGAACCTTCATTTCGTCGCCCGGCCTGGTGTTCTTGATGGCCCAGGCATAACTTTCCCGCGCTTCCCGCCCCCAGTCGATCGCCTCCGGGTCTTTGACATGGGTGTGTTGGAGGGCGAAAGCCAGATGCGCCGCCATTCCCGCGTAGCCGAAGGTAGAAACCGGGTCTTCGCCGGACACGATCCACGTGCGTTTCACGTCCTCATAGGAAGGAACGCCCTCACCATCACCTCCAAAATGATCGCCGCAGACCCGCAGCCCGATGCCGCCAGTGCCGTAGTGTTTGGCAAGCAATTCCTGGCGCAGACGATGGCAGAAGCGGGGCAGCCAGGCCGCCTCGTCGAGGATGTCCGGCACGCCGTTGCCGCTCTCGGGAAGGTGGAGTTCCCCATCGGTAAACGCGCCGGGGTTCATCTCATACGCCAGCAACAGCTCCTGCGCGACCCGGATGTGAGTCGCGTAGCTGTCCCAATCGCCCGCATCCTGATACCACCCCCAGGCATCGAGCGGCCCTTTGATGCCCGCTTCGATGGCAGGCCGGTCCTCCATGCTTGCGTCTTCGTTCTTCCAGTCCAGGTAGCGTGATGTGGTGTATTTGAGTTTGCCCGCGAAGCCCGGCGTCAGGAGAGGATTGTGGGGAGCGGGGCGCTCGAATTCGGTATACGGCTTTTTGAGAGCGATTCCGCTGCGATTGTGGTAGAGGGCGCGGGTGATGGTGACGAAGGGCACGCGATAGACGTCCGGAGCGACTTGAAACGGGAAAGAGCAGCCGATCTCTTCGACCGCCACCACATACTTTCCAAGCCCGGTAAAGGCGGAGAAGTCGCACTCATAGACCTCGGCGTTTTGAAAATTGCGATGCGGGGTGTCGTTCGGCTGCCCTGTCTCGGGCTGGTCTGCGGGGGCGCGAAACACCAGTTTGCCCTCGAAAACCGTCTGTTGGTTCGCCTGATCCACCAGCCAGAACCGCTTGCCCGCGTAGGGCTTGAGGTCCACGCCTCCCCGCTCTCCCGCCCAGTGATAGACGTAGGCATATTTGGCGGGCGCCGCAGGCGCGTAGCCGATCAGATTGACATGTACCACCTCGGAACGCGAGGTTCGGTAGTCGTACTTCCATCTCCAGGTCTGTCCATTGGTCGCCAGAGCGCCGGTAGTTAAAGCGTAGCTTCGCCCCGACTGGAGCGCGTTCGGAAGCGTGAGAGTGAGCCAGTGTTCTTTGGTATGGTCGGGGCGGTCATTGACCGCGCGGTTGTTTTCCCATTTATCCACAAACCAGGCAAAATCCGTGCCTTTGCTTTTGCGGCCAATCTGCATCGGATTCCGACCGATTTTGTAGGCCGGGTCGTCGCTACTGGACACAAGGTAGTTGGCTGGCTTTGCCGCCTGTACCACATCCAGAGGCTTCGCCACCACTCTCTCATCGGTGCGTTTCTGCCCTTTTTTGTGATGCACCACATAGCCGTCTTTGAAGTGGACCATCAGCATTCGATTGGTAAGCGGCAATACCTCCACAATCTCCGAAGCGAATGTCCGGCCGGCAGTTGCCAAAAAGAACAATACGCTCGTGACGCCATACCACGCAAACAGGCGATACCTTTGCATCGTCAGGCTCCTCCAGACAGACATTCGGACTACGTTTCCGTTGCCCAGATTCCGCCCGGATAAGCCGAATACCTTCCGTGAACGTCTGTTAATCCGGTTCAGAAGGAGGATGCTCGCCCCGAGCATAGAGGACACGGCGGAGATTGACCAATCCTTCCCGATTCAAATGCAGAGTCTCGATGGTAGCGCGTCCTATCTCTGTGAGGCCCAGAACACGCGCAAAATTGTCGTTCCAGGTGAAGTGATCTTTCCAGCGATGGCGACACGGGTTGTACAGAGGTACCAGATCTCTACTTACCGGGTCGCGTCCCTCTGTTTTAATGGACTTATGCCCGTTACACCCCTGACAGGAGAAGGCCAAATTTTCTAAAGTGGTCGGCCCTCCCTTTTGGAGTGGGACAATATGTTCGATCGAAAAGGACTGCATAGAAAAACGTGCCTGGCTGCGGCAATATTCGCAGCAATCCAGAGCACGTTTTGCAATAGCTCGTTTCTGTTGTGCCGTAACGCGCACTTCAGACATATGCAGGCGTCCGTATATGCAGTTCTTTCATCAATGCTTTGAGAGAGAGACGCCGCAGTTGCGCTAACTCCGAAAGAGCCGCCACGCGCTGTACGTCGAACGCCTCCATCTGATCGATCAAAGGCAGCAGTTCGTTCTGTTCTGCCTCTGTCAATCCTTCAGAACGACGTTTGTGGTTCAGTTCATCAAATCGGTGTTGTGCTTCCGCAGGCGTCGCCCTATTAATTATCTCCAGTAATTCCCCTTCGGCGCGGGGTAAGCGAGGCGCTTTGCGCTCTGCCTGCAGCGCAAGCAAACGAGCAACAAACTCCTCCAACTCCTGTGGATTTAACTGCTCCGCAGAACGCAGCAACTCTGCCGAAGACAACTGCACTTCTACTTGAATCGTCGGCATCTCTTCCTCCTACTCCTACTTAAAGACAATCCTTAATGACATTATACACTACCAACATATGGTAAACCGGAATGGAAATGCCCGGCACCGTCGTACCACGCAAACAGGCAATATCTACTCATTCGTATGCCCTTCCGGGGAGATATTGAACTACGTTTCCATCCCACAGATTCCGCACTGACAGGCCGGTCAATTCCCAGATGTCGTAACCGTCTTAGAGCAGGAATATCGCTTCGGCAAACGCAATAGGATGTTGGCTGGCAGTGGAAACCAATCCTCTGCCTCATTTCTATGTGACATTGGAAACCGATTACCGACGTAAGCCTGCATGAGGCGAATTGATGAATAGATTCAGAACACGGATAGTCGTGATACTGGGAGCATTAGTAGCCTTGATGGCCGCCGTGTGGTTTCTTCAACCGCGCAGCATGTTGCTGTTTAACCGCGCCACCAGAGTCGCTACGGCTGACGACGAACTCGGGCGGCGATGCGGCTTTTACTGGTGGCTATCGAACCATCAGGTTGTATTGACCCGCAGTGTGAACGGCTCGCTTCAATCTCTCTTCTGCCACGACACGGACACAGGCAAGGACGACCTGTGCATCCCGCTGAATCACCTGATCAAGACGCAGAAATCCGCCGCTAGAATCGAAGCCCTCTCCTCGGATCGACGTGTGCTTCTTTTTAGGAACGGGAGGGACCGGCAGTTAGGAGTTACTCTGGACGGCCGCCTCCTCTTCAGCGACCTTCAGACCGCCAGTACTCCCAATACAGAACCTGCCTCCGAGAGCTACATGGCCGCTGGCTCTAGATGGGTCGAACCGATCTATGCCTGGCCATCGCAAGAACGTGTCATTGGAGACTATCACATTGCCCGGCTGCTCATCCATGATGGAACACAGCACAAGATTGTGAAGACGGTGACGTTTAGTCCCTGGCTTGAACACGGGTTTCCCGATACGCTCACAAGTCGAAATCACCTTCTCATGCTGAAGCGACCCACTTCCGTTGGCTTTGGGTCGCCCCCATGCCTCCAGACCATCGATATTGACTTGAACGCGAGTGCGCCAACGCCTCAAACGCTCACGCTCACATTGAAGCTGCCGTCCACCTTATTTCCTTTCACCGATCTGTACGATATCTGTTATTCTCCTGATGGAGAACGGGTTGCGTTTCTTTATGTCCTCGATAACCGGCAGGTCGGATGGCTTCCGCCGTTCCTGCAAGGATGGTGGGATCGCCTGTTCCCGCACAACCCCACAACGCCCTACAAAGTCAGCCTTTGGGTCAGCGACATACATGGACAGAGGATGCACAAGGTCGGCGAAGTGCCGCACGTTGGTAATGTTTTTTCGAGTGTGGACGAAAACTACCCCAGTTCGGTTCAGTGGCTCCCGGATGGCAAGACTTTGAGCTTTCTCGCACATGGATCGGTATGGACCGTGCCCGCAGACTGAGGTCGATGCCTCTTTAGCAGACTTGCCTGCGTAAGTGATAGAGAGTGGGACTATACGACTGAGGAACAGAAAACAGTATGGAGCAGATTTTCTTTACGAGTGACCATCACTTCGGTCACGCCAACATTATTCGTTACTCAGAGCGGCCTTTTGCAGATGTCGAAGAGATGAACGAAAGCCTGATCACCAACTGGAACGCAGTCGTGGGTGAAAACGACATCGTCTACCATCTTGGCGACATCTTTATGACACCCCTTCCTGCGGCCAAGGCGATCCGTCGGCAGTTGAACGGGCGTATCCGCCTGATCCGCGGCAACCACGACAAGGTGGCGGAGTCGATGCCGGACGCTTTCGAATGGATCAAGGATCTCTATGAGGTGAAGATACCGGATCCGGACGCCGTGGAGGGGAGGCGACGTATCGTGCTCTGCCACTACGCGATGCGTGTCTGGAACAAAGCGCATCACGGCGCCTGGCATCTCTACGGTCACTCCCACGGCTCCCTGCCCGACGATCCGAACAGCCTCTCCTTTGATGTGGGCGTGGACTGCCATTTCTATATGCCGATCTCATTCGAGCGCGTCAAACGCATTATGGCGGACAAAAGATTTGTCCCGATCGATCATCATGGCGCGGATCAGGAGACTCAGTTAGAATCCGAGTAGATTCCCAGCCTGCGGCCGTTTGAAGGGAGAGACACACATAATATGGCATCCTTTATCTTTCATGGAGGGCGATTGCTGAATCCCCGACTCGATACGCTTGTGGACGGGTTTGAGGTGCTGGTTGAGGGAGGCCATGTCCGGGAGGTCAGCGATCGGGAGATTCGGTCTGCCGATGCCGTCCGGATCGACATCGGGGGACGGACCCTGATGCCCGGCCTGATCGATGCGCATGTGCATATCTTCATCACGGAAGTAAAGTTGGGGCTGCTGGAAAACATTCCGCCCACGCTGCTCGCGATTCAGGCTTCCCATCTGATGCGCGCGATGCTGATGCGTGGCTTCACGACCGTACGGGATACCGGCGGAGGCGACTGGGGAATGAAGGTCGCATCGGACATGGGGTTGGTGGAGGGGCCGCGCCTCTTTATCTGCGGTCAGGCGATGAGCCAGACCGGCGGGCATGGCGATTTCCGGCGCAAAACGTACGCGGGAGGCGGATGCCCCTGCTGCGCCGCACTCTCCTATCTGGCGCACATCGTAGATGGAGTCCCGGAGATGCTCAAGGCGGTGCGCGAGGAGCTTCGGAAAGGCGCGGACCATATCAAACTGATGGTCTCGGGAGGAGTGGCCTCTCCGCACGATCCACTGGAGAGCCTTCAGTTCCGCGTCGATGAGATCGAAGCGGCGTGCCAGGAAGCGCAGAACTGGGGCCGCTATGTCTGCGCCCACGCCTACACCTCCGAAGCCGTTCACCGCGCCGTGGCGGCAGGCGTGCGCACGATCGAGCATGGCAATCTGATCGACGATGCGGCGGCGGAGCTGATGGCGGAGAAGGGAGCGTTTCTGGTTCCCACCCTCGTGACCTACGACGCCATGCACCGACGCGGCAGCGAATTCGGTCTTCCCGAAGAGAGCCAGCGAAAGAACGTGATGGTACGCGAAGCCGGTCTGCGTTCGCTGGAGGTAGCCCGGCGTGCCGGCGTGCAGATCGGCTTCGGCAGCGACCTGCTCGGCCAGATGCAGGTCGATCAGAGCCGTGAGTTTCTGATTCGCCGCGATGGCTCTGAAAGTCCCATAGAGATCCTTCGTGCCGCCACTCTCGTGAATGCAAGGATCCTGGGGCGCGAGGGCGATCCAAATCGAGAAGTACCGGATGCCCTCGGCGAACTCGTGCCCGGCGCCTGCGCCGATCTCCTCGTAGTAAACGGCGACCCGATCCAGGATCTGGGCCTGTTGCAGGATCAAGGAGCACATATCCCCGTGATCATGAAGGGAGGCAAGTTCTTCAAGAACCTGCTCGCCTCCTGATGCAAACACAGGAGTTTCAGGCGCCCCCATGGACTGCGAGCTACTTCTGCGCAGACTCCGTCCACAACTTCTCGAAGTTGCGCAGGCACTTTTCGATACAGACCAGCGGCGGCTCGCCATAGCTCTCCTGCTCGACGATGAACCAGCGTGGGGTCGCCTGCTTCTTCAGGATCGGGATGACCTCGTTCCAGTGCTCGTCCCCTTCTCCCAACAGCGCCTTTGAGTTCGTCGCTGAGTGGTCCTTGAGGTGCACCGAGACAACGCGCCTGGGGTACTTCAGCAGATAGGGAGCGGCCTGCTCTCCGGCATCCAGCGCGTTGCCGATATCGAACTGCATCGCGACCGTCTTGCCGGAGTTCGCCCAGAAGATCTGCCAGATGTTCTCCCCGTCGATCGGCTTGAATTCGTAGTTTTCGTTGTGCCACCCCAGAATCAGCCCCTCTTTCGCCAGGTGTTTGGCTGTCTCGTCGAAGAATTTAGCCGTCTCCAGGATCGTGGCTCGGGAGTTGCGCTTCGTCTCCGGAAGCCAGGGCACTACGATGAATTTGCAATCCAGTTCCTTGCAAAACGCCGCCGTTTTCTCCAGGTTGTCGCCCTGAAGGGCGTTCAGGTCCACGTGAGTGCCATAACACTGGAGATGGTTCTGATCCAGCATCTTGCGCAGTTCCGCAGCCGTGCGGCCATGATAGCCTGCGAACTCCACCCCTGTGTAGCCCATCTTCGCCACCGCTTCCAGCACGCCCGGCAGATCTTTCGCGCACTCATTGCGCACCGAATAGAGCTGCACTCCCACCTGCAACGGCTTCCCGGACCTGTCCTTGAGAACGACATGTGTCTGCGCGCCGCAAACAGAGAGGAGGAACAAACACAGAGCGGCCGCGAACATCGGCGTTCGCAGAAACCGGGGAACGAGTAGGATCATGATAGCCCTTTCCTGGCATAGATTACGTGTCACATGGAGATGGTAAAGAAAAGATGTATGCCAGAGTTAGGCGCAGTGATCCGCATCTCCTGCTGTTTCCTATAGGCGTCCTCTATAGACGCAGCAAACGCATCGGTTCGAGTCCTGTCGCCGCTGTGCGTTGTGGAGCCGCTACGGGAGCCTTTCCTCATTCTGCGACAGGATCTTTATACTGGACCCGGTCAGGGCGTTGCCGATCGGTTCGTATCGACCACCGAGATGTTCGTAGAAAAACCGTTCCGCCACCGCGAAAAGGGAGACCCAGTTTTGTGGTTGTTGAAAATCGTGTGGTTCGTCGGGATAGAGCAGGTAGGTCACCGGTTTTTTGTACTTCCGCAGTTCCGCGACAAACCGATCCGCCTGCTTCTGAGGCACAATCGTGTCCTTGCCGCCTTGAGCGATCAGCACCGGCCTGGCAAATGTCTCTGCGTAGTAGAACGGGGAGGTCTTTTGCAGTTGCGCGCGACCTTCCGCCGTCGTGTTATCGCCTATAAACCTGCGCAAAAACCCCTGAACCTCGGGATCGGCTTCCGCGATAAACGAATTCAGATCTGTGGGGGCGTACATCGCCATCCCACAGGCGAATCGATCGGAGGTTGCCAGCGCCTCCAGAGTGGCGTATCCGCCATAGGACCATCCCCAGAGGCCGATGCGATCCCGCGTGGTAACTCCCTGATGGATCGCCCAATCCGCCGCATCGATCAGGTCGTCCTGCATTTTGCGTCCCCACTCCCGCGTTCCGGCTTCATTCACCTTCCGTCCAAACCCTTTCGCTTCGCGAAACTCCACGCGCAGCACCGCGTACCCACGATCCGCCAGCAACTGCAGACAGCGGTTCGTGTTCCAGTCGTTCCAGGGATAGGCAGCCCATGGGCCGCCGTGGACGAAGATCAACATCGGCAGGGGTTGGATGGGGCGACGCTCCCCCGCGCGGACGGCACTGTTCGGCAGATAGAGATCGGCAGGCAGTTCCAGCCCGTCCCGTGTCGTGATGACTTCCATCTGCCGCTGCCCCAACGCGTAATCCTCCAGCGCCTTATTCTCCGAAAAGAGAAATGAGGTGTGTCGTTTGGCGCGGTCATACGCGTAGTACCGGGTCGGCCCGCCATTCATAAAAGCGACGAGCCAGGTGCGGTCATCCAGGCTGCGTCCTCCCCCCGGCGATAGAATGCCGATGTCGCCGGGCGCTACCATACGCAGATAGTCGAAATCCGGGAGCAGCGTGGGATCGAGGAAGTGCCGACGCAGGCGTCCAAAATAGGCGGAGGCTGTCTGCACCCGGCCTGTCTTAGGATGAAACAGCAGCCCCGGCAGCACATCGGCGAACGGGTCGGCAAGAAGCACCGTCTCTTTCCCGCTCGCCAGGTCGATACTCTGCAGCGCTGCCTTGTCCCGGCCTCTGTTGTCGGTGAGATAGAGCGTCTTTCCGCTCTTGTCGAGCATGATCGGCTGCGAAGCGTCGGTCTCCGCCCCGTCACGGAATTTGGCGAAGGAGACCCACTTCCCCTTACTGTTCAGTCGCCACAGTTCATAGCCTCCGTTCGGTTTCTGAAGCACGGCCACACGCGGTCGCCAATCGTCATCGAACAACACGCGATCAAATCCACGCTCGTTTCTGAATATCGTTTCCGCCCTGCCTGTGCGCAAATCGAGGCGACGATACTCGAAACTCGCCTGCTCCGTCGCTTTGACGCGCAGCAGCGCTTCGTCAACGTGATCGGGACTCAATTTTTCGATCCAGGCGGTGACGCCTTTGCCTGGCGTGAGATTGCGCGACTCGCCGGTATCGATATTCAAGAGAATCACGGGCGTGCCGCCCTCGGACGGGGCGCGATAGAGCAGGTACCCGCTCAGGTTGGTCCAGCGATAGTCGATCACCGGCGTGTCGCGTTGTTTGGTAACCGCATGCGCCTGCGTCGGCTTATCGATCGGTGCGATCCACACATTGATCGTGGCGCCGCTGCTCGCCCGGTAACCGACCCATTTGCCGTCTGTACTGAGCATGACTTGATCTTTGTCAGGCGCGGCGAAAAAGGCCCCGCGTGGGATCAGCCTCGATTCCGTCTGGGGCCAGCCAGCGTTCTGACCGAACAGAACCAGGCAAACCACCGAGGCAAAGCGTAAAATTCGCAGCATGGAATCTCCTTGAGAGAGTACAAGGGCGAGGGGTGTCAGGTATGGCCTAAGACTTTCTCTGCACTACATAGGAAAACCTTCTGCCGCTGCCGAAATGGAGACGAGAAAGCGGAGTTTCCCCGGGGAGGCGAGATGACACAACTTATTGGTGCGATGGAGACCATTCTGGAGATGGGGCTGGCGGACCGGGCTGTGGATGCCGACGCCTTGCCCTGGGTTCCGCAGGGAGAGCGCGTCTGGTTCAAGCCGCTGCGTTTCGACCTTGCGAATGGCCGCTGGGTCAATCTGCTCAAGATCACCGGAGGAGGCAAGGTCAACCGCCATCGGCATAGCGGAGGGCAGGTGCTGGGTTATGTCCTGCAGGGCGGATGGCGCTACCTGGAGCGAGACTGGACCGCGCGTCCGGGAACCTTCGTCTATGAGCCGCCGGGGGACATCCATACACTGGTCGTGGACGAGGGCGAGGAGATGCAGACCCTCTTTATTCTGGAAGGCGTGGTCCAGTACCTGGACGATGACGACAACGTGATCTACCAGGACGACGTCTTTACCAAACTGGAACGCTACCGGAGCTACTGTCGCGATCACAGCTTGAAACCCGTGGACCTCTGTTATTGACCGTGCTCAGATACCCGTAGCGAAAGCAGGGGAGTATTCTGGAATATTTTCATGAGCCTCAAAGCCTTTCGGTTGGATGGAAAAAGGGCGCTGGTTACGGGAGCCGCGCAGGGGCTGGGCGCTTCGCTGGCGATCGGTCTGGCGGAGGCGGGAGCCGATATCGTGGTCCTGGATCGTCAGCCCTGCACAGCGGTTCTGGACGCAATCCGATCCCTGGGGCGACAGGGAGTCGCGCTCCAGACCGATCTGGCAGGCATGACGCCGGACCGCGCACGCCGGATCGTGGCGGAGTGCGTTGCTTCGCTCGGCGGGCTGGAGATCCTGGTAAACAATGCGGGGATCATCCGCCGCGCTCCTGCGCTCGACTATCCGCAGCAGGATTGGGATGCGGTGCTGGACATCCACCTGAACAGCGTTTTCCTGCTCTGTCAGGCGGCGGCGAACCATTTTGTCTCCCACGCCGCTGGAGGCAAGATCATCAATATCGCCTCCATGCTCTCTTTTCAAGGCGGCGTCTCTGTTGCGGCCTATACGGCGGCCAAGAGCGGAATCGCCGGCTTGACTCGCGCGCTGGCTAACGAGTGGGCGCCCCTGGAGATCAATGTCAACGCCATCGCGCCCGGATACATGGTCACCGAGGTGACGGCCGACCTGGTCAACGATCCGAGCCGAAACCAGGCCATTTTGAATCGCATTCCCTGCGGACGCTGGGGAGAACCCGAGGATCTCAAAGGGGCGGCCGTCTTTCTGGCGTCCGAAGCCTCCCGTTACGTGCATGGCATCATCCTGCCGGTAGACGGAGGCTGGCTCGCGCGCTAAGTATTCCGTGGGATGGAAGATTGCCGCAGGCAAACGGGCGGTCTCTTTCTCCTCCCTTCCCACACATGTCTCATCCGTTCTGCCTCCGAGAGGAGCAACGCTTTACCTATGTCCCTCACCGACCAGGAACTCATTCGGAAAGCAAGGCAGGGCGACAATGCCGCGTTTGGCCTGCTCTGGGCACGCTATGAAGCGCAGGTCCTCTCCCTCTGCCGCCGCTACCTCGACGGCCCCTACCGTGACCCGGCCACCGATGCGCACGATCTCGCCAACGAGACCTTCATCCGCGCCCTGCATAGTCTGGATCGCTACCAGGACCTTTCCCACGAGAACCGGGGCTTCAGCACCTGGCTGCTGGAGATCGCCAAACGGCTCTGCCTCAAGTTCCTGGCCCGACAGCGACGACGGCAGCAGTGGCAGAGCGACTCGCCGACCTACGTCCTTGAGGAGCAGGTACACGAGGAGACAGCCCCGATCCGGTTGATTGAAGAACGCGAAGTCCTGCGACTGGCGGCCCAGGAGATCAATGCCCTGCCCGATCTCTACCGCCTGCCCTTCAAACTCAGCCTGGAAGAGTACTCCCACAAGGAGATTGCCGAAATGCTGAGCATCAGCGTCGATACCGCCATGCAGCGCATTCACAGGGCAAGACGGATTCTGCAGCCCCGCGTTGCGCCGCTGTTCGGGCTGGCGCCACGCATAACGGGGAAACAGCGCCCGGCCCGCAACGGCTTGCGTGCCGTCGAGCAGGCTCTTACCGAGATCGTCGGCGATGTGCGGATCGTCAACGTTACCCTGCCCAGCGGAGGCGAGTTACAGATCTGTCTGCGGGTGGATCGTCACCTGGCGTTGAGCGAACAGGAGTTTGCCGTCCGACGCCGGCAACTGCAGCGCCATCCCCGCGCCTGGAAGCCTTATCTGGAGTTTGCCGAATTCTGCTACCACGGCGGACAC
>Ga0207705_10003450_pt1 | contig 12028 bp, 9 predicted proteins | sample KBSC13metaG_FD_184314 | JGI IMG/M metagenome (GOLD analysis project Ga0207705, IMG submission 184314) | Corn rhizosphere microbial communities from Kellogg Biological Station, Michigan, USA - KBS C1-3 metaG (SPAdes) (version 2) | ecosystem: Host-associated > Plants > Roots > Rhizosphere > Soil ...
GAACGTGCCGACGATCGCGACGCTGATCGATTCGACCACGAACCGCAACGCGGCCACGACGCTGTCGGTCGTGAAGACGTTGTTCGACGCGAATCTGGCCACCGGTTCGGACTTCCGTAACGGCTCCAGCGGCTCCGGCACGGGTGCGTGGGTGGTCTTCGACTTCAAGCAAGGCAACCAGGTCACCCTGACCAGCACTGAGGTCATCGGCAGCCAGGACCAGTACTACACACGCGTCAACGGCCTCGTGTTCCAGGGCTCGAACGACAACACGAACTGGACTACGCTGACCCCGGCGGCGAAGTCGACGGCGGATTGGCAGACGTTGCCCGTCACCGGCCTGGTGCCTTACCGCTACATCCGGGTGTACAACCCGAACGCCTGGTTCGGCACCATCAGGGAAATTCGGCTGCACGGCTCGCTGCATGGCGTGGATACCATCGCGCCGGTGACGACGGACAATGCGCCCTCGGGCACCGTCAACCAGGACACGGCCGTGATCCTGACCCCGACGGACAGCGGCGGCTCGGGCGTGCAGGCGACCTACTTCACCGTCGACGGCGGCGCGCAGCAGACGGGTACGACCGTCGCCCTCACCACCGATGGCGTGCACACGATCGTCTACTGGAGCGTCGACTGGGCCGGCAACGTCGAGCAGAAGCACACGGTGACGGTGACGGTCGACAAGACCGCCCCGACCACAGCCGGCCTGTACGCGGACGTGACGACGCCCACCAACCAGAACGTGAACGTGTCGATCTACTATCCGGCGGATGCGACCGTGCGCGAGTACAAGCTGGGTGACACCGGCGCCTGGACAGCCTACACGGGGCCAGTCGTCGTGACCGCCAACACCACGGTCTATGCACGCGGCACGGACGCGTCGGGCAACGTCTCGGCCATCTCCAGCCTGGTCGTCGCCAACATCAACAAGGTTCCGCCGGCGGGCGCCAGCTTCCTGCCCAGCAGCATGGACCCGACCACCGGCAACGTCACCGTCGCCATCACCTATCCGGCCAGCGTGGTGGTGCGCCAGTACCGCGTCGGCGACGCCAGTGCGTGGACGCCGTACACGGGGCCGGTCGTCGTGACCGACAACGCCGTCGTCCATGCGCAGAGCACGGACGCCGCCGGCAACGTCTCGCCGGTGACCACCTATGCCGTTACCAACATCGACCGCATCGCACCGGTGGATGCGCAGTTCACGGCCAACTTCACCGATCCGACCAACAAGGACGTACTGGTAACCGTCGGGTACCCGGACGACGCCGCCATCAAGGTGTACAGGATCGGCGAGAACGGACCATGGACGGCGTACGGCGGACCTGTCCTGATGTCGGATAACGGCACCGTGTTTGCACGTGGCACCGACGCGGCGGGCAACGTGTCCAACGTGACGCAATACACCGTGTCGAACATCGACCGCGTCCCGCCGGTCGGCGCCTCGCTGGTGGTCGACACGACGGCCCCGACCAACCAGGCCGTCAACGTGACGATAACGTATCCGGCCGACGCGGCCGTCAGGGAGTTCAAGGTCGGCGACGGCGATTGGATGCCGTACACGGGCACCGTGCAGGTCGCAAGCGACGCCACCGTCTACGCCCGGGGCACCGACGCCGTGGGCAACGTGTCGAACGTGACGAGTATCGTGGTCAGCAACATCTACAAGATCGTGCCGACGACCAGCGTGGCCATGCTCCCCGCTTCGCCCAACGGCAAGAACAGCTGGTATACGACGGACGTCTCCCTGACGCTCGGCGTGAACCCGGGATCGTATGGCGGTGCGGTGACGACCGAGTACCAGGTCAATGGCGGCGCATGGACGGCGGCCACGGGTGAGGAACTCCCTTTCTCCGAAGGCGTCTACACGGTGGCCTACCGCAGCCGCGACCAGGCAGGCAACGTGGAGCAGACCAAGTCCATCCAGTTCAAGGTCGACAAGACGGCGCCGACGCTCTCCGTGGCGCTGGACAAGTCGACGATCTGGCCGCCGAACCACACGATGGTGCCGGTCACGGCGACGTTCTCCGCGACGGATGACGGTGCCGGGATCGAATCCGTGGTCCTGACCAGCATCACGAGCGACAAGCCGGACAGCGGCCTGGGTGACGTCCACGCCGACTTCGGCACCCCGTCGACCACGTTCAGCGTGCGCGCCGAGAAGGACCGCGTCTACACCGTCACCTTTACCGCGACCGACAAGGCCGGCAACAAGACGGTGAAGACGGCAACCGTCACGGTCCCGCACGACCAGTCGGGCGCTTCCCAGCATTGATGGGATGGATGGCCGGCGGCGCAAGCCGCCGGCCATTTTTCGTTTACGGCTGCCGCGCGCGCTTGAAACGCCGTTTGCAGTCCGTACGGGTCAGCGGCGCACGGCCGGACGCCCCAACACCATGCCGAGACGCAATGCGCTGTCGGTCACGACCTCGATATCGGGCGAGTACCCGTCCTCGATCCAGCGCAGCGCAATGTGGATGACGCCGCCGACGATGCCGGCTTCCAGCAGCGGATCGGCCGGCACGTCCGGCGGCATGACATAGCGGCCCACCTGCTCGCCGATCGCGCGCAACGCGGCGTCGAATGCCTTGTCGACGGCCCGGCTGACGCCGCGGATCTCGACGAGGAACACGCGTGCGGAGCGGGGCTCGCGCTGCAGCGCCGCGAAATAAGTATGCAACATCGCGCGCGCCCGGGTAACCCGGCTACGGCCGCCGGTGCGCCCGGCCTGCTTGATTTGTTCCAGCACGCTGTACGTGACCGCATTGAACGATGCAATCAGCAGCTCTTCGCTGTTGGCGAATGATTCGTAGAAATAACGTTCAGTCAGCCCGGCAGCTTCGCAGACCGCCTTCACGGTGGACTGGCGATAGCCGCGCTCGCCATAGACGGCGACCGCCGCCCCGATCAGCTGGGAGCGCCGTTGCGCGCGCCTTTCGTCCTGGGGTATGCCGCGATAGGGCCGGGCAGGTTGTAAAGATTCTGGAGGCATGCCTCTATTTTCTCACAGAATATTGTCAATCAATATGTGACAATATACATTGTCATGCAGCCTTCACTCCCTGGAGCCACCATGTCCGACACTCACCGTGGCGCGCCGTTTGATGCCAGCTTCGACGTGCTGAGCGTCGGCGCCGGCCTGTCGGGCATCGGCGCCGCCTGGCACCTGCAGCGGGGTTGCCCCGGCAAGACCTACGTCATCCTCGAAGCGCGCGCCGCGATGGGTGGCACGTGGGATTTGTTCCGCTACCCCGGCGTGCGCTCCGACTCCGACATGTTCACGCTCGGCTACCGGTTCCAGCCATGGCTCGAAGCGAAGGCAATCGCCGACGGCCCCAGCATCCGCCGCTACATCACGGAAACGGCACGTACCGCCGGCATCGATCGCCACATCCGCTACGGCCACCGCGTCGTCGGGGCGCACTGGGACAGTGCCACCGCGTGCTGGCACGTGGAAGCCGAGCACGCCGGCCGGCGCGTCTCGCTGAGCACCCGCTTCCTCTATATGTGCAGCGGCTACTACGACTACGACGAAGCGTACCGGCCCCGCTTCGACGACGAGGAAACGTTTACCGGACGTATCGTGCATCCGCAGTTCTGGCCCGCCGACCTCGATTGCCGCGGCCGGCGTGTCGTCGTCGTCGGCAGCGGCGCCACGGCCGTCACCCTCGTGCCGGCGCTGGCGCAGGACGCGGCGCATGTGACGATGCTGCAACGCTCGCCCACCTACATCGTCAGCCGGCCGTCCGAATACCGCTTCGCGCAGCGCCTGCGCCGCTGGCTGCCTGCGCGCGCGGCGTATGCGCTGACGCGCTGGCGCGTGATCGCCGAGAGCATGTTCCTGTACCGCGTGGCGCGCAGCCGGCCGGAACTCACGAAACGGCGGATCGTCGAGATGGCGCGGCACCAGCTGGGGCCCGGCTACGACGTCGATACGCATTTCACGCCGACCTACAAGCCGTGGGACCAGCGCGTGTGCGTCGTACCGGACGGCGACCTGTTCCGCGCGATCCGCAAGGGCCGCGCGAGCGTCGCCACCGACCGCATCGCCCGCTTCCTGCCCGATGGCCTGCTGCTGGAATCGGGGCGCGTGCTGGCGGCCGACATCGTCGTGCTGGCAACGGGCCTCAAGATCAAGCTGCTGGGCGGCGCCGCCATCACCGTCGACGGCCGGCCGTTCCATCCGCGCGACGCGATGTCGTACAAGGGCAGGATGCTGTCCGGCCTGCCGAACTGCGTGATGGCGTACGGGTACACGAATGCGTCGTGGACCCTGAAGACCGACCTGACGGCAGCCTGGGTCGTGCGCCTGCTGCGCCACATGGACCAGGATGGCTTCGACATTGCCGTCGCGCAGCGCGAGCCGGACGTTACATCATTGCCCTTCCTCGGCTTCACGTCCGGCTACGTGCAGCGCGCGCGTGCCGACCTGCCGCAGCAGGGTTCACGCCGGCCGTGGCAGGTCTACCAGAACTACCTGCAGGACATGCTGACCATCCGTTTCGGCCGGATCGCGGACGGCATCCTGCGCCTGGGCCGCAAGGGCGCCATGCCATGAACCTCCTCGAGAAAGCGATCGCCTCATGACCCTCTTCCTGTACCTGCTGGCCGTCGCGGCCCTGCTGATCCTGCCGCCCTTCCTGTTCACGCTCTACATGGCCCGCAAGGTAGAGCGCCTGCTGCCGCCGCGTGGCCGCTTCGTCGACGTGCCGGGTGCACGCCTGCACCTGCACGAGTTCGACGGTGGCGCGCCCGGCGCCCCCGCCCTGCTGCTCGTGCACGGCCTCGCGGGGCAGCTGGCGCACTACACGTATGCCGTGACGGACCGGCTCGCCGGGCGCTGGCGGATGGTCGCGGTCGACCGTCCCGGCAACGGCCACTCCACGCGCGACCCGGACACGCCGGCCGACCTGAAAACGCAGGCCGACGCCCTCGCCGCGCTGATCGACGAACTGGAGCTCGAACGGCCGCTCATCGTCGGCCACTCGCTCGGCGGCGCCCTCGCCCTCGCGCTCGCGCTGCACCATCCGCAGCGCGTCGGCGGCCTCGCGCTGATCGCGCCGCTGACGCACATGCAGGACGCCGTGCCCCCCGTGTTCGAGGGCCTCACGATCCAGTCGCCGGGTTGGCGCCGCTTCCTGGCGTGGACGCTCGCGATCCCGGCGTCCATCCGCAACACCGGCACGACGCTGGACCAGGTATTCGGGCCGGACGCGGTCCCGCACGATTTCGCCACGCGCGGCGGCGGCCTGCTGGGCCTGCGCCCCGGCGCCTTCCTGTCCGCGTCCGCCGACCTGCAGGCGTTGCCCGAACGGTTGCCCGAGCAGCAGGCGCGCTACGGCGAACTACGCATGCCGGTCAGCATCCTGTACGGCAAGGACGACCGCATCCTCGACTGGTACGCCCACGGCCAGGCGCTGGCGGACAAGGTGGACGGCGCCCGGCTGGAACTGGTCTCGGGCGGCCATATGCTGCCCATTACGCACCCGGATGTCACGGCCGCCTTCATCGATGCTGCGGCCGCGGGCTGTCATGCGGAGCGGCGCGCGACCGTGGCGCAAGGCTGACTGCGCCGCTCAGGCGCCATCGATTCTGTTGTCCGAATCGGCCCCTTTTCGCTGCGCCGCATGCTAAGGTGCGGGCCTGATGCGGCAGGCGGCGGCGCGGCGATCCCGTGCCGCCGTGCTGCGGGGCAGCATCGAAATTCCCGGCCGCGGCTGTCGTGCGCGGTCTTTCCGGAATTAATATGTTGCTGCCGCACACACCTTACCAAGGGGGAGCGTATATGAGCCAGAGTCAACCTCTGTCGCTGCACGTCCCGGAGCCTACCGGCCGCCCGGGTTGCAAGACCGATTTTTCGTATCTCGACATCCACGCGGCCGGGACGACGCCCCGGCCCCCGGTCGACGTCCGTTACCAGGACACGGCCGAACTGGCGGCCGGCATGATCCGCGTGCTGGACGATGGCGACGACGCCGTGGGCCCCTGGGACCCGCAACTGGACCGCGACCTGCTGCTGTTCGGCCTGCGCACGATGATGAAGACACGCATCTTCGACGCGCGCATGGTCATCGCCCAGCGCCAGAAGAAGCTGTCGTTCTACATGACGTGCCTCGGCGAGGAAGCCATCGGCACCGCCCACGCCCTCGCGCTGCGCGACGGCGACATGTGTTTCCCGACCTATCGCCAGCAGAGCCTGCTGATGGCGCGCGAGTATCCCCTGTTGGACATGCTCTGCCAGCTGCTGTCCAACGAACACGACCCGCTGAAGGGCCGCCAGCTGCCAGTGATGTATTCCGTCAAGGCCAAGGGCTTCTTCACGATCTCGGGCAACCTCGCCACGCAGATCCCGCAGGCGGTCGGCTGGGCGATGGCATCCGCCATCAAGGGCGACACGAAGATCGCCTCCGGCTGGATCGGCGACGGCGCGACGGCCGAAAGCGATTTCCACACCGGGCTCACGTTCGCGCACGTGTACCGTGCGCCCGTGATCCTCAACGTGGTCAACAACCAGTGGGCCATCTCGACGTTCCAGGCCATCGCCGGCGGCGAGAGCGTCAGCTTCGCGGCGCGCGGCGTGGGCGCCGGCATCGCGTCGCTGCGCGTGGACGGCAACGATTTCCTCGCCGTGTACGCGGCGTCGTGCTGGGCCGCGGAGCGCGCCCGCAGCAACCTCGGCCCCACCCTGATCGAATGGGTGACGTACCGCGCCGGCCCGCACTCGACGTCGGACGATCCGTCGCGCTACCGCCCCGCCGACGAATGGACCTATTTCCCGCTGGGCGACCCGATCGCCCGGCTGCGCCGCCACCTGGTGAAGAAAGGCTGGTGGTCGGACGCCGACCACGCGGCCCTGCAGGCGGAGCTCGAGGCGGAAGTGCTGGCCGCGCAGAGGGAAGCGGAACGCCACGGGACACTGATCGATGGCCACGTGCCGAGCGCCGCATCGATGTTCGAGGACGTCTACAAGGAGATGCCCGAACACCTGCGCCGGCAACGACAACAATTGGGGGTGTGACGTGAAACGCGATATCGACAAGCACACCGCCGGCGCGGAGACGGAAGCGGAGACGAAGACGACGCCGATGACGATGATCCAGGCGCTGCGCTCGGCCATGGACGTCATGCTGGGACGCGACGACAACGTGGTGATCTACGGCCAGGACGTGGGCTATTTCGGCGGCGTGTTCCGCGTCACGGACGGCCTGCAGGCGAAGTACGGCAGGCAGCGCGTGTTCGACGCGCCGATCTCGGAAGGCGGCATCGTCGGCACGGCCGTCGGCATGGCGGCGTACGGCCTGCGGCCCGTCGTCGAGATCCAGTTCGCCGATTATTTCTATCCGGCGACCGACCAGATCGTGTCCGAGGCGGCGCGCCTGCGCTACCGCTCCGCCGGCGACTTCACGGCGCCGCTGACGATCCGCATGCCCTGCGGCGGCGGCATCTACGGCGGCCAGACGCACAGCCAGAGCCCGGAAGCATTCTTCACCCACGTGTGCGGGCTGCGCACCGTGATGCCCTCGAACCCTTACGATGCGAAGGGTCTCCTGATCGCGGCGATCGAGAACGACGATCCCGTCATCTTCCTCGAGCCCAAGCGGCTGTACAACGGCCCGTTCGACGGCCACCACGACCGCCCCGTCGTGTCGTGGGCCAGGCACCGCATGGGCGACGTCCCGGAAGGCCATTACACGGTCCCGCTGGACAAGGCCGCCGTGTTCCGCGAAGGGAACGATGTGACCGTGCTTACGTATGGCACGATGGTGTGGGTGTCCGAAGCAGCCGCTGCCGAGGCGGGCATCGACGCCGAGATCATCGACCTGCGCACCCTGTGGCCGCTCGACCTGGAGACGGTCGTCGCGTCGGTCAACAAGACGGGCCGCTGCGTCGTCGTGCACGAAGCGACGCGCACCAGCGGCTTCGGCGCCGAACTCGCCGCGCTCGTGCAGGAGCATTGTTTCTACCACCTCGAAGCGCCCATCGAACGCGTGACCGGCTGGGACACGCCCTACCCGCACGCGCAGGAATGGGCGTATTTCCCGGGACCGGACCGCGTGGGCGCGGCCCTGAAACGCGCAATGGAGGCCTGAACATGGGGACGCATGTGATCAGGATGCCCGACCTGGGCGAAGGCATCGCTGAAGTCGAAGTCGTCGCGTGGCGCGTGCAGCCGGGCGACGCCGTCGTCGAGGACCAGGTCCTGGCCGACGTCATGACCGACAAGGCGACCGTCGAGATCCCGTCGCCCGTACACGGGACGGTGGTGGCGCTCGGCGGCAACGTGGGCGAGTCGCTGGCCGTCGGGGCGGAACTGATCCGGCTCGACGTCGAGGGCGCGGGCAATGCGCCGGCCGCCGCGGGTGCGGTCGCGGACGAACCGGCCGAGCTGCCGCATGGCTTCGTGCCGGAGCCGGAGCGGGTGGAGGAAGCGGTGGCGAGCATCGCCGGGGCGCCGGCCGCGGAGGCACCGGCCGCCGCGCCGGCCGCGCCGCCACGGCCTGTCCAGGCGCCCGCCCTGCGCCTCGCCGGAGAGAAACCGCTCGCAGCGCCGGCCGTGCGCAAGCGCGCCTGGGACCTCGGCATCGAGCTGCACTACGTGGCCGGCAGCGGCCCGGCCGGCCGCATCACGCATGCCGATCTCGACGCCTACGTGGCCGGCCAGCGGCGCCCGCCTGCGCCCGCGCCCGACGGGCGCTACGCACAACGCGACGGCGAGGAAACGGTACCGGTGATCGGCCTGCGCCGCAAGATCGCGGAGAGGATGCAACTGGCCAAGCGCCGGATCCCGCATTTCACGTATGTGGAAGAAGTCGACGTCACGGAACTGGAAGCGCTGCGCGTCCAGCTGAACGCGCGCTACGGCGACGACCGGGGCAAGCTCACCCTGCTGCCGCTGTTGATGCGCGCCGTCGTCCTCGCCGTGCGCCGCTTCCCCGACATCAACGCGCGCTACGACGACGAGGCCAACGTCGTCACGCGCCATGAGCCCGTCCACATCGGTATCGCGACCCAGACCGACGCCGGGTTGATGGTGCCCGTCGTGCGCCATGCGGAGGCGCGCGACCCGTGGTCCAGCGCGGCGGAGATCGCCCGCCTGGCCGACGCGGCGCGCCACGGCAAGGCCACGCGCGACGAGCTGTCCGGATCGACGATCACGATCACGAGCCTCGGCGCGCTGGGCGGCATCGTCAGCACGCCCGTCATCAACCATCCCGAAGTGGCGATCGTCGGCGTGAACCGCATCGTCGAACGGCCCGTGATCCGCAACGGCGGCATGGTCGCGCGCAAGTTGATGAACCTGTCGTCGTCATTCGACCACCGCGTCATCGACGGCATGGTGGCGGCCGGGTTCATCCAGGCCGTGCGCGGCTACCTCGAGTGCCCCGCAACCCTGTTCGTGGAGTGAACGCATGGCAGAGACCTACGACAGCACCACCCTCCTCGTCATCGGCGGCGGCCCGGGCGGCTACGTCGCCGCGATCCGCGCGGGCCAGCTCGGCATTCCGACCGTGCTCGTCGAGGGCGCGGACCTGGGCGGCACGTGCCTGAACATTGGCTGCATCCCGTCCAAGGCCCTGATCCACGCGGCCGACGCGTTCCACCAGGCCGCGCGTTACGCGGGCGAGTCGCCGCTCGGCATCCGCACGGCCCCGCCGACCATAGCCATCGCCAGCACGGTCGCGTGGAAGGACGGTATCGTCGGGCGGCTGACGGGCGGTGTTGGTGCGCTGCTGAAGAAGAATGGCGTGCGGGTCGTGCACGGCTGGGCGCGCATCCTCGACGGCAAGACGGTCGAGGTCGACGAGGGCGGCGCGCCGCTGCGCATCCGCTGCGAGCACCTGCTGCTGGCGACCGGATCGCAGGCCGTCGAATTGCCGTCCCTGCCGTTCGGCGGCAACGTCGTCTCGTCCACGGAGGCACTGGCCCCGTCCACCCTGCCCGGGCACCTCGTCGTCGTGGGCGCCGGCTATATCGGCCTGGAGCTCGGCATCGCCTACCGCAAGCTGGGCGCCCGGGTGACGTTCGTGGAAGCCGCCGGGCGGCTACTGCCCGCCTACGACGACGAACTCGTCAGGCCCGTCGCGACCAGCCTGACTCGGCTCGGCATCGCCGTTCACCTGGAGGCCAGCGTGCTCGGCCCGGCCGACGATGGCCGGGGCGTCCGGATGCGCGACGGCGGCGGTACCGAATCCGTGCTGGCGGCGGACCGGGTACTGGTCGCCGTCGGGCGCCGTCCGCGCACGGAAGGCTTTGGACTCGAGGGGCTGCTGCTCGACATGAACGGGCGCTTCGTGCACATCGACAACCAGTGCCGCACGTCGATGCGCAACGTGTGGGCCATCGGCGACCTCACGGGCGAACCGATGCTCGCACACCGCGCCATGGCACAGGGAGAGATGGTGGCGGAAATCATCGCCGGCAGGCGGCGCCATTTCACACCCGCCGCGATTCCCGCCGTGTGCTTCACGGATCCGGAAGTGGTGGTGGTCGGGATGACGCCGCAGGACGCCGCCCGCCTCGGCATCGACTGCATCTCTGCGCACTTCCCGTTCGCCGCCAACGGCCGCGCGATGACCCTTGAGGCGACGGATGGGTTCGTGCGCGTGGTGGCGCGCCGGGACAACCACGTGATCGTCGGCTGGCAGGCAGTCGGCGGCGCGGTGTCGGAGCTGTCCACCGCGTTCGTGCAGGCGATCGAAATGGGGGCGCAACTGGAAGACGTGGCGGGCACGATCCACGCGCATCCGACCCTGGGCGAGGCCGTGCAGGAGGCCGCGCTGCGCGCATTGGGGCACGCGCTGCACGTCTGAGAAACATGCGGGCGACATGCATCGCCCCCGACGCATGCCGCCCGCACTGCGCACCAGATCGCTGGCACGCCCCCGATCCCGAAACATCCGGGCCTTGCTCGATGATCAGCGGCTTGCACCTTCGTCGCTGTCGGGCTCGCTCGCCCCTTCCGACTGACGGCTGCCCGCGTTGCCGGTACTCAGGCTGCCCATGCCGCCCAGGCCGGTCTGCAATTCTCCCGCTTCCTCGCCGACATAGCCTTCGCTGTCGCGGTCGGCGTCATTGCTCAGCAAATCGTCGGTGCGGCCGCGCTGCAGGTTGCCGCCGGTATCCGACTGCGCGTTCGTCCCGGACGCGCGGCCGGTATCCGCCGTGCCGCCGGCGCCCATCGTGCCGGCCGAGCTCGTCCCATCCTTCGTCACCTGGTCATAGTTGCGTCCCTTGGCGTCCTTGCCCTCGTTCTGCATAGCCATGGCTCACTCCATGTGTTGGCCTGATTACCATCATAATCCCGGCGCGCCGGTTGGGAATAGGCGGTCGTCCGGTTGGCTTGTAGGACATATCGGGCATCGAATGTGCTATAAGACTTCATTTCCGGAAACGACGTGACTCCGCATGACTACACCGAACATCCTCGTGATCTATGCCCATCCGGCGCCGCATCGCTCGCCCGTCCACCGCCGCCTGGCCGACGCCGCGCGCGCAATGCCGGGCGTGGAAGTGCGCGACCTGTACGAGGCCTACCCCGACTTCGACATCGACGGCGACCACGAGCGCGCGCTGCTGGCTTGCGCCCACCTGCTCGTGTTCCTGCACCCGTTCCGCTGGTACGGCATGCCGTCGCTCGTCAAGGAATGGATGGAGGTCGTCCTGCTGCCGGGATGGGCCTATAACGACGGCAACCATGCGGGCGAATGCGCGCTCCGGGGCAAGGGTTTCTGGCTCGTGACGACGACCGGCAGCGGCCCGGAGGCCTACGGGCCCGGCGGACTGCACGGCCGGCCGTTCGACGACTTCCTCGCGCCGTACGAAGCGACGGCCGCCCTGTGCGGCATGGACTGGCTCGCGCCGCTCGTCATGCATGGCGCCGCACAGGCCACGCCGGACGCGGTCGATGCACAGGTCGCCGAATTCCGGCACCGGCTCGAAGGCTATGCGGGCCTTGCGCGTGCCGCCACGGAGGAGCACGTCCGTGGAGCATAACCTCCTGCAGAACGCCCTCGTCTACCTGGGCGCC
>Ga0207705_10003451_pt1 | contig 12026 bp, 12 predicted proteins | sample KBSC13metaG_FD_184314 | JGI IMG/M metagenome (GOLD analysis project Ga0207705, IMG submission 184314) | Corn rhizosphere microbial communities from Kellogg Biological Station, Michigan, USA - KBS C1-3 metaG (SPAdes) (version 2) | ecosystem: Host-associated > Plants > Roots > Rhizosphere > Soil ...
GCTCCTTCACACGTTCCGCGTCACCCCAAACGTAGGGCGGGGCGCAACTGCCGACCGCTAGGAACATCGCACAAGCGAACTGACGTTTCATGTGCCAACGCTAGGTGAAGAACGGCGGCGCAATCAACGTCTGCTTTCCACCCAAAGCTGACGCTGGCGCTCGCTACTGAAGTTCCACCCAGGTCGGCGCGTGGTCGCTCGCTTTCTCCTCGCCACGCGCCCACTTGTCGACGCCCGCGGCGCGCAGCCGATCGGCGGCTTCGGGCGAGCACAGCAGGTGGTCGAGGCGGAAGCCGAGATCGCGCTGCCAGCACCCCGCGGTGTAGTCCCAGAAGGTGTAGAGCTTCGGCTCGTTGGGATGCAGCATCCTCAGCGCGTCGGTCCAGCCCTGGTGGACGATCTGGCGCCAAAGCTGGCGCGCTTCGGGCTGCATCACCGCGTCGTGCTGGGTCGCCCGCACCGAAAAGACGTCGCGGTCCTCCGGCACCACGTTCCAGTCGCCGCAGAGGATCGCCGGCCGCTCCTCTTCGAGCAACTCGGCGGCATGGGCGCGAAGCCGCTCCATCCAGCGCAGCTTGTAATCGAATTTTTCGGTCCCGACCGGGTTGCCGTTAGGCAGATAGAGGGAGCCGACGACCAGCCCCTGTACCTCCGCCTCGATGTAGCGACTGTGGCTGTCGTCGGGATCGCCGGGGAGGCCGACCCGGCGCAGCTGGGGCGTATCGCCTCTGGCGAGGACGGCGACGCCGTTGAACCCCTTCTGTCCGTGCCACACTGCGCCGTATCCCGCCGCTTCGATGTCGGCGATGGGCAGCGATTCGTCGGCGCACTTCAATTCCTGCAGGCAGGCGACATCGGGCTGCTCGCGCTGGAGCCATTCAATGAGCCGCGGCAGGCGCGCGCGGATGCCGTTGAGATTGTAGGTCGCGAGCTTCATGGGTGAAGCGATTAGCCGGACCAATGGAGATCGTCATGCTGAACTTGTTTCAGCATCCATCGTGGAAAGGGCAGTGCGCGCGGACGAATGGACCCTGAACCAAGTTCAGGGTGACGGGTCAGACCGAGAAACTGCTTCCGCAGCCGCAGCCCGACTGGGCGTTGGGGTTGGTGACCTTGAACGAAGCGCCGCCGAGGTCCTCGACGAAATCGACTGCCGAGCCGCGCACGAGGTCGAGGCTGACCGGGTCGACGACCAGCTTCACGCCCGCGGTCTCGGCGACTTCGTCGTCGCCCTCGGCCGCCGGCGCGAGCTCGAACTTGTAGGTGAAACCGGCGCAGCCGCCGCCGTCGACGGCAAGGCGCAGGATCGCCGGCTTGTGCTGGCGCTCGGCGATCCATGCGACGCGCTTGGCGGCGCTCTCGGTCAGGATGATGTCGGGTTCGCTCACGACCGCGAGATAGGAAGAGCGCGGGGGAGCGGCAAGCTTAGTGCTGGCCGCCGCCCGGGCCGCCGACCGCGTCCATCGACTGCGCGCCCGAACGGCGCTGCATGGCGAGGACATAGTCGGTCGACTTCATGAACGGGATCGGGTTCACGGCGCGGCCGTCGATCCGCACTTCATAGTGGAGGTGGTTGCCGGTCGAGCGGCCGGTCGAGCCCATGCGGCCGATCTGCTGGCCGCGGGTGACGTGCTCGCCCGCCTTCACGAGGATCGCCGACATGTGGCCATAGCGGGTGGTGATGCCGCGGCCATGGTCGAGCTCGACCAAATTGCCGTAGCCGCCGCTGTTCCAGCCTGCGCGAACAACGGTGCCGTCGGCGGTGGCATAGATCGGAGTCCCGTAGGCGCCGGCAAGGTCGATTCCCGGATGCATCGCGGCGCCGGCGCGGAACGGATCGGAGCGCACGCCGAAGCCGCTGGTGAACTCGACGCTGGCGCGGATCGGCTTATCCGAGGGAATCGCGATGACGCCGTCCTGGAGCTGATCGAGCTTCTTCCAGCTGTCGAACAATGCCTTGAAGGTCGAGTTGCCGGCCGCCTCGAACGGTCCGCCGACGCCCTCGTTGCTGCCGACGCGCGCCGGGCTGATGCCCAGCTTCTTCAGCTCGGCGGTGGTGACCTGGTAGCGGACGTCGAGCGCCTTGGCGACGAGCGCGGCCTGCTCAAGCTGCTGCTGCTCGACGCGGGCGAGCGGCCCATTGGCGGCGACGCGACCGCTCTTGACCGCGGCGGCGATCTGCGTGGCATCGATTTTCTGGCCGGTGAGCGCGGCTTCGATCAGCGCCTGGCGCTGCTCGAGCATGCGCGCCCGTGCCTCGGTCGCAGCCGGAAGGGTCATCTGGGCGCCGGCCGACGGACGGGTGACGAGCCGCGCCGTGGCATAGCTCGCCCAGGCGACGAGCCCGAGCACCACCACGAAGAGAATCGCCTGCACCGGCGCCGAAATGCGGAAACGCCGAAGCTTCGCGCCGTCGTGGACGAACAGATCGCGATCGCGAAACAGCCCCGTCGTCGCGGCCAATACGTGCGCCATGGAAAATCCCGCTCCCACTGCGGCACACGCGCAAAGTCGCGCGCCGCGTTCCCAATCTCAAAAGGAGCTCCCCAGCCCCTCGCCCGATGCGCGGATTGCCCCGCCACGCTTCGGTGTCCGGAACACTGCTTTCGGATGGTTAACAATTTCAATCTTCGGGCGGGGCTATCGGGACGAGTCGTCCGGTCGTTGCGGTGAACCGTTCATTTGCTGTCGGCGCGGCGACAGATTCTCGTGATTTCAAGCTGTTGTGCAGCGCAACATCGATGCGGACGCGATTCTTTCGCGGTGCCTTGCGGACGCCGCAATCGCCCTTACAACAACTGCCGGGCCACGCCGTCCCAACGCGGCGCGAGCTCTCTGGAAGGAGAGTGACATTGACTGAAACGATTGCCGCCACGCCCGAATTGCGCCCAAAACAATCGGGCGCGAAACCTCGAAACAGACCGGATCGTCCGTACTTTTCATCCGGCCCTTGCGCCAAGCCGCCGGGCTGGAGTCCCGACAAGCTCGACACGTCCGCGCTCGGCCGCTCGCACCGCGGCGCCATCGGCAAGGCGCAGCTGAGCCAAGCGATCGAGCGCACCCACAAGCTGCTTCGACTCCCTTCGGATTATCGCCTCGGCATCGTTCCCGCGTCCGACACCGGCGCGATGGAGATGGCGATCTGGTCGCTGCTCGGGCCGCGCCCGGTGACGATGCTGGCGTGGGAGAGCTTCGGCGCCGGCTGGGTGACCGACGTCGCCAGGCAGCTCAAGCTCGACGCCGAGATCCGCACCGCCGACTATGGCGAGATCGCCGACCTGTCGGACATCGATCCGGCAAGCGACGTCGTCTTCACTTGGAACGGCACGACCAGCGGCGCGCGCGTACCGAACGCGGATTGGATTGCCGCGGACCGCACCGGCCTGACCATCTGCGACGCGACTTCGGCAGCGTTCGCGCAGGACATCGACTGGCCGAAAATCGATGTCGGCACCTTCAGCTGGCAAAAGGCGCTCGGCGGCGAGGCCGCGCACGGGATGCTCGTGCTGTCGCCGCGCGCGGTCGAGCGGCTCGAACGCGAACCGGCGCCGCGCCCGCTGCCCAAGATCTTCCGCCTGACCAAAAGCGGCAAGCTGATCGACGGAATTTTCCGCGGCGAGACGATCAACACGCCGTCGATGCTGTGCGTCGCGGACTGGCTGTTCGCGCTCGACTGGGCCGAGCGCGTGGGCGGCCTCGACGCGCTGATCGCGCGTGCGGACGGCAATGCGGCCGCGCTCGATCAGTGGGTCGAAAAGGCGAGCTGGATCGAGCATCTCGCGCGCGATTCCCGGGTGCGGTCCAACACGTCGGTGTGCCTTCAGTTCGTCGATCGCTCCGACGAACAGGCCAACAAGGCGCGCCAGAAAGCCATGGTGAAGCTGCTCGATTCCGAAGGCGCCGCGTACGACGTGGGCGCATATCGCGATGCTCCGCCGGGCCTCCGGATCTGGTGCGGCGCGACGGTCGAGACGAGCGACATCGAAGCGCTCGGCCCCTGGCTCGACTGGGCCTGGGAGCAAACCCTCTCCCCCTGAGGGAGAGGGTCGACTCGCGCGCGAGCGCGAGCGGGGTGAGGGGTGTGGCGCCGCCGTCCCCCCACACCCCTCACCCTTCCGCCGCTTCGCGGCTCCCTCCCTCTCCCCTCGAGGGGAGAGGGGCTCAAGGAAAAGCAATGACCGAGACAGTCAAAGTCCTCATCGCCGACAAGATGGACCCTCGCGCCGCCGCGATCTTCCGCGAGCGCGGCATCCACGTCGATGAGAAACCCGGCCTCACGCCCGACGAGTTGAAGGCGATTATCGGCGATTACGACGGGCTGGCCGTGCGCAGCTCGACCAAGGTCAGCGCAACGATCATGGACGCCGCTTTGCCCCGTCTGAAGGTGATCGGCCGCGCCGGGATCGGCGTCGACACCATCGATGTCCCTGCCGCCTCGGCGCGCGGGATTGTCGTCATGAATACGCCGTTCGGCAATTCGATCACCACGGCCGAGCATGCCATTGCCATGCTGTTCGCGCTCGCCCGCGAAATCCCGCAGGCCGATCAGTCGACCCAGGCCGGCAAGTGGGAGAAGAACCGCTTCATGGGGGTCGAGCTGTCCGGCAAGACGCTCGGCCTGGTCGGCTGTGGCAATATCGGCTCGATCGTCGCGGACCGCGCCCACGGGCTCAAGATGAAGGTCGTAGCCTACGATCCGTTCCTCAGCCCCGAACGCGCGCTCGAGCTCGGCGTCGACAAGGTCGAGCTCGACGAGCTGCTCGAGCGCGCCGACTTCATCACTCTGCATACACCGCTCACGGACCAGACCCGCGGGATTCTGAGCCGCGAGGCGCTCGGCAAGACCAAGCCGGGCGTGCGGATCGTCAACTGCGCGCGCGGCGGCCTGATCGACGAAACGGCGCTGAAGGAGGCGCTCGACAGCGGCCATGTCGCCGGGGCCGCGCTCGACGTCTTCGCCGAGGAACCGGCGAAACAGAGTCCGCTATTCGGCACCCGCGGTCTCATATGCACGCCGCATCTCGGCGCCTCGACGACGGAGGCGCAGGTCAATGTCGCGATCCAGATCGCCGAGCAGATGAGCGACTATTTGCTGCTCGGCGGAATCACCAATGCAGTCAACGTTCCCTCATTGTCCGCCGAGGAGGCGCCGCGCCTGCGGCCCTACATGGCCCTGGCCGAAAAGCTCGGCAGGCTCGTCGGCCAGGTCGCGGGGACGGAAATTCGCGCCATCGACGTCGAAGTCGAAGGCGCCGCGGCCGAGCTCAACATCAAGCCGATCACCGGCGCGGTGCTGGCCGGCGTGATGCGCACCTGGTCGGACACGGTGAACATGGTCAACGCGCCCTATCTCGCGAAGGAGCGCGGAATCGGCGTGCGGGAGATCCGCAGCGAGGCCGAGGGCGACTATCACACGCGCCTGTCGGTGACCGTCGAGACCGGCGAGGGCCCGAAGCGGGTCGAGGGCACCTTGTTCGGCAATCGCGCGCCACGGCTGGTCAGCATTTTCGGCGTGCCGATCGAATCCGATCTTTCGGGACCGATGATCTACATCGTCAACACCGATGCGCCCGGCTTCATCGGCGCGCTCGGTACGAAACTCGGCGAAAATGGCATCAACATCGCGACCTTCGGGCTCGGTCGGCGCAAGCAGGCGGGCGAAGCGGTGGCGCTGGTCGCGGTTGACGATCCGATCACGCCGGGTCTCGCGCAGCAGCTGCGCGAGCTTCCCGGGGTGCGCGAGGTCGTGCCGCTCAGCTTCTAGGGAAGGACGCGGCAGTCGCGGCCGTCGTGAATGGTCGTCGAGCGGCGAAAGGGCTTGGCGGCGACACCACGCTCGTTGCCGGCGGCGTCTTCCGGAACCGCGACGGCGAGGCTCTCGAATGGAGCGGTCCGCCGGCGAAACTTGTTCATGGCGATATTGGCAAACCAGGCCGCGATCAGGCTGAACTGACCGACGGCGGGAGGCTCGGTCTCATAGGATCGTGACCCGTAATAATCCTTTCGACCCCATTTCATGTTCCTCTCCTTTCAGCCGCGAAGCTGGGGGAGGGGCGCTCCGCGGATCACTTTCCATATTGGTTGTTGTTAAGCATCAAGCAAACGAATAGAATTGAAGCTTGGTATGCAGAAGATTGGTTGAAATTGGACGTCACCGCCGCCCGAACCTTTCTCGAGATTGTCAAGACCGGCAGCTTCGTGCGCGCCGCGGCCAACCTCAACATCACCCAGACAGCGGTCAGCGCGCGGGTGCGGGTATTGGAGGAGCAGCTCGACCGTCAGCTGTTCGTCCGCAACAAGGCCGGCGCGCGGCTGACGCCCGCCGGAGACCGTTTCCTGCGCTACGCAACGACGTTCGTGCAGGTCTGGGAACGCGCGTTCCACGAGGTCGCGATGCCGATCGGGCGCGAGAATGTTGTGACCGTCGGCGGCGAGCACAGCCTGTGGAATCCGCTGCTGCGCGACTGGCTCATCTGGATGCGCAGCGAATGCGCCGACGTCGCGATCCGCGCCCAGATCGATGTCGCCGACCGCCTCGTCGACCAGGTCCAGGAGGGGGTCCTCGACCTCGCGGTGGTCTATGCTCCGCCCCAGCGCACGGGACTCGTGGCGGAGCTGCTGCTCGAGGAAGCGCTGGTCGCGGTGACGACCGATCCGGAGGGCCACGACCACAACGAAGAGGTGTTCGTCGATTGGGGACCGGAATTCCGAAGCAGCCATCACGCGGCTTTCCCGGACGCGCCGAGCCCGGCCCTGTCGGTCAACCACGGGCCGTTGGCGATGGACTATATTCTTGAGGTCGGCGGGAGCGGTTACTTCCGCATGGAGGCCGCGCGACCACACATCGCCAGCGGGGCGCTCCACATCGTGCCGGGCAAGCCGCGCTTTTCCTATTCCATCTACGCACTCTATTCCGCCAAGGCCGACGAGCTGCTGATGGAACGCGTGCGCCGCGGCCTGAGGACCGTCGCGGCCCAGCTGCATGACTGACCAAGCAAAAATCCTGTTTTAAAATATCATTATTATTCATTTGCTTCGTCTCTGCGGCGATCCCACATCGCCATCGGGTGGGATTTACGGAGACTGGCATGCGCCACATCCCTGAAACCTTTGTTCGTGACGACGAGCGGACGTCGGCGCCGTCGCTCCCTCCGAGTCCGTTCGGCGATATTCCGGGTCCGATCTGGACCGCCTTCCTCTCCACCTGGGCATTGCTGTTCGGCCTGTTCCTGATCTTCTTCACGAAGGATGGGCCGGCCGCGATGTCGGTGGTGACGGCGAGCTTCTTCGCGCTGATGCTGCTCGGCTTGCCGGCAGCACTGGGCGCCCAGACCCACTTTCCCGAGCGTCAGTCGAAGGGCATTATCCAGGTCCACACCGGCCCGATCTCCGTCGGCGCCGCGGCAACCCAGATCCTGCTCATTCCCGTCGCTTCGGTGATCGGGCTGACGCTCCTGATCATCCTCGCGGTCTAATTGCCTTCGCGAGTCGCTCGTGCGCTGTGACTTAATTAGCGGCCGCGCGTCGGCGTGAGCTGCAAATCGCCTAGAAATTCGTAAAGTCGGTCAGCATCGGGATTGAGCCAACCGCCCAACCTGCTCACGTCACTGTGCCAAATCGTCCTTGCGACCAGCAGCCGTTCGACACGCGTGCCGGTCGTGCGAAGCTCTTCGTAAATGCCGCCCTGAGTGCCGGTACCGCCCCTTACCGTAATCACGAAAAAGGATGGCGCGTTCACCGGCGCAACAGCCGGCAAGGGCTGAACTGGCGTCCGCGCGCTCGCGCCGCATGAGCCTTCGATCAGCAAGATGGCTCGGATTCGCGGAAAATGTTGCGCTCCCGTGAACCGAGGGTCGAGGCCCGCGCGGGCGCCGGCGCGCAGTGCATCGCACTCGGCAACGATGATCAATTTGCTGGGATCAAAGCCAAACTGTTGGGCGGATCGATCGATTTGCGTAATCGCACTTCCGATCAAAGCGCCGAGGTTTTGGTCCCACTGGAGGTTGCGCGCGCCTGGATCGAGCAAGACGACGGAATAGCCCTTGTCACTGAGGTATTGCGGCAGCTTCCAGGTGTTGTAGCGATCGGTGAACTTCCTGGCTGGGACGACAGCAGGCAAGAACAGCACGACTGGCCTGGCGCCGCGTTTTGGTTCGAGGACTTGCAGGTAGGCACCGGCGGTGCCGTCAACTTCAATTCGCGGACCGTTGAACGATCCGGCTCGGTCTTTCTGATTCGTCGGCTCGGGATGATCGAGGCCCGGCTCCGCCGGCGCGAATTGAGCTCGTGCAGGGCCTGCGGCGATGAGAGCGGCCAATGCGATAGCGACGGGCAAGCATCTATACACCGGCAAAGCCGTAACGCGGATCGGCTGCGGCGTCACGAAAAGGGCGCTCCTCGGTTGCCCCGGAGCGCCCTTTCCGTCCCGCCGCGTGCAGGCGGGCTCAGACTATTGGCCGTTGCCCTGGTTGCGGATCTCGTTGGCTTTCTGCTCGCCCTGGTTCTTGATCGCCTCCGCCTGGTTCTCGCCGGCCGCCTTCACTTCGGACGAGGCGTTCTCGGCGTTGCTCTCGATCGTTTCGGCCGCGTTGGAGGTCGTCGCTTCAACGTTCTCGGCGACGTTCCCGTAATTGGATTCGACGTTCTGAGCCGCTTGCTCGGTCGGGCTCTTGTTGCACGCGCCAAGCGCGGCGACGCCAGCAACAAGCATGAAAATGGTGGTGGTTTTCATCGGAGCTTTCCCCTGTGGTTCATCTCTGTCCGCCCGCGGGGCGGCACGAAACGGCAATACGCGTAAGTCGCCAGTTCTGTTCCGCGAAACGAACGATCTACGCGGCCGCCGGCGAAACGGTCACCCAGCGATTGGCACCATCAAGAGGCCGGGCTTCTTTAGAACGCGATCCACGTGAACAGGCGCAGGGTGTTATTGTCGGCCGCGCTCCGTCCCGAGTTGTCGAAATTGAACCGTGCCCCGTTGAACCGCGTGTAGAGCGTGTATTGCGCGCCAACGCGCATATTGAAGCGCGGACCGAGCGGCGAATTCCCCTTGCCGAACGGAGTCGCATCGAGCTGGAACTGTACGCCCGAGCTGTTCGGTCTGAATGTCCGGCTGTCCGGATAGATGAACGGGCTCGACGATCCGGTGATGGTGAATGGGCTAACCGTCACACCGATGCCGTTGTGCCAATAATAAGATGCGTCGGCATGCAATTCGTTGAGCGTGTTGTGCGCGCAAGCGGAGAGCGGCCCCTCATCGATCGAACCGTCGGCCATTCCGAGCAGGCATGTCGCGTCCAGCGACTGCCTTTCGTGCGTGTACCGCGCGTTGAAGGTCAAGGTGTCCGAGCCGACGGGCTTGATCCACGAAGTGTCGATGCCGAGGTCGGTATAGTGATCGGTTCGTCCCGAGGAGCGGTCGCGGCCCGGGAAAAGCGCTGCCTTTAATGCGAACGCGCCGACTTCGAACGTTCCTCCGCCAAGCATCGTCTGAAAGGCAGCGCGTCCGTAAGGTGCGATGCCGTGAATATTGCCGGGATCGTCCGGATCGCTGCCGAGGAAGCGCAGCGTGCCTCTCGAGGGAGTGCTGTAACCGCCGCCTTCGAGGTAGAATTTCGAATCCAGCCACCCGTAAGCGGTCAGGCCCATAACCGACTGCCCGAGCCCGCCCGAAATTAGCGGCGCGGCATCCGGTGCGGGAGCAAAGTCAGAGCTGGTGTAAGGATATCCCCATGCGGGAAGCGAGTTCCAGGGGTCCTGGATTGTCGGATTGTTGTTGAGCGAAAGTCCGTAGACGAGATCCTTACCGCCGATCTTCCCCGTGTTGACGAGGCGAAGGTCGAGATTGTCCCAGGCCCAAGCTTCATCGGCTCCGCTGTATGTAAGCTGGGCTAGGCCGCCCAAGTGCGAACCAATGCCGCCCGCCAGGAAAAAGCTGCCCTCGTCGAACGAGAGGTTGTCGTTCGTCTTCGAATCCACGGTCGGTGCTTCTTCCTGCGCGCGCCGCGTATGGACGAAGGAAGCGACGGCCATCGCCGATATCGGAACGCTAGCGTGCAGCCGCAGCGTATAGCCCCCCAGCTTGAACTCGCGACCGAAGGGCGTGAGCTGCGGGCCGAAACCGCCGACATGGCAAGCCGCGCAATTCCGGCCGGTCTGCTGAGCAAAAGCAGGCACGGCCGCCGCCGGCCGGTGGAAAAGAAAGGCCGCGCCGAACAGCAGTGCCGCCGGTACGATCGACCATCTGCTCGCAACGCGAATATCAGTCATGGCACGCCCCCGTGCTGCCGAAAATGAAGTCCTCAGCCCTTTGCCTGGTACAAGATGCACCAGCCCGCCGGGCTCACGGTACCATCGACGACCTGGCAAGAGGTCGGCGCTTGCCACAGCGCGCAGGTCTGGCAACGCTGGCCGGACCTCGGAACTGCCTGGTAATGCGCCTGCTGCTGAGAAAATTTCTTCGGCGCCGCAAATGCCGGGCCGTCAAAACCGGCTGCGACCAAGACGCCTCCGCCAACCGCGGCAATATTGAGGAAATCGCGACGGGAGACGGTACTGCCGCCGGGTTCTTTCGTGTCGGACATGGCAAATACTCCATTGTCGACCCGCAGATTGAAGAGTGCGCCTCTCAACGCGATTCCAAAATAAGTAGATTCTCGTAGGGCGGTGCGTGCGCGCCTCCTGAGCTAGACGGCCGCGCCCCATCACCGTAGAGCCGCGCGGGCCGCACAGCAGGATTGCGAACAGTGGGAAACGTCACCGTCATCGGCGCCCAGTGGGGCGACGAAGGCAAGGGCAAGATCGTCGACTGGCTGGCGAGCCGCGCCGATGTCGTCGTTCGCTTCCAGGGCGGCCACAACGCGGGCCACACGCTGGTCGTCGGCAACCAGACCTACAAGCTCTCGCTGCTGCCGTCCGGCATCGTCCGCGGCACCATGTCGGTGATCGGCAATGGCGTGGTGCTCGACCCCTGGGCGCTGAAAGCCGAAGTCGAGCGCATTCGCGAGCAAGGCGTGGAAGTCACGCCGCAAGTGCTGCGCATCGCCGAGACCTGCCCGCTGATCCTGCCCATCCACCGCGACCTCGACGCGCTGCGCGAGGACGCGAGCGGCGCGGGCAAGATCGGCACCACACGGCGCGGCATCGGCCCCGCGTACGAGGACAAGGTCGGCCGCCGCGCAATCCGCGTCTGCGATCTTGCGCATCTCGACGAGCTGGGGCCGCTGCTTGACCGCCTGTGCGCACATCACGACGCCCTCCGCGCCGGGTTCGGCGAGCCGCCGGTTGACCGCGAGCGCCTGCTTCGCGACCTGTCCGAGATCGCGGATTTCGTGCTCCCGTTCGCCGGTCCCGTGTGGCGCGACCTCGACGAGGCGCGCGCGCGCGGCCGCCGCGTGCTGTTCGAAGGCGCGCAGGGAGTGCTGCTCGACGTCGATCATGGGACCTATCCGTTCGTCACCTCGTCGAACACCGTCGCCGGCACAACGGGACCGGGAAGCGGAATGGGGCCGAGCGCGGCCGGCTTCGTGCTCGGCATCGCCAAGGCCTACACCACCCGGGTCGGTTCCGGCCCCTTCCCGACCGAGCAGGACAATGACATCGGCCAGAAGCTCGGGACACGCGGCCACGAGTTCGGCACGGTGACGGGGCGCAAGCGCCGCTGCGGCTGGTTCGACGCGGTGCTGGTGCGCCAGGCGGTCGCCGTCAGCGGGGTGACCGGAATCGCACTCACCAAGCTGGACGTGCTCGACGGCTTTGAGACGGTGAAGATCTCCACCGGCTATCGAATCGGCGGCGAGCTGTTCGACTATCTCCCGCCGCACGCCGCCGACCAGGCGCGGGTCGAGGCCGTCTACGAGGAGATCGAAGGCTGGCCAGGCTCGACTCGCGGCGCGCGCAGCTGGGCCGACCTCCCCGCCCGCGCGATCAAATATGTCCGCCGCATCGAGGAACTGATCCGTTGCCCCGTGGCGCTGGTCTCGACCTCGCCCGAGCGGGATGACACGATCCTGGTCAGAGACCCGTTCGCG
>Ga0207705_10003453_pt1 | contig 12024 bp, 13 predicted proteins | sample KBSC13metaG_FD_184314 | JGI IMG/M metagenome (GOLD analysis project Ga0207705, IMG submission 184314) | Corn rhizosphere microbial communities from Kellogg Biological Station, Michigan, USA - KBS C1-3 metaG (SPAdes) (version 2) | ecosystem: Host-associated > Plants > Roots > Rhizosphere > Soil ...
GCCGTGCGCGCGGCTGAGCAGGATCTGCGGGCCCTTGGTTTCGCGGCGGACGTCGTAGATGTAGCAGCGGATGCGGTCGCCGATGTTGAAGTTCTCGCGCGGGATCGACTGGTCGCGCCGCGCGATGCCTTCGCCGCGGCCCAGGTCGACGACGATGTTGCCGTACTCGACCCGCTTGACCACGCCGTTGACGATCTCGCCCACGCGGTCCTTGAACTCCTCGTACTGGCGCTCGCGCTCGGCCTCGCGGACCTTTCCGGTCACCACCTGGCGGGCCATCTGGGTCTGCACGCGGCCGAACTCGAAGGGCGGCAGGATCTCCTCGTAGGTCTTGCCGACCACCGCGTCCTTGTCGGTGCGCTTGGCGTCGGAAAGGCGGATGATGCCCTGCGGCTCCTCGGCCGGGGTCTCCTCGCCGTCCTCGCCGATCACGGTGCCGTAGTTGGCGTCGTCGGCCACGACGGTCTGCACCCGCTTGACGGTGACCTCGCCGGTCTTCTGGTCGATGTTGACGCGGATGTCGTGCTCGGCGCCGTAGCGGGCGCGGGCGCCCTTCTGGATCGCCTCTTCGATCGCCTCGATGACGATCTCGCGGTCGATGGACTTTTCGCGCGCGACCGCGTCGGCGATCTGCAGCAGCTCAAGCCGGTTGGCGGAAATGCCGGTGAGGCTCATGGGGTGTCCCTCTTAGTCGGAAGTCTGTTGGTGTTGTTCGGATTGCAGGCGGGCCGCGCGAACCTCGGCGCCCCGCTTCATCAGCTGGTCGGTGAGCACGAGCTTGGCCTCGACGATCCAGGCGAACGGGATCAGCGCGGTCTCGTCCTCGCCCTCGAGGTCGACGGCGACCTGGCCGTCATCGACGCCGGCCAGCATGCCCTTGAAGCGCTTGCGCCCCTCGGCCAGCCGGTCGAGCTCGATACGGGCCTCGTGGCCCTGGTAGGTCTCGAAGTCGGAGAGCCGGGTCAGCGGCCGGTCAACGCCGGGAGACGAGACTTCCAGCGTGTATTCGCCGGCGATCGGGTCGGCGGCGTCCATCACCTCGGAGATCGCCCGCGACAGCCGCGCGCAGTCCTCGACGTTCATGTCGCCGTCGGCCGGGCGCTCGGCCATGATCTGCAGCCTGCGGGCATGCTCGCCGCCCATCAGGCGCAAGCGCACAATGGCGTAACCCGCCGCCTCGGCCACAGGGTCGAGCAGCTCCAAGAGGTTCAGGTCTTCGGCGGTCTTCCCACGCATGGGCTTCGGCCTGGCTCCGGCAAAGAAAAAAGCGGCCGGGCCGGAGCCCGCCGCTCGTAGGCGCCATACAGCGCTAACGGACGATGTTGAGGGGAATATAGGCGTTCAAATACGCCTTGTCACTCCCACGGGCCACCAACCATTACCCCGGACCCAACATAGCGAGCTTCTGAGAGGCGGCCCTCCGCGGCCGCGACAATGCATGAGTCGGATGTGTTCAATTGCCACGTCTCGTAAGCGACCGACCCAAGCGGCAATTCAAGCCGGGCGCCGTTGTCGAAGGTGAGACGAAGATCCGCCGTCTCTGCGTCAACTGCGGCGGCGATGATCTTGTGGCCGACAAGCCTAGCCGTGGCTTCTTTCTCCGCGTCTATCGGCTGTGGCAGGCCAAACTGATGGCCGTCGTCGTTGCTCGTCAGCACCAAGCGTCCGCCGGTCACAACCCGCCACGGGAAGCTCGTCGTCAGCGCGGCTTTGTCAAATTCGAACGCCCACGAGTGCTCGAGCCGGGCCACCTCTTGAAGCAAGGCTCCGTTCAAGGTCGTTGCTACCTTGGCCCTAAGTGGAATTGTTGGCATCGCCAGATGCTCTCCGCCCCTTAAACCTCATGGTCAGATGAGACCCGCAGGCAAACTGGCCGCAATGAGATTTTAAGCCAAAGTCCGCCATGCCCCCTCGGTGTCATCCCGGTTTCGCGAAGCGAAGACCGGGACCCACGATCTCAAGGGCCTGAAGGTCGTGTGAAGCGCCGCCGCCGTGCATGCCCTTCACGGTTCGCGTCTATGGGTCCCGGACAGCCGCTGACGCGGCTTCCGGGATGACAGTGGGGGGTGTACGCGCCTCAGAAATCGGTCGCGCCAAGTGCTTTGGGCTTCTTCCTCAACCCGCGATGGTCCACAGAGCGCGCCAACAAAGCCAACTCGTTGAAAGCCTCCCATGGACCTCTCCAAGATCCCCGTCGGCGTGAACCCGCCCTATGACGTCAACGCCATCATCGAGATCCCGCAGGGCGGCGAGCCGGTGAAGTACGAGATCGACAAGGAATCCGGCGCGCTGTTCGTCGACCGCTTCCTGCACACGGCGATGTTCTATCCGGGCAACTACGGTTTCATCCCGCACACGCTGGCCGACGACGGCGACCCGATGGACATCATGGTGGTGGGCCAGACGCCGGTCGTGCCCGGTGCGATCATCCGCGCGCGGCCGATCGGCACGCTGATGATGACCGACGAAGCCGGCGGCGACGAGAAGGTGCTGGCGGTGCCGGTGGACGCGCTGCACCCGTTCTACACGGGCGTGGATAGCTGGCGCAGCCTGCCCGGCATCCTGACCGAGCAGATCGCCCACTTCTTCCAGCACTACAAGGACCTGGAGAAGGGCAAGTCGGTGAAGATCACCGGCTGGGCCGAGCCCGAGCAGACCGCCGACCTGATCCGCGCCTCGATCCAGCGCTACAAGGACGCCGGCTAGGTCCGCACGAAATCCAGGAACACCGGCGCGCAGTCGCCCAGGCGCTTTTCCTCGTAGCGGGTAGTGATGTGGTCGGCGGGCGGCGTGCGCCAATCGGCCGCCTCGTCCGCGGTCCAGCGGAAGGCCGGGGTCTTCAGGAACCGCTCCAAGGTCCAGTCCACATAGTCGGCCCAGTCGCTGGCGAAGCGGAGGGTCCCGCCGGGCCTCAGCAGGCGGGCGAACTCGGCCACCGTCTCGGCCTGGACGATCCGGCGCTTGTTGTGCCGTGACTTGGGCCAGGGGTCCGGGAACAGCACGAAAATGCGATCGAGGCTGGCGTCCGGCAGGTTGGCCATCAGCTCGCGCGCGTCGCCGTCGAGCACGCGCACGTTGGTCAGCGCCGCCTCGTCGATATGGCGCAAGGCGCTCGCCACCCCGTTCTGGAAGGGCTCGGCCCCGAGGATCAGGACGTCCGGCCGGCGGTGCGCCTGGGCGGCCATGTGCTCGCCGCCGCCAAAGCCGATCTCCAGCCAGACCTCGGCGGCGTCGGGCTTCAGCGCGTGCGGATCGAAGGGCCCGGCCGGCGGGCGCAGGGCCGGCAGCAGGGTCTCCATCAGGGCGGCCTGGCGCGGCTTGATGGTGCGCGTCTTCAGGCGGCCGTAGGAGCGCAGCGGCGGGTGGGCGGTCATATCGCCTCTTAGCTGTCATCCCGGCCGCAGCGAAGCGGAGAGCCGGGACCCAGCCCTTCAAGCTGTGCGGTTGCTCCTGGATCCCGGATCGGCTCTTCGGCCGTCCGGGATGACAAGAGAGATGGAGGTCTACGCCAGCTTCTTCAGTTCTTCGACGAGGTCCGGGCGTTCCCAGGAGAAGCCGCCCTCGTTGTCGGGCTGGCGGCCGAAGTGGCCGTAAGCCGCAGTGCGGGCGTAGATCGGCCGGTTGAGCTGCAGGTGCTCGCGGATGGCCCGCGGGGTCGCCCCGCCGATCAGTTGCGGCAGCGCCAGCTCCAGCTTGGCGGGGTCGATCTCGCCGGTGTTGTGGAGGTCGACGTAGAAGCTCAGCGGCTGGGCCACGCCGATCGCATAGCTGATCTGGATGGTGCACTTGCGCGCGAGGCCGGCGGCGACGACGTTCTTGGCCAGGTAGCGGCAGGCGTAGGCGGCCGAGCGGTCGACCTTCGTCGGGTCCTTGCCGGAGAAGGCGCCCCCGCCATGCGGGGCCGCGCCGCCGTAGGTGTCGACGATGATCTTGCGGCCGGTGAGGCCCGCGTCGCCGTCCGGCCCGCCGATCTCGAACCGGCCGGTCGGGTTGACGTGCCACTTGGTCTTCTTGGTGATCAGGCCCGCGGGGAAGACGCTCTCCACGTAGGGGCGGATGGCCTGTTCGATGCGCTTGGGCGTGGCGATGTGCAGGCCCACCCGCTTCTTGTGCTGGGTCGAGACGACGATCTGCAGCACCTCGACCGGGCGGCCGTCCTCGTAGCGCAGGGTGACCTGGCTCTTGGCGTCCGGCTCCAGCACGTGGCACTCGCCGGAATGGCGCACCTCGGCGAGCTTCTTCAGGATGTCGTGGGAGTATTGCAGGGTGGCCGGCATGAGCGACGGCGTCTCGTCGCAGGCGTAGCCGAACATGATGCCCTGGTCGCCCGCGCCCTCGTCCTTCTTGTCGCTGGCGTCGACGCCCTGGGCGATGTGGGCCGATTGGGCGTGCAGGTGGCAGGCGTACTTGGCCTTCGCCCAGTGGAAGCCCTTCTGCTCGTAGCCGATATCCTTGATCGCCTGCCGCACCTTGGGCTCCAGCGACTTGATGATGTCGCGGGTCAGCGCCTTGCTCTCGGCCTTGGAGCCGCCCGGGCGTCCGGCCCGAACTTCGCCGGCCAGCACGATGCGGTTGGTGGTGACCAGGGTCTCACAAGCCACCCGCGCCTCCGGCTCGGCGCTCAGGAAGGCGTCGACGACGGTGTCGGAGATCCGGTCGGCGACCTTGTCGGGGTGCCCCTCGGAGACACTTTCAGACGTGAAGATGTAGTCGGAACGGCTCACGGCGCTGGTCTCCGGGAAAGACGGGGCGGCCGGCCGCATGCGGTTGCCGCTCGATGAGGTCGGCAAGCACATAAAGAAATCTTTATGTCCCCGCAAGCTCGCGATGACTCGGCAGGTTAAGCGCGCTCCGCCGGCGTCGTAGCGCTCAGGCTTCGGAAATGTCCGGCTCGCCGGCCATGGCGCGGACCAGGTCGAGGATCTTGCGCCGCACCCGGCCCTTCGCGACCTTCGGGAATACCGTGGCGAGTTCCATGCCCTCGGGCGTGAGCAGGAAGTCCTGCAGGGTCTCACGCGGTAGGTTCGAGCCCGGGATCTCGACCCCGTCGCCCAGGCCTTCGTAGAAGTAGCCGATGTTGATGGAAAGCGCGCGGGACATCTCCCACAGCTTCGAGGCGCTCACCCGGTTGGCGGCGCGCTCATACTTCTGCACCTGCTGGAAGGTCAGGCCGATGGACTCCGCCAGTTTCTCCTGGCTGACGCCCAACTCCTTGCGCCGCATGCGGATGCGCAGGCCGACGTGACGGTCGACGGGATTCGGGCCTCGATCGGCCGCCTCAGACTTGTCCATGAAACTTCCCAAAGACCTCGCGGGACAAGCGGGGCGCCAGACGCTGCATCGAATCGATCAGAACCCAAAAACTCATGATCACCGAACACGATAGGCCAATGCGGCCAAGCCAGACAATAGGAGCAGAAGCTCGAAGTAGAGCTCGCCTGACCTTGTATACAGCGTAAGCTCGAGAGAGGGAGGCAGGGGTGCGTCAATTAGGCCCAGGCCGCCGAGGCCAAGCCGCGCGCCCGGCGCGATGCGGCCATAGGCGTCGATGATCGCCGAGACGCCTGTCGGCGTGGCGCGGACGATCGGAAGGCCTTCCTCGATGGCCCGGTAACTGGCGATGTTGAGGTGCTGCAAGGGGCCGGAGGTCTTTCCGAACCAGGCGTCGTTGGAGACGTTGAGGATCCAGGCCGGTCGCAGGCCGGCGCGCTGCGCGCCCGCCCGGGTGACGCCGGGAAACAGCGCCTCGTAGCAGATCAGCACCTGCACCGGCGGCGCGCCCCAGGGCGTGATCGGCGCCGACGGCGGGCCGGCCGTGAAGTCGTCCGGCATGTGGACGAGGCTGCGGAACCCGACCTTGGTGGCGAGCTGGCCCAGCGGCATGTACTCGCCGAACGGCACCAGGTGGTGCTTATCGTAGACGCCGGTGACCCGCAGCCCGTCGGCCTCCCGGCGGAAGGCGATCAGGCTGTTGAAATAGCGGGTGACGCCGTCCGGACCTGCCTCAGCGCGGTTGGCGCCCATCAGCAGGGTCTGGCCGGGGGCGAGGGCGTCCCGCAGCCGCGGCGCATACGGCGAGCCCGGGGCGATCAGGTCGTCGATCACCGCCGGCAGGGCGCCTTCCGGCCAGATCACGATGTCCGGCCGGCGCGGCCCCTTGCGCTCGGTCATGCTCACATAGGTGTCGAAGATCAGGCCGAGGTTCTCGGGCCGCCACTTGTTCTTCTGATCGATGTCGGCCTGCACCACGCGGACGATCGGCGCGCGAGGCCCGGGCTTCGCCGCATTCTCGATTCGACCGAGCCCGAAGGCGTAGAGGCTGGCCAGGGCTGCGGCGGCGGCGGCGAGCGCGGCCGCCTTCGGCCGCCAGCCGGCCTTCAGGCTGAGCATGGCCGGCGCGGCGGCGATCGCGACGGTGATCCAGGTCAAGCCATAGGCGCCGACCACCGAGGCCGCCTGCGACGGCGCCGAGCCCGCCCGCCACGTCTCCCCCGGCAGGTCCCAGGGAAAGCCCGACAGCACATTGCCTCGCAGCCACTCGAACCCAGCCAGGCAGCCCGCGAACACGATGACCTTGGCGACGCCGCGGGTCTTCAGCGCCCGGTAGGCCAGGGCCGCCAGGCCCCAGAACAGCGCCAGGCCGGCGGCCATGAACACCAGGGCGAAGGGCGCCATCCAGCCCTGCTCCTTGGCGTCCACCATGAACGGCTCGGTGATCCACCAGACGCTGACCGAGAAATAGCCGACGCCCGCCAGCCAGCCGCGGAACAGGGCCGAGCGCAGGGGCCGGGGACCCTCCGCGTCGATCAGGGCGAGCAGCAGGGCGTAGCCCAGCAGGCCGGGGAGGAACCCGAACGGCGGATGCGCCAGGCCCGCCGCGACGCCGGCCAGGAGCGCCAGCGCCCGCCCTGCCCATCCGCGTGTCCAGGCCACTTGCGCGGTCAGTCGGGGGATGCGCGGGACGGCGCCACGCGACGCACCCGCACGCGCTTCACCCGCCGCGGATCGGCGGAAATCACCTCGATGGCGAAGCCGCCGGGATGGTCGATCACCTCGCGGCGCTGCGGCACCCGGCCGGCCAGCGCATTGACCAGGCCGGCCACGGTGTCGATCTCCTCGTCGAGATCCGGCGGGGCCAGGTCGACGCCGTCCCCGATGGCCGCTTCCAGATCCTCCAGCGGCGTGCGCCCGTCGGCGACCCAGCCGTCGCCGTCCTCGATGACCGGCGCGGCGCCGTTCTCCAGGGCGTCGTCATGCTCGTCGGAAATATCGCCGACCAAAGTCTCGAGCAGGTCTTCGAGGGTGACGAGCCCGTCGGTGCCGCCGAATTCGTCGATGATCAGCGCCATGTGGGTTTGCTCGGCGCGCATCTGGCCCAGCAGCTCCGAGGCCCGCATCGAGGCCGGGACGTAGAGCACCTGGCGCACCAGGTTGTGGCGACCGGAGAGCACCTTGTCGTCCGGGCGCGGCCTGCGGGTTTTGCGGGCCAGGAGCTTGAAGACGTCCTTCACGTGGACGACGCCCACCGGCTCGTCGAGGGTCTCCTTGTAGACCGGCATGCGGCTGTGCTCGGCCTGCACGAAGCGCTCGGTGAGCTCGGCGAAGGTGCAGTCCTTGGCGATCGCGACGATGTCGGCCCGTGGCTTCATGACGTCCTCGACGCGCAGGTCCTGGAAGGCGCGGGCCTGGCTGACCAGCTCGCCGGTGGCCGCGGTCGGCGGTTCCGGCGTGGACGCGGTCGCGAGGGTCGGGCGGGAGCGGAAGCGGTCGAACAGCGACAGCACGCCCCGGTTTCGGTGGTGCGACTCAGACGATGGGGCGGGGTCGGTCATGGTCTCCCTCGCCGGAGGCATAGGGATCGGGGATCCCCAGGCCGGCCAGCACCGCGCGCTCAAGGCCTTCCATCTCTTCGGCCTCGGCGTCGCTCATATGGTCATATCCTAGAAGGTGCAGCACCCCATGCGCCACCAGATGCTGCAGGTGGTGCGCCAGCGGCTTGCCCTGCTCCTGCGCTTCGCGCGCGCAGACGCCGTAGGCCAGGGCGACGTCGCCCAGGAAGCGCTCGGGATTCTGCGGCGCGGGAAAGGACAGCACGTTGGTGGGCTTGTCCTGGTCGCGGAACCGGGCGTTGAGGCCACGCAGAGTGGCGTCGTCGGCGAGCAGCAGGCTCACGCCCTCGCCGGCCGCGCCTTCCGAAGCCAGCGTCGCCTCGGCGGACGCTCGCGCCAGCGCCTCGATCTCCGGCAGCGCCCCGGCCCAGGCCGCGTCTGCGATCTCGATATCGATCAAATCGCCCGCCCAGCCTTGGCCGCGTCCGCGTCGTAGGCGCGCACGATCCGTTCGACCAGCGGGTGGCGCACCACGTCCTCGGCGGAGAAGCGGGTGATGCCGACGCCCTTCACGCCTTCCAGCAGCCCCACGGCATGGGCCAGGCCGGAGTCGCGGATGTTCACCAGGTCGATCTGCGTCGGGTCGCCGGTGACCACCATGCGCGCGCCCTCGCCCAGGCGGGTCAGCACCATCTTCATCTGCAGGCGTGTGGCGTTCTGCGCCTCGTCGACGATGACGAAGGCGTGCGCCAGGGTGCGGCCGCGCAGGAAGGCGATCGGCGCCACCTCGATCTCGCCCTTCTCGCGCCGGCGGCGGAGCTGCTCGGCGCCCAGGATGTCGGTCAGCGCCTCCCAGACCGGCGCCATGTAGGGATCGACTTTTTCCGTCAGATCGCCCGGCAGGAACCCCAGCCGCTCGCCCGCCTCGACGGCGGGGCGGCTGACGATCAGGCGATCGACCTCGCCGCGCAGCAGCAGGCCCGCGCCGTGCGCCACCGCCAGGAAGGTCTTGCCGGTGCCGGCCGGGCCCAGGCCGAACACCAGCTCGCACTTCGACAGCGCCTGGAGGTATTCGGCTTGCGTCTTGGTCTTGGGCGCCACCTGGCCGCGACGGCCGACCGGCAGCGGGCCAGCGCCCGCGCTGCCCGAGCGCACGTTGCCGATGGCGACCCGGACGTCAGCCTCGCCGATCTCCAGCCCCTGGTCGGCGCGCGCGGCGATCGCCTGCACGGCCTTCTTGGCCGCGGCGCGGCCCTTGGCGTCGCCGGTCAGCGAAACCCCGCCGCCGGGGGTTTCGACCAGCACGTCGAAGGCGTCCTCGATCAGGGCGGCGTGGCGGGAGTTGGCGCCGGCCACCGCCCGCGAGGCGGCGTCCGAAAGGGTGATGAATTCGGGGGCTCGGCTCAAGCTGGCTCCAGCTCCGCAAGCGCGCCCGCCAGGCTCATCCGGGCGGCGGCCTCGATCCGAACCGGAACGATCTGGCCGATCAAGCGATCCGGCGCCATGGCGTGGACCGCTTGCAGGTAGGGGCTGCGGCCGATCAGCTGGCCCGGATGGCGGCCGGGCCGTTCGAAGAGCACGGGCAGGACCTTGCCGACCTGACTGGCGTTGAAGGCGCGCGCCTGCTCGTCCAGCAGCGCGTTCAGGCGCGCCAGCCGCTCGTCCTTCACCGCCTCGTCCACCTGGCCGGGCATGGCGGCCGCGGGCGTGCCCGGACGGCGCGAATATTTGAACGTGAAGGCCGTCGCATAGCCGACCTCGCGCACCAGGTTGAGCGTCGCCTCGAAGTCGCTCTCCCGCTCGCCCGGGAAGCCCACGATGAAATCGCCAGAGATGGCGATGTCGGGGCGGGCGCCGCGGATCTTCTCGATCAGGCGGACATAGCTCTGCGCGGTGTGCGCCCGGTTCATGGCCTTGAGGATGCGGTCCGATCCCGACTGCACCGGCAGGTGCAGGTAGGGCATCAGCGCCTCGACCTCCGCGTGGGCGGCGATCAAGGCCTCGTCCATGTCTCGCGGATGGCTGGTCGTATAGCGGATGCGGTCGAGGCCGGGGATTGCGGCCAGCCTGCGGACCAGGGCGGCGAGCCCGCCGTCTCCGGCGTAGGCGTTGACGTTCTGGCCCAAGAGAGTGACCTCGCGCACGCCCTGGGCGGCCAGGTCGCGGGCCTCGGCCTCGATGGCCTCAGGCGCGCGCGACCACTCCGGGCCACGCGTATAGGGCACGACGCAGAAGGTGCAGAACTTGTCGCAGCCTTCCTGCACGGTGAGAAAGGCGGTGACGCCGGTGGCGTGGCGCCCGGTGGGCGCCAGAGCGTCGAACTTGTCCTGCGGCTCGAAGTTAGCCGAGAGCCGCTCGCCGCGGGAGCGGTGGCTGCGCGCGATCAGCTCCGGAAGCTGATGATAGGCCTGCGGCCCGACGACCAGGTCGACGGCGGGCTGGCGGCGCATGATCTCCTCGCCCTCGGCCTGGGCGACGCAGCCGGCGACCGCGATGGTCATCCGCGCCCCGCCTTCAGCGAGCCGCTCCTCGCGCATCTCCTTCAGCTTGCCGAGTTCCGAATAGACCTTCTCGGTGGCTTTCTCCCGGATGTGGCAGGTGTTGAGCACCACCAGGTCCGCCTGCTCGGGGCTGTCGGTCATCGCATAGCCCAGCGGCGACAGCACGTCGGCCATCCGCTCGCTGTCATAGACGTTCATCTGACAGCCGTAGGTCTTGATGAAGAGGCGCTTGGAGGGCGCGGGCGCGGACATGGCAGGCGTTATGGGGTCGAGGGCCGGAGGGCGCAAGTTCGCGCGCCCGCCCTATTCCTCGATCGGCATGCCGTAGAGCTCGAGGCGGTGGTCGACGAGCCGGTAGCCGAGCTTGCGGGCGATGGCCTCCTGCAAGGCCTCGATCTCGGCGTCCATGAACTCCACGACGTTGCCGGTCTTCATGTCGATCAGGTGGTCGTGGTGCTGGTCGGGCTGTTCCTCATAGCGGGAGCGGCCGTCGCGGAAGTCGTGGCGGGTGATGATCCCGGCCTCGTCGAACAGGCGCACCGTGCGATAGACCGTGGCGATGGAGATGTGCGGATCGACCGCGTGCGCGCGGCGGTGCAGTTCCTCGACGTCGGGATGATCGTGGGCGTCCGACAGCACGCGGGCGATGACCCGGCGCTGCTCGGTCATGCGCATGCCCTTCTCGACGCAGAGCTTTTCGATGCGGTCCGACAAAAAGGGGCTCCCGGGTCCTCGTTCGCGACAGGATAGGCCTAAGCGGACGCCGCGTTAAGGTCGAGACGCATTACCAGGGCGTCGACGAACCCTTGCGACCCGCGATTGTAATAGGCCTTGCGAAGGCCCGTCTTGCGGTAGCCCAGCCCTTCGTAGAGGGCGATGGCCGATTCGTTGTCGACCGCCACCTCCAGGAAAACTTCCGAGGCGCCGCGCTCGCGGGCCGGCGGCAGGGCGGCGGCCAGCAGGGCTCGGGCGACGCCCTTGCGGCGGGCCGCGACGGCCACGCCGATGGTCAGGACCTCCATCTCCCCGGCGGCGACGCGACAGAGGATCACCCCGATCGGCGAGGCCTCGCCGGCGGCGAGAAAGCCGTAGATGCCCTCGCCCTCCAGCAGGTCCTCGAACTCGTCCTCGCGCCAGGGCGCGGGAAAGGCCTCGGTGTGGACGGCGGCCATGGCCGGGCACTCGGCGGCGGTGGCTGGGATGAGCCTCATGCGGGCAGCTTGGCGTCCGGAGCGCGCAGGTAGAGCGGTTTCAGCGGCGCGGGGTCGCGCGCGGCCGCGAAGCGCGCGACATCGCTGGCGTCGGCGCCCTCGGCCGGTAGGATCGCGGCGGTGGGATTGAGGTCAGCCAGCAGGGCGGCCCCCGACCCCGTCAAGGTGAAGGGCCGGCCCATCGAGAGCTCGGCGATGCGCGCCGCGGCGGCTTCGACGGTAAGGGCGTCCGGCGCCATCAGGGCGCGGCCGCCATCGAAGGCCTGCAGGTAGAGCTGGCCGCGCCGCGCGTCGATGGCCGGGAAGACCAGCCCCGTCGCATGGGCCGCCAGCGCCTCCAGCGTGCCAATGCCGACCGTGGGGCGGTCGAGCGCCAGGGCCAGACCCTTGGCGAAGGCGATCCCGACCCGAAGGCCGGTGAAGGAGCCGGGACCGACGGTGACGCCGATGCGGTCGAGCTGACCGAACGCGAGGCCTGCCTCG
>Ga0207705_10003454_pt1 | contig 12021 bp, 9 predicted proteins | sample KBSC13metaG_FD_184314 | JGI IMG/M metagenome (GOLD analysis project Ga0207705, IMG submission 184314) | Corn rhizosphere microbial communities from Kellogg Biological Station, Michigan, USA - KBS C1-3 metaG (SPAdes) (version 2) | ecosystem: Host-associated > Plants > Roots > Rhizosphere > Soil ...
TATGACCCAGATGCATTGGTGACGCGCTTGTCGCGGCCTTCACCCGCCACCTTGCTGCGCGCGCGAACCGCCTGGCGGCTTACGCCAGGGCGCGCTATTTCAGGCTGACGACGTGCTCAACCTGCAGCCTGAAACGACAACACGCCTGATGCCCCAGGGCCCGGTCGGGCGCTCCCTCGAATTGCCCTTCCAATTCGGCAAGGACGTGGCCCGTCTTCCTTAGGCTTTTCGTGAATCGTTTAACCAGTGGGTCTGGCTTATTGCTCATATCCGGAGAGAGGGTGATCAGCATTCCTTCCTTTGGGGTGGTCTCCCCGCTTGGACTCGGGAGATACATTACTGTCATTTCCTCACTGGAAACAACCTCGCCGGCGACGTTTATGCGTTTGCCGTTGTACTCTGCGTACCGCGCGACCAGATCCTTCGGACTCACGGAGAACGCATCGGATGCAAAGAGTGCGCATCCCACCAGCACTGGCGCCGCCAGCCAGTTCCTCATTGCTGCGGCCACCTCCGCCGGTCGAACACCGGAACATTGAAAACAGGGCCGTATATTGGCAAGTTATGAAGGTACTGGTTGGCTGAAATCAGTTTTGGCGCCACGCACAAGATTGTAAACCCGTACAGTTCAGGCTGACAAACGGCGCTGCGGCTTCATACTCAACTCTCGTTTGTGACATGAACCCCTGCCCCTGCGGCTTCTACGGGGACCCCACCCGCGAATGCCGCTGCACCCCTGCCATCATCCAGCGCTATCTTGGCAAGATCAGCGGACCGCTGCTCGATCGCATCGATATCCAGATCGAAGTCCCCGCCGTCCCGTACAAAGAACTCCGCGCGAACGAAGAAACCGAAACCTCCGCCGCTATGCGCACGCGCGTCAATCAGGCCCGCGAACTGCAGCAATCACGAGGCTGCACGAACTCGAGGATGCCCACCCGCCTCATCCGCCAGCAATGCGCCCTCGACGCCACCGGCGAGCGTACCCTCGAAATGGCCATGAAGCGCATGAGCCTCTCCGCCCGCGCCCACGACCGCATCCTCAAAGTCGCCCGCACCATCGCCGATCTCGATGCATCCCCGTCCATCGCCGCCAAACACATCGCCGAAGCGATCCAGTACCGCAGCCTCGACCGCAATTACTGGAACTGACGATCGCCGAAGCTCTTCATCGCCGAAGCCGGTCGCACATCGACTAAGGTGACGCCCTCCGGGGGGCGGCGGAAGGCGCTTCTCTGGGGGCCCGGCGGCGATCCACTGCCCGTAGAGTCCGACCGCACCGCACACACAAGTACTTTCGTTTTCCCGTCAGCCAGAAGAAAAGAATCTCGAGGCCGTTCAGATTTCTGATCGCGAAATGCTGCGATTGACAGTCAGGACAACGCACATCGACATGTCGGCCGCAATCGTATTGATTTCTAGTGTATTTTGACTGGCTGGCTCGGAGCGGGCAAACAGCGCGTTCGCCGGCTCCAGCCCGCTGCCGCCTCTCGAGCGCCATCCGTCCATCACCGCCAGACACATCGCCGAAGCGATTCAGCCACGCAGCCTGAATCGCAATCATGTCCTATTTCGGGCAATTGTTTCGTAACTGAGGCTGTCCCGTGATGACGGTATCCACACAGGGAATCGCGCTCAGATAGGCGTAGATCGCCGTCAGGTCCTCGCGCGTCATGTCCTGGAATGCTGGCCAGGGCATAACCTGCAACAAATTCCCATCGAATGGATATGGCACGCAACTCGCAGTCTGCGCCGTTCCCGCCGGACACGTTGGATGAATGTGATCGAAATCCTTACCCGTTTTCATGATGACCATGAAGTCATAAAGCGAGTTTCCGCCCTCCGGTTTGCCGGTATCATCCGGGGTCAGATTCCGCGAGTAGATGTGTAATGGACTATCCGGCGCCGGATACGGACCGAAGTCCTGGCCCCCGCCAAGATATGTGGCCGGGTTCACCTGTTTCGTCATATGAACGGTCTGACTGGGAGGCGCAAAAAGAACGGGGTTGCCAGTCGGGGTATATTCCGTCTCAGGACCTGCGGAGTGGCAGCCATTGCAGTCAGCTACCGCATTCACAATGTAACTGCCGAGGCCAACCAGATTGCGATCCTTGTGCGTCATATTCAGAGGCACCGGCGCGATCCGCAATCCAATCAGAACTTTGTCGAGATTGCCATGACCGTCTCCTCGATCGTGGTCGCCTCGATCGCCGTCCGCTCGGCCGGGCGATGAGACCAAAGTCAATACGCCGACGACCATCAAAATCAGGACGGCCCCAGCCGCCATTCTTTTCACGTAGTATGCCGCTGACATCTTTATCCCTCCTTGTGGGATCGTTCGTCGATGATGAGAACGTTCTGCCCGGCTGCGCAACTCGCGACACAGTCGGGAACTGGTGGGGATTGTAAGCGATTCCCGTCCTGCGGGCACTACGCAAAAGGACCAGTCGCTATTGGGTGTTTGTGAACATACCGCTCCGCTTTATTGGCGGTAGATAACAGTTGTTTCGGGGTGATGGGGAACGGTGCCCGAACCCTGGGTCAGGCCTGGTGGCTATTCGTGGCCCTGCGCCGCGCCGCAAGCCCCACAAACCCGAGGGCCCCAAACGCAAAGCCGAACGTTCCCGGCTCCGGCGCAGACGATACCGGCGTATCCGGAGCGAGCGCCGCCGAAAGCGCTGCTGCGGCGCCCGTGATCTGAACGACCTTACTCTGGTCATAATGCACAAGGCAGCCGAGCGTCCCCGTATGCTGGTCTGCGCCGATCATCACTTCCAGCACATCGATGTTGTCCGATGCCAGCTTGCTCCGCAGCGTCGCGGCGTCGCCATTCACCCCGGTTGTATCGCACGGATTCTGAGACCCGGGCGGATTGGGGTTCCCGGTGCTGATCAGAACCATCAGCTTGCTCTCTGTAGCCAGATCGTGGTTTTCCATATCCTGGATAGCCAGTTCAACGCCATCCGAGATATGAGCGTCCCCCTGCGTAAACGGCAAATTCGAAATGGTGGACTCAATCGTTGTCTTCGAAATACCGCTGAGCAGCCTGGATGTCAGTCTCACCTGTGAGGTCGAGGAGAAGTCGACGATCCCTACCCTTGTTGCGCTCGGCGTAAGCAGGTTTTCGAGAGCGTTCTGGACAAAGTCCTTTTCACTGGTCCAGTCCGACGTGGAGATGCCGGAATCCGCGGCCATCACAAACTCCACATCCTGTATCGTGGAAGCATGCGCGGCCGCCCCCGGCAGCACGAACGTCACTAAAGCCAGAGGGAAAATGAGTCCTGCGCAGGGATTCGCTCTCAGTGAAAACATAACCTGCCATTTTGTCACGCCGAAACGGCCCCCACAATAGAGCGGAAGGTCCAGGCGCCGGTCAGGGTTCCATTACTCCCTGCTCGGCAGCGCCTGCCTCTGCACTCCTGGATTCGCCGCGCTCCGGCTAACTTGTCGCCTTGACAGCCTGCGGAGAACTCCGCGCCGTGTCCCCTGCCCCTGAAGCAGGCGCAGGCGTCGCCGCCCTCACATCGGTGGAGAGCGCAGCGCCCGCCTCCGGCATTACGGATTCCGGCAGAATAGCCGCACGGATCGCCTGCGAGGTAAACCCAAGCAGCACCAGTTTCTCGATGCTGATCATTCCGCCATTCTGTACCTGCGTGACGGCTACAGTCACCACCGGAACCAGCGCCGTGATGACCGCATCGATAATCCCCCGGATTGCCCGGCCGCTCGCGTTGGTTGTGCTCGTCACCCGGATCTCGGCCTTGCCTTTGTCTGAGGTAGCGGACTTTGCGATCGCAAGCTCGTTGCCCGCGGAATCGTATATCGCCGGAGTTACCGTGAAGTGCCGATAGGAGGGGATGTACTGCATGCTCCACCCCTCCTCCCAGCTCTCGTCGTGCGTGTAGCTATCGACGATCTTCCAGTAACAACGAAATGCGTCTCTGGCGCACGAGCAATTGAACGCCTTTTCCCGGAACAGGAATGCGAACTGCAGCACGTCCTGATTCCGCACGCTCGGCGGCTCCCACAGCGTGTCCCACAAGCCGTTCTCCAGTGATCGGCGAATGTCGTCTTCTGAAATTCCTTCCGAGAGGTATTGCAGCGCCGCGTCAACTTTCGAAATCACGATGGGATCTTTGGATTGCAGCTTTTCCTGAATCCACGCGTCCAGTTGTGGATCCTTTGCAAGCAGATTTTCGATTTCGACCGCAAACACTACAATCCGGAGCTTGACCGCGATCAGGTCGCGAAAAACCAACTCGTCGTCAGTCCATCCGGTCTGTGGAACGGATGCAGGCGACTCGGCAAGAACCTCGGCGGCGCCATGAATCTTCGCAATGTATTTTGCGGCCCTGGTCCTGAAGACGTCCTGACTCAGTTGCCGCCGGAGCGCGTCCAGCCTCTTATTCAGCCCTTTCGCAAAATCGTCGGCTGAGTCGCATCCGGTTTCAAGATCGCGCAGGATGGCGATGGCATTGGCTTCCTCGGCGTCAGTCAGCAACTGGCGCGAGAGAATCTCCCGAAGGTTGCTCAGTTGCTCTTCCCGATCGAATACGCTGGTCGGAGCGTGCGACAGCGCATCACCCGAGAGGAAGCCGGTGAGCACGTCCGAAAAGCGCTCCGTGAGAGTGAGGCGGGATTCTATCCTCGGCAGCAACATCTCAAGACGGCGAATTTCCCCGGAGTTCCCGCACAGCACGACGCGATCCAGATTGAATACGGAAATCGACTGACCGACCTTCGGGATATGTATGGGGCGGCCAATGACCTTGACGGCTCTCGGAGGTCTCGAATCAGGCTCGCGAATCCCCAGCGCTTCTGTAACGCGCGCAATCTCGTTTTGGCATCGGGTGTAGAGACGATTTCCCACCGCGCTGTTGATCGCCCGCAGGCGCTCCCGGAAACCATCGATTTTGGCTTCCATCTGAAGGCTGCGGCGGAAATTCGGGATAATCACCTGCGCCAGCATGAGAAGCACAGCGCCGACCGTAATCCAGAGCAGAACCCGGAGCAGGTTATAGACCACCGCCGGAACCCATGCAGTCGCCGCGTCCAGAGCGTTCGAATAAACCTTCAGCTTCACGCCCGCGTCCAGCTCCTGCGTTGGCTCTTCCTGCCCGAATATCAACTGCAGTTGCGCCCGCCTGCTGTCGGAGCCCGTAAACACATGAAGGGGGTTGCGCCACCACCGCGGGACATAGATCCGCAGAGGTATGCTGCGCGTGCCTGGAATCCGAATCTCCGGCAACTTCGATACGTCTTCACAATCCGTTCGAAGCTGCCCCTGCGGATCCAGACCGCACAGCGCTTCGGTTGCCGATACGACGCGCCACCTTGCCTGCACCGCGACCACGTCCGGGTTGTGAATCCAGATCACCCCCGGCTGATCCCGTGGAATGTCGATCTCAGAAGGGTAAAGGCCGACGCCCCGTCTCAACCGGTACGTGACGGTGAGCGGCTTTGGATTCGGTTGCCCTTTCGACGCCGCCCCCGGCGTGAAAGTCAACGGCAGGATCGCATCGCCCCAGAAGAACACTCGGGACAGACTCACGCTCAACGACCCGGCGTCCTTCCGTTCCACGTCCACTGCGGGTTGCGGTGACAGTGGCTTGTTGTTTTTGTCCGTGATCAGGCCCACGCGCGGCGTAGCCTTTGCAGGAGCGTTGTCCGGAAGAGTCAATTCGATTTCCTGAGCATCGGTTTTGACGCTCAGAACGGCCACCTCGTCGGTGCGCGTCTGCGCGCAGATGGACGAAGCGAGCAGGAAAGCGAGAACTATTTGTTTTGACAGGATCATCTGTGCGCCGTCTCGGGCGATTGCCTGTCATTATCATTCTTTATCTTTTTCCTGGCAATTCACATTGTGTTATCGCGCACCCATACCTAACTAACGTTAATTCGCCGTCGCGCTCTTCTGTACGCCATCAATCGCGTAATAATCCACCGCCGTCTTCTCGGACCGCACATCGAGTCCGATCTGCTGCCGCAGCGCTTCCAGCAACAGAGTCTGATCGACGGGACTCGGATGGTTTTCATCCGGCGTCAGATCGAGCTTGAAATCGTACTCGCCGTCCATGCCGGTGCGATTGACAATCACCCGGTCCATCCGCCGCGCAAACACATCCGCCAGTTGCGCCAGCGTATACCGCGTCGCGGCGATATGGACCGTGCCGGTCTCCCGATCCGGCCCCGGCGTCATCGAGAATCGCATCTCATGCGTCTCGCCGTCCTTCGGCGGGAACAGCTTCGGCGCATTCTTCCCCACCGAAATCACGTATGCCGGCATCTCCTTCGACTCACGATGGAGTTTCATCCCGAACCGTTCCGCCAGCAGCCGCCGCGTCATCTGCTTCATCTCGTTTTCGGTTGCATCGTGATCAGCCTTCGCGACAACATCGAAACGGTCGCTCGAGAGCCATCCCGGCCCATCGGAATGCTGCCACGGCTGCATCCCATACGCCCACTCCATCAGAAACACAACCGTTGTCGACCGCGCCGTAAACCGCCCGCCCGGTGAAACGAAGTTCGCAATTCCCACATGCTCCATCGGGGGCGCAGGCGTGCCCGCCGGACACGGAGTAATCGACGCCACCTCAAATGCCGGGTCGGCGCCCGCCGCGGCGAACGGGATAACGAATGCCGCAACTGCCGCGGCCATCAGACTTCTGTTCATGAAAGCTCCTGAACAGAATTACCGCCGCGCACCAAAAGGAATCGCCGATTTCTGCGCTACTTTTCTGATGGCTGGTACGCGCCTTCTCCGTCGTCGCACCGTCGTTCTCCGTCAACTCGAAGCGCACCCCACGCACGCTCCGCCGGCGCATGAATCACAATCTCCTGAACAATCGTGTCTGTGGAATTCATCGGCCCTTTCTTTCCACGCAATTCAGGCCGCGCAGGCATTGCCAGAACTCCGCAAACGTGGGGCGGGGCTTCGGCCCTGCCGCCGGCCTTCCGGCCGGCGCTGCCAGACATACTTTACTTCAGCTTGAGCGTCTTCTTCAGCCACGCGACCATTTCCGGCTTATAGTGCTGCTGATCCGGATCCTTCCAGTTCCCCATCCCATGCCCGCCTGCCTCAACCGTGATCACTTCGCACGCCGCCCCCACCTGATGCATCGCCGCGCACATCAGCGTCGATTGCTCATACGGAACCTGATCGTCCCGCGTCGCATGAATCTCCAGAAACGGCGGCATTCCCTTGTGCACCGCATTGATCGGCGAAAGCTCTTTCAGCTTCGCGTAGCTGGCCTCGTCATAACCGTCCACGCCGAAGAACCAGATCCCGCCGCCTTTCGCCTGATGCGCGCTGATGGACTTCATATTGAATCGCGCCGGATACTGCGCCCGCTGCCGCGCGATCTTCTCGTAATCCGTCGGTCCATAGATATCGACCACCGCCGCCACTTTCGTCGCCGGCGTCTCGTGCGTAGCCGCGTAATCCACCAGATACCCGCCTGCCGATTCGCCGCTCAGCACGATCTTTGAAACGTCCACCTTATAGGTTTTCGCGTTCGCTTTCACCCACTTGATGGCGGCGTCGATATCCTCCTTCGCCTGCGGGAATTTGAACTCCGGCCCCATCCGGTAGTCGATGCTGAACCACGCGAATCCCGCGTCGGCCAGCGGCTGGAATGTGGGCGACATATTGGTCGCGCGATTCCCGCCATCGAATCCGCCGCCGTGCACCAGGATTGCCGCCGGAAATGGACCGGCGCCATCCGGCACATGCAGATCGAGCAGCAGCGCATGCCCGTCCGGTTTCGCGAACTCCACTCCTTTCTGATCGAGCGGAGCCGCGGCCAGCGCGGCGGCAAAAAGAATGGTGAAAATAGCGCTTCTCATCTCCGCAAATTGTAGCGCGGATTCGGTACTCCGGCCAAAAACAAAAGGGGTATCATCTCTTAGTAATGCGAATCGATATCCCCTCGCCGCGCACTCTGCGCGTCACTATCGCTGCAGCTATAACCCTCGCCGGCGCCGTTCTGATGACCGCCCAGAACCGCATGGCGTTCTCACCGGTCGCAAAGGACGGTCATGTCGCTCTGGGTCTCGCGCTCCGCAAGCTGAGCGTCTCCGGTACATTCATGCAGGCCCCCGCGCATCCCGATGACGAGACCAACGCGCTGTTCGCCTACTTCGGCTACGGCATGGGTCTGCGTGTGATCGATCTCCAGAACAACCGCGGTGACGGCGGCCAGAACGAAATCGGCCCCGAGCTCTTCCGCGACATGGCCATCCTCCGCACCTCCGAGTTGCTCGCCGCGCACCGCGTCGACGGCGCCGAACAGTATTTCACGCGCGCCATCGACTACGGCTATTCCTTCGATCCCAACGAAGTCATCGACAAATGGGGCCGCAGCGAAATCGTCGGCGATTACGTTCGTCTTCTCCGCACGCTTCGCCCGGACGTCACCGTCACCATGGGCATTCAGGGCAGCGGCGGCGACCGCGCTCACGAAGCGACCAGTGTGCTTTTCCAGGAGGCTTATAAGGAAGCGGGCGATCCCGGCAAATACCCCGAACAGATTCGCGAAGAAGGTCTCCGTCCCTGGCAGCCGAAGAAACTCTATCTCCCCGGCGGACGCGGCGCGATCCCCGCTGGCGGGCGTGGCGCTTCGGGCGCGGCGCAGGCGGGCAGAGGTGGACGTGGAGGACGCGGCCCTGTCGGCTCTTCCGGCACGAATGTCGCAGCGGGTCGCGGCGCCGGACGCGGCGCACAGGGCGCGGCAGGTGCATCGGGCGGACCTCCCGGACCACCGATGACGCCGGTCAACACCCAGGCGTATGATGCACTCCTTGGCCGCACTTATTCTGAGATCGCAGCCGACGCCCGCAGCTATCACAAATGCCAGGGCATCGGCGGACTGCCACCGCTCCCCGGCGTCGTCGGCGGCCGCGGCGGATTCGGTGGCGGCGGTTACATCCTCACCGCCAGCACTATCCCCGGCCAGGTCGGCAAGCGGGAAACCTCTTTATATGACGGCGTCGACATCAGCCTGACTTCCATTGCCGCCTACGCGGGCAATTCCACCGCCGCTGCGGCGATCACTGCCGACCTGAACGCCGTTCTCGCCAATGCAAAACAGGCGCAAAAGCTTTTCGATGACGGCAGCGACGCCGCTACCGCCGCGCCAGTCGAGGCCGGACTCCGCGGAATCCGCGACCTGATCGCCAAAGTTCCCTCCCTCGGCATGACGGCCGATGCGCAATACGAAGTCAACTTCCGCCTGCATCTTAAAGAGCGCGATTACGAAGACGCGGTACTCGCTGCCAACAACATCACGTTCGATGCCGTGGCCGACGATGGTCTCGTCATCCCTGGCCAACCGATTCGGCTGAATATCATCGCGATGAATCACGGCGCCGCCGATCTCCCCGTCACAAGCGTTGAAATCGCGGGCTTCGATTCACCCGCCCCCTGCGCGCCCGCAACCACGAAGAAAGATACGCCGTACTACAACTGCACCTCGCAGGCGCACATCCCCAACAACGCGAAACCCACCACGCCGTATTTCACCGACAACTACTGGAAGCACACCGATAACCTCGCCGAACAGATCTTCGATCCGTCCGTTGGCTTCGGTTTGCCATTCGCGCCGTCGCCGTTCCGCGTCACCTTCCACGTGAACTACGGCGGTCAGGACATCACAAAGGAACTGCCCGTCGAGTTCCGCTACGTCAAAGACATTTACTTCGGCGACAAGCGAATGGAGCTGAACGTCGTCCCCGATTTCTCCGTTCGCATCGACCCCACCCTCGCCGTAATTCCCATGCCGGCCGGACCCGCGGCCAAACAGGCGGCGCGTGAGATCCACGTCACCGTAACCAACGGAACGAAGGGCGAGGCGAAGGCCAACGTCGCGCTCGATCTTCCGCAGGGATGGAAGGCCACACCCGCCAGCGTTCCCGTGAACTTCACTCACGAAGACGAAGCGCTCTCCGCGCGCTTCGAAGTCACGGCCCCGGCTGGCGTAAAAGTCGGCCAATATACGCTACGCGCCGTCGTGACCTCGCCTTCCGCCGCCAGCCAGAAATTCACCACGGGCTACAAAGAGATCGAATACCCGCACATCCAGCGCCGTCAGGTGATCGAGCCCGCCGAAACCAATCTCAAGGTCGTCGATGTCAAAGTCACGCCCAACGTGAAAGTAGGCTACATCGTCGGCGTCGGCGATCAGGTTCCACCCGCGCTCCAGCAGCTCGGCGCGAAGGTTTCTTTCATCGACCCCGAAGAAATGGCGTTCGGTGATTTTTCGAAATACGACGTGATCATCACCGGCGTCCGCGCCTATGAGCGCCGCGATGATCTCCGCGCCTACAACCGCCGTTTGCTCGATTACGTCGAGCGCGGCGGCACGGCAATCATCCAGTACAACAAGATGGAATTCAACCAGGCGGAGTACGGTCCGTATCACGCGCGCGTCAGCTCGAATCGCATCACCGATGAGAAAGCTCCGGTCAAACTCCTGGTTCCGAACGATCAGGTCTTCAACTTCCCGAACAAGGTCGGCCCAACAACCTGGGCCAACTGGACACAGGAGCGCGGCCTCTATTTCCTCGGCGAGAAGGACGCGAAATACGTCGATCTCGTCGCCATGACCGATCCTTTCAAGGACAACCCGGGCGAAAAGCTCGGCTCGCTTGTCGAAGCGAAATACGGCAAAGGCCGCTGGTTCTATCTCGGGCTCGGACTCTGGCGTCAGCTACCGGCCGGCACTGACGGCGCATATCAGTTACTCGCGAACCTGATTAGCCCCCCGAAGAAATAAATTAGCGCCGGTAAATTGCGCCGCCGCGGATAATCACGGCGTGCCGTCCAATCAGCGCGCCGAGTACCGCGCCGAGCAGGGTGAACACCGCGGTCGCGAGACCCTTGTCTTCATCGGACTTCGCCGCGAGATCGATTCCGCCTCCGATGCCCGCGCCCACCGCGCCGCCGATGCCTGCCCCCGCAAGGATCGACGCGCCGCGATTGTAGTGCCGGATTTCCCTGACATCGGCCTGCGCCACCGTTCGCTGCCGGATGCGCCTGCCCGGCGCCCCGCGCTCGTCGGATTCAAGCACCACCGAGTCCTGCGTCGCCGCGACGAATGCCCCGTGGAATTTTTCACCGGCCGTAGTCTCAACAGAAACGCCGTCGCCGACCGCCAGACTCCGAACCGCCTGCCAGTCATTCACCGCCTTCTGCGCGAGGCACGGCGCCATCGTCAGCGCGAGCCAGCCTGCAACCTCTTCAAACGCAATTGCGGTGCGCCTCCAGCAGTTCGGAAAGTACCTTCTCCATCTCCGGCGTGTCATAGAGGAAGTAATGCCCTCTGCCCGGCAGTTCGGTCAGATGACTCAATGGAATCCGCTCGTGAAGATCGCGCGCTACGGCGATTGGAACCACCTTGTCCTCTGTCCCGTGATACATCAGAACAGCGCATGCCGCCAGACGCGTCAGGTCAATCTGCGGGTCGGAGTACAGAGCTTGCACCTCCTGCAGCAGGCAGCCTGGGCATTGCGAGTAACCCTCGCGGCGGTTCTCACGGAACAGTTCCTCGACCTCAGGAAGGGAAAGCAGCCGGCGGTCATCGTCAGACAGATCCTTTTTGATGTCCTCGAAGTAATCGGGCCAGTCTTTGAGCATCTTGTCGAAATGCCGCTTTTCGATCAGCAGGAATGTCGCCGCGCGAAATGCCGCCAGCTTCGCGGAGAGCAGCACCTTCCAGGCTTCCTCCGAATAGCGCCGCCAGCTCGAAATCAGATGCGGCAATCCCATGCAGCCGACGAGCGCAATCGCGTGTAGTCCCGGCAGTTGTCCGCAGGCGAGCGCGTATGTCGCGCCGGCGGAGAACCCGAGGATCGAGAATGGCTGATCCGCCCCCAGGAGCCGCTCGGTCAATTGGCGCACGTCGCCGGCCCAGCCGACAATCGTGCGGGCATGCGATGGCGTCGAGAGTCCAAGGCCTGGCCGGTCCGGGGCGATCAGGCGCACGTTGAGCTTTTCGAGAATTGCGTCGAGTCCGGGAAAGCGCT
>Ga0207705_10003460_pt1 | contig 12011 bp, 11 predicted proteins | sample KBSC13metaG_FD_184314 | JGI IMG/M metagenome (GOLD analysis project Ga0207705, IMG submission 184314) | Corn rhizosphere microbial communities from Kellogg Biological Station, Michigan, USA - KBS C1-3 metaG (SPAdes) (version 2) | ecosystem: Host-associated > Plants > Roots > Rhizosphere > Soil ...
GCGGGTGATTGATCTTCGTGCCCCGCGTATACGGAATGTGCTTTTCCCGCTTTGGCGATACATGCGGCGCGAAAGGCCGGACGCAGTCCACGTTGCGATGTGGCCTCTTACCTCCGTCGGAATTCTGACTCACTGGATAAGCGGATCCACGGCTCGGCTGATTGTGAGCGAGCATACCATCCTCACGCACGAATATGGCTATTACGGTCCGGTTCGGCGTGCGGTGATGGCCTTGTCGATTCGGTTACTGTTCCCGAAAGCGAGCGCCCGGGTGGTCGTATCCGGCGCGGCGGCGAACGCCATTTCGAAGCTCGCACGACTGCCGCGAACCGATCTCGATGTGATTCATAACCCGATCGAAATCCCTGAAAGCATCGAAACGAATTCGGAAATCAAAGCGCTATGGGGTGGAGCGGGGCCGCGAATCCTGGCGGTAGGAAACCTCAAGCCCGCAAAGAATTACCGGGTTCTTCTCAAAGCGTTCGCGCAAATAGGTGCCCCAAAAGCAAAACTGATGATCGTCGGCGAAGGACCGCTGCGCGAGGAGTTGGAACGTGTCGTACAAGAGCTCGGAATCCGTGGCCGGGTTATCATGCCTGGTTTCTTCGTTGACCCATGGCCCTTCTATGCATCCGCAGACCTTTTTGTACTTTCGTCAGACTATGAAGGGTTCGGAAACGTTCTGGTCGAGGCAATGGCGGCAGGCCTGAAAATCGTGAGCACCGACTGCCCTGAGGGTCCGGCCGAGATTCTGGACCACGGCCGCTTCGGCCGGCTGGCGCCCTGCGGCGACGCGGAGGCACTTGCGCGTGCTATCGAGAAGAGCTTGGCCGAGTCGCCGCAGCCGGAGCGCCAGCGAGCCCGCGCCGCCGAGCTCAACAATGAAACCAACGTCGACAGGTACCTTGAATTGATGAGTCCGTGCCGATGAGCCTGTACGTGTAAAGGCGCCTATCCGCGGACGGCGTCCTTGATGGCGCTTTTGAGCCCGAACTGCCGCGCGTAGAAGCCGCGGCGCCACAATCGGAACACGTGGGGCAAGCGCCGAGGCCGCGAGAGTTCGAGCAATCGAAGGCGGGTGTGCAGCCAGTCGCGCCGGTCGTCGAGCGTCTCCAGGGCGCGCTTGACCGCCTCCGCACCGGCGATCCCGTTCAACATCCTTTTTCGATCGAGGATGCGTTGCTCGAACAAGGATGTACGCTCAATTTGCTGGGTCCAGGCCCGACGAGGATCGGCAAGTCCGAAGCGCCGGAAGAGCGACCACGGCGTCGGCGAACGCTCTGCCAAGATCGAACCGGTCGTATTACTGCCGTAGCGTCGATAGTCCTGCAGCGACTCCTCGATCAGCGCCTTTACGCCGAGCAATTCTGCCATTGCGCCGAGCCACTCGTCGTACGGGATCTCGGGAGGGAAGGGCAGCAGCACCTCGAGCAGCTCTCGTCGGACGGTCGTGCAGCAGCCCGCGATGAGATTGCTGTCGGGAAAGCCGAGCCGTCTGTTGTTGCCGAATATTGTGGCTCCGGAGGGATTCAGATCGGCATCGGTGATCGCCTGGTCATTGACGATGAGGCAGATGCCGGGCTTTCCCGCGAATTCCTCCGCAACCTTGGCAAGCTTTGCCGGATGCCAGCGGTCGTCCTGATCGCTGAAGCAGACAAGATCACCAGTACAAAGACTGGCCGCGCGAGAGAAGTTGCGCGTGTAGCCCAGTTGCTCGGGATTGCGGTGGACGTGAACTGGAAAAGCCGCCTGTGAAGCAAACCGATCGACGATTTCGATCGTGCCGTCGGTTGAGCCGTCGTCGGTTACGACAAGCTCGGCTGGAGGAAGAGTTTGGGCTGCGAAGCTTTCGAGTTGCTGTTCAATGAAGCGAGCGCCGTTGTAGGTCGCCATTGCAATCGAGATTCGGGGCGGGCTCATGGCTTCGATGCGGTAAAGGTGAGAAATTCCGAGCGGCGGCGCGTCAGGGCGGCGCGAAGCCGGGTCACAACGTCGATTTCAGGGGCGGCATTCAGGGCTTCGCCGGACTCGGGGTTCCTGCCAGCGGCGATGAGACTGCTCTTCTGCGACATTCCGGTGAACATTCTACGGATCCGGTGCTTCAGCTGCACGAAACCGGCCGCTTTCAAGCTTCGCGCAAGGCTTTCCGAATTGAAGAGTACCAGATGCCGTGGCACCTCAAGCCCGCGCCAATGCCGGCCGTACAGATCGTGTCCGAGAGCGTCGACGTTCGGTGTGTCGACGAAGATGCCTCCGCCCGGCCCCAGGAGTTTGTAACATGTGCGCAATGTGGCAGCCGGATCGTGCACATGCTCGATGACATGACTAAGCGTGATGTAATCGAAACCTGCCGTATCAGCCTCGAAATCGGCCAGCGAAGGGCGGACGTCGAGGCCGTGCGATCGACCCTGCGCGAGTGCAACCGGGTCTGGCTCGACCCCCGAAACTGCCCAACCGGCCGACTTGGCAAGGCTGAGCCAGGCGCCGTTTCCGCAGCCGATGTCGAGTGCTCGTGCCCCGGATTTTGAAGCGCGGGGAAGATATCGGAATTGCACGTCGACGATCTTGCCCAGTGACGGGACCAGTTTGGCCACCAGGTAGCCCAGCTTCCAGGCCGGTGTAAGCTCAGTCCCGTAGCGCGCGTTCCGGTAGCCGTTCGCGAGGTTCTTGCGAATCCGCTGCATCGTCGTTTCCGGACCGGGCGGGTCGATCAGCGAGTGAGTAAAATACTCACCGTAAGCCAATCCGATCGTCTCACGGTTTGGCCGAGGATCGAGATACGCGCTTCGGCAGCCGAGGCAGCGCCACAATGTCCATTCACCAGGCGCGGCAAAAAAGGTGACGTCCGTCAGGTGTTCGTGGAGCTTCCGACGCTTGGTCGAATGGCAGAGCGGACAAGCGCCGAGAGATTCGAGACCTTCTGCGGGCCAGTCGACCGCCGGTCGAATATTCACAACTGGCCACCATTCACCAGGCGAATGAACTCTTCGATATTGCTGTTCTGAAGATAGGGAACTGCGCGCTTGACACGTTCGGGAGACCAATTCCACCATTGGATCGCCCGCAACCGTTCAACCACTTCCGGCGGAAACCGCATTTTCAATAGCTTCGCGGGATTCCCGCCCACGATTGCGTAGTCAGGGACATCCTTGGTGACTACCGAATAGGCGCCGACCGCGGCCCCGTCTCCGATTGTTACTCCCGACAGAACAACAGCCCCGCGTCCCAGCCAGACGTCGTTTCCGATCCGAACATCGCCTTTGGAACGAGGATGCCCCTCTATGTGCGAGAATTCGGGATGAAGCGCGTTGAAAGGGTAGGTCGAGACCCAGTCGGTGCGGTGTTCCCCTCCAAGAAAAATCTTTACGTCCGCGGCGAAGGAGCAATAGTTCCCGATTTCCAGATTGGCGTCCGAGTCCCCGTATCTGAAAACTGTCATCTCCCCATAGGAGAACGGGCCGATCTTCTGACCTGGAAACTTATCCGCGAGATAGACGGAACTTCGTCTTAATCGCCCGACGAATGAACGGCGCTTTCGCACAAGATCAGCGAACTTGACTGGTCTCATCCTCGGACCTCTCTCGGGGTCACGAGGCGCCCGCGCAACCGCGAGGCGAGCCAATGACGCAGGTCCAGCGGCCGGTCACGCCAGACAAGAGCCAATCCGAGCAGCGGCAAGAGAGCTACGAGCACCATCCTTGAAGCAGCGAAGGGACCGATCGCCAATGAGCCGACGATCGCGCCGATGGCGACCAATGCCTGAACGGCCAGCCGGGTGGCGCTCGGCACTGGGGCGTCATCCACGAGAAAGAGCGCAAGGCTGTCGACAACGCATCTCACGGACCATGCCAGCGCTGCACCTGGCAACCCAAACCAATGCATTCCGAAATACAGCGCAGCAAAATACGGCAGCAACTGCGCCAGCAGCACCTTCGTGATGAGGTCGGGTCGACCGCGCGCCTGCAAATGCGAGTAGGTGACTCTGCCGAACGCGTTTGCCCACAGCCCGAACAGCAATATGCAGGCGACTGGCGCGCTCTTCGAGCCGATCGAAGCTCCCAGCCATATTACGAGGAACGGAGGCGCCAAAAGCGCTGCGATTATCGTGCCTGGCGTCATCAGGAACGTAATCGCGGATACCGCTTTGTTTATGAGATTGCGCGTTTCTGGAAGCGAGCGCGACGCGAAGCTGGGAAAGAGCGCGGAGGTGAGGGAGGCCGGAATAATCGTTATCTGCCACGCGACGTTGTACGGGACTGTATAGAGCGAAACGGCTGCCGTCCCCAGAATTGCTCCGATTGCAAAGCGGTCGGTGAAAACGAGCAGCGGACCCACGACATTGGAAACCGTCAGCCATCCTCCAAATTTGAGCAGACCCACGACGTCCGCACGAGAACCGAAGCAAATTCGCTGAACCGGCACCGCGCGGACGCTCACTGCAATCAACATCAGCAGAACGAGCATTCGCGCTGCGAGCACCGAAGCCAGGAGCCAGGAAAGTCGCGGGCCGATGAAGATTGCGGTCGCCAGGGGGATGACCGCGGTTCCGATCGTTCCCGCGACGTTGATCGCATTCACTTTCAGGAATTCGCTTCGTCCTTGCAGAGTGTCGCCGAGCAGGCTCTGGGCGAAGCCGAAGGGAAGGGCCGCGAGAAGCAGAGGCACAGCCTGACGAAATTCCGCATACAGCTCCGCATTCGGCAGTTTGATCAAATTCGTGCCCATGTACGCGAATGGGGCAAATATGAGCAGCGCGACGGCTGCCATAGTGGCCGACAACGTTGCCCCGGTCCAAAAACAGCGACTCCGTTCTTCAGGCCCTGAATCCGCAAGAGTCGCGATCTTCTGCGCGGTGGCTCGTCCGATTCCCAGATCGAAAAGACCGAAATACCCGACCAGAACCCAGCAAATCGCGAGCACACCGTAGCGGTCGAGCCCGATGATCTTGAGATAGAGCGGAACGGTTACGAGCGATACCGCAAGGGGAACGACGGCACCGATGAGGTTGAAAGCCGTGTTTCGAGCGATGCTCATCGGTACCAGCTACGGATGGCGCAATCGGCCTGCAAGCACTTCCGCGGGGTGGCCTTTTCTCGCGGGAATCTTGCTTTCATTCCTTCGGCCACTGCGGGTCAAACGACGGCTGCAGCATATCCTTGGCCGCGCTTCGGGCGCCTGAGAACTGATCGTAGAAGCCGTTCTTCCACGCGCGGACAATTTCAATCCGCCGCCGGAAGGCGGGGAGGCTCGTCATTTCAATCCTGCGTTCGAGGGAGCGGATTTGCCGAGACAGGATTTCAAGCGACTCATTCGCGCGCCCTTTGCCGAGGCGCCGGTCGATGGCCCCGGCTCGCTCCGCGATCCGCGTTGCGGCCGACCGGCATAGCGCAAGCATCTCGCGCCAATGCGGCCGTGGATCGCGAAGGGCGATGCGCACGAGCTCGGCAAGCAAGGTGGGGCGGCGACGGGCCAAGACCGGCTGGCTGAGGTTCGACGAGTGGCGCCGGTACAACTGCAGCGGTTCCCGAACGACCCGCCTGCAATCCAGTGCCGTGGCAACTCGGGAAATCCAGAAATCGTAGGACACCCCGCCCGGGAAAGGCTGAAGGATCTCGATCAGTTCGCGACGGATCGCCGTGAAGTTGCCCGACACCAGCTCTTTCTCTGCCAAACCGAGCGCCCGCTGGTTGTCGAAGTAGCTTCGGGAAAAGATTTCGCCTGTTTCGTGATCCAGGATTCGTTGATCGTGAATGACCGCGAGCACGTCGGGATCCTTGTCAAATTCCAGCATCACGCGCTCGATCTTCTCGGGGAACCAGATGTCGTCCTGGTCGGAAAGGAACACCACCTCGCCACTCGCTTCGGCGATCGCGCGCTCGAAATTCCGGCTGAAACCAAGATTGTCTTCATGTCGGCAGATGCGCACGGGAAAGGGCGCCGTCGACGCGAACCGCTCGGCGATTTCCAAAGTCGAATCCGTCGAACCGTCGTCGCTTATGGCGAGTTCGTCGGGCGGCCTGGTCTGGCTTGCGATACTGCCCAACTGTTCGCCAATGAAGGCCGCTCCCTGATAGGTTGCCATGGCGACGGATACGCGCAGCTGCCTACTCCTTGATGGCCGTCAGGGTGAGATATTCGGAGCGCGAAGGCTGGAGAGCGCCACGCAGCTTCAGAAGCCGAACTGCGATCGGATTGTCAGGTCCGTCTGCAACGAGCGGATCCAGCCCAGCTGCGATGCGCTTACTCTCGCGCCAGATTTCCGGAAGCAATGGCGGCCGTTGACGAAATCGGATCCTGGTGAAGCCGGCGGAACTCACCGCATTCCGAAGACTCCTGCGATTGAACAGGATCAGGTGGCGCGGCGGATCGAGCGAAATCCAGTTTCTGCCGAAATGCCGGTGGGCCACAGCGTCCAGATTAGGTGTTTCGACAAACAGCTGCCCACCCGGCCTTAGGAGTTCGAACGCAGCAGCGAGAAGCTCATCCGGTTCGTGAACGTGCTCGATCGAGTGGCTTAGCGTGACCCCGTCGAACGCGCCCACACTCGGCAGCCAGCCCCGAGCAGAGTCGCGGACCTCTATGCCTCTGCCCTTTATGCGTTCGCGAGCAATCGGGTCCGGTTCGACGGCGGCGACCTGCCAGCCGCATTCGCGGACCAGATCCAGCCATTCCCCGTCGCCGGCGCCGATATCGAGAACTCGGCCGGGAGGTCGGGGGAGGTAGCGGTATCGGCTGTCTATCCCCCATCCGAACGGCGGAATTCGGCCGATGTAGCCGCCGAGCTTGGAAGCCGGGGTGAGCTTTGCGCCGTAGCGGAAGTTGCGATAGCCGTTGGCAAGCGCCGTTCGAAGGTGGGGGACCGCACGCGGCGGTGGAGCAGCGTCCTCATGCGTATAGTAGCGGCGATAAGCGAGCGGCAGGCTTTCGCGGGTCGGCCGCGGGTCTAGGTATGCGCTCTCGCACTTGCCGCAGCGCCACAAGTCCCATAGCCCCGGGGCTGAAGAGAATACGCGGTCGGACAAGCCGCGATAAAGAAGCTTTCGTTCGTTGGCTCCGCATAACGGGCAGCTCGGGACCGGCTCCATGCCGCCCTCCGGCCATGGCTCCGGCGCCTGCGAGGCAATCGGGAAAGTAACTGCTACTTTGCCCGCCATAATCAATGCGTCTTCCAGGCACGTGGAAGTCGCATAATTGGAACGGTGATGAGCGACGCAGCGAGCGGGATCGCCGACCCGATCAGGTTGTACGCGGTATTGCGGGCGATGCTCATTGGACGCGCAGCTTCTACAGGATAGGCAGGTTTTCTATCCTGCGGTCCCTCAGGCGGCAAATGCCCCTTTGGCTGCCGTCTTCCGGCGTTGTAGGGGAAACTCATGTGCGGAATTGCAGGGCTTCTGAGCGGCGGCCGAACGCATCCGGATTTCGCCGCAAGGATGATCGGCCCGTTGGCGCACCGTGGGCCCGACGACCACGGGCTGTGGGTCGACTCTGAAGCCGGTATCGGGCTCGGCCATCGGCGCCTGTCGATTGTCGATCTGTCGCCGCACGGGCATCAGCCCATGCAATCGGCTGACGGCCGCCTGGTGATCACGTACAACGGCGAGATTTACAATCACGCAGATCTCAGGGCTGAGCTGGATTCGACCGGGATGACGCCGCCGGGTGGCTGGCGCGGACACTCCGACACCGAGACCCTACTGCAGGTGATTTCCGCCTGGGGACTGGATCGTGCGGTGGAGCGAAGCGTCGGCATGTTTGCTTTTGCGCTCTGGGACGTGTCCACGCGGAAGCTGTTCTTGGTACGCGACAGATTCGGAGAAAAGCCCTTATATTATGGATGGATCGGAGGAGATTTTCTCTTCGCGTCCGAGCTGAAGGCAATGCGCGCGCATCCCCGGTTCGACAATCCCGTTGATCGCTGCGCGCTGAAGGCATTCGCCTCCCGAACCTACATTCCGGCGCCCCTCTCCATCTACCGGCAAATCTTCAAACTTGAGCCGGGCTGCATCCTGGAAGTCGGACCGGACGCCATCGTCTCAACGCGAAACGAACCGCCCGAAGAGGGGAAACCAGAGCGAGGGCTCGCGCTCAGACGCTACTGGTCTTACGCGAAGGTAATGCGCGATGGGCTTGAGCGGCCATTCCGCGATGAAGGCGAGGCGCTGGACCAGCTGGAGCGGTCGCTAGCCAACGCAATTCAGGGACAATCGATGGCCGATGTCCCGGTTGGCGCATTTCTGTCCGGTGGAATCGACAGCTCCACCGTGGCTGCGCTTTACCAGAAATATTCGTCCATCCCGGTGCGCACCTTTACGATCGGCTTCCACGAAAAGGGCTTCAACGAGGCAGAGCACGCAAAAGCCATCGCCGCTCATCTCGGGACGGTGCACGACGAGCGCTACGTGACGGTCCAAGAGGCGCGCGACGTCATCCCCCTCCTTTCGTCCATGTACGACGAACCTTTCGCAGATTCCTCCCAGATCCCCACCTTCCTCGTCAGCCGCTTCGCTCGCGAAAAAGTCACAGTGGCGCTGAGCGGGGACGGGGGCGATGAGCTGTTCGGCGGGTACAACCGCCATTTCGCTGCGCCCGCGTTATGGTCGAAACTCCGCAAGGTGCCTGTGCCGGTGCGCTCGGCAGTAGGACGCCCGCTCAGCGCGATATCGTCGAACTTTTGGAGCAGGCTGGCGGCTCTGCGCGGCACCGAAAGCGCACATTTCGGCAGCAAGATTCAAAAGGGCTTCAGGGTAGCAGCGTCGGCCGGGTCGTTCGACGACATCTATTCCAGCTTCCTCGACGAATGGGCCTTCGAGCAGCCTCCCGTCAGTGCGACGGCGGAGGAATGCGGGTTTCCGCTCGATTTTGGAGCGTCAGCGCCGGACTCCGTTCGAATGATGTACTGCGATGCTGTCACCTACCTGCCGGACGACATTCTCTGCAAAGTCGACCGCGCATCGATGGCGGTTAGTCTGGAGTCGCGAGTACCGTTTCTCGATCATCGGGTAGCTGACGTTGCAGCCAGAATTCCCATCGAGATGAAGATCAGCGGCGGGAAGGGGAAGCAGATCCTGCGCCGGCTCCTGGCAAGCCAAGTGCCGGTTGAACTGTTCGAGCGCCCGAAAGCCGGGTTCGGGATTCCTGTCGGCGAATGGATCAAGGGACCGCTGCGTCCCTGGGCGGAGGAGCTGCTCGATCCCGGCAGACTGGCGATCGACGGCTATTTCGATCCTGCAATCGTGCAACGCCGTTGGCGCGATCATCTGAGCGGTCAGCGGAACTCAACCCCCGCGCTATGGGCAATCCTGATGTTCCAGGCCTGGCTTACCGATCAAAAGAGCATGCTTCCGCTTGCGGCGTAGGGCTAGCAAGGAAGCGGCGGCTGCGGCTAAGCCCCCGCTATGGCTGTTTTGGTTACAGGGGTGGCCGGCTTTATCGGCTCGACGACTGCTCAAGCGCTGCTCGAACGCGGCGACGAGGTCATCGGAATCGACAATCTCAACGATTACTACGATCCGCGACTAAAGCAGGCTCGCCTGGAGCGGTTGAGCCAGCGTTTCGGAAATCGTTTCCAATTCGAGCGGCTCGATTTTGCAGACTCGGTAGCACTCAAATCGACGCTGGCGGACGTTGCTTTCGATCGGATTATCCACCTCGGCGCGCAGGCAGGGGTGCGCTACAGCATCGAAAATCCGGCAGCTTACGTCCAGTCGAACCTGGTCGGCCACTGCAACATGCTGGAGCTGGCTCGGCAGCGCGAGGCGAAGCACTTCGTCTACGCGTCGTCATCCTCGGTTTACGGCGGCAACGAAAGTTTGCCGTTCCGAGTAGAGGATCGCGTCGATCATCCGCTGTCTCTCTATGCGGCGACCAAGAAATCCGACGAACTGATCAGCGAATCCTACGCGCACCTCTATCGTCTGCCGATGACAGGCTTGCGCTTCTTTACCGTTTACGGGCCGTGGGGCCGGCCCGACATGGCCATGTGGATCTTCACCAAGGCACTGTATGAAGGGCGCCCGCTGCCACTGTTCAACGCGGGGCAGATGCGGCGGGATTTCACTTACATCGAGGATATTGTGCGCGGGGTGGTCGCCTGTCTCGATTCACCGCCGAACGACGACGGGTCCACGAAAGCCGGCGGCAGCAAAGCGCCGCATGCGCTTTACAATATCGGCAACAGCCGCAGCGAAGATTTGATGCGAGTCGTCGAGTTGCTTGAAGACGCCACCGGACAAAGGGCGCTAATCGATCCCAAACCGATGCAGCCCGGCGACGTTACCGAGACCTATGCCGACATCAGCGCAATCCAGCGCGATCTTGGATTCGAGCCATCGACGACGATTGCCGAAGGCGTGCCCAATTTCGTGAACTGGTATCGGGAATATCACGGCCTTTGACAGGCCAGATCAGCCTTGCCCTGTGAGACCCCGCTCCAGCCGACCCATCAGCGCTCGCGCCGGACTTGCTGGTGGATCAGAGGCGAGATTGCCATCGTCGAGGCGCTTTACCCGGGCGTAGAGATCGCTGCTTGAGTTCACCAGCCGCTGCGCTGCCTCCGGCAGCCTCGAAACGACCTGGGAATCACTTTCCTGCGCATGCCCGAGGCGGCGCTCAGGCCGGCGGCCTTCGGCAAACTGGATTTCGCCGCTTTCGATTGCCCGCTGCGTCAGAAGCCACGCCACGATATGCATGATCCGCGTAGTCACCTTTAGCGACTCGCAAGCGAAGGTGACGCGCGTGAACGGGTCGAGCTGAGCCCGGTCATTGTGGCCGGAATCGTCGAAATAGGAGCGCGCTTCGTCGGCCAGGAGCATCGCTTCGGTATAGAAGGCGTCGATCAGCCGAGGGGTGATGCGCGCTTCAGGCTCGATTGGCTCGCTCGATTCGTTCATGGACGCGAAACTGCCACTTTCAACCGGGGAATGGAACGCAGAACGGAGCGTTTCGGGTGAGAGGCAAGGTTCGTGTCCCGAAGCGGGACGCTGCAACCGACAGGGGGTGCGCATCGACGGATCGCCGGCAGAAAGCGGCGGAGCGATTACAAGACGGAGACAAATCGAAAGATTCGTGATTTATTGCGGTGGCTGTCACTCTTTTGGAAAGGACCAGCACCGATGGAAAAGGCCTACGTCGAGGAACTGGCATCAAAGCACGCGGCTCTTCACGCGATGATCGACGAAGAAGAGCACCGCTCACATCCTGACGAAGACCTTCTGCACCGGCTCAAGAAAGAAAAGCTCCGCCTCAAGGACGCGTTAGCCGGCCACTACGAACATTAGGGGCGGCTGAGCCGCGACTGCTGGCGCCTCAGTCGTCCCGCGATACCTTCTCAATCCGCTCGTGGCGCTCCTGCGCCTCAAGGGTCATTGTCGCGATTGGCCGGGCTTCGAGTCTGGCCAGCGAAATCGGTTCGCCGGTGACTTCGCAATAGCCGTACTCGCCTTCGTACAGCCGGCGAATCGCGCATTCGATCTTTGAGATCAGCTTGCGCTGCCGGTCGCGGGTTCGAAGCTCGATCGACCAGTCGGTCTCGCAGGAAGCGCGATCGGCAATGTCGGGCTCGCGAAGCGAGTCCACCTGAAGCTGCGCCATGGTCTGGCGCGATTCCTCGATGATCGCTTCCTTCCATTCGCGCAGTCGCTTGAGGAAATAAGCGCGATGCAAATCGCACATGAACTCTTCGCTGTCAGAGGGGCGATAGCCCTCCGGCAGGATAATTCGATCGAACGGTACCGGAGTTCCACCGTAAAGGTCGACTAATGCAGTCGCCATGACCCACCCCTCTCATCTGCACGATCGGGCGCCCTAACCCGATCGGTACGCTCCGCCCACTGCTGCGACCGAGCCACCGGTGCAGCCGGAGGCGATTTACACAAGACTTACCGGGACTTAGTGGCCCGATAAGCCGGTTACCCCGACCGCGCCTATACTTACGCCCGAGTCGCTTAACAAGCGTTGACATCAGAGTTTTCCACAAAAGCGGAAGCTGTTGCGAATATGGCGCAAATTGG
>Ga0207705_10003462_pt1 | contig 12004 bp, 11 predicted proteins | sample KBSC13metaG_FD_184314 | JGI IMG/M metagenome (GOLD analysis project Ga0207705, IMG submission 184314) | Corn rhizosphere microbial communities from Kellogg Biological Station, Michigan, USA - KBS C1-3 metaG (SPAdes) (version 2) | ecosystem: Host-associated > Plants > Roots > Rhizosphere > Soil ...
GTCGGTCTTTGCGCGGGCGGCCAGCGCCATCTCCGCGGCGCGGACCTGATCCATGGCGGCGGCCGGCGCCAGGGGCTGGGTGTCGCCGGGCGGCAGCGCGAGCGGGACGGCCCGTGCGCCTGGCGCGGACGCCCCATCGGCCTCGACGCCGCCGTCGTAGACCCATTTCCAGCGGCCGTTCGGCTGGCGAATCCAAACCGTGAAGTAGAAGAGCCCCGCCGGCTTGCCGCCTATCGTTACGGGCCCGGTCGTGAAGCCGAGATCGCCGGATCGCGCGACGCCGGCATAGTTCGGCCACCAGTTCAGGAGCGTCCCGCCCTCCTTCGGCGTCTTGCCCGGCGGCCGCGCGCCATAGACGGCCTTGGCCAGCAAGGGGTCGGGCGCGAAGACGATCGCGTCGTCGGTCATATATTCCAGGAAGCTCGGGCCGACGCCCACCTCGCCGGCGCGGGCGGCGAAGGCGCGCTCGGCGGCGACCACCGGCGCGGGATCGGCCGGCGCCGACGGCGCAGCCTGGGCGCCGAACGCAAACAGGGTCGCGGCCAGCGCCGCTGAAAATCGCATCAAGGCCAAGGTCTCCCCTTACTGACGACAAGCCTGCCTGAATCGAGCCGAATCGTCTCGTGGCCCGGCGACGAACGGAGCTCGCCCCGCGAGCGGCGTCACGAGGCGGTTGCGCCGACGAGGCTTGGCGTCAAGATGCCCGCCGATGGCCTTCACCGACGCCGAGATCGAACGCTACGCCCGCCACCTGGTCCTGCGCGAGGTCGGCGGGCCCGGCCAACAGCGGCTGAAGGCCGCGAGCGCGCTGATCGTCGGCGCGGGCGGACTAGGGTCTCCGGCCGCGCTCTATCTGGCGGCGGCGGGGATCGGGACCCTGATCCTGGTCGATCCGGACGACGTCGACCTCTCCAACCTGCAGCGCCAGATCCTCTATGCGGAGGCCGACCTCGGCCAACCGAAGGTGGAGGCGGCCGCCGACCGGCTGGCGGCGCTCAATCCGCACATCTTCATCGCCGGCGCGGCCGAGGCGTTCGACGCCGCCAACGCCGACCGCCTGGTCGAGGGTGTCGACCTGGTGCTCGACGGGACCGACGACTTCGCCGTCCGCTACGAGGTCAACGCCGCCTGCGTGCGGCATGGCAAGCCGCTGATCTCCGGGGCGATCGGCCGGTGGACCGGACAGGTCGGCGTCTTCGCGGGCCAGCCCTGCTACCGCTGCCTGGTGCCCGAGACCCCGCCGGACGCCGAAACCTGCGTGGCGGTCGGCGTGGTTGGCGCTCTGGCCGGCGTGGTGGGTTCGATGATGGCGCTGGAAGCGATCAAGCTGATCACGAGCGCGGGCGAGCCGCTGCTTGGGCGGCTGCTGATCTACGACGCGCTCTCGGCGGAGACGCGAACCGTGAGGATCGGCGCGGACCCGGAGTGCCCTGTGTGCGGAGGGACGTCATGAGCCAGACAGGTTGGGCGGCGGTCGACGACTATCTGGTGGAGGCCTTGCTGGAGGCCGATCCGGTGCTGGATGCGGCGCTGGCGGACAGCGATGCGGCCGGGCTGCCGCAGATCGCGGTGGCTCCCAACCAGGGCAAGCTGCTGATGCTGCTGGCGCAGACCTGCGGCGCGCGGCGGATCCTGGAGATTGGGACCCTGGGCGGCTATTCGGCCATCTGGCTGGCGCGGGCCCTGCCGGCGGACGGGCGGCTGGTCAGCCTGGAGTACGATCCCAGGCACGCCGAGGTGGCGCGCAAGAACCTGGCGCGGGCGGGTTTCGCCGGACGGGCCGAGGTGCGCGTCGGGCGCGGCGTCGACCTCCTGCCGCAGGTCGAGGGACCCATCGACTTCACCTTCATCGATGCCGACAAGGCCAGCAATCCCGACTATTTCGAAGGCGCGCTCCGTCTCTCGCGGGCCGGCTCGCTGATCGTGGTCGACAACGTCGTGCGCGGCGGCGCGGTCACGGACCCGAACGGCGACGCCAACGTCCAGGGCATCCGCCGGATGAACGCGATGATCGCCGCCGAGCCGCGGGTCACCGCCACCGCCGTGCAGACGGTGGGCTCCAAGGGCTGGGACGGCTTCTGCCTGATCCGGGTGCTGAGCTAGGCTGGCGACTCGATCACCGGACAGCCCGGGGTCCCGCCTTCGAGGATCAGAGGGAAACGGTCACATCATCGCCGGGATCACCCGGTCCGGCGGCTTGTGACCGTCCATCCAGGTGCGGATGTTGATGATCACCTTCTCACCCATGTCGATCCGGCCTTCGAGGGTGGAAGAGCCCATGTGCGGCAGGAGGACAGTGTTGGGCAGGTTCAGGAGCTTCGGGTTGATCCGCGGCTCGAACTCGAAGACGTCGAGGCCGGCGCCCGCGATGGCGCCCGCCTTGAGCAACTCGGCCAGCGCCGTCTCGTCGATGATCTCGCCGCGGGCGGTGTTGATCAGGATGGCGTGCGGCTGCAGCAGCTTCAGGCGGCGCGCCGAGAGCAGGTGATAGGTGGCGGGCGTGTGCGGCGAGTGGACGGAGATGATGTCCATGCGCGCCAGCATCTGGTCCAGGCTGTCCCAGTAGGTCGCGCCCAGCTCCTCGGCGATCCGCGGGCTGACCGGCTTGCGGTTGTGGTAGTGGATCTGCAGGCCGAAGGCGCGGGCGCGGCGGGCCACAGCCTGGCCGATGCGGCCCATGCCGATGATCCCCAGCCGCTTGCCGGTGACGCGGTGGCCCATCATCCAGGTGGGCGTCCAGCCGGTGAAGCTTCCGGCCTGGGTGAGGTTCGCGCCTTCGACGATCCGGCGGGCCACGGCCATGATCAGCGCCAGCGTCAGGTCGGCGGTGTCCTCGGTCAGGACGCCGGGCGTGTTGGTGACGGTGATCCCGCGCGCATTCGCGGCGACAACGTCCACGTGCTCGATGCCGACTCCGAAGTTGGCGATCAGCTTCAGCTTCGGCCCGGCCTTCGCCAGCAGGGCCTCGTCGATCTTGTCGGTGATGGTCGGCGCCAGGACGTCGGCGCGGGCCACGGCGTCGGCGAGCTGCGCCCGGGTCAGCGGCGCGTCGGTCAGGTTGAGTTCGGTGTCGAACAGCTCACGCATGCGCGTCTCCACCGGATCGGGGAGCTTTCGCGTGACGATGACTTTCGGCTTGCGGGCTGCCATGTCTGACTTGAGATTGAGGGTGGCGTGAAGGGGAGGCGTTTCGGCGCCGCTTCGTCGGCGCGTCCTATTGTGCGCAACCTCTAGCAAAGGCGCCATGGCCGGCCAAGGCGAGGCTCGTGAATTGGTGAAGACACAAACGCAGCGGCTGCGAGGCGCGGCGCTCGCGCTAGCGGCCGTGATGGCCCTTGCGCCAGGCGCCATAGCTGCGGCGGCGGACCGGCAGACGCCGTCGGGCATGCCCGTGCCGCGCTATGTGTCGCTGAAGTTCGAAAAGGTGAACGCGCGCGCCGGGCCGGGCGCCGACTATCGCGTGCTCTGGGTCTACCGGGTGCGGGGCCTGCCGCTGCAGGTGGTGGCGGAGACGGCGGAATGGCGCAGGGTCTGCGACCCGGAAGGCTCCCTGTCCTGGGTGCACAAGCGCACCACGGACGGCCGGCGGATGACCATGAACACGCGGCCGACGCCCGTGGCGCTGTTGCAGAAGCCGAAGGACGGGGCCAGGGCCACGGCCTATTTGAACCCTCGAGCCCTGGCCGCGTTGGACCGCTGCCGCAAGGGTTGGTGCCGCGTGCGCGCCGACCACGCGACGGGCTGGGTGCGCCAGGGAGAGCTCTGGGGCGCAGCCGACGCGCTGCAATGCCGTCCGCAGGGCCATTGAGCCCAATCATTGAGCAAGGGGTTCGGCTCTGCTACGGCCAGCCCCTTGAAATCATGGAACCGCAGATGACGGACGCCAAGGCCAAGGACCGCTACAGCTTCGAGGAGCTGATGAGCTGCGCTCGCGGCGAGATGTATGGGCCGGGCAACGCCCAGCTGCCGGCGCCGCCGATGCTGCTGTTCGACCGGATCACCACGATCAACGACACGGGCGGAGCCCACGGCAAGGGCTACATCGAAGCCGAATTCGACATCAATCCGGACCTCTGGTTCTTCGGATGCCACTTCCTGGGCGACCCGGTGATGCCGGGCAGCCTGGGGCTCGATGCGCTCTGGCAGCTCGTCGGCTTCTACCTGGGCTGGATCGGCGGCAAAGGCCGTGGCCGCGCGCTCGGCTGCGGCGAAGTCAGGTTCGACGGCGAGGTGACGCCGAACGTCAAGACCGTGACCTACAAGGTCGAGATGAAGCGCGTGATCAATCGTCGATTGGTGCTGGGAATCGGCGACGGGGTGTTGGAAGCTGACGGCAAGCCCATCTATAGCGCGACCGACCTGCGGGTCGGTCTGTACCAAAGGACCTGAGGGCCCGGGCATGCGCCGCGTCGTCGTCACTGGGATCGGAATCGTCTCCTCGATCGGCAACAACGCCAACGAGGTGCTGGCCTCGTTGCGCGACGCCAGATCGGGCGTGGTCGCCGCACCGGAGTATGCGGAGCTCGGCTTCCGCTGCCAGGTGCATGCCCCGCCGGTAATCGACTGGGAAGCGATGGTCGACCGCCGCGCCGCGCGCTTTCTGGCCCAGGGCACGGCCTTCGGCCACATCGCGATGGAACAGGCCATCGCCGACGCCGGCCTGGACGACGCCGAGGTCTCCAACGAGATGACCGGGCTGATCGTCGGCTCCGGCGGCCCCTCGACCCGCGCCATCGTCGAGGCCGCAGAGACGACGAGGACGCGCGGCCCCAAGCGGGTGGGGCCGTTCGCGGTGCCGAAGGCGATGAGTTCGGGCCCCTCGGCGACGCTCGCCACCTGGTTCAAGATCAGGGGCCTGAACTTCTCGATCTCCTCGGCCTGCGCCACCTCGGCCCACTGCATCGGCGTCGGCTACGAGCAGATCGCCATGGGCAAGCAGGACATCGTCTTCGCCGGTGGCGTCGAAGAGCTCGACTGGACGTTGAGCGTGCTGTTCGACGCCATGGGCGCCATGAGCTCGAACTTCAACGACCGGCCGGCGGTCGCTAGCCGCGCCTATGACAAGGACCGCGACGGCTTCGTCATCGCCGGCGGCGGAGCCGTGGCGGTGCTGGAGGACTACGAGCACGCCAAGGCCCGCGGCGCGAAGATCTACGGCGAGATCGTGGGGTATGCGGCCAACTCCGACGGCTACGACATGGTCGCCCCCTCCGGCGAAGGCGCGGTGCGTTGCATGAAGCTCGCCATGTCGACCATCGGCGGGCGAACCGTCGACTACCTGAACCCGCATGGCACCTCGACGCCGGTCGGGGACTCCAAGGAGATGCAGGCCGTGCGCGCCGTCTTCGGCGACAAGCCGCCGCTGATCTCCTCCACCAAGTCGCTGACCGGCCACAGCCTGGGCGCGGCCGGCGCCCAGGAGGCGATCTACTGCCTCCTGATGCTCAACAACGGCTTCGCGGCCAAGAGCGCCAACATCGAGACCCTCGACCCCGAATTCGCCGACCTGCCCATCCTGCTGGAGCGCTCCGACAAGCCGCTCGAGACGGTGATGTCCAACTCGTTTGGCTTTGGCGGCACCAACGGGTGCCTGGTGATGGCCCGGGTCTAATCCCTGCCCTCGCCGTAGAGGTCGAGGTGCTGGCGTTCGAGTTCGGTGGCGTAGCGGCGCAGGACATAGGCCTCGGCCAGCAGCCCCAGCACGCGACGCTCTTCGTCGACAACCGCCAACTCGTCGGTGCCGCTGGTTTCGAACATGCGCATGACCGCCTCGATGTTCATGTCGGGTGAAAGCGTCAGGCCGCGGCTGATGGCGAGGGCCTCCACGGGCGATTCCGGCTCCACGGCCGCGCCATAGGCGTCGGCGGTGACCAGCACGCCCGCATAGCGGCCCGTCTCGTCGAGCAGCAGCACGCGGGAGGCGGACCCCAAGGGAAAGCGCTGGCGAAAATCGGCGACGCTGGTGGCGGCCGGCGCGGTCTGCGGATCGGGGCGCATCATGCGCCCGGCGGTGAGGCTGCGCACCCAGCCGATGTCGCGGGCGCTGCGGATGGTCTCCCCGCGCAGGTGCAGCCGCCAGGTCGAGAAGCTGTAGCCGAATCGCTCGCGCACGATCGTGGAGGCGATGAGGGCCGCGGCCAGGGTGGCGGCCGCCACCCCGAAGTCGCCGGTGGTCTCCAGCACCAGGAACGACATGGTCAGGGGGCCGCCGACGATCGCGACGGCGAGCGCGCCCATGCCCACCAGGGCGGCGTTCTCCGGCGACAGCCGCTCGGTCAGCGGGGTCAGGTCGAGGCCGCCCGCGTAGATCTGCCCGAGCAGCGAACCCAGGAACAGCGAGGCGAAGAACAGGCCGCCGCGAAACCCGAACCCCAGGGAGATCACCGAGGCGCTGGTCTTCATCAGGAAGACGAGGGCCAGCAGCGCCAGCGGCATGCCGACGGCGAGGTCGAGGTGCAACGCGCCGTGCCCCGCGGACAGGGTCTGTGGCGAGATCACCGCGAGCCCGGCCAGCAGCAGCCCCCCGATAGCAGGGCGAATGGCGACGGGTATGGGCGATCGCCGCACGGCGCGCTCGCCCAGGGCCACCAGCCGCATGATCGCCACGCCGGCCAAGGCGCAGACAAGGCCGAGGCCGGCGTAGAGCAGGTAGGCGATCGCGTCCGGCGCGTGCTGCGCCTTGATCTCGATGGAATAGGGCAGGCCGCCGACGCCCTTGGAGACCAGCACGCTGGCCAGGCAGGCCGCCGCGACCGGGGCGATGGCCGAGGGCGTGTAGGAGCCGATGACGATCTCGAAGGCGTAGAAGGCGCCGGTGAGCGGCGCGCCGAAGGCCGCGCCGATCGCCGCGCCCGCCCCGGCCCCGACCAGGACGCGCATGTCGCGGCGGCGCAGCTTCAGCCGGCCCCCGGCGAAGGAGGCAGCTGCGCCCCCGGCCTGGGCGTAGGCCGCTTCCAGCCCGACCGAGCCCCCGATGCCGTTCGACAACATGGTCTGGACGCAGACGATCAGGCTGTCGGCCACGCTGAGGACGCCGCCATGCAGGGCGTTGGCCTCGACGACGTCCACCAGGCCCGTGGTGCGGCGGCGGCGAACGGCCCAGGTGAAGAGGCCGAGCGCCAGGCCGCCGACCGGCAACCAGAGGGCGCTGCGCGGATCAATGCGCCCGACCGCGCTCAGGTGGTCGGCCACGCCGATCCCGTAGAGCGCGCGCTGCAGGCCGTGGGCGATGCGGCTCTGGAACACCGCCAGCAGGCCGGCGACGGCGCCCACCAGCACGGCAAGCGCGATCAGCCACAGTTCGCTGGTCCGCAGACGCCGGCGGAGCGCGCCCAACACTCGAATGGGCCACCGACGCGGCGGCGACAGGAAATGGACGTCGATCATCAGGGTTCCGGACCCCCTATGAGCGCCGGACACGCAAAAATGAAGGGCCGATGTCCGCTTGCCTAACCGGCGGGCGGCGGCCACAAACCGCCTCTACCGGTAGATGAGCGACGGGAGACGCCACGTGGCCGAGGACTATCAGATGCCCAAGGGCGACCTCATGCGCGGCAAGCGCGGCATCGTCACGGGGGTGGCCAACCACCAGTCGATCGCCTGGGGCGTCGCCTTCCAGCTCGCCGCCCAGGGCGCGGAGATAGCGTTCCTGCACCTGCCGGGGATGGAGCGCCGCGTGCAGCCGCTGGCCGACAGCATCGGGGTCAAGGTCCTGGCGGCGGTCGACGTGACCGACGACGCCTCGATGGACGCGGCCTTCGAGACGGTGCGCGGCGCCTTCGGCCAGATCGACTTCTTCCTCCACGCCATCGCCTTCGCCAATAAGGACGAGCTGAAAGGTTCGTTCGTCGACAACACCACGCGCGAGGGCTTCCTGCGAGCCATGGACATCTCGGCGTTCAGCTTCGTGGACTGCGCCCGGCGCGCCGCCGCGATGATGCCGGAGGCTGGCGGCTCGATCCTGACGCTCACCTACATGGGCTCGGAGCGGGCGATTCCGAACTACAACACCATGGGCGTGGCGAAGGCGGCGCTGGAGGCTTCGGTGCGCTACGCCGCCCGCGACCTGGGCCCCAGGCGCATCCGCGTGAACGCCCTGTCGCCCGGGGCCATGAAGACCCTGTCGCTGGCCGGTATCTCCGGCGGGCGCGGCATGCTGTCCAAGGGCCGCGCGCTCTCGGCCATGCAGGAGGACACCTCTATGGAGGGCGTGGCCGGCGCGGCGCTGTGGCTGCTGTCGGACCTCGGCCTGTCGACCACCGGCGAGGTGGTGCACGTCGACGCCGGCTTCCACATCATGGGCTTCCGCGAGGAAGAGGCGGAGTCCTGAGCGGATGAGCGCCGCCGACGCCGATGTGATCATCGCCGGCGCGGGCATCGCGGGCGCGACTCTGGCGCTGGCGCTGAACCAGGCGGGGCTGACGCCTGTCCTGATCGACCCGGTGGTGTTCGACGCCCAGGTCGCGCCGACCTTCGACGGCCGCGCCTCGGCCATCGCCTATGCGGCCTTCCGCCAGTGGCGCGCGCTGGGCGTGGGCGCGGCGCTGGAGCCGCACGCCCAGCGGATCGAACAGATCCTGGTGACCGACGGCCAGACGCCGGGCGCGGCGGCGGGTGGCCCCACGCCGTTCTTCCTGCGCTTCGATTCCGCGGAGATCGCCGATAGCTCGGAGGGCGAGCCGCTGGGCTACCTGCTGGAGAACCGCCACATCCGCGCGGCGCTGGCCGCCGCGGTGGTCGAAGCCGGGATCGCGGTCCTGGCGCCGGCCAAGGTGGCGCGGGCGGCCTTCGGGCCACGCGAGGCGGTGGTGACTCTCGCCGACGGCCGGGAGCTGCGCGCGCCCGTCGCCGTGGGCGCCGAAGGCCGCGGCTCGGTGATCCGCACGGAGGCTGGGATCGGGGCGATCGGCTGGGAGTATCCGCAGACCGGCCTCGTGGCGACTGTGCGCCTGGAGCGTCCGCACGAGGGCGTGGCGCACGAGTATTTCCTGCCGGGCGGCCCCTTCGCCATCCTGCCGCTCACCGAAAACCGAGCCAGCCTGGTCTGGACCGAGAGCCGCAGCCGCGGCGCGGCGCTGAAGGCCGCGCGGCCGGAGATCTTCCACGCTCACCTGATGCGACGCTTCGGCGACTTCCTCGGCCGGGTGACGGTCGAGGGGCCGGTGTTCGCCTACCCGCTCAGCCTGCAGCTCGCCGAACGGTTCACGGCCCCCCGCGCGACCCTGCTGGGCGACGCCGCCCACGGGGTGCACCCGATCGCCGGGCAGGGCTTGAACCTGGGCCTGAAGGGCGCGGCGGCGCTCGCCGAGGTGCTGGTGGAGGCCTCACGGCTGGGCGAGGACATCGGCTCGGAGGTTGTGCTGGAGCGCTACGCCGCCTGGCGGCGTTTCGACACCGTAACCTTGTCGGCCGGCATGGACGCCTTCGTGCGCCTGTTCTCCAACGACAATCCGCTGCTGCGCCTGGCCCGCGGCGCCGGCATGGCGGCGGTGAACCGTATCGGCCCGGCGAGGCGGTTCTTCATGACCGAGGCCGGCGGCGCGGTGGGCGACCTGCCGCGGCTGCTGAGGGGCGAGGCGCTTTAGTGGGCGGCTTCGTCCTGACAGACGACCGCCTTGTCGATTGGTTCAGGCATACGGCCGAGACAGGCATGGGATACGTGGTCGTGACCGTTCATCTGAAGGATGGTCGCTCAATTCCGCAAGTCGTCGTCAATAGTGGGTGGGTCACACAGGTCAGGGGCTATGCAAGCGTGCCCTTTGCCGAGTCCGAAATCGCCAGCTTTGAGGTCACGCACGATAAATGGGATTGGTCGGCCTGAGGTGGCTCGAGTGCTGCGACGCCCCCCCTTAAGTCCACGGCGGCCATCTTTGCTTGAGCTTCAGGTCTGCTCAAGGACGAGGGCGTAGCCCCCGCCGCGGGGCGGCGCGCCGGAGGCGCGTCCTTGACCAGCCCCGAAGCCCAAGCTGCGATCTCGCCATGAGGTTTAAGGCGTTTTCCATTCTGAAGAATGGAACCTCGACGGCCGCGAGTTCCGGCTAAGCTGCGGTATGCGCCTCGCTTTCGCTGTCCTGATTTTGTGTGTCGCCTTGGCTTCGCCCGCCGCGGCCGCGCCGCTCACTGACGACACGCCCCGCACTGCGGTGATGTCCGCGTTCGCCCCGGAGCTCGCCGCGCTCCTTCGGGCAACCAGCGACCGGCATGAAGTCACGCTCGGCGGGACGACCTTCACCACCGGCGTGCTGGAGGGAAAGCCGGTGGTGCTGTTCCTGAGCGGCATGAGCCTGGTCAACGCCGCCATGACCACCCAGCGCGCGCTCGACCGCTTTCACGTGAGCCGCATCGTCTTTTCCGGCATCGCGGGCGGCGTCGATCCGGGCCTCGACGTGGGCGACGTCGTCGCCCCGGCGCAATGGAGCCAATACCTGGAAAGCGTGATGGCGCGGGAGGACAAGCCCGGGCATTTCGCGCCGCCGCCGAACCTGCCGCTGGTCGGGGCTCCGTTCGGGATGATCTATCCGAAGGCGGTGGAGGTCCCGCACGGGGCCGGCCGGCCGGAACAGCGGCAGTGGTTCCCGGCCGACCCGGCCTTGCTGGCGACCGCCCAGCGGGTCGCGGCGCAGGTGGCGCTCAAGCGCTGCACCGACGCCGGCCGCTGCCTCGCCAAGCCGCCGCGGGTGGTCGTGGGCGGCAACGGCGTCTCCGGCCAGGCCTTCGTCGACAACGCCGCCCTGCGCGGCTGGGCGTTCGCGACGTTCCAGGCCGAGGTCCTCGACATGGAGAGCGCCGCGGTGGCCCAGGTGGCGCTCGCCAACGGCACGCCGTTCATCGCGTTCCGCAGCCTGTCGGACCTGGCCGGCGGTGACCCCGGCGCCAACCAGGCCCGCGTGTTCTTCCAGTTGGCGTCGGACAATTCCGCGGCGGTGGTGCGGGCGTTCGTGGCGGCGCTGCCGTGAAGGCTCCGGCCTAACCGCCCGCCAAGTAGACGAAGCGCAGCACGAACAGCGCCGCCAACAGGAACAGCAGCCAGTCGCCCGCTCGCGCCTGGCCGCGCAGGAGCTTCAGGGCGGCGTAGCTGGTGATCCCGAAGGCCAGGCCGTTGGCGATGGAATAGGTCAGCGGGATCGCCACCACCGTCAGGAAGGCTGGGATCGCCACGCCGGGGTCGGCCCAGTCGACTTCGACGATCGCGCCCATCATCAGGGCGCCGACCAGGATCAGGGCCGGCGCGGTCGCGGCGCTGGGGATCGCCTGCACCAGGGGCGCGACGAAGAGGGTGACCAGGAACAGGACGCCGACCGTGACGCTGGTCAGGCCGGTGCGCCCGCCCGCGGCGACGCCGGCCGCGCTTTCGATGTAGCTGGTCACCGTGCTGGTGCCGGCCAGCGCCCCGCCCATAGTGGCGACCGAGTCGGCGATCAGGATGCGGTTCAGGCGCGGGATCTTGCCGGCCTCGTCGACCAGGCCCGCCCGCTTGGTCACCGCGACCAGGGTGCCGGTGTTGTCGAAGAAGTCGACGAACAGGAACACGAACACCACCTCCAGCAGGCTCAGGCCCAGGTTGCCCTTCAGGTTCAGGACGCCGGGAATGTCGAGCTTAAAGGCGGTCGCCGAGATCGCCGTCAGGCTGTAGGCGCCGGCGGGCGCGTGGCCGAGGCCGAGCGCCCAGCCGGCTGCGGCGGTGAGCAGGATGCCGATCAGCATGGCGCCCTTCACCCGCCACGCCTGCAAGCCTCCGATCAGCAGCAGCCCGCCGATCGAAAGCGCGGCGGTGGGCTTGGTGAGGTCGCCGAGGCCCACGGCCGTCGCGGCGTTGGGCGTGATGATCCCGGCGTCGCGCAGCCCGATGAAGGCGATGAAGATCCCTACGCCCGCCGCGACCGCGGCGAACAGCGAGCGCGGGATGGCGTTGAGGATCAGCTGCCGCGCGCCCACCAGGGTCAGGACCAGGAAGGCGACCCCGGACAGGAAGACGCAGCCGAGCGCGGTCTCCCACGGCACGCCC
>Ga0207705_10003465_pt1 | contig 11997 bp, 6 predicted proteins | sample KBSC13metaG_FD_184314 | JGI IMG/M metagenome (GOLD analysis project Ga0207705, IMG submission 184314) | Corn rhizosphere microbial communities from Kellogg Biological Station, Michigan, USA - KBS C1-3 metaG (SPAdes) (version 2) | ecosystem: Host-associated > Plants > Roots > Rhizosphere > Soil ...
CAGCTCGAGCAGGCGGGCAGGATCTGCCTTGAAGAAATCATCGGCCGGGACGGAAATCCTGCCGCGGTCGAGCACGAAACCGCCCAACCGCTTCGGCCGCCGGCGAATCGTCGGGAGGGCGAAGCGCAGGCCTTTCTTGCCCATTTGCTCGTCGAGCTGGGCAAGGAACAGGCCCGTCAAATCGCCGACCGTCATCGCGTTGAGGAAATAGAAGTGCATGAAACGCTCGACGGCGGCTTTGCCCGGCCGGTCGGCGTAATGCATGATCTCGGCAAGGCGCGGCTGATAGTCGAAGTTCAGCCGCTCCTCGGCGCGGCCGGCAAGTTGGTGCAGGTGGCAACGGACCGACCAGAAAAAGCGCTCGGCGCGGTCAAAGCGGCGGAATTCGGCAGCGGTCAGCAGACCGGCCTTGACCAGTTCGGCGGGGCTTTCGACCCCGTGCACATATTTCCCGATCCAATAGAGCGTGTGCAGGTCGCGCAGACCGCCCTTGCCGTCCTTGACGTTGGGTTCGACGACGTAGCGGCTGTCGCCCATTCGCACGTGCCGCGCGTCGCGCTCGGCGAGCTTGGCCGCAACGAACTCCGCCGCAGTGCCCGCGACGACGTCCTTGCGAAAGCGCGTGAAGGCGAGGTCGAAGACCCTCTGGTCGCCCCACAGCCAGCGGGCTTCGAGGAATGCCGTGCGGACAGTGATGTCAGTCCTCGCGGCGGCCATGAGCTGGCTGACCGAACGCACCGAATGACCGACCTTGATCTTGAGATCCCACAACAAGCGCAGGGTTTCGCCGGCGACGCGCTCCTGATCGGGAGTAGGCGCTTTTGCCGTCAGCAGCATAAGGTCGAGATCGCTGTAGGGGGCCATTTCCCCGCGCCCGGTGCCCCCCAGGCCCACCAGGGCGATTCCGCCGGGATCGCCAGTCGCAATGCCTTGGCACACGAAATCGTAGGCGAGGCGGACGATCTGGTCGTGGAGAAAGCAGGTGGCGCGCGCGGCGGCCCGGCCGTTGCCCGGCTCGTCGAGGAGCCGGCGCGCAACCTCCGCGCGCCCGATGGCGAGCATCTCGGTCAGAATCTTGCACGCTTCTTCGACCGATGCGGGGCCGGTGTCCAAAGCCTCGAGACGACCGGCAACCGCGCGCCGATCGATAAGGGCGCGCGGCTCGGGGACTGCCTCGGGCCGGTGGGAAGACATGCCGTCTCTTGCCATGGGAGGGTCATCGCGCTCAACGGCTATCGACCCAAGGGGGTTTTCATCGATAGATTGGCGCCATGATCGACGAGCAAGCGGAAGCGATCCTGGCTGAAGCCTTCGCCCCACTGGCGACGGACAAGTTTCTGGGCGCAATCGGTAAATCGTGGTTCGGATTGAAAGGCGGATCCGATCACCCGCGAGCCCAACTGTTCGGCCCGGACCCGAAGCAGACGATGCTCGGCGCCCATGCCACGCACGCGCAGGTGCTGGACTGGCATTCCCCGGCGCCGACCGACGCTGCGCCGCCGCTCCGCGCCGCGTCGAGCAGCGACGACTTCCTCAGGATCATCGGCAGCTTTCACGAGCGCGGGTACACGGTCCGGATTCCGGACGTCGTCGGCCTCACGCCCGAGCTGCAGCGCTTCGTGCGCGCGCTCGAGATTGTGCTCCGGCAGCCCGTCAAAGCTTCGGTGTTTTGGAGCGCCGCAGGCGCGAAGGCGATCGTCCATTACGACAAGCCGCACAATCTCATCGTCCACCTTACCGGCCGGAAGCGCTGGTTCATCTCGACCGATCCGCCGGGATTGCAGAACAAGTGGGCGCAGGCCGGAGAGGCGCCGCCCAACCTTCAGAACCATCAGGTGCTGGACGTTGAGCCTGGCGACCTGATCTATATTCCGGGCGGTACGCCGCATACCGTCGATTCAACGACGGAATCGCTGCACCTGGCGATCGTCTTCGAGCCGGTCACGCTGCGGGAAGCGGTCATCGCGGCGGTTGATTTCCTGTCGGACAGCGAGCGCGAGTTCCGGGAGGCGATTGCCGGCCGCGCCTCGGAGATTGACCCGGACCGGCTGTCGGCACTGGTGGCGAGCGGCCTCGACCGCTTGCGCGATCAATGCCGGTCTCCGGATTTCGTGAGCGCGGCGATGGAGCTCCGGGCGTCGCGTGCGACGGCCGATCTGCCGCCGTTGCGTAAGCCAGCGTCTGTGGGGGTTGTCACCCGCGACAGCCGGGTGCGGCACTCACCGCTGGCGATCAGTCACCTTCGCCATTCGGCGGGATCGCTCGATTTCAGCCAGCCGGGCGAGCACATCGCGGTTCACCGTGGCGTGGAGCCGGAGCTTCGCTTTATCGCGGCGACTGATTCGTTCCGGGTCGGCGATCTACCGGGTGCGGCGGGCGAGGAGGTGAAGATCGCGCTGGTGACGCGGCTCATCCAGAGCGGCTTCCTGGAGCTTGCCGGCTAGTCATTCGCCCGAGCGCGCGAGGCGCTTCAGTTCGTAGAGCTTTTCGAGCGCTTCGCGCGGACTGAGTTGGTCCGGCTCGATGGCCTCGACCGCCTCCGATAGCGGATCGTGCTTCGGATCGGGTGCGGCCGCGGCCGCGAACAACGGCAGATCGTCGAGACCCGCTGCGATCCCGCCCGTCGCATCGCGGCCCGTCTCGAGCTTAGCGAGGACGGACTTGGCCCGCGCCACGACGGCCGGCGGTAATCCGGCGAGCTTGGCGACGGCGATGCCGTAGCTGCGGTCGGCGGCACCGTCCGCGACTTCGTGCAACAGGACCAGATCGCCCTTCCATTCGCGGGCGCGGACGTGATGGAGCGACAGACAATCGAGCCGGCCCGCAAGCCGCGTCAGTTCGTGATAGTGGGTGGCGAACAAGGTGCGGCATCGCACATCGTCGTGCATCGCCTCGACCACCGCCCAGGCGATCGCGAGCCCGTCGTAGGTTGAAGTGCCACGGCCGATCTCGTCGAGGATGACCAGGCTCCTGGCGCTGGCCTGCGACAGGATTGCCGCCGTCTCCACCATCTCCACCATGAAGGTCGAACGGCCGCGCGCGAGATTGTCCGAGGCGCCGACGCGGCTGAACAGGCGATCGACGATGCCGAGCTTTGCGCGCGTGGCGGGAACGAAGCTGCCGACCTGTGCGAGCACGGCAATCAGCGCCGCCTGGCGCAGGAAGGTCGATTTGCCGCCCATGTTGGGGCCGGTGATCAGCCACAGCCGGTCATGCGCGCCCATGCTGAGATCGTTGGCGACGAAGCGCTCGCCCGCCTCGCCGAGCGCGCGTTCGACGATCGGATGACGTCCCGCCTCGATCTCCAGGCAGGGTTCATCGGTCAGCTCGGGGCGGCACCACCCGCCCTCGGCAGCAAGATGCGCGTGGCCGGCAGCGACATCGATGCGCGCGATGACCTCCGCGGTCGCAGTGACCTGCGGAGCCGCAGCGATCGCCAATCTGGTCAGCTCCTCGGCGTGCGCGGCCTCCGTGGCGAGCGCATGGGCGCCGGCTTCAACGACGCGGCTGGCCTCTTCATGCAGCTCGGGCGAATTGAACCGGACGACGCCGGCAAGCGTCTGCCGATGGGTGAAGCCACTATCGGGATGAAGCAGCCGGTCGGCGTGGCGCGCCGATACCTCGACATGATAGCCGAGGACCGCATTGTGCCGGATCTTGAGCGAGCCAATGGTTGTGGCCTCGCGGTAGCGGGCCTCCAGCGCGGCGATCGCCCGCCGGCCGTTGGATGCTGCGTCGCGGAGGGCATCGAGGTTGGCGTCGTAACCCTGGGCGATGTAGCCGCCTTTGGACGCATCGAGCGGCGGCGAGACGACGAGCGCCTCGGCGAGCCGCTCAACGAGTTTGTCGTGACCGCCGAGCCTCGGCAGCAAATGGTCGAGCAACGGCGGTCGATCCGGTTGCGCGGCGATTTCTTGCTGCAGGCTCGCCGCGGCACCCAGGCCGTCTCGCAGCAACGCGAGGTCGCGGGGGCTGCCGCGCCCGGCGGCCAGCCGCGCAAGCGCCCGCGCGACGTCGGGCATTGTCTTGAGCGACCCGCGCACGCGCTCGCGGCGGAGCGGGTCGGCGTGCAGCCAGGCCGCGAGCGACAAGCGCTGCTCGATCGCCGAGCGGCCGGTCAGCGGGGCCGCGATATCTTCGCAGAGCAACCGCCGGCCCGCCGCAGTCTGGCAGCGGTCGATTTCGCCCAGCAGGCTGCCCGCGACGCCGCCGCTTACCGAACGGGTCAGCTCCAGGCTTTCGCGGCTGGCGGCGTCGATAGCCATGTGGCCGGCGCGGGCGATTCGGCGCGGCGCGTCGAGCAACACGCCCGCACTCTTTTGCGTGACGTCGAGATAGGCGAGGAGACCGCCAGCAGCCGCCAGCTCGGCGCGTCCCGGCGCTCCCAATCCGTCAAGCGTCGCCAGTCCGAAGCGCGACTTCAACGCGCGCTCGCCGGACAGACTGTCGAACCCGCCTTTGCCTGCGGTCGTTCGGATTCCGGAAACCTTGTCGTCGGCGATCGTCTCGGCGGGGGCCAGCCGCGCCAGTTCGGCTGCCAGCTCGCCGGGACCGCAAGCGACCAGCTCGAAGCGGCCGGTCGAAATGTCCGCCGCGGCGATCGCCCAGTCGTCCCCGGCGCGGCCAATCGCCGCGAGCCAGTTGGCGGACGATGATTCGAGCAGCGTCTCCTCGGTCAGCGTTCCCGGCGTGACGAGCCGGATGATCGCCCGGTCGACCAGCGCCTTCGATCCGCGCGCCTTGCGCGCCTCCGCCGGGCTTTCGGTCTGTTCGGCAATGGCGACGCGGTGGCCGGCCTTGATCAGCCGGGCGAGATAGGATTCGGCCGCATGCACGGGGACGCCGCACATCGGGATGGGCTCGCCGGCGTCGGCGCCGCGCTTGGTCAGCGCAATGTCGAGGCAGGCCGCGGCGGCCTTCGCGTCATCGAAAAATAGTTCGAAGAAATCGCCCATGCGATAGAACAGCATGGCATCGCCGGCCTCTTCCTTGAGGCGCTTGTATTGGGCCATCATTGGCGTGGGTGCGTCGGCGCGAGCCATGGCGGTAGCTTACCCGCAATCGTCATTCCCGCGAAAGCGGGAACCCAGATTCTTTTGTTCGCTGGGCCCCCGCTTTCGCGGGGGTGACGGAAAAGCTACAGCGTCGCACCATGTCGGAAAGCAACGTCAAATATACCGAGCAGGAAGCGCTCGACTTCCACTCGCGCGGCCGGGCGGGAAAGCTGGAAATCATCGCCACCAAGCCGATGGCGACGCAGCGCGATCTCAGCCTCGCTTATTCGCCGGGCGTCGCGGTCCCGGTGCGCGCGATCGCCGAAAATCCGACCTGCGCCTACGACTTCACCGCCAAGGGCAATCTTGTCGCGGTCATTTCCAACGGCACTGCCATCCTTGGGCTGGGCAACCTCGGCGCGCTGGCGTCGAAGCCGGTGATGGAGGGCAAGGCGGTGCTGTTCAAGCGCTTCGCCGACGTCGACGCCATCGACATCGAAGTGAATACCGAGGACGCGCAGCGGTTCATTGAGTGCGTGGAATTGCTCGAGCCGAGCTTCGGCGGCATCAACCTCGAGGACATTGCCGCGCCCGACTGCTTCATCATCGAGCAGGCGCTGCGCGAGCGGATGAACATTCCGGTGTTTCACGACGACCAGCACGGCACGGCGATCATCACCGCGGCGGGCCTGATCAACGCTTGCCTGCTGACCGGCCGCGAGCTTGCCGACGTAAAGGTCGCGGTGAACGGCGCCGGCGCAGCGGCCATCGCCTGCACCGAACTTATCAAGGCAATGGGTGTGCGCGGCGACAATGTCATCATGTGCGACCGCAAGGGCGTCATTCACAACGGGCGGAACGACCTCGATCAGTGGAAGTCGGCGCACGCCGTCGAGACCGACAAGCGCACGCTGGCGGACGCGGTAAATGGAGCGGACGTGTTCCTCGGCCTGTCGGCCGCTGGCGCGCTCAAACCCGAGATGGTGAAGACGATGGCCAAGGAGCCCATCATCTTCGCCATGGCCAATCCCGATCCTGAAATCTGGCCGCCCGACGCGCAGGCCGCGCGGCCCGACGCGATCATCGCCACCGGCCGGTCGGACTTCCCCAATCAGGTCAATAACGTCCTCGGTTTTCCCTTCATCTTCCGCGGTGCGCTCGACGTCCGGGCGACGGCGATCAACGATGCGATGAAGATCGCCGCGGCCGAGGCCCTCGCCGAGTTGGCGCGCGAGCCGGTGCCGGAGGAAGTTGCGGCCGCTTACGGCGGCCGGACGCACAGCTTCGGACGCGATTACATCATCCCTGCTCCATTCGATCCGCGGCTAATGGAGGTCGTCGCCTCGGCGGTCGCCGAAGCGGCGGTGAAGAGCGGCGTCGCGCAGCGGCCAATCCCCGATATGGATGCCTATCGCCGGCAGCTTAGCGGGCGGCTGAATCCGACCGTCGCGGTGATGAGCCTGGCCTATGAGAACGCCCGGCAGAATCCGAAACGCGTCCTGTTCGCGGAAGGTGAAGAGCCGAATGTCCTGCGCGCGGCGATCGCGTTCAAAGAAGCGGGTTATGGCACGCCGGTCCTCGTCGGACGCGAGGACGTTTACGATCAGCTCAAGGAACTGGGCGTCGACGACCCGAAGACATATGAGGTTCTCAACAGCCGCAACTCACCGCTCGTCGGGCGCGCCGTCGATTACATTTACGCCAAGCATCAGCGGCATGGCATGCTCCGCCGCGAGGTCGAGCGGCTGGTCAATCAGGACCGCAATTATTTCGCGGCGGCCATGCTCGCCATCGGCGAAGCGGACGCGATGATCACCGGCACCACGCGGCCGTTCAGCCAGTCGCTGAAGCAGGTCCGGCTGGTCATCGAGGACGAGCCCGAAGCGACGCCCTTCGGCGTCAATGTCATCGTCGGCCGCAATCACACGATCCTGATCGCCGACACCGCGGTGACCGAGCGGCCGACCGCCGAGCAATATGCCGCGATCGCGCTGCGCTCATCGGCGTTCGCGCGCCGCATGGGGATCGAGCCGCGCGTTGCATTCATCAGCTACACGACCTTCGGCAATCCGCCCGGCATGCACGTCGAGGGCCTGCGCGATGCGGTATCGATCCTCGATGGGTTCAAGGCCGATTTCGAATATGAAGGCGAAATGGCGCCCGACGTTGCGCTCAATTACGACATGCAGAAGCGCTTCTATCCGTTTTCGCGCCTGTCGGGACCCGCGACGATCCTGGTTATGCCCGGCCTGCAATCGGCCAGCTTGTCGGCCAAGCTGCTGCGTGAACTCGGCGGCGAGAGCGTGCTCGGCCCCTACATGCTGGGCCTGGAACATCCGGTGCAGATCGCGCCAATGACCGCCAGCGCATCGGATCTGGTGATGCTGGCGGTGCTGGCCGGCGGGGACGCGCACGGCCGCCAGCAACGCGTGAATGCTCGAACTAAATCCGCTCGACGGAGCTGATCGGTTCCGCATCGCGCAGCGCGGCGATGATCGCGTGAAGGTGGGCGAGATCGTGCACCTCGATATCGAGGTGGAAAGTCTGGAAGCTGCCGTCGCGGTGCGTCAGCTGAAGGTTGATGATGTTGGCGTGCTTGGCGCCGAGGATGCTCGACATCGTGCCGAGTGCGCCGGGAATGTCGCGCAGGATGATCGCCAGTCGCGCCGCGCCGCCATCCGATCCCTCCCCCCACGATAGATCGAGCCAGTCGGCGTCGATCCCGCTTGCCAGCGTGTCGCAGCCGATGACGTGAACCTCGATCTCCTCGTCCTCGCGGCGAAGGCCGACGATGCGGTCGCCGGGGATCGGGTGGCAGCATTGGGCGAGATGATAAGCGACGCCAGCGGTCAGCCCCTTGATCGAGATCGCCTGGCGCTGACCGAGCGGGCGCGGCGCCACGTCGGCGCCGGCTGAGCCGGGCATCAGCGTTTCCATCAGGTCCTCGTCGCTCACGCGCTTGCGCGCGATGGCGATCATCAATTCGTCCTGGTTCTCGATCTTCAGCTTCTTGAGCGCGCGCTTGAGCGCGTCCTTGTCGAGCTCGGCCGGCAGTCGCGCGACGATCTCGTCGTAAATCTTGCGCCCCAGCTGAATCGTCTCGTCGCGCTCTTTGTGACGGACGAAGCGGCGCACCCCGGAGCGGGCCTTGCCGGTGGTGACGAACCGCAGCCAGCTCGGCTGCGGATGCTGCGCTTCCGACGCCAGGATTTCGACCTGATCGCCATTTTCGAGCATGGTCCGCAGCGGCACCACGCGGCCGTTGACCTTGGCCCCGACGGTGCGGTCGCCGAGGTCGGTGTGGACGGCATAGGCGAAATCGACCGGGGTCGCGCCCTTGGGCAGCTGGATCAGCTCGCCCTTGGGTGTGAAGGCGAAGATGCGATCCTGGTACATCGCCATCCGCGTATGCTCGAGCAGCTCTTCCGGGCTGTCGGCGTGGTCGAGGATCTCGACGAGGTCATCGACCCACGGGATAGTCAGCTCCCCCTTGGGCTTCCCTTCCTTGTAAGCCCAGTGCGCGGCAAGGCCGCGCTCGGCCTGCTCGTGCATCTCGCGGCTGCGGATCTGGATCTCGATCCGCATCTTCGAATCGTGAATGACCGAGGTGTGCAGCGAGCGGTAGCCGTTGCGCTTGGGGGTCGAGATGTAATCCTTGAAGCGGCCCGGGACCATCGGCCAGCGGCGGTGGATCAGGCCGAGCGCGCGATAGCATTCGGCAACGTCGTCGACGATCACGCGAAACGCCATGACGTCCGACAATTGCTCGAAGCTGATGTGCCGCTCGGCCATCTTCTTCCAGATTGAATAGGGATGCTTCTGGCGGCCGAAGACCTCCGCCTCCAGCGCATTGTCGGCGAGGTAGAGTTGCAGGCCGAGGCCGATGCGGCTGACGAGGTCGCCGCCCGACTGGGTCAACTGGTCCAGCCGCCGCATGATCGAGGCGTAGGCGTCGGGTTCCAGCTCGCGGAACGCCAGCGTCTGCATCTCGGTCATCATCTCGTACATGCCGATCCGCTCGGCGAGCGGCGCGTAGATATCCATCGTCTCGCGCGCGATGCGCCGCCGTTTCTCCTCCGAGGGAATGTGGTGGAGCGTGCGCATGTTGTGCAGCCGGTCGGCGAGCTTGACCAGCAACACGCGAATATCGTCGCTGAGCGCGAGCAGGAACTTGCGCAGATTCTCGGCGGCGCGCTCATTCTCCGACTGCGCTTCGATCTTGCTGAGCTTGGTGACGCCGTCGACCAGCCTCGCGACATCGGTCCCGAACAATTTCTCGATCTGCTCGGGCGTCGCCAGCGTATCCTCGATCGTGTCGTGGAGGATCGCGGTGGCGATCGTCTGGTCGTCGAGCTTGAGGTCGGTGAGAATCCCCGCGACCTCGATCGGATGGCTGAAATAGGGGTCGCCCGAGGCGCGCTTCTGAGACCCGTGAGCCTGCATCGAGAAGACGTAGGCGCGGTTGATCAGTCCCTCGTCCGCGTCGGGATCGTAGGAGCGGACTTTCTCGACCAGCTCATATTGCCTCAGCACCCGGCTAAGATGAGGGGAGGCGGGCCCATTGTGCAAGTGCGAAACGACCGGTTGCGCCTTGCAACTGTTTTTCCGCGCGGATTTGTGCTCTGTTTGAGTCGGCTGGGGAGTAAGTCTATGCCGGGTGACACGCTGGCGGCGGGTATCGACGAGTTCAGGCAGGCCGCGCTCGCCTGTCCATTGCCGGCGGCGGTCGAGCTGATCGGCGAAAAGTGGGCGTTCCTGATCCTGCGTGGAGCGTTCAACAGCCTTCAGCATTTCGAGGAATTCCAGGCCGGGCTGGGAATCGCGCGGAACATCCTGTCGGACCGGCTGGCCAAACTTGTCACCGGCGGCATCCTCGATCGCCAGGCCGATCCGAACGACGGCCGCCGCGTCATTTATTCACTGTCTCCCAAGGGTGAAGATTTGTTGCCGGTGGTGTTGGCGCTCCGCCAGTGGGGCGAAAAGTGGGGCTACGGCAGCATGAACCTCGCGCTCGCCGATCGGCGCGACGGGCAGCCCGTGCGGCGCATCTGCGTGCTGTCGCATGACGGGCGCGAGCTCGCGCTCAGCGACCTGATCTGGATCGAGCGCAAAAGCGATTCGGCGCGCGCGGCGGCCGAATAGCTATTCCATCCCAACGATGTGATCACGCAGTGCCCGCGCATCGTGGAGCGCGTTATGCGGGACCTTGCTGTTCGCCGCCGTGCTGAAACCGACCAGCGAACGGAACGCAAAGCGCAGTGCGGGAATGTCGGCCATCTGGCCCTGGCCGGTGACCAGCAGCGCGTTGAATTGCGCGATGTCCTCGGGCCAGTCGGCGACGATCAGCGGGTCGCTGTCGCCGGCGAGATAATGGGCAATCGTCCGCGCGGCGTCCCCCCGGTTGAGGCGCGGTGCGCGATGGCTCTGGGGAACGGTATCGAGGTAGGGCAGCACGTTGCGCTCGACCCACGGTTCCAGGGCGCCGTCCCAGGCGAGCGTCAGGTACAGTTCCTCGCCCTCGTCCGGCACCAGCGCCAGGCTGAGCAGCGCGCCGCCCCAGCCATTATATTCGGTGTCGAGGAAATAGCGCATGCGCCTCCCTCTGGACGAGTGCGGTCGAAGGTTCCAGTCTGCGGCCATTAAATCAGGGGGATGACGATGCGGATTGCAATGTTGCTTGGCGGCGCGGCCTTGATGATCGCGGGTAGCGTTTCGGCGAAAACACCCGACCGGGCGAAGATCGCCTCGACCATCGCGCAGCGGCACGATGCGACCGTCAAGGCGCTGCAGGATTGGATCGCGCTGCCGACCATCGCGGCCGAGAAGAAGAATGTCAGTCAGGGCGCCGAATATATGCGCCGGCTGGCGCTCGACGCGGGTTTCAAGCAGGCGAAGATCATCCCGACCGACGGCGTTCCGGGCGTCTTCGCGACGCTGGATGCCGGCGCCAAGACGACGGTTGGCATCTATTTCATGTATGACGTGAAGCAGTTCGACCCGGCCGAATGGAGCAGCCCGCCGCTTGAGGGTCGGCTGGTTGACCGGCCCGGCGAAGGCCAGGTGATGATCGGGCGCGGCGCCAGCAACCAGAAGGGCCCGGAGATGGCGTTCCTGGCCGCAGTGAAGGCGTTCCAGGCCAGCGGACGCAAGCTCCCGGTGAACCTCGTGCTCGTCGCGGAAGGCGAGGAGGAGGTCGCCTCCACCAATTTCGCGCAGGTCGTGGCCGTACCCGAAGTTCGCGCGGCGCTGGCGAAGACGGTTGGCGTGTTCATCCCCGAATCGGGCCAGTCGAAGGACGGCAGTGCCAACATCGTGCTCGGCGCCAAGGGCGCGGTCGAGTTTCAGATGGTGGTCGGGGGCGAGACATCCGACAAATATCCCAAGGCCGATATCCACTCGTCCAATTATGCGCGGATCGAGAATCCGGCGTGGCGGCTGGTGAAAGCGCTCAACACCCTCGTGGCCGACGATGGTCACACGCCGGCGATCGATGGCTGGTTCGAGCATGTCCGGCCCCTGACGGCGCGCCAGAAGCAGCTGATCGCCGAGGGCGCCGCGCGCAACCCGGAGGCGCAGGCCAAGGCGCAACTGGGCGTCGGGCGCTGGATCAACAACGAGCCTTACGTCACGAGCCTCGAGCGGTTCCTGTCGCAGCCGACCGTCAACATCCAGGGCCTGGTCAGCGGCTACACCGGGCCGCAGGGCAAGACGGTGCTCCCGTCGCGCGCCGAGGCGAAGCTCGAATTCCGGCTAGTCCCGGACATGACCAAGGACGAAGCCGTCACCAAGCTTAGGGCACATCTCGCCAAGCGCGGCTTCGACGACGTCCGAGTCACGGTGTCGGGCGGCTACGGGCCCAATGAAAGCGACGAGAACAGCGTCCTCGTTCGCGCCCAGAAGAGGTTCTTCGACGAATCGAAAATTCCTTATTCGATCAGCCCGCGCAGCGCGGGAAGCTGGCCGGGCGTGATTTTCACTGCCGCGCCGCTGAGCCTGCCCGCGT
>Ga0207705_10003468_pt1 | contig 11992 bp, 13 predicted proteins | sample KBSC13metaG_FD_184314 | JGI IMG/M metagenome (GOLD analysis project Ga0207705, IMG submission 184314) | Corn rhizosphere microbial communities from Kellogg Biological Station, Michigan, USA - KBS C1-3 metaG (SPAdes) (version 2) | ecosystem: Host-associated > Plants > Roots > Rhizosphere > Soil ...
GCCGCGCGTCGCCGGATGCAATTTGGCCGTAATCGACCCTGAAGGGACAGTCGCGCCGCTCGCAAACGGACATTCAGCGCGTGATGATTGGCGCAGTTGCTCCGTTTTCGCACGAAGGGTTTCTATCCCGCCCGCGATCACGGGCGGCAGGTAGCTTTAGTCAGCAATTCGCCGAGGCGTATTGAAACCGGGTCTTCCGGTGAACGCCGTCCTAGAAAGCGGTCCAGTTCTCGGCGTGAGCCAATTGCGTCGCCTGTCCTCGCAAGCACAAACGCGAGCGCGATCGGATGCTGGACATAGTTGTAGAAACCCAAGCCTCCATTCGACAGATAGCCTCGCAGCCATTCGAACGCCGCAGCGACGTCGTCGACCGAATTGACCCGTCGCCAAAAATCGTCTGCTCGTGCGATCGCAGTTTCCACTATCGGTGCTGATTTTTGAGCGACAACCTGCTCTCCGCGAATAAGGCTTACGTCTAAGGCCCTGTCGCGCGCATCGACAGCGAGATCAAACATCGCAGATCTATTGGTTCGATGCCAGCGAACAGAACTACCCGATACGTGCGGGACAAAGTCAAAGGACAGACCCCATCGTGGAGCTATTACACCGCCTTTCCATGCTGGAAATGCAAATATCTGGCGGATAGGCGAGCCGTCAAATCGTACCCACTTCAGCGGCGCTACTGTCTCGAATCCTCGCCCGTCCAAAGCCGCTTCGACAACAGGAGAGATCATGCGATGCGCAGCGTCCAAGGTCACCATGTCGGATGCTTCGGCATTTTGAGTATCTTTCCGAATGTGCGCTATCCACTTGCTGATGCTCATCGTCGCAATTCCATGACAGGAGAGGAAAGCCGTCGCCATCGATCTGGCTTGACAGGGCGTGGCCGTCGTTTGGTGCTTACAATTGTCTACGGTCTCAGATCGGCCGAATGCCCACGCGCCCCTTGCGAACGTAGACAGTCCCACATCGAATGCGAGGAACGGTCCCAACACGCATTATTTCAGTGCATGAGCCACGATTTCGCGCAGTCCCTCAGCGTCATTCTTGTAGTGGGGAGGTACGGACCCATCGTCAATCACGCTGGAAAGGCGTGAACGCAAGATCATGAAAATCTCCGTTCCAGTGGCTCCTTCGGACGTTGCAGCCAGAAGTTGCTCTGCATGCCCCGCGAAACCGGCATCGGCGAGACGCTGCGCCAGCGCTCTGGTGTCATTGAATACGTGCGTCATCTATAGGTCCGAGCGGATAGAGAAATGAATTCTACCGCCGGTGTGAGGAAGGGATTCTTGCGCCGCTAGTGGTTCCGCTCAAGTCGGAGTTCGACAAGGGATTCATCGGAGGCTAAAAAGGTGCCGACCTGGTCTGTTGCACTCGGAGTGAGCTCAGGATGTTCATAGCTCAAGTATTCGATTGTCTCGGCGGAGGACCACGGTCCCAGCGAAGCCATGTAATCAGCGACGTCATCTTGGATCTGACGCCATGAATCGTATGGTCGACGCGACAGGAGGATTCGATCACGTCGCGTGTAGATCACATGCAGATCCATGAGCATTTCTGGTCGGCCGGAAAAGGTTTCAAAAGCCTGCATAACAGTTAGATCTCTCGGATCAGATGACTGCGAGAATCAGGTTGATTGTTAGCGATCTAAGCGGCGGTGTCGACTGGCCGATGTTGGCCGACCACCGCCCGACGATGCCGTCGCGGCGCGCCTGGACGGGTGGACGGCACGCGTCGCCCGTTCAGGCCGCTCGACGCTCTCCGGAGCGGACATCATCGGTGTGTCGGCATGCCGCGACGAACGTACGTTGAAGGGACACGCCCGTGATCTATGCACCGATCAGCGTGTCACCTTCGAAAAGGTGATAGGGAGCTGACTCGAGGTTCATGCGCTCGGGGATTGGTAGTCCGTTTCCGCAGTAGTCGATCTCAACGTAGTTCAAATGACCCGAATCATCGGCGAACAAAAGAATTTCAAGCGATCGTGACTCGTCCGGTTCGCTAAGGTCCCGAAAGTCAGCTTCAAACACCAGACCGTAACCGTGTCCGCTCGTAGATATTCTAGGCACGCCGTCGGGCGCAGCCATTGATAGCGCGAAACTGTTGCACCCGCATTGACAAAGCTCGCCGATTTCAGCATTCGCGAATTGCGCCGCGAGCGCATCGCGATTCGGAAACTGGCAGCGTTCGAGGGTGAATGCAATCCAGTAAGCTGCGCGGTTTAGGTCATTTCGCATGTTGTGCCTAGACGGATGCGGAGCGAATCTCGGTTCGCGAGTGTGTTGATTGTCGACGATCTACGCGACGGTGTCGACCGGCCGTTCATGGCCGGTATCTGCCTCCGCCCAAACACGGATTACACGCGACGGAAGGGAGAAGTCCCCATTGCATAGCAATCCTGATCGCCCGCCGGCTGACATCCAGACCGGATCTCCGGGACTGCGGCAATTCAATTCTTCCGCAGTCTCCCGGACGCGGGACCAAGCGTCTGTCCCACACTTACCGATACCGTCACAAATACCGTCAACGCCGCTGACGGTATCGAGCAGGCCTCTACGCACGTCGCCCGCGTATTCCGCGAGAAATACCGTCAAATTGCGGTTGCTCGGGCACGCAGGCGGAGACGCAGGCTAGTAATTTCCATAGTAATCAATGACTTACTGACCGCACCCGGCAGTTTAGAATTGCGCGCGCGTGATTTACTGGCCATCTCAAGCCACGCCCGCTTTACTTCAACCATCGCGGGCACCGGTGTCTTTGGACGATTCGTGAGCGCGATACCGTCGCTGATACCGTCAGGCACGTTCGAACGCGGTCCTCGATACCGTCACAACCGTAATGCAGCGCGAAGGTCGTCGTGCTCAAAAGCACTTGCCATGCGAGCGATCTCTGCGCGCCTGCAACCGACCTCCTCAGCAACCGATTGCCACGTCCTGGTCACGTTGGCCACTTCCCGGATCGTCGCCCGAGCCTGTTTCAGCGACAAACCAAAAAACTCCGCGGCGTTTTCCAAGAGGACAACCGAACACGTTCCCTCGTCGAGATCGATATTAGTCGTGAGGATGCGCGCCTTGACATCGGTTGGCGTGGGATTGAGGTCATAGGCCGGTGACAATATCCAGCCATCGTGTCCCGCCCACAGGAAGCCGTGGTTCCTCAGATGATCATCGACGTTTGAGACCAGTACATTGAAGGACACGCGGCGATACAACTGCGCAGCATCGGCCCGCGCGTTCGCTCCGTGTTGTGTCAGTGCGTCAACCAGTTCTGGATAGCTACCGCGTTGGCCGTCCCGCGATCCCGTCATCGACATGGCCGAGAGAAAGGGGATCCGAATTCCCCCTGCACGATCGAAGCGACGCGACAGCAGAACGGCGTTGCCCGCTATTTCGAGCAACTCGTGATGCGGGGTGGGAATACCGGCGCGCTCAGCCAATCGCAGAGCGATTTCCTCCCAGGTCTCGATGCTGTAGTCGTCGGTCTCCTTCGGGAACTTGGCAATCGACAGATGGCCGTGCTGGTCGATGACCGATGCCTTGGGACGCGCGCCACCGAGCGATGACCCGGGAGCGAAGATCAGGTGTAAGTCCTCATCGGTTTCTTCGTCACGCAGGATTCGCTCGGTGATCTGCAGCAAGCGCCCCAATTCGACGAGGGCGGGGACCCCTGCGGGGACGGGCGATCGGAACTTGTCTTCTCCGCTCCAGCGGAACCGCAGCGCGCCAAGGCGAGTTTCATCAGCTACGCCCAGCAGATAGTCGAGTTCGCCAAGCGTCCGCACGCGCCGCCCTTCCCGTTCGGCTTGGCGACGCTCCGCACGCTGCATGAGGCGGCGCCCCCAGGTATCCGGAGCCGAATCGCCGATCGAACCAAAAACAGGTTGGTCAGGCGGCGGCGGAAAGACACCACGCGTCAACGTTAGCGCCGGCTCGATCGAAAAGCGCTCAACGTCCGCCAGCCAGGTCTCGTCATATTCGAACGTGACTGTTTCTTCGCGACGCGACGCATGGCGCCTGAGCAGCCCCACCGGCCGCGGCGTGCCGTCGAGATCGATATATACCTCGACATCAGCCATGGTTACCCTTCCCCCTGCCACGGGGCAGCCGGACGCGCTGAGGCAACGCCGCGGTAGCCAGCGACTGCCCCACCGTATCGTGGGCAGCGTCGGCGACCTCCTGTAGTCCACCTAGAAGCCCAAGTGCCAACAGCACGGCTGCATAGATACCGATGCTCACGCTCGGATCACCCGCCTCGACGCGCTGCAGAGTCGCTCTCGATGTGAAAGCCCGCTCGGCAATCACCGCCATGGTCAGCCTGCGGCGACGACGCGCGTCGTGAATATCGGCACCCAATTTGCGGAGCGCCCGTCGGACGCCGATGGAAGGAGCGTGAGGGGTTGGCATCTCTTGCTATCTTCGTAAGTCGCTACCGCAGTTAATGTATCATGAAGATTACATTAGTGTCACCAGCCCATCCGAATTGCTGAGCGGCACGACGCAGTGCGGACGAGGATCGCAGATCACGGCGAGTGCGCGTTTGATCACGAGCCGCGTGCAGTCAACGGGCAGGAGCTCCGCAGCGGGATCGCAGTTGACCCGCCGCGCTCACGAGGCCGCAGGGACGCCCGCCGATGCCTCGCCTTCAGTCTTTGCACAGCAAAGACTGCTAGTGCGACGGAATTGACGAAACGGACCGCTCACTCGAAAGACGGACGGGTCTTATCGACCCCGAGCCGCCATTTGAACCAGGCTCTGGCAATGACCGTTTTCAGGGCAACGGGAGCCGGTCGCGAGAACCACCGCACGGAGTGCTGGTGAAACAGCGTCAAACGCTCCGTATGTTTGCGCGGCGGACCGGCCTAACGACGCAGCGATGGCGAATCTGTCAATGGGTCCGGCGGATAGGCGGCCGAACACAGATCCAGCACCTGGCCGCGAAACCAGCGATGAGCCGGATCGTGATCGAGGCGCGGATGCCAGATCACCGAGATGTTGAAAGCGGGGGTGGATAGTGGAAGCTCGAACCACTGCAAACCGTTGGCGGTCGCGTAATCCGGAATAAACGCATTGCCGAGACAGGAACGCGGAACGACGGCGAGCAAGTCCGAACGACGTGCTAACTGCATGGCGCTGGTATAGGACGGCACCACCATCAATAGCTTTCGTCGCATGCCTTGCCGTTCCAGGGCCGCATCGATGGAACTTTCCGCTTCCCCGGTACGCGAGATCATCACATGGCCGTATTCGGTCCATTGCTCTACGCTGATCCCGCCATCGCCCAGCAGCGGATGTCCGACGCGGCATACGCCGACATAGCGATCGCGGAATAGCAAACGCGTTCGTACCTCGGGGGCAGATGTCCTGACGATACCGATCTCCAGGTCGATCATGCCTTCCCTTAGCGGTTGCGCGTTCCAGTCCTGCTTGAGCGCAAAGCGAATCTGCACACCGGGTGCCGCGAGGTGGACTCGGTCCATCAAGGCCGCGCCAAGCAGGTCGATGAAACCTTCGCCGGCTCGCAGCGTAAAACACTGTTCAAGGGTGGAGATGTCGAACCGATGCTCGGCGCGACTCAGCGCGCCCTCCGCTTCCCGGACCAGCGCGGGAATACGCTGGCTCAGTTGCTCGGCGTAAGGCGTCAGCACCAGCATGCGTCCGGCCTGAAGCAGCAAGCGATCACCGGTCGCTGAGCGCAAGCGCGTCAGCGTGCGGCTCATCGCAGAGACGCTGAGGTTCAGGCGCCGGGCGGCCCCCGTAACGCTACGTTCGCGCAGCAATGCATCCATTGCAGTCAGCAGGTTCAGGTCGACGCGTGTCATCTCCCCAGAATAATCGAAAACCCACTCGTATGGCGTTTGGCGCAATCGAGGATTGCAGGCTAGGCGTCTGGTGCAAATCCGCGGCTCTCTCGACAATTCATGGAATCCGTTGCCGAGAAAGGAGAACATCATGCACCGCACCTCTGTCCACACGTCCACCGTCCTGCTCATCGGCGCTTCGCGCGGTCTCGGTCACGCCATGGCTGCGGAGTTCCTGAAGAAGGGCTGGCACGTTGTCGGTACCGTGCGCGCAGATGGCGGGGGAACGCTCCTGCACGAACTGGCCGATGCGCACCCAGGTCGGGTCGACATCGAAACGCTCGACATCACACGGCCAGATCAGGTCCGGGCATTACGCGAGCGGTTGTCCGGCCGGCCATTCGACGTACTGTTCGTCAACGCTGGCACCACCAATCCTGATCCGACGCAGACCATCGGCGAGGTGTCGACGGAAGATTTCGTTGACCTCATGATTACCAACGCACTCAGCCCGATGCGCGTGGTCGAAAGCCTGTCTGACCTGGTCCGGCCGAACGGCCTGATCGGGATCATGTCGTCCGGGCAAGGCAGTATCGCTGACAACGAATCCGGCCAGCGCGAGCTTTACCGTGGTACCAAGGCAGCACTCAACCAGTTCATGCGCAGCTTTGCCGCGCGTCACGCGCACACGTCGCGGGCCATGTTGCTGATGGCACCCGGCTGGGTGCGTACCGAACTGGGCGGGCCCGAAGGGCGACTGTCGATCGAGGAAAGCGTTCCAGGCGTCGTGGATGTGCTTTTGGCCAAGCTGGGGAGCCCTGGCCTTGAGTATCTCGACTATCGTGGCCGGACCGTTCGATGGTGACGGTTGCAGTTTCGGGTCGTTTCCGAGCGTGCGTCTTCGAAGGATTACGCAAGTTCTTTGTTAGTCGGCAATCCAACTCCACAGAGCGCCGACTGCTTTGGCCGCAACAATACCGGCGCCGACAGTGACTGCCGCTACGGCTACAACAGGTGCCTCGACTGGCAGGAGAGCAACTGCGGCCGCCCCGGCTGCCACTCCGGCAGATGCGTTGCCTCGCTCCGGGGCGATCGCCCGCCTTGGCGCCGCGCTGCCGTCGATCGCGATGAATCAGTCGCCGCCTTTGCCGATACGGGCGGCATCGATCGATTGCGCCAACCCAGCTCGCCAGTATCGACGTGATGAACCGGATCGCTTGAAGGTTATCGAAGCGGTGGTTGAACAACGGTTGTTGCCGTAGCGGGCGGTCGAGCGGCTGGACCGAATCCGGGGTTGCCTCAGCTATCGCACGGCGGCGTACGCCAATTGATTGATCCCTTCGATTCGCAATCCGTTGCCTTCCGCCTTGCAATACCGTGCATTCAGTTCATCGAGGCTCTCAGTCCTGACCGCCGAAAATCCTGCTGAAGCGCACAAGGCCATCACCTCGTCCGGAGCGAACATGCTTCGAAACGGCTCACCCTCGAGATCGGCCAGAGTGCGCCACTTGTCGAAGACGCTTCGTTGCTCAGCGCTCTGCAGGTCGTAATGAAGGGTGTAATCGAAGACGATGTCGACCTGGGACCCGAACGAGCCGATGTCTTGCAGCGCCGCACGAACCGTCTTGGCCGGCAGATATTGCGCAACGCCGAGCCATGACACGAAGATGCTTCGGCCATGATCTACTCCCGCTTCGTGCAGAATTTCCCCTAACGGCTGATGCGTGAAATCAGCCGCATAGGACGATGTCCTCGCCGGCATGCCGACACCCGCCTCCCGCAGTCTCGCCAATTTGATGGCCTGTGTCGCCGGATGATCGATTTCGAAAACCCGCAGCGCTTGGTCCACCGTTCGCAAGCAAAAGGTATCGAAACCAGCCCCGAGCACCACGTATTGCTCGCAACCTTGCTGGACCGCAAGCGCGAGCCGATCTTCCGCATAGCGGCTGCGAGCCGCCAGAAACGCTCGACGGCCCGGCGCGAGGTGCCGCCGCTCAGGCTCTGGATCCGCCAGCAACGCTCGCGCAAACCGCGGGTCTGTCATGACTACCGCGAACGGATCGTCGAAGATGGCCGGCACGTCGAGCAATTGATGCGCTGCGCGGTGCATCGCCACGTATTCAGCGGTTCGGCTGGCGCGATCTGCTCGCATGAGGCTTCCTATGATGTCCAATGTGGCGCGCTTGCGCTTTTGCCGCGTTCGTGTGTCGCGCCGCGGGCGCGCAGCGTTTGCGTTTCGTTTAGTTAAACGCTAGCTAGTCGAAGCTTGATCCGCGGGCTAACAGGCGAAGTCGTTGATGATTTCGCGAAGAATCACAACCACTCGGCCAGAGCGGCGGAAATTCGCGATGCCAGTTCCTGCAAGCACGCAATCCCGACTGGGTGGGCAAGCCTTTGTATTTCTACTTAGGCGTCGGCGTCGATGCGAACGTGACGTCGCAAAACAACGCGTTCGAAACGAAGGACATCAGCGAGCAACGGCTGGTCAAACGCTTCGGATCGTCCGGCCACCTGACCGATACCGGTTCGCTCGTCGATGGCAAACCGGTCGGCCTCTCGTCGTCCCCGACGGGTTCGGGCCCGGGAGCGGGCGGTATCGTGCACCTCGATCCGAGCATATTTCCGACTGTGGTGGCGCGAAAGGTGGCAAGCGGCCGTTAGACGCGGCACCTGCGGGCAGAGTGCTGCTTGTCCCTGCCTTGGCAGACCTGGTCCGGGCGCTGCCAAGCGCCGGACCGGTCATTCGCATCAGACAAAGGAAAGCGCGCCCAAGCCCACGCCGATCGCAACCGCTCGCGGGCTGGCGTTATTCACCCTCGCGAATCAGGGTTGGCGTTTGTCGCGGCCACCAGCGGGTTTGCCAGCCGGCTTACGTGAACCCGCTGCTGGCTTGCTGGCGGGTTTGCTGCGGGGCTTTTGCACGCTGAATGGGAGACCGCTGGACAAGCTTGTGCCTTTACCCGCGGCCACGGCGCCCTGCGTCGCAGCGTTGCGTTTGTTTTCGCCACCTTGCGGGCGCGGTTTTTTGCTCAGTACCTGCATGGTGCCCGACGCAGTTTGCGGCGCTTTCAGCTTCTTAGGCTTTTTGGGTTTCTTGATAATGTGGCCCGTCGCGCTGGTTTGCGGCACGCGATGTTCGGCTTCGAAACCCGGCTCTTCTTCACGGGGCAGCGTTTGCCGGATCAGCGCTTCGATCGCAGCCAGTTGCGGCGCTTCATCGGCACACACAAGGGACACTGCCACGCCGCTGGCGCCCGCGCGGCCGGTACGGCCAATACGGTGCACATAGTCTTGCGCCACGATCGGCAGATCAACGTTGATCACCAGCGGCAAGTCGTCGATATCCAGACCGCGCGCAGCCACATCGGTGGCCACGAGCATCTGTACTTCGCCCGCCTTGAAGCGCTCCAGTGCACGCATGCGTGCGGGTTGCGGTTTGTCGCCGTGGATCGTGTCGACCGCATAGCCCGCTTCATCCAGCATGGCCGCTAGGTAATCCACACCCTTGCGGGTTTTGACGAACACCAGCGCGTGCTTCCAGTTGTTCTCAGCCACAAGATGCAGGAAGAGGTCAGGCTTGTTCTTTTTATCCACCGGCACGACCCACTGCTTGATCTTGCTGGCCGGAGCATTGGGCGGGCTGACGCTGATATTGACGGGGCTGCGCAGAATGCTCGCCGCCATGGCGCGGATATCATCGGTAAAGGTGGCGGAGAACAGCAGGGTCTGGCGCTGAGCGGGCAAGGCAGCAAAGACGGCGCTGAGTTCGCGCGCAAAACCCAGATCCAGCATGCGGTCGGCTTCGTCCAGCACCAGCGTTTGCACCTGATCAAACCGCACTGCGTTCTGGCGATTGAGATCTAGCAAACGGCCCGGCGTGGCAACGAGCACATCCACGCCTTTGCGCAACTTCATCATCTGTGGGTTGATACTCACACCGCCGTAGGCCGCCAGAAATCGTAAGTCGAGGCCTTGGCCGTAATCGATAAAGCTTTGCAGCACTTGTTCAGCCAGTTCACGCGTGGGTACCAGCACCAGAACACGCGCGCGGTTGTTGGACACCTCCGGGCCGTGTTGCACCAGCCGTTGTAATAGAGGCAGCGCAAACCCCGCCGTTTTGCCGGTGCCGGTCTGGGCCGCAGCCATGACGTCCTTGCCACTGAGCACAGCGGGAATCGCCTTGGCCTGCACCGGCGTAGGTGTCTGATAATTGAGGTCCCGCATATTACGCAGCAAGGGATCGATCAGGCCAAGCGAGGCAAAGGACATGGACGTATTCCGGCTAAAACCGTAATTCTAGCGGTTGGAGTTGGGCGGCAATGGAGGATCAGATGCCCACGCGCGCCGGTTGGGTTCAGTCAAGCATGCCTTCACGCTCGAGATCACGTTCGAAATCGAGCAACGCTCGCCCGAGCCGTTCAACGAGATCGTCGATTTCCGGCTCCGTGATGATCAGCGGCGGCGCAATCAGCTGGATATCGCCGAACTGTCCGCGGTTGGCCCGCCGGTTATAAAGCGCAATGCCGTGCGCGAGTCCGTAGTTCGTCAGGCGGGCCGGCGCATTCATCGTCGACGGAAACTGACGTCGGGTCTCTTTGTCCGCAACGAGTTCGATCGCCATGAGCAAGCCCTTGCCCCGCACATCGCCGACCAGGCGACTCGCCCTCTGCAGGTCGCAAAGTCTTCGATCAAGATACGGCCCGATCCTCGCAGCCCGTTCGACCAGTCTTTGTTCCACCACCTCGTCGATAACGGCTTCGGCAACAGCACAGGAGAAGGGATTCGAAAAGTAGGTATGCCCGTGGACGAAACCGCCGTGCGCGCCAATCGTTTCGACGATCCGGTTTGGCGCGAGCACCGCACCAAATGGCGTATAGCCCGCGGCAAGACCTTTGGCCAGTGTCACGATGTCCGGACGTGAGCCTTCCCAGTGATGCGAGCACAGGAAGGCGCCCGTGCGACCTGCACCGCACATGATCTCGTCGTGAATCAGCAGTACGCCGTAACGGTTGCAGATCTCGCGGACCCGACGGTAGTACGACGGCGGCGAGACCAGCGCGCCAGTGGACAGGCCGCCGACCGGCTCGAGAATGAATGCGAGCACGGTGTCGGGGCCTTCCTCGACGATTCGCTGTTCGAGCGCATCTGCGCACGCTGCGACATGCTGTTCGGCCGTCGCGCCGGGAGGCAGCCTGTAGATCAGCGGCGCAGGAACCTTTGGCATCGACCGGAACATTGGGCCGTAGATCGACTCCGTAAACGAGTCGCCCGTGATGGCCATGGTGCCCATGGTCGAGCCGTGATAGCTCGGCTCGCGTGAGATCACCTTCCAGCGAGTCGACTGTCCACAAGCGAGCGCGTACTGTCTTGCAAGCTTGAGTGCCGCTTCGTTGGCCTCCGATCCGCCCGAGACGAAGAACGCGCGATCGAAGCCCTCGCCCGCCAGTTCAGTGAGCTTGTCGGCCAGGCTAACGTTCTGCTCGCTCTCGAAAAAGCGCGGATACGCAAAGGTGACGCGATGGGCCTGCTCCGCCATCGCAGCAACGACGCGCGGATTGCAATGGCCAAGGTTGCTCACTACGGCGCCCGACGTTGCATCCAGATACCGGGTGCCACGCTCGTCGTACAAGTGGATACCTTCGCCGCGCGCAACACGAGGGGGGCGTACCGCACCCTTCGGAAGGTAGAAACTCATGACGCTTCCGCCGCGAGGGGTGTCTCCGACGAGACGTTTTCCAGCTGTATCTTCCATTTCAATGCACCTCTTCAATGCGCCTGCCTCGTGCAGCGCTAGCCATTGCTTTCAGGCGAGGACGCCCGCGTAGCGCTCTACGAACGTATCGAAAGCCGATAGCAGCCGCCTGATTTCTCTTTCGGTAATTGGCATGCTCAAAACGATGAAGCCACGGCGCGCCAGATAGATGCCGTGTTCAACCATGTGAAAGAAAAAGAGATCTTTGACGCTGTTGCCCTGCGGCAGCAGATCTTTCACCGAGCGTATTGCGTGCCTACCGGCCTGTAGATTCATGAGGGATCCTCTCCCGGTGAACTGGAGAGGGAGGTTGTGCTCGGTACAGACCGCGTTCAGTTGCTCCCGAAGTCGATCGCCGCCGGCATTCATTTCACGGGCGACGTCCGCGGTGTATAGCCTGGATAGCCCTGCTGCGCCGGCCGCCATACTCAGGACGTTGTTGT
>Ga0207705_10003469_pt1 | contig 11992 bp, 13 predicted proteins | sample KBSC13metaG_FD_184314 | JGI IMG/M metagenome (GOLD analysis project Ga0207705, IMG submission 184314) | Corn rhizosphere microbial communities from Kellogg Biological Station, Michigan, USA - KBS C1-3 metaG (SPAdes) (version 2) | ecosystem: Host-associated > Plants > Roots > Rhizosphere > Soil ...
CGCACCACATTCAAGGAACGCCGCTCCGCCGCCCTGGCGGAATGGCAGACGCTTGCTGCCTGAAGCCGCCAGTTCATAAATCGAGCTCTGCCAAGTGGAGACTGGTTCGCACAGGACTGACAGCACCCCCGCCTCCGATCCACGCTCATCGACTGAAGGCTTTCGCTAAAAATCCCGCTCCACCACCAGTTGCCCGATCTTGGCGTGCAGCTTTTCCACCTCGCTGTCGCTGACGGTCCTGGCCGCATCGCCGGCACCGGAGAAGGTGCCCGCCATCCCATCGATGGCCTGACGCTTCCAGGATGCAATCATCGTGTGGTGCACACCGTGCTTGGCGGCCAGTTCCGCCAGCGTCAGGTCGCCCCTGATCACCTCCAGCGCTACCTTCGCCTTAAAATCCGCGCTGTAGCGCTTCCTCGTCGTCTTCATTCCCGTACCAGTCCTTCAGGTCGGGAGAAGCTTAACACCCTCTCCGAAAATCCGGGACCACTTCAACAGGCCGCTCATTCATCAGCCCGTTTCTCGTGCGGACACGCTTTGGCCGCTCACGCTGCCAAGCTCAGATGGCGCGGCGATCCGGATGTGGTATGGAGTCTTCAGCGTACTGCCCCCTGGGAGCACACGCACCCAGAACGGCGGTGCGGAACGACGGCAACTCCTGGAAGTTTGCCGGATTGGGAGTACGGGACATGAAGAGAATTGGCGAAGAAATTCATGTAGATGTTGATGAGGCGCGCTCCGGGCAGACGCTTCACGTCATGCGATACGTACTGGGTATCAGCCTATTGCTCGCGATCGTTGCGCTGTCCGTGATCTGGATATCGGCCGCACTATCCCAGCGTGCTAGTCATGGATGGCCGGTGACCGCGGAGCAGCACGCACTTGGTGGCGCGTAATACCAAGGTGCGCTGATCCCGACCCCTGACGACGGGCTTGCGGCGGTTCTCGGCAAGGAGTGTCCGAAGGGGCGATGTGGGTTCATCGGTCCGAGGACGCGACGCTGTCCGAGGGCCGCCGCACCCCCCTCCAGGTTGCCGATCCCGCCCTCTGGACTTCGTCGGAGCCGTTCGACGATGAACCCATTTCCTGTACCGCTCCTCCTCATCACCTCCCGCGGCCAAAGGCGACGTTCCGCAGCTTAAGAGGCGAAACGATAGCCTGCTGCCGGCTTGGTGGGCACCGCGATAGCTCGTTCAGGCTATTCCGGCTTCACGGGAGTGGAGGTCGCTCAACGGCTCACGTCAGAATTGCTAACTACTTGTAATTGCATCGCATACCCGCCCAAGTGCCACCACGGCTCAGGTGAAACTATCCGGCCTGCCGAGGTGAGCAAATTCCTCAAGAACGTAATGCGTAATCGGCAGAGTTGCGCCATCGTTTCGCCAGCGTTCCAGGCCAATGCGCATTGCGCCAATCACCATCATGGATATGCGCCGCAGACCGGGCGCCATTCCAGGGTCGGGCCAGAGCTGGCAGAGTGCCGCCGTCATTTCCAGTTCGAGCTGAAGCAGGATCGCCTTCTTGTGCTCCGACAGAGCTATACTTGATTCGGTCAGGCGGTCGATCGTGATCGAATGGGTAACATCGCGCAACTCCATCACCTCTAGGATGGAGCGCTGCGCCACCTTAATTGGCGAATCCCGCAAAGGCTGAGCGGCGATAACACCCGGAACGAGATTGTAGAAATCGTCCTCTAGCCAATAGCGTAGAGTGTACTCCTTCGTAGGAAAATAAATGTACAACGTTCTTTCCGAGACGCCGGCTTCCACCGCGACAGACGCCATTGTGGTCTTGTCGTAGCCATCTCTCAGGTACAATCTGAGACTTGCTTCAGCTATCCGCTTTTTAGTTATTTTCTTCTTGCGGGCTCGCTGACTCTCTTCGGAATTAACGTTCATCCTGTTCAATGCCCCTCAGCGGCGAGATCCACCTGCAAATTTGCAGAAACTGCATTTTTGTGTTGCCGCCGATCCATCGCGGGTCTAGAACCTATTGCACAACATACAAGGCTGGTCTCGGCGGGCTGGTACCTTCGGTCCGTGAGGGCGGCTGCCGCTGGGTGCGCAGTCGCCATGCCAATTGGTGCACGACAGAAATCTTCCGAACTGAACGCAGTCGAAAGGGGTTGTCGATGTGCAGCAATTCGCATGGCGGAGGGCGAGGTGCTTGCTGAAATGAAGCGGGCCGATGCGGTCGCGTCCGAAGTCTGCGCGGAGCACTAATGTCTGAAAGAACGTCTCTATTCGACCTCACCGGCAAGACTGCACTGGTGACCGGCGGCAATGGTGGGCTCGGCCTCGGCTATGCCACCGGAATGGCGAAGCAGGGCGCCAGCATCGTCATCTGGGGGCGCAATGCGGACAAGAACCGGGCGGCCGAGGCACGACTGCGCGAGGCGGGTGCGCCCCGCGTGCTGACACAGGTCGTCGATGTTACAGACGAACAGAGCGTCAAAGATGCCTTCGCAGAGGCCGTCGCCACGATGGGGGGCCGGATCGATTGCGTCGTTTCCAATGCCGGCCACGGCAGCGCCTATCCGGTCTTTTCGGAGATCCCAACGGACGCCTGGAACAAGATGCTTGCAGTCCACCTCACCGGCGGCTTCTTTGTCATGCGCGAAGCTGCCGGGCACATGCGTCAACGCGTCCTGGCCGGTGGCGCCGGCGGCTCGATCATGATTTGTGGCAGCCTCTCTTCGCTGGGCGGCGCGCCCGGCCTGGCGCCTTATGCGTCGGCCAAGTCCGGATTGCTTGGACTGATGCGTTCGGCCGCTGCCGAACTCGCTCCGCTCGGCATCCGCGTGAACCTCGTTGCGCCCGGCTTCATCAAGACCGACATCGCCGACGATCCCGAGTTGATCGCGCAAATGATTGAGATGACCCCGATGAGGCGGGTCGGTCAAACCGCGGACCTGGAGGCGATTGCCGCCTACCTCGCCAGCGACGCGGCATCGTTCCACACGGGAGACGTCATCACGATCGACGGGGGGGCAATGGCGACGCTGATGTGATCGGCAGGCCGTCCGAACAAGCCTGAAGGAAGAGGAGTACGAACATGCCCCGCGGAATGCAGACGCACGTTGCGTTTTACGTGAAGAATTTCGATGACACCGTAGCCAAATGGAAGAAGCTGCTGGCGATCCTCGACCCCGAGATGGTGGAGCGCGAACCTGCCTACCAGGAGGCCGGAGAAGGGCTCGACCTGACCCGCGTCGCCACCTTCATCAACCCCAACGGGCTGGAACTGCAGTTCGTCTGGTCGCAGCGTTATGCCGACGATCCGAACACGGTGGACCGGGTCGATCACATCCACTTCGCGACGACCGACCTCGAAGACAAGCTGGAGAAGGTCAAGGAAGCGGGTTTCCGCATCAACGCCTACGCGCTGACCGATCCGGAGCCGACCGACAAGCTGACCTCGTCGAAGGGCCTGATCACCATGTTCAACAATCAGGGTGAGCCGGTGCCGATGGATTACCAGAAGTGGTTCCTGGTGCCGATGCCGGGCAATGTCTGCGCCGAGGTCGCCTATCCCTATGAGCCGGTCAACGGCATCTGGGAGCCGATCGAGAACTATTCGCGCGATGAACGCTACGGCGTGCGGGGCTGACCGCCAGGGGGCCGGTCCGGAGCGCGCCTGCCGCACCCGGCCCCTTCGTGGATTCAAGCTGCAGCGCTTCGCCGGCCCTTCCGGCAAGGGTTCGGACATGGCGCACCAGGACCGGGAGACCTTATCGTGAATTCGTTGCAAACCTACTTTGGCCTGGACGGCAAGACCGCCCTTGTTACCGGCGCCGCGCGCGGCCTTGGCCGAGCCATCGCCGAAACGCTCGCCGGTTGCGGCGCGGCGGTTGTCGTCTCTGACCTCAATGCGGAAAGCTGTGAGGAAGCGGCTGCCGCGATCCGGGCCGCCGGTAGGGCTGCCTTTGGCGTCGCGATGGACATTTCTCACCTCGAATCGGTCAAGCGGGGATTCGCCAAGGCGACCGAACTGCTTGGCGGCAAGCTCGACATCCTGGTGAACAACGCCGGGGTCATGTGCGTCGTCCCGATCTTCGATGAGAGCCGGATGGACATGTGGGACAAGGCCTATGCGGTGAACGTGCGAGGCACCTTCATGTGCGCGCGCGAAGCGGCTGCGATCATGATCCGCAACGGTGAAGGCGGGCGGATCATCAACATCTCGTCTTCGTCGGCGATCCGCCCGGTTCTCGACGGGATCGCGCCCTACAGCTCGTCGAAGGGCGCCGTCAGCACCATGTCGCAGAGCCTCAGCTATGAACTTGCACCGCACGGCATCCGCGTGAACGTGATCATGCCGCACTCGATCATGCATGCGGACATCACGACCCAGTACGAGGAAAACAAGACGCCGGTCACCGGTGGAGCGGCGGTCGATCCCGATCGCTATCGCCTGCCGCACCAGGGCCATCCACAGGACATCGCCAAGCTCGCGGCCTTTCTGGCGGGGCCGGGCGGGGACTTCATCTCCGGGCAGGCGATCGCCGTCGACGGCGGATACATGCTGACCTGATTGTTTTCCTGCCCCGGGCCAACGAAGTCGGCCAGGAAATGTCAAATGAGCGAATGCGCGATCAAAATCGAGCACGAGAGGTTATCGCAATGAAGCTGACCAATGACCAGAAGAGGCTATTGCTCGACAACCTGATCCGCGTGCGCGAAGTGGATCAGTGGTTTGTCGACGCGCTGCTAAGCGGCAAGCTTCCGTTGTTTTACCACAGCACTCAGATCCAGGAAGCGGTCGGCGTGGGCGGTTGCACTTTCCTTGAGGAAGGCGACAGCGTCTATGCCACTCACCGTGGGCACGGCATCAGCAAGCTCATCCCGCGCGGCGTGAGCATCGAATCGATCATCGCGGAACACTATGGCAAGCTGACCGGGTACTGTGGCGGCGCTTCGGGCTGGCATCCCTGTGTGCCGGACAAGGGCTTCCCGATGTACACCGCACTGATTTCGGAAAATCTTGGCCTCGCCTGCGGAACGGCCATGGCGCACAAGCTGGACGGCAAGGGCCGGGTCGTCGTGTCGTTCGAGGGCGATTCATCGGCAGCAAAGGCCGAATTCCACGAGGCGATCAACTTTGCCGGCGCAAACAAGCTGCCGATGGTCATTATCATAGAAAACAACGGCATGGCACAGATTACCCCGATCGAGACCTTCCTCGTCAACAAGGATATCGCCAACTATGCCAAGGGCATCGGCATCCCGGGCGTGATCGTTGACGGTCAAGACGTGATCGCGGTGATGGAGGCGGTGCAGGAAGCGGTCGAGCGCGCTCGCAATGGCGGCGGGCCGACCATGATCGAGGCCAAGACCATCCGCCTTCGGGCCCATGCCGAAGGGGTGGAGGACGTGTCGCTCAACGCGCCGCGCGTCACCGATCACGAAGCCTGGCTGCGCGACAAGGATCCGGTGAAGACCTTCTCTGCCCAGCTGATCGCGGAAGGGGTGGTGACCCAGGCCGAAATCGGCCGGATGCAGCAGGACGTGAGAGAGGAAATCGCACAAGCCTACGAGGCGGTTCAAGCGGCGCCGGGGATTCCGGACTACGCACACCTGCAGAACCTGCTTTTCGCCGATTGATGCCCGCAGGCTGAGGATCTGAAAGATGTCTGGCAAGAAATACACGATGCTCGAGGTCGTGAACGCGACGCTCAAGGAAGAAATGCGCCGCGACGATAAGGTCATCTACATGGGCGAGTGCATCGCCGGCAGCGCCGTGGGCTGGGCCTCGGGCGTGTATGAGGAATTCGGCGCCAACCGTGTGATCGAGACCGGGCTGGTCGAGAACACCATGGTCGCGGCCGGGATCGGCATGGCCGAGCGGGGCTATCGCCCGATCATCGACCCCATGATGGCCGACTTCCTGACCCCGGCCTATGCCGCAATGACTGTCGCCGGACGCAATCGGCTGATGCACGGCGGCAAGATGCAGATCCCGATGGTGATCTTCACCACTATGGGCGGCTACCTCGGCCTTGGCCCCGAACATTCCGGCACGCCAGAGACGATGGTGATGCATATGCCGGGTCTGAAGCTGGCCGTCCCGTCCTGCGTCAACGACGCGCGCGGCCTCTTGAAGTCCGCCATTCGCGACAACAACCCGGTCGTCTATTTCCTTCACCGCCGCCTGATCGGCGACAAGGGCTTCCTTTCCGAGGACGACAGCCCGATCCCGTTCGGCGTGGCCGACATCAAGCGTGAAGGCACCGACATCACTGTGGTGGCGACGGGGTTCCAGGTCAGCCTGTGCCTCAGCGTTGCGGAGAAGCTGGCTCCACATGGCATCAGCGTCGAGGTGATCGACCCGCGCACCCTCGTTCCGCTGGACATCGACACTGTCATCAAGTCGGTCAAGAAGACCAATCGCGCGCTGGTCGTCGATGAGGACTTCATCACCTGCGGTCCCGGCGCCGAGATCGCCATGCAGATCATGGAGCACGCGTTCGACTGGCTGGACGAGCCGATTAAGCGGATCGGCGGCAAGGGCGTGGTCCCCGCCACTTCGGCCGATCGTTTCGCCCTGCCCCAGCCGCAGGAAATCGCCGATGCAATCACTTCGCTCGTCGGAGCGGAGCGCGTGTCGGTGGACATCGCGTCCGGCGCACGGCTGTTCAACTACTAAGCCCTGCTATTGCGGTCAGGCGAGGAATAGAAAATGGCAGAGCAGGTTATCATTCCCAAGCTCGGGATGTTCTCGTCGGCAGTCACGCTGACCGAGTGGAAGGTGGCCGAGGGCGGCCGGATCGAGGCGGGCGAGACCGTGCTCGACATCGAAGCGGAAAAGACCACCTTCGAGATGCCCGCCCCGGCCTCCGGTATCCTGCACATCCTGGCGCCGCAGGGCGCGGAGATGGACGTCAACACCGTGGTCGGGCTGATCGCGGCCTCGCAGGAGGAATACGACTCGCTGTGCGGCGGCGGGGCTCCGGCGTCATCTCCCGCAGCGCCAGCGGCACCGGCTGCTGCCGCCCCGGGCATGGCGAGCGTGTCGCACGACGAAGGCGGGCGACGGTTCAGCACGCCCCTTGCAAGGCGGCTGGCCCGAGAGGCTGGGATCGACCTTGCCGGCGTCGCCGGATCGGGCCCCAACGGCCGCATCCAGAAGCGGGACGTGGAACGGGCGAGCCGGCAGGGCACTCCCGCCGCGGCGGCTTCGGCTCGGGCTCCGGCCGCCGTTCCGGCGGCTGCCGCGTCTCCCGTCGCGGCTGCGGCTCGGGCCCAGCCTCAGGCTGCCCCCGCCTCCGCGCCTTCAACCAATGGCCGCGCGATCCGCGGCACGATCCCCTACAAGGGGATGCGCCGGTCGATCGGCGAGAACATGATGCGCAGTCTTGCGGTCAACGCGCCCAACACGATGATGGGAGAGTTTGACTTTTCCGCCATGGTCCGCGCCCGCGAACTGCTGGTCGCCCGCGCCGAGCGGCTGGCTGCGCGCATCACCTACTCCGACCTCGTCCTCCACGCCGCCGCCCAGGCCCTGCGCGCGGCGCCGCTGATCAATTCGAGCCTCGTCGGCGACGAGATCGTGATCTGGGACGATATCAACATCGGCATGGCTGTGGGGCTCGGCCCCAACGGCGACGAGGGCCTGCTCGTCCCGGTGATCCGCAACGCAGACCGGCTGTCGCTGGTGGAAATCTCGCGCAAGGCCAAGGAACTGGCTGACAAGGCCCGCGCCGGGAAGCTGACCGGGCAGGACATGGGCGGCGGCACCTTCACCGTTTCCAACTTCGGCTCGCTCGGCGTAAGCTCGTTCTCGACGCCGATCATCAATCCGCCTGAGGCCGGGATCGTCGCGATCGGACGGATGGCCAAGAAGCCGATCGTTCGGAACGACGGGATCGTGATCGCGCCGGTCCTGCCCTACAGCCTGACTCACGATCATCGCATCGTGGACGGGGCGGCGGCCGAACACTTCCTCCATGCGTTCAAGAAGAGCATCGAGAGCCCGAGCCCCGAGGTGGCCGAGCTAATCTTGGCCTGAGTCCGCAGGACTGCGGGCGTCTGGGAGACTTGCCATGAATACGAGCAACGGAATTCGCGTCGTCAGCGTCCACGGACCCAATGACGTGCGCGTCGAAAAGGCCGACTTTCCCGACGTCGGCGCCGACGACGTCCTGATCCGGATGCACGCTTGCGGTGTCTGCGGCAGCGACGTGCACTACATCAAGAGCGGTGGTGGCGGCCGGATGCCCGACGAAGGCCGGATGCCGATCGGGCACGAGGGTTCGGGCGAAATCGTCACCGTCGGCAGCGCGGTGCGCGACGTGCGACAGGGCGACCGGGTGATCATCAACCCGATGGCGACCAGCGCGGTGATCGGCAATGGCGGGTCGGAAGGCGCCTTCAGCGACTATCTGCTGGTGCGCGAGGCCGGCTCGAGCGGCGGCCTGCTACCCATCCCCGAAACCGTCTCCTACGAGGATGCGGCCTTGGCGGAACCGCTCGCCGTCTCGCTTCGCGCGGCTAACCGCGCCGGACCGCAAGCGGGGGAAAAGGCCGTGGTGTTCGGTGCCGGGCCGATCGGGCTCGGCATCGTGCTGTGGCTGAAGCGGCGCGGGGTCGCCCATGTCATCGCGGTCGATCTCAGCGAGGCGCGGCTCGAGCTGGCTCGCACGATGGGCGCGGACCACGTGATCAACGCCCGGGTCGGCGACGACAAGCTGGCCGAGGAAATTCGCGCCCTCCACGGCACCGACCAGGTGTTCGGCGTCGAAGTCTGCGGCACCGACATGTATTTCGACGCGGCTGGCGCGCCCTCGGTCGTCCAGTCGGTCTTCGCGATGGGCAAGACCCACAGCCGCTTCGTCATCGTCGCCATGCACTTCAGGCCGATCCCGTGGGACGTCATGCAGTTCATGAGTAAGGAAATGACGATGACCGGCTCGGTCGGCTATCAGGAGGAACTGGCGGAGGCGCTCACCGCCCTGCCCGAGATCGGCGACCTCGCCCGGCAGATGGTGACCGACACCTACGCCTTCGACGACGTGCTCGACGGCCTGCGTCGCGCCGCCGAGGGTGACAGCGGCAAGGTGATAATCGGGTTCCAGCCAGCCTAGGCCGCGTTGACAAAAGACTTCAGCCATAGGCGGGCGACGGCGAGGTTGAGGAAGCTCTCCAACGAGAGGAGGGTCTTGTCATAACGAGTGGCGATGCGGCGCTGCTGCTTGAGTTTGCCGAACATTCGTTCGATGCGGTCGCAGTCTTTGTAGCGCTGATAATCTGGATGGGCTGGAGCTTTCCGGTTCGATCGGGGCGGGATGATGGGCAGGATGCCGCGCAGGAGCAGGTTTTCGCGGAAGCGGTCGCCATCATAACCCTTGTCGGCAAGGAGCCCCTTGGGCTTGGGCAATGGCAGAGCCATCAGGTCATCGACCCCCCATAATCCGAAGCCTCGCCGCCGGTCGGGATGAACCCGATAGGCAGTCCTTGATTGTCGCAGCGGGCGTCGACTTTGCTCGTAAAGCCGCCGCGTGATCGACCAAAAGCCTGCGCACGAGCCCCCCTTTTCCGCCTGCCGCCGAGACATGGCCGCAAACCGTGGTGCTGTCGATCATGTGCTGCCAGTCATCGGTCAGGCCGAGATCGACCAGCGTTTGCAGCAAGGCATCCCAGACACCCTGCTCGGCCCACCGTCGGAACCGCACATAGACCGAGTTCCACTTGCCGTAGCGTTCGTGCATGTCGCGCCAGGGACAACCCACCCTCAATACGTGAAGCATGCCGTTGAGAAATCGCCGGTTGTCGCCGGCAGGTCGCGCCCAGCGCCCCCGCTCAGATGGCAGCAGGGGGCCGATCAGCTCCCATTCCGCATCCGACAAGTCCCCACGGCCCATGACTGCTCTCCAAAGAGCAGCCTTGAATCAGAACCCGACCGGCTTGGGAATCCCTTTTGTCAACACTACCGAGTTCTCCTTTTAAAGCCATTAAAGTTTCTGCCCTTGGTGCCTGCCGCTTCAACCACTTCAGCAAGCAAAACGGCAGAGACGCCGGTTTTCACGAAACCATAGATGCAGAATTCGCCACAGAGACTCTGGCGAATTCAGGCCTGTTCCCGCCCAATTTTTGCGTCTCTGCAGAGACGTTTCTGTCTCACCACATCGGTCGAAATCCCGCGCGATTGCGCCAGTTTCGGGTTCACCAATCCGGTGCTGGTCTCGAGCGAGGGGGAGATCATCGCCGGGCATGGCCGTGTCGAGGCTGCACGGCAGCTGGGCTGGAAGACCGTCCCCACGATCTCCCTCGCCTATAGGAGCGAGGCGGAGCGCCGCGCCCACGTGATCGCTGACAACAAACTCGCGCTCAACGTCGGATGGGACAAGGAAACCCTCGCGATTGAACTTCAGGCGTTGGTCGATCTCAAGTTCGATGTCGAACTTACTGGCTTTTCGCTGGCCGAAATTGACCTGGTCATCGACCAGTCGAGCGACGCGGATCCAAGCGGGACAGACAGCAGCGACGATGCGGTGCCAGTTGTCGCAGGGGCGACGGTCACGCGCATGGGTGACCTGTGGCAACTTGGCCGCCACCGCCTGCTGTGCGGTGACACCCGCTCATCCGCTGACGTGGATCGGTTGATTGCGGGCGAGCACGCCCACCTTGTTTTCACTGACCCACCCTACAACGTGGCGATCGATGGGAACGTCTGCGGGCTTGGTTCTGTCAAGCACCGCGAGTTTGCCTTCGCCAGCGGCGAGAGGAGCCAGGGACAGTTCACGCCCTTCCTTGCCGAGACACTGGGGAACATCTCCCGGGTTATGCGCGATGGCGCGACCGCCTTCGTCTGCATGGACTGGCGCCACATGGGCGAACTGCTCGCGGCAGGCAGGCGAACTTCACCGAGCTCAAGAACCTCGTGGTCTGGAACAAGACCAACGGTGGGATGGGCGCATTTTACCGATCCAAGCACGAATTAATCTTCGTGTTCAAGCAGGGCGCCGCCGCGCACACCAACAGCTTTGGCCTGGGTGAGACGGGGCGCTATCGCACCAACGTGTGGGACTATGCCGGCATCAGTTCCATCGGCGCCAGCCGTTCGGACGAGTTGGCGATGCATCCCACGGTCAAGCCCGTTGCAATGATTGCCGATGCGATCCGCGACTGCTCTCGACGCGGCGAGCTGGTGCTTGATGGGTTCGGCGGCTCCGGATCAACGCTCATTGCAGCGGAGAAGACCGGTCGTGCCGCCCGCCTGATCGAGTACGATCCGTCCTATTGCGACACGATCGTCCGGCGCTGGGAAACATATACCGGGAAACTGGCCACCCAAGTCGGCTCCGACCGCAGTTTCGAGGAGGTGGCCGAGGAGCGGCTTGGTCCGGCTCTCGGCGAGGAGGCCGCCTGATGGCGCAGGAGCCCGGCCAGTACCTCGTCGGCTATCGCAGACCGCCAGTTGAGCACCGCTTCCGCAAAGGACAGTCGGGCAACCCGGGCGGTCGCCCCAAAGGCAGCAAGAGCAAGGCGATCGACACGGGCCACGGGATGAAAGCAGCGGAAGAGTTCCTGCGGCTCGAGGCCTATCGCCCCGTGACCATCCGAGAGGGTGAGAAGTTGCTGGAGCTGCCAGCCATTCAGGCGGTGTTCCGCGCCATGGGAGTGGCTGCCCTCAAAGGCAACCGGTTCGTCCAGAAGCAGCTCGTGGACATGCTTGCCCGGGTAGAGGCCGAACATCATCAGACGCGCATGGAGCTCTTCGGCAAAGCCATCGATTACAAGATCGCGTGGGACAAGGAGTTGGAGCGCTGCCGCACGCTGGGCCTGCCCGATCCAAACTCTGTTCCGCATCCTGACGACATAGTCCTTGATCCCAACACGGGCGGTGTCCAGATCAAGGCGCCGTCCACCAAGGAGCAGAAGGCCCGTCTCGACGAGGCGATCCGCCGTCGCACTGAAGCTCAGGAGGATGTTTCCTACTTCGCCGAGAAGTACCGCAAGGCGCGCGACGAAAAGAAGAAAGCTCGCTGGCTCGA